>Ga0114951_10005978_pt1 | contig 10976 bp, 11 predicted proteins | sample AM7aDNAmetaG_FD_88677 | JGI IMG/M metagenome (GOLD analysis project Ga0114951, IMG submission 88677) | Freshwater microbial communities from Finland to study Microbial Dark Matter (Phase II) - AM7a DNA metaG | ecosystem: Environmental > Aquatic > Freshwater > Lake | place: Finland: Lake Alinen... | reverse complement strand
CTTACAGTGATTATTATGTTTGCGACTTCACTCATGATAGACTCCTATTTTATCTTTCTTAATACCAATTCAAAGCTGTATTCGTTATTGGTTGAATAAGTCTGATTGACTATGACTGCAAATTCACCGATTGTTTTTAAACGAGTTATTATGTTGTCCGGATAAAACATATTTTTATGATCGCTGTTATTGCCTTTATATAAATCCGGATGAGGTAGATAAAGAACAAGATATCCGCCATCTTTTATGGACTTCCACCATGAATTTAAAGCCACTTGTGGTGCAGTTAAATGCTCAAGGAAATGAGAAGAAAACACATAGTCCAGACTCCCATTAGGGAATAGATTTGAGATATCTGAAGCATCTCTAACAATAGTTACACCATCAAGTTTTCTGATATCAATGCCGATAGCATCCTGTGTTATTTTATTCCCGCCGCAACCTATATCTATACCTGTCCCCTGGCAATATTTAATTAACCGGCTCCGGCATTTATCTACCTCAGCCGGTATTACCGCTTTTGTTTTAAAAATTATTACTTGACCGGTAGGCAGATAAATAGGCTTTTCCTGTTTGTCATTAAAGAATTCATCTATAGCCAGTTTTGCACCCGGACAGCTCGGAAAGCCATAATCATCCACTATGATAATCCCTCCGGCCACCATGCGCGGATAAAAGAATGCACACGCTTCTTTAACTGATTTGTAAATATCCACATCCAGATGGACCAAAGCAAACTTTAAATTCTCAACAGTTTTGCCTGACTCCGGGAAAAACCCTTTATTGATACTCACATCACAATCCTTTAAATATTTAGTTACCGCTTCCAGAGAGGTATCGTTAAAGTCTTTCTCTTTGTGTATATCTTTTATTGAGTCTGTTTTAGGCATACCTTCAAACGTATCAAACAAATGAACTGTCTTTTTGAACTGTCTACTTGTCCTGGCAATAAGCCGCGCTGTACCGCCTTTATAAACGCCAACCTCCGCAATATCCCCTTCCAACCAGTCTATAGTTTTAATAAGCTGATGTATGATCATGCAACGGTAAACATCAACGAGAGTATATCCCTTTATCTCTTTCCAAAGGGTTTCAAATTCAGCGTTCTTATACGGTACAATGTTTGGATTCATTTTTTCATGCACCAAATACAATCCCAACCTGCAGGCTGTCTTAAGATTGCTGTTTTTCCTAAATCAGGAGTCATCCCCGCTTCAATAAACTTTTTTGTCCACCACGATTTCGCTTCAAGCGAAAGGCGGCCAGGTGCGCCGAGATAGGGCATAATCATATCATTCGCATCAAGACATACCGGAGCTACAATCATATATTTTTGAGTAATTCCCCATAGATTCTTTAAGGCTCCGAGTACATCATCCGGATGCAGATATTCAAGCGTTCTTTCTGCTATAACAATATCCGCAGGCTTATTATATGTCCGGGAGTCCCCGACTTCAACATTCTCGGTGATTTTGTTTTCAACAGCATATTTACTTATATCAACGCCCCGCGCATCCTCTCCGAGATTATTTAAATGGCGGACTTTCCAACCCATCCCGCACCCGACATCAAGCCAGGTATATTTTTTGCCTCCAAATACTTTAAAAAGAGCTACTGCCGTGCAATAATAATGCGGACTGTCACCATCTCTTTGCGCGCCTTTTTCCCCTGTTTTTCTTACAAAGAATTCCTTATCAAAGAAACTTGCTTTGTAATTTTTCATTCTTTTACTCCTTGTATTCGTTTTAATATTCCGAGTCCGTTACAATTCTCTCTATTCTCAAAGCTCCATTGTTTTGGATGTTTTTTTAAGAATTCCTGTATTGCTCCATATACTCCCTGCAGAGGTCTATTTAAACTTGATACCGTATCATGCAGAATAATAACTCCCGGGTTCTTTACCATAGGAGAATACTTCTCAAGTTCAAATAATGTTTCTAAATAATTATGACTGGTATCTATGAATAGAATATCAAACTTTCCTTTTATCGGAAGCTGACCATCGTTTGCTTTTATAAATATCCAGTTCGGAGAATCCGATACATGATGTGTTTCATTCCAATCAATGCTCACAACAATAGCACCGCTTTCTTCTGCAGATTTAAGAAATGCTCTGGTAGAATTCCCTTGATAAACTCCAAGTTCCAGAATAGTTTTTGCTTTCATTTCTTTGACTATCGAGGTCAAATAAGGCAGATGTTCTTTTATGTCAATATCATTATACTCTGACATAATCTTTCTGCTCCCCTGTTTCCAAATAGTTTTCTATTTCGTCTTTAACTGTTTTTAAGGGTATTTGCACACAATGAAGATTATGTTTGCAGTTCTGGATCATGTGTCCACTGATCCTGCATCCTCTGCAAGATAGTCCTGAAACGAAAAAACTTGTTTCTTTTTCATTCGTTTTTACTATCCTCGGCTCTATAACACCATAAATTATAAAACTCCGGGCTTTTACTGCTGATGCAAGATGCAAACACAGGCTATCTATCCCCACAAAGAATTCAGCTTGTCGGATAATTTCGGCTGTTTCTTTCATTGTCAGAAAATCTGACATGTTATTGAATCCCAAATAAGCGGTTTGATCATTGCCTACTTCAATTATTTCATAGCCTTTTTCTTGCAACCATTCACCAAGTAATTTAAAATGATTCAGATTCCATTCCCGATTTTGCCAGGAATGACCTGTATGAAATACTACAAAAGGCTTTTTAATTGTTTTGAGAATTGCATTAACCTCTTTTTTTACTTCCTTACTAATAGTTATCTCAAGACTCTTATCTTGAATAGTAATATTAAATTGCTTTGCTATTGTATCAAGCCGGTTCTCTTCGGGATTCCGTTCGTAGTTTAGAACATAGGCGGTTTCATTATCAAAATATGAATCCGCTATAAGATTGTCAATATGCGGATTGCCTTCGATGACTTCCTTGCATTCGGGTATAGTTATAAAGTTTAATATCCTATCCGGGTTCTTTTTCTTGATTTCTCTGATTATAGGGGTCATCATAAGAACATCCCCGCGCGCGGAGTTCCTTCTTAAATAGATATTCTTTGAGAACCATTTATCCCTGAAAAGTTTAAGACTGTTTTTACTTTGCTCTGTCACTGTAAAATCATTCTGATTATAAACGGTTTTACTGCCAAGATGCTGTACAGTTGTTTCGCATATCCCGATGTTATATCCTTTTGAACGAAGCTTGAAAGTCAAGTCCGTATCTTCACAAAAAGCATATCCATAGCGTTCATCGAACCCGCCGATTGCTTCAAACACTTCTTTCTTGATCATAATGCACCATCCGGCCAGGTAGTCAAACTTCCCGGATGTTACTTCCCCTACTCCCATGAACTCCTTGTTGTAAACTCCACCTGTGGCCGCGCACGCATCAAGGTCATAATAGTTTATCTTACTGATCATCTGCTCAAGCCATCCTGCAAAACAAAGAACATCACTGTTTAAGAATAGGAGCAGATTGTTTTTTGCAAGCAGAGCGCCTTGATTATTTGCCTTTGCAAATCCCAGATTCTTTTCATTGGCAATCACTGTGACCTTATCATAAGCTTCGAGTTCCTTCAGATACTTTTTCGTTTCCTGATTGGATCCATTATCTATAAGGATCAGCTCAAAGTTTTTGGAACTGCGGAAGATTGAAGAAAAGGTATCTCGTAAGAAGTCGCCATTTAAAACAGGTATGATTATGCTTACGCCTGTAACTTGAGGCATTGCATAGGATTCCTGCTTGCTATTCTCCAGGATAGTTTCAAGTCTAGCCATTTTTGATTGAGCCTGTTAATATGATCTTTATCGTTGCATTACCTGCTCCTGAATCCGTGTTGTAAACATAGAGCTTGTTGTAAGTCATTTCGCTCTTATTCAGGGTCAAGACTTCATTCGCAGCTAGAGGGATTACGGCATTAGTTATAGCATTGATCCTGATTTGAATAGCCTGACCGCCATTCTTAAAGATCATCGTGTTAGCCTTATCAATTCCCATTACTCCGGCAATATCATAAATCTTTTGAGCTCCGGCATTTATGGTTTCCGCATAGCACATATATTGGTCGTTGTTTTCCAGTATCTCCCATGCTTCTCTTTTTCCGTTTGGCATATTCTACTCTCCCTTAAGTATATTTTTAAGTTCTTTTAAAGTAAGCTCGGTTCCATTAGCAACCGGAATATATTTTATTTTTTCATTCCTTACTAATTTCTTCTTTAACTGTATTTCTCGATCTACTTCAGGCCCGTTCTTTTTAAAGAGATCCATAGCCAGTCTTTCAGCGAAGTAATAACGATCGAATCTTATTCCTTTTATCCTATGATTTTGAAGGTATCCCGGTGCTTTTAAGTACCGGCCGATTGGATCTTCTTGAACTTGTCTTGGATTAGCCGGTAGTTTTGTTTCAGTGTCTTCGCTATTTCCATATTTGTCTTTTGTTATCATAGGGTCCTTAAGATAATGCCGGGACAGCTTATGACCATCCCGGCATTTGCCTACTTGTTAAATTTTGTTAATAGCAAAGATGTACCGGGATTCAAGTACAGCTACCTGGTAGAGCCTTCTGATTCTCCACCTGTAGACATCCTGCTCGAAGCTGGTTCCTGCAAGCGGATTCTCCTGCTCGACTTCAACCGGTGATGCTTCCTGGAACACGATTGAAATCTTCGGCTGCATTAAGAACGCATTGGCAATACCGAGGAATCTGGAAACTTTCAAGCTATACAAGCCCTGAAGCGGGTTCATCGTCATCGTCCAGCCGGTATCTCCTGCACCTGCACCGCCAGGAGTCCCTATCGGTACGGAAGGCTGCAATGAAGAATTCAAAAGCTTTGCAGAATTGAATTTGTTGCTGTTACCTACCAGTAAAAGCGTAGGCATTACAAGCATGTTGTTTCCGAGAGGATCCAACATCCCGAAGAGCGCTATATCAGCCGCTTCCAGAGTTGTTTGAGTGACGGGATCGTTCGTACCGGAATAGTTTCCGATTGCGACCGTATAAGCAGCCGCTTTTAGAGCAGTCATAACATCTGACTCCTCTTTGTAGCGAACTCTGATTCCCATCTGTGAAGCTTTGTTTACGATCTGACCGGTTTGGTCCCAATCAAAGAGCTCGCGCTCGATCGTAAGCATACGGCCGACTTTTTTGTTGATCAGCGCGGTATCAAGACCTTTGATACGGCTATCCCCATATTTGTCGCCGAATGCGATATCTTCCGGAACTTCTGCACCATACAATGGAGCATACCATTCCTGACGGTTTTTACTGGATACAAACTGGCAAATATCCGGATATACAACCGGTACCTGTTTATAGCCATCGAAAAGGACTCTCTGGATCCCGTAACGGAAAAGCTGACCTTGAGTCACCGCTACGTTAGTCGCTTCTTCAAGAGCCGCTTTCGCTTTATTACGAAGATCACGGAATGATACTTTCTTCCAGTTAAGGTCTTCAGGATCGCCGGCTTTCTCGGTAAGCTTCGTCCTTAATCCTTCGTGAAGCTCTGTTGCGGATTCCATCATATCGTTACGGTCTTCAATTTCTCTACCCGTAAAGAAGTTTGTCAATCCACCGTTTTGTTTGTCTGCTAAATTTGTCTTCATTGATTCTCACCTCTCCCTTGTTTAAATTTAGATTACCTGCGTAGGCAGGATTTTAACCGGAATACGAACTCCGGGCCCACCGGTTATCGGTGTTAAACTGTTTGAAGTTCCAACAGCTCCACCACCGCCTGCTACTGCTTTGCATACTGCACCCGGATAATGGTTGCCTCCGTTGTCATACGCATACACCGCATCGCCAAAGCTGTAAACCTCGACTGTCGGTGCATCAAAGTAAATAACATTATCCTTTATCAAAACTTTCATTGCTGACAGTAGATCCCCTAAAGAAGCTACGGGATTCTGACCATCCGAAACGCCGCACCACACATCAGTCTTTACCGTTGTCGGTACAATCTTATTTGCTACCAACATTACTCTGGAGCCCTGATTTAAAACTGTGGCCGGATCGATAGGCATAACAATGCTATCGGGTTGATACTTTTTAAACTTATTCTCGCTTGTCGGTTGAATCGTTGCCATGTGTTTTCACCTCTCCTGTTTGAATTTTATTTCTGTACTTTTGCCATACCGTCGTAAATGCTGGCTAATGGCTTCGCGCCGGTAGTTGATTCCGTAAAGGACATCTCACCATTACCTTCGACTTTGGCTTTAAGTCCAAGTAAGGATGCTATTTCCTTTTTCTTTGCTTCAATCATCTTTTTCGCATAGGCTTCGTCTTTGCCTATGAGGTGAAGCTTCAAGCTGTCATAAGTACCGGCCGGAAGATGTGACTCCCTGAGAAGCCTATTAACCATATCGGCACTCTCGCGAAGCTTTGCAGACTCTTTAAGCTGGAAGTTTTCTTCTTCCAGTTTCAGAACCCGGGCAGCTTCTTTGGCTTTCGCTTTGGCTTTCGGATCCGTACCTTCATCGCCATCCGGTTCGGCAGCCCCATCAGCGGCTGCAGCATCGGCTTCGGCTTTTGCTTTAGCTTCTGCTTCAGCTTTCGCCTTGGCTTCCTCTTCAGTTTCACCATCTTCAGTATCCGCACTATCCCCTTCATCACTCATAAGGGCTTTCAAGCTGTTGATTATCTCATCAATAGCTTTAGGAGCCGCACCATCTTCCACTTCTCCGGCTTCCATTTTCCCTTTCAGAGTTTCCATCTCTTTTACCGCTTTGTCGAATGCTTCTTTCTTGAACATTTTTGCCTCCGTTAGATTTTTTTTAGCTTTCGCTTTTTTATAACTACTAACACTTTCTTTAAGCCCGGTTCCAATCTTGCCGCCGGCTCCCGGCTTTGTTACTACATCCGCAGAGAATACATCAGTTATCTCTTTGACATAGTTTATTGACAGATCATCAGTTCCCGTACCTGCTTCAGTGAGGCCGCTCGCATTTATAGAAATTCCGACAAGGTCTTTATCCGGATATTCTTTTGCATATGCAATGGCTTCTTTTACGAGATCCCAGGCCCAGTTATATGATTCACCGTCATTTATTTTTAATGTTGCTTTTATTGCCTTTTTTCCTTTAAAATCTATCACTTCAGGATTCTTATAGTAGCCGATTAAGTCACGAGTAGATCTCTCCGGCCGATCGCTTTCTTCTGTCTTTGTAGGATGGTCCGCATAGCATTGCGCGCCATCAAAGAGTTTAAAAGATTTCGTGAATGCTTCTTGAGTATAAAAGTTCTTATCTCTTGAATTGCCGAGCCCTTCCTGAATAATAATGACCGGAACTTCCCGGGTTGATTCGTTAATTGCACCTTCCATGAAATGACTGCGAATGATAAATTTGGATTCTTTCTGTTTACCTTTCCTGAACAGAGACCCTTGCGTGGCCTGGCCGGTAGTTTCCTTGCCGGGCTTTTTATCTTTATTCTTAATCTTTTCGTCTTTCATGGTTTCCTTTTTAGATTTCATATTTCTTTTCACCTTTGATAACTATAAGATTTCCCGATTTTGAAAGTATCGGGGTCAGATTTTTATGATCTTTAGAAAACCGATATATCGTCATGAATAAATTTGTGATGGATTTCATTGCCTGCATAATCTTGGCGTAATCCTGGAAGCGTTTTGTATAGAAATCCCGGCACATGCTCTTCTGTCCGCGCCTTCCCTCTAAAGTAAATACAAGACCATCTGAATTGCAATGTGTATTATATTTTAGAGTGGCAGGATCAATGCAGGATTTCGTAAGGAAAAGATAAACAGCCTGAATGCTCTGGATAAAAACAGTAGCCAATTCTCCATTGCCATCAGTGAGCTTTGCCAGATAAGGCGATTTGTTATAGATTATTTCATACGGCGTTGGCATTAAATCCCTCGTGAAGCATCATAGTTTTTTCTTCTCTCCCTTTTTCCCGAAAGATTTTTCGTTTATCTCTCGGAGCAGGCTGTTTATTTGTTTCGCCTTTGGAGCTATGATCTGCCTCACGCAGGATTCGCAGAGGACATCACGCTGACCTGTGATGTTGTTGATAAGAGTATATCCTAAATCTGTATTGCTGTCAAGTACCCTTTCGCATCCGGAACATAAGTACTTCACTGGCATGCATAAAACCTTTTGCTGCACTTTTTGCAAATTATAATTGTACCATTCTTTTTCATTCTTCTGGCTCCAAGTCTATCCCCTTTGATTTTAACCACTCTGAATAAGGACTATAAGCACAATCGGCTTCTGATTCAATGCTTCCACCTTCGAGTTGCTCCCAGGGTTTTAATACCGCACGCTTTGTACAAACACAATTCGGGTGTGTATCTGTTATCGGCTCCAAGTCTGTTACAGTATCGTCTAAAGGCTCACAAATCTCACAAGCCGATTCCATGCAGACCCAGCGTTCTTCTTCAATTAAATCCGCATTCTCATGGTAGAGTTGCTTACGACCAAGCTCACGGGCGCGGATTGTTTCAGTCCGGCTGATCAGTTGAGCCCTCCAGAAATACCCTTTTCCTTCATCACCGAAGCGTTCGTAGATTTCTGCAGCTGTTTCTTCTATCGGTCTGCCGAGCAGGATGCCTTGTGTCACATCTTTTTGGATCAGTCGGGCGGTATCATCTCCGATTGAGAATAACCGTTCGCTAAACATTGAACCTTTAAAAGGTTGTGAGATTGCCGCCCTGATCTGATCCTCTGATATTTGAGCAAAGTTTATAACTGTCTTTTCCGGAGTTCCAATATCGAATTGCCATGCTGTCCTATAATAACTTTCCCTATAGGTTTGTATCAATTGGTTTTGTAATGTGGCCTGAATATCTATTCCAAGTTTACTTGCGAAACCTTGAATCTCCTGACTGAGAAGAGAGAAGCGCTTTATAACTTCCGTTTCGGACATTGAGCCTTTTTTTACATCCAAAAGTAAAGCATCCATTCTTTTTTTTACGCCTTCCCCGATATCACCAAGAGCATCACGCAGACCATTGATATTATCCCATCGTTTCTGTTGCATGGAGTTAATTGTATTCATCCAGGCACGGCGTAAAACTTCTTTTTGTTTTAATCCCATTATTTCTTTTCCTTGTCTTTGAGTTTCTTTTCCATCTTTGCAAGCTCAATGTAATAATCGGGATGTTCGGCAAGATGATCCTTTGCGATCGCCTTTGCTGCTTCCGGATCAGAAGTATGCTCCATTTCAATCTTGGTTCCATTGGTAAGTTGTGCCGGGTCGAATTCACTATCGGGCAATTTAGCGGCTGCCGATTCTTTTATTGCCGCTTCCGCTTGCTTATTGTCTTTCTTAATCTGATTTCTTTCATTACCGCTCAATCCACCCGCAGGTGATCCAGTCTGATCCCCTTGCTTATCTAATGGTTTATATTTCACACCCCCGCCTGCAGGCGACATCATTGGTTCGTATTGACCATAAGGATTGCCCTGATCTGTATCTTTATCAATTTTAACCTTCTCTTCAGGGTAATCATAAGTTTCGATGTGCATTTCTTTAGCGGCTATTACTGCAGCTGTTTCTTTACTGATCCATTCGTTGACCTGCATCATTGTTAAATCTTTTATTTTTTGCGACCGGTCTTCTAGGATGATTTCTGGCATAATCACTTCAAAGGTTGAATCAATGCCTATTACTTCCCCACCGTTTATTGTTGACCATAAGAGTTTTATAGCCGTCATATAATCCCCGGACTTCGTTGCATGGATGATTTTCTTTATAACATTATCCGGCATGATTTTTTCTGTAGAAGGGATAACATTCGCTTTCATTCCTTCTTTGGTGACTATGGTTGCTACGTCGGTAATGATTTTTTTGTAATGCTCCTGACGGTCCTGAAACTTCTTGGCTCCCGGTTCCGAAGCTACAAGAGCCGTAGCGCGTGTAGAACGATCTCCAAGTCCGAGATATTCTTTTGGAATTCCTACACCTACACTTATAAGGTTAAGAAGCGCATCTCCGTCATCTTTAGCATCTGCAGCTTTTATATCTACGGTCATTGAGGATAATGTGCTTGATTCATTTTCCCAGTGAACAGTACCGGCCTTTGGCGGAGTTATACCATATTGAGCTTTTAAAGCGTTTATATCCGCTGCATCACCTTTAACAATATTTTTCCAAACAACACAGCTTTGCATGATTGCTCTAATTACTCGGGCTGTATAGAAATCTTTTAATCGCTTTAACCAAGTCATCACCGGGAATAAATCAGACCGTCCGCGCTTCTCGTTGCTATTACAGTTAAGCTTATAATGCAAAACTTCATTCGGCGGGATCTGATGGATAACATATTCGATGCTTGGAAGGTTAATCATATTTTGAGCATAAAAAACTTGATACATTGTCTGGTATTGCTGATGATAATAATATACTTTCTCTATGTCTTCCGGATCCGTGACGATCTCCCAAATGGTTGAGGGATCTATAGCGCGCACAAGAACATCACCTGTTTCACCCATCGGGTCTTTGTATATCCTTACCATCAATTCGCCATCCCGGCTTTCCTGATCGCACCATACTTTGATTCGATTATAAAAATCGTTTTTCTCGCAGAACTTATCAAAATGCTCTTGTGCTTTTGCATTTTTAAATTTAACTTTGAATCCCCGCCCAAGCACAAAGTACGTTGTTATTTTTATGATCTGGTGGGCCACTGGATTATGATTCCACATCTCAAATGCTTTAGCGTGCATAGAGAGGTAATCGAACAGACAAAGTTGCTTGCTGAAAGGACCGCCCATGATCGGAGTATATTCGACATCACCGTTCGCTATGGCTATTGTCCCTGTGCCGGTATCTGAATCATTTGCGAATGGATCGAAGTTGTATGAACCGGGACCAAAAAAGGTTGTTTCGCGCAGTTTCTTATCGTTTGCTTCGGCTTGTCTTAAGAAGGTCTGGTAATCTGTCGCACTGGTTATTTTTACTTTATATAAAATCTGCTTCCCTTCAATCATCTTAGTTGCGAGTACAGTTCCCATGATTGCCAG
>Ga0114951_10005977_pt1 | contig 10978 bp, 9 predicted proteins | sample AM7aDNAmetaG_FD_88677 | JGI IMG/M metagenome (GOLD analysis project Ga0114951, IMG submission 88677) | Freshwater microbial communities from Finland to study Microbial Dark Matter (Phase II) - AM7a DNA metaG | ecosystem: Environmental > Aquatic > Freshwater > Lake | place: Finland: Lake Alinen... | reverse complement strand
GCGCCCCACCACTGCGCCGTAAGGCCGCTCTCGAATTCGCCCAGTTCGTTCGAAGCGCCGATAAACAGGGAGTTCACCGCGCTGACCCGTCCGCGCATCTCTGGTGGTGTGGCCAGTTGCAGCAGTGATCCGCGAATGATGACGCTAATGGAGTCCGCGGCACCGGCCACGAAAAGCGCGCCAAGTGAGAGTGCCAGGCTGTGCGAGAAACCGAAAACCACTGTAGCCACGCCGAAAATCCCTACGCAGATAAAGAGGCGAAGTCCGGCCCTGCGCCGAAATGGATAGCGGGCCATCAGCAGCGACATCACCACCGAACCGGCGGCAGGAGCGGCGCGGAGCATTCCCAGCCCGCGCGGTCCGGTCTGCAGAATCTCATTGGCAAAGATCGGGGTCAGCGCCACGGCTCCGCCCAGCAAAACCGCAAACAGATCAAGCGACGCCGCCCCTAGCAGCAAGGGCGAGCGGCCCATATATTGAAAACCGGCCAGGACCACCTTGAGCGACAGAGCGCGGTGCTCCATGCGCCCGGAGCGCGTATGCATACTTCCGACCAGCACCAGGGACCAACCCAGCGTTCCCAGGTTGAACACATACACAATCCCCGCTCCCTGCAGCGATGTGTCAGGCACGAAGTGAACAAGAGGCAACGTGAAGAGAACTCCGCCCAGCGCCGGACCGATGATGGTGGCGAACTGAAAGATGGTCGCGCCCCAGGTAACCGCGTTGACAAAGTGCTTCTCGGGCACCAGGTGCGGAATCAGCGCCGTGTTGGCCGGCCCGGAGAAGGTACGGGCCGTCCCCATAAAGAACAGCACTAGATAGATGGGATAAACGCTGTGCAATCCCGCGCGGGCGAGTCCCAGCAGCGCCGCCGTGCAAATAACCTGCAGGCCGTAGCAGACGAGAATGATCTGGCGGCGGTCAAAGCGGTCAGCCACGTGCCCGGCAGGAAGCAGGAAGAGTAGCCCCGGCAAAAACTGCGCGAGACCCGTATAGCCCAGGTCAATGGCGCGGTGAGTGATGGAATAGACCTGCCACGCAACGGCCACCGACTGCGCCGCATATCCCAGGACGGCCGCTACGCGCGCCAATTGGAATCGTCTGAAATCACGGGAGGCGAAGGCCTCCATGCCGCGTCGGGTCGGCTTTCGGGGAAGGGAATGCATGTCCTGCCCTTAGGGTATATCGCTTTCCTCAACGCCGGGGTACCATTTGCCGGCGATGCTTCGAGACCACTCGACTATCCTGATGATTGGAGCCTCTCTCACAACCTGATCGTCAGTTACCGAGCCGGCGGGCAGCGGCCGCGGTGATTCTCTGCGGCGCGTGTGCCTTCTTTGAGCTTTATTGCACCCAGCCGCTGCTGCCCATGCTGGCGAGACTCTTCCATGCATCCAAGACCGGGGTGGGGATGACGGTTTCCGCGGCAACGTTGGGGGTGGCCCTTTCCGCTCCCGTGTTTGGCGCGCTTGCCGAGCGGCTACCCCGCAAACGAGTGATCGTTTTCTCGCTGCTTGGGGTGAGTGTGCCCACCCTGCTGGCCGCCACTTCCACATCGCTGGCGCAACTGATCTTCTGGCGATTCCTTCAGGGCATCACGGTCCCCGGCATCATTGCGGTGGTTATCACCTACATCGGCGAGGAGTGGCCGCCAGACCAGGTGGCCCTCATCATGAGTTTTTATGTCAGTGGGACAGCTCTGGGTGGTTTTCTGGGGCGGGTCTCCAGTGGAATTCTCGCCGACCTGTTCAGTTGGCGGGTGAGCTTTCTGGTGCTGGGAGCAGCATCGCTGGCGGGAGCGGCTGCGGTGGCCGCCTGGCTGCCACGCGGACAGCGGCGTGCTTCACCGAGCAGGATGGCTGAAGTCGGATTTCTTTACCAGGTGCAAGCGTTGTTCCGGAATCGGCGTTTGGTGGCGACCTTCGCTGTTGGCTTCAACGTGCTGTTCTCGCTGGTGGGCGTCTTCACGTGGATTACGTTTCATCTGAGCGCCGCGCCGTTTCTGCTGTCGACCACGGCGCTGAGTTCGCTTTTCTTTGTGTACCTGATCGGACTTGTTGTAACGCCTGCCGCCGGTTTCCTGATTACGCGTGTGGGTTTGCGTACAGGAATTGCCGGGGCCATTTCCTGCTCCATCGCCGGCGTTCTGCTTACGCTGGCCCCTTCCCTGGCTGTGGAGATTCTGGGTCTGACGCTGCTGTCCTCTGGCGTCTTCATTGCGCAGACGGCGTCCAGCAGTCACTTGCGCGTGGCAGCGCCAGCCGGGGCGCGGGTAACGGCAGCGGGGCTGTACATCACCTTCTACTATCTGGGCGGCGCGGCTGCCGGGGTTGTTCCGGGAGCGTTCTGGGCGCTGGGTGGGTGGCCTGCCTGCGTGGGATTTATCGTGACCATGCAGGCCACTGCGCTGGCGATTGCCTTGGTGGGCTGGCGAACGCCCAAGGCTGCGTGACGCGGTCAAAGCGGAATGCATGAACCCCGGCAGCAGGGTCGAGAATCTAAGGAAGAGCAGCAAGGTCTGAAGCGCCCCTGAGTTGGACGCCTTCAGCGCACACGCGGATCCCACGGCGCCGTACTTCCCCCGGCCAGCCATAATCGAAGATCGTCACAGGAGAAGACTTTTGTCTGAGTTGCGACCAGCGTCGCCGGGCCCGGCCAGGCGCATGGATAACCCCAACCCCGCCGAGCTGGTGAGTTGGAAGCCACGGGTGAACCCATGGCTGATCGCCATGACAGTTGCTCTGGCGGCGTTTATGGAGGTGCTGGACACCTCGATCGCCAACGTGGCGCTGCCGCATATTGCAGGCACGCTTGGGGCCAGTACGGATGAAGGAACCTGGGTGCTGACCAGCTACCTGGTCGCGAACGCCATCGTGCTGCCGCTGGGCGGCTGGGCGTCGAGCGTCATGGGGCGGCGTAACTTCTTCGTCTTCTGCATCGTGGTATTTACCGTTGCCAGCTTTCTGTGCGGAGCGGCCCCCACGCTGCCAATGCTGCTTGTCTGCCGAGTGTTGCAGGGTGCGGGCGGCGGCGGGATGCAACCGATGGCCCAGGCCATTATGGCCGACTCGTTTGAGCCGCAAAAGCGCGGCCAGGCATTTTCCATCTACGGCCTGGTCACTGTGCTCGCGCCATCTATCGGCCCAACGCTGGGCGGTTGGATCACTGACAACTTCTCCTGGCGGTGGATCTTTTTCATCAATATTCCGGTAGGTATTCTTGCGTTCATTCTGGTCACCCGGCTTGTGGAGGATCCGCCGTGGATCAAGCCCGACCGCTCGCGGCTGCGCAACATGGACTATCTCGGCCTGGGCTTTCTTACCATCGCCATGGGCGGCTTGCAGATCATGCTCGACAAGGGCGAGGAGAACGACTGGTTCTCTTCCGGCTTCATCTGTTTCTTTGCATTCCTGTTTGTGGGAGGCATGATCAGCCTGGTGTTGTGGGAGTGGCGTCAGAAGAACCCACTCATGAACCTCAAGCTTTTCCGCTTCAAGAATTTCGCGATCTGTTGCTTTCTGATGATGCTGGTAGGCGGTGTGCTGAACGCCAACACTGTGCTGCAACCACAGTTCATGCAGAAACTGCTGGGGTGGACCGCCACCAACGCAGGCATGGCGCTGACCGCTGGCGGCATTGCACTTTTCATCGTGATGCCGATTGCGGGTTTTGCCACGGGAAAGGTTTCTGCACGCACGCTGACTGTAATCGGCTTCAGCATGTTCGTACTCACCTTTCGCTATGCGGCCAGCGCGACCACCCTGGACATGAGCTTCCCGGCAGCATCCTGGCTCAGAGTAGTACAGATGCTTCCCCTCCCGTTTTGCTTCATCTCCATCACTACGGCGGCCTACGTGGGCATGCCAAGGGAAGAGAGCAACCAGGTGGCGGGCTTGATCAATTTCGCGCGAAACATTGGGGGAAGCATCCTTATCGCCATCACGAATGCGCAGGTGACCACGCGCACGACATGGCACCAGCAACATCTTCAGAACGCGATGCATCCGGGATCCATAGCATTCCAGCAGCAATCACGGACGATGGCAGGATTTTTCGGATCTCACTTTGGCGCAGCCAACGGCACGAGCCTGGCATTGGCCAATCTCTACAACCAACTCAACCGCCAGGCGGAGATGCAGGGTTATCAGGATGTGTACATGGAATTGTCGTGGATGTCGGTGGGGCTGGTTGTGCTTGCCTTCCTGCTGAGCAAGAACAGGCCCGGCGCAGGTTCGGGAACGTCTGCGATGCACTAGGAATCATCCGCTCGGGCCCACGAAATGATGCTGGAATTCCTGAAGCGAAAAGCCCTCCGCCTCAGCTTCCGGGTTGCGCCAAAAGCTGCGCGCGGAGGACCCTCCCTGCGGATTCCCGGTAGCCCTTCCCATCGATTGGGCCTATAATTCGTGCCAGAAATCAATCAACTCGATGAGATGCCTGTGTTTGACATCTGCTATTGAGGAGGCTGTTATGTTGAAGTCGTTTCTGCTTTTTTCCGCAGTGGTTCTGGTTACGCTCGCTCCTACGCCCACTCTGGGGGCCCGCCCGCAAGAGGCCACCCCAGCGCCCGCGCCGGCCGCTTCCGGCGCCAAGAATACCGTAAAGCCAACGCCAGAGTCGCAGGCGAAGGCAAAGAAGTTATATGACGTGGACTGCTCGATGTGCCACGGCGACAACGGGAACGGTCAGACCGACCTGGCCAAGAGCATGGAACTTTCGCTAGGGGATTGGACCGATGCGAAGACGCTGGCCGGCAAGCAGGACGGAGAACTATTCGACGCAATCCGCAAGGGCAAGGGGAAGATGCCCGCTGAGGCTGAAGGCCGCGCGGATGACCACATGGTCTGGAATCTGATCATTTATTTACGTAATTTTTCCAAGCCGCAGCCAGTGACGCCGGCCAAGTAGTCTTCATCCGTAATTTGCCAAATGCAAGCAGACGGGAGAGCTGTGTGTGCTTGGAGCGCAGATGAGAATATTCGTTCTCTGAGTGTCGCCCGCAGGTGAACTGATTTCAAAAGGCATGCGGCGGCAGGCTGCGAAGCGAATGCGCGCACTTGATTCACGGATGAGATAAGAGCAATTTCAGATGTGTCTCGACGGTCTTTAGATCCGTCTCGCCTTGAAACTGAGCGCGCACTTTTCCATCTGCGTCGATCAGATAGGTCAGGGGCAGCCCCAGAACGCCCCCGTAGCTCGCTCCGAGCTTTTCATCGCCCATGGCCACGGGATAATTCAACTTCAGCCTTGCGATCAGTTTGCGCACTGGCGCTGAGTCGTCGTCCATGGAGATGCCGATGACCTGGAGACTCTGCGCACCGTATTGGCGCTGCCAGGCCGCAAAAAACGGCATCTCCACCTGGCATGGGGCGCACCAGGTAGCCCAGAAGTTCAAGAGCACAACCTTGCCGCGAAATCTGGCGAGATCAAGGAGCTTGCCGCTCAAGTCCCTGCGTACAAACTCAGGCGCCTTCTTGTTCACGAGGGATGCGGCGGCAATAGCCGAGGACGGACCGGCAACGAAGCACGCTCCCACCAGCAAGGCCAGGAAGAGACTACGAATGCGTGGGTGCGTCCAAAGCGAATCCGGGCTAGTGGCGTCGCTCAACTGGATACCCCTTGTCCACCCAGTTGGTTCCGAAGTTGTCGGACAGGTAGAGAACCTTCACATGGGTGAATCCGAGATCGTGGAGCATCTTGAACGCGGGGCCCACGTTGGGGCAGCGATTCCACGGGCAACAGCCGCAGTAAAGCACGATCAACTTCTCGTGGCCGAACGGAGCAACCCTGGCTTGCAGTTGCTGCAGGCCAACGGCCTGGGAACCGGCTCCGGCGTATTCAGCCCCGGGGATGTGAGCCTCCCGGAACATCAGGAGCGAACCCACCTGCAGGATCAGCGGCTTGCCTGCGTCACCGCCGCGCAGCAAGTCGTTCAACTGCTCAGGCAGAATCAGCTGTTCGGTTGGAACGGATGATGCGCTGATCCCTTGCGGAGCACCAAACTGTGCCTGCGCGTATGTGCCAAACAACATTACGAGAACTGCGATCGTTCCCGTCTTCTTAAATAGCGTGAGTCTCATTGTGCCAGCTCCGCAACAAGTTTAAACGGCGACAGCCGTTCTTGCACTGCCAGCGGCCAATTCAATGGTCTGAATGTTGTTCAAAAGAAGCGGCCACAAACGAAGACGCCAGAGACCGAAGTCCCTGGCGCCTCAATAATGATGAAGTCGCAGGTTACTTGAACCATGCACCGCCCCGTCTACAGCCATGGGATGAGGGTTTGAGTTGCCTCGCATCCTGCATCTCTCAGCCGTGCCGGCGATGGATCTCCGAGTTTCCTCGAATCTCGCATCCTTAAGCTGCCCCGGGTGTGAATTTTCGGGTTGCCCCGAATCTTCGCTGCTCCAGTGCCGCTTTCGATGAGGCTTCGGGTCGCCCCTAGTCCCGCATCTTCCGGCTGTTCCGATGGGCAGATCATCGAGTTTCCCCGATTCTCGCACCCTTCGGCTTTGCCTCCGGTGAATCTCCGAGTCGCCCCGGATTTTCACTTCTTTGGCACGCTGGCCGACGGTTTTCCGGGTTGCCCCGAATCCCACATCCTCCAACGTTGCCAGCGATGCCTCCGCAGGTTGCCCCGCATACTGCATCCTCTGGCGTCCCGGCGATGAAGCCCCGGGTTTCCCCGATTCTTGCATCTTCCAGCGCCCCTGCGGTTGGTTCTCCGGGTTGCCCCGAATCGCCTCCCTCAGCTACGCCGACGATGGATTTTCGGGTTGCCCCGAATCTCGCATCTTCCGGTTGTACCGCATCTGCGTCTTCGGGTTGCCCCGACTCCTACAGCTACGGCTGGGCCGATGATGACTCCCCAGCTTTACTCGAACTTTGCATCCTCGGACGAGCCGCGGATGAATCTTCGTGTCCAATTGGGTCTTGCACATTCTTGCCTGACCCTGGATGCATTTTCAATCTTCCTTCGGCCTTCCACCGCCGGCGAACCGACTGTTTACAACCGAGTTCCGTTTAACCTTGCATCGTCCTGTCAGGCTGGAACTGCGTTTCCAATTCCCTACAGGGTCATCAGTTGGATAGGAGTTTGCATCCGTTCAATCTGTGGAAGCAAGTGCAAAAAAACGATAAATCTGTGGATTTCACCAAGGTTGGTGCACTTATGAAAAACACCAGCGAGAGTTGAACCAATTTTGGTGCAGATGGGAAGTGAAGTTGGCTTTGGATCCGGTTCTCGGGCGCAAATTCCGCCTAAATATTTGTTGGTTTGAGGGGAGTTACGCCTGCGAGTGGCCAATTCTGCTCACAGGTTCAATGGAAGGAGGGGGGGTGGGTATAGGGGAGGAGGGAGGGGGGTGGCGAGGGGGTATGCCTTGCCGACTGGCTGGCGGGATTGCGCGCCGTGCGGTTGAGTTGCGGCGGCCAGAGCAGGATGCGGATTTGATTGCTCGTTTACTTATTACCAGTATGCGCCAACCGAGGTTAATTATCTGCAGTTCGATTGGCGGCTTAGCCCTTTCAATTCAGCAATGTGAAAATAAGCCGCATTTTATCATTTCTGGTTGCGGCGATGCCCCCGGGCATAATTGCAAATGGAGCAGGAGGGTGTCTCGGGCTGAGGGCGCGTCTTCCTTGGTTTCAGGAGCTCGATCCCGGGCATCCGTTTGTGCTCGGAGACGTTGAGATACGGGCAGGCTGCCGGACGGGCGGTGATCAGGGTAACGGGACTGTATCCCGGACGGAAATGGCAGTGGGGCTGGGGAAATCCTTCGGAGTGGGAAGGGTGACAGGACGGCGGGCGAGCCACTGGACCGCGCGGGGAATGATGGTCTGGACATCGGCGGCGCGCATGCTTGCGGGATGGACATCGCCGGGCCAGACGTGGCCATAGACAGAAACGTACACGCGGCCTTTGCCGTAGGTCGTGGTCCACTCGACGGGCCAGTTGAGGCCAAGGCCGGTCTTGGTGTCCTGGGCGTAGGCGAGGATTTTGACGCGGTCGAGAATTTCGGCAGAACGGCTGCGCGCGTAGACGTAGACTTCCGAGTCCGGTGTGAGCCAGGCCCGCGGCATTCCGGCGTGGATGGGGTCATTGGCGATGCGGGTGACGAGTCGGTCGGCGCGGGGGCCGTGATTGGTGCCTTCGCCGACTCCGGCGGGAATGCGAACGATCTGGCCTTCTGGCGTGATGCGCGTGGAAGGGCCAAAGTCGGCATTGCGCCAACTAAGACCGACCATGTCTTCGTATTCTTTCCAGCCGACAAAGGCGTTTTCAGCAGAGTGGAAGATGTAGACGCCGCCCCCTTTGCGGACAAAGCCGGCGAAGTCTTTTTTGACTTGGTCGGGCCAATCGGGTTTGGGTTTGACGCCGGCGAGCGCCCCGTTCATTGCGCCTTCATTGCAGTTCTGAATCACCACATCGTAATCGATGAACCGAGGCCGCCAGGAGGCCCAGGCCGGCGACGCCGGGTCGAGCGGCGCGGTGCTGACGGCGACATCGAAGCCTCCCGCAGCCTGGAGGATGGTGCGCAGAAGGGCGGTGGTCTGCTGCCAGTCGTGGTTGCTGAATCCGTCGACGATGAGGACGCGAATCTTGCGCTCGGCGGTGGCTGGGGCGGGGATGAGGATGGCCAGCATGAGGGCCGCGATGCAAAAGAGCCTTGGGATGCGCATGGAGGTCATGGTAGTGGGTGGGGGACACGTGTTATCGGGCGTTCTCATAGCAAAGTTACTCCGCAGCGAGTGAGGTACTGTGCAGTTCTTTCAAATTCCTCTGTGCTATTGGTCAAATCGTTGGCATCGCCTTTGGGAACAAAGATTATCATTCCCTTCCGCGCCCGGGTCAGCAAGACTCTATAAGCGTTTTTTCTGTAGATCCTTTTGTCTGCACTCTTGATCGCGCTCCATTTGCTTTGCTTACCATGCCGAAGGACGCGCAGTTGCCACCCGTTGAAGTTGTCCCAAACAAAATCTCCACCCCAGCAAAGCCCAATCCAATCCAACTCCAACCCTTGAATCTCGAACTCTGTAGCGAATACCTCGCAGCGGTAGCTTGAACGCACGTCTGTTTCTTCTGCTAAATACCAGTGTTCCCACGGATACTCTGCGTGAAATGACGAACTTGGTTCGAGCCCCTCTGCTCTCAGCCGCGCAGCGCCCGAGGACCCCACCAATCCACAGCGATTCAATCCGATCGTTTGTTCTCGCAACTTCTTCCGAGTATCCTCGAGACTTCGAGATAGGAAGATCGGAAACCTGTCCGTTATTCGCAGGGAAGCTGCTCCATCTATATCTTCATCAAGAACGCAATTCACCCAAGTTGCCAGTTGGTCGGCTCTCAAACTGCGATGCGAAGTTCGCAGATGCAACGCAGAGTTTGTTTGCACTCTGTCCTGCATTGACCGGTCATCGAACAGCCGATGCCCCGCGGTAGAAGCCCCGCCCTCCAGTACCTCTGGCGATGCATAGATGAGCCACTGTTTGGAAGCGCCGGCAAGCGCTCGGCCCCATTCTTCCAGCCCAGCCTCGCCGTCATTGATTTCTTGTCCTCCGCCCACTAATGCAACAACAATTGCCCAGTCCTGATGTCGCTCCATGATTCGCAGCAGCATTTCGGGTTCGGAGTAATCCCGTCGGAATTTTTTCAAATTTTGAGCTTGGTTCCAGGCGCGCTGTGCCTCGTCAAAGATGATTGCGTGATTTGATGGCGGGCCTGGATTATCTTCGGTATGGTATCGAGCAAAGATATGGACATTTTCGATGAGAGTTTTAGCTTCTGTTCTAGCCTGCGGTGCGTACGCGCCACCACGCATACTTTCCTGCGTGAAGAGAAACTGCAAAACCTGTACGAGTGGGCCATTGCCGCTCATAAAGTGAATTGCATCGGCCTTATTCTCGTCAGAATGAGCAAGACTCAAGCCGACGAGCGTCTTTCCCGAGCCTGGCACTCCGGTTAAAAAGCAGATAGAGTGGCGGCTCTCAGTGCGAGCGTGGTTCAAGCACGTTTGAACTGCATGGCGCACATCTTCAATCTCATGCTCAGATGCTTCAGAATGAGCGATTTCTCGTATAGAAAGCCCGCTCTTAAGGGCTACCGCGGCCTCGATAATACTTGGTATAGGGAAATAAGGGCTGTCGTCCCAGGTGCCAACAGGAACTTGCTCTCGGCTCGTATCTTCTATCACGAGTAGCACATTTACCAGTCGGCACCAATTACTCCGAACTACAGGCGACACCCAGTAGGTGGGTAATTGAGGAAACAGCTCGCGCTGACTCAAGACGCTCAGATTGGATTCTTCTGCTTCAGGCGAAACCAGCACGGGCAAGATTCGATGCTCCGCTGACGCCTTATGGAAATAATGCAATAACAGTGCATACTCTTCAATCTGCCTCTTCGCCTGTAGTGCAGCATTCCCGGATTTCGCCTCAATGACGACGATTGCATCCCGGATCAATAGGACACAATCTATCCGCATTTCTTTGCGAGGAATTGAAAACTCAAGCAGCAACCCCCAAGACAAGGGCGAATTGGAGCTAATTACGCACTGCTCCAAACACAGTCTGAGCGCATGGATATCGTGTTCCCATATAATTGTCTGATCAGAATATTGGCTCGTGTAGCCGCGATTAGCGTAGGCAACTCCTAGACGAGCAATTACGTGCTCATCTGTCTGCGCGAGGAAGTCTTCGACGCTCGATCGATAAAAAGAAGTCATGGCCGCAAGCTCAAGTGCCTGCAGCCCAGGGTACCATTCTCACCTCAATAACCGGGCGGGCTAGATTGCCGTGTGGAGCCTAGCCCGCTGAGAAACCAAGCTTACCCCTTCGCGAACATTTGCTTCATGCCGCGCAGCGCCTGGCGCGTGCGTTCTTCGTTTTCGATTAGTGAGAAGCGGGCGTGGTTGTCGCCGTGGCAGGTTCCCAGAGACGCGGGGAATGGGACTGGGACACCGGACGCCGATTTCAGCGG
>Ga0114951_10005976_pt1 | contig 10981 bp, 20 predicted proteins | sample AM7aDNAmetaG_FD_88677 | JGI IMG/M metagenome (GOLD analysis project Ga0114951, IMG submission 88677) | Freshwater microbial communities from Finland to study Microbial Dark Matter (Phase II) - AM7a DNA metaG | ecosystem: Environmental > Aquatic > Freshwater > Lake | place: Finland: Lake Alinen... | reverse complement strand
TAATTAAAATCATCACCTGGTAATTTCATTACTATAGTTGTATCTTTAGAATATTTTGATAAATTATCCATGAGATGTTCAATAGTTACTATTTTATTATGAAATTTTATTTGTTTCTTCTTTTTATTCAATAATAACTTTCTTTTAATGTAAACAAATATAGCTCCTGATATAAATCCAAGTATTCCAGAAACAACAAAATTATCCATTTTAATCTTTCCTCCACCATTCAATCCAAACATGTTTTCTTCCATCAATATAATCAACATAAGCTGAATTATGGCCAGTTACTATTGCTACTTTACCAATATGGCCATAATGATCAGTTAATGTTTTCTTATATATTAATGTAAATAATTTTCGGATAAATTTATTTCTGATTCTTATTTTCACCATATTGCCCACCAAGGTTTTTTACCTAATTTTCCAGTTTTTTCTATTTCCATTATATCTCTTCTACCAATAGATAAAGCCATCATTAGAATACAATAACAGACAAATAGTATGCATATTCCTATAAAACTCCATATTATATTTTGAAACAACATTTTTATTCTTTCTCTCTTTCCATAATATTAGTTGCTTCATAATCTGCCGTTATCAATAATGTTATAAGATCATATTTTTTAGCAGCATCATTTAAACTATTACCATAACCAGAATCATAAGCTCCCATATGCCATCTAATAGCTAAAGCTTCTTCATCTGTGAGTTTAATAAATTTTGATATTAAATATAGACTCTTTTCTCCATGTCCTAATGGAAATTCATCTTCAAATTTATATGCAACTTTATCTGAATCTGGTTTTACTTTAATTTTACCTTGATAAAAATCTAAAAGAGCACTCATATATGATTTTGATATTAAACCTTTTTTTGAAAGTTCTTCATAATCTTTCCAATCATTTTTTGATATATCTTTTAAGAAATTAATTTGTCTTGGAGAAGCTTTATCAACATCAATTTTATATGTATCAATTTTACAAAAATCGTGTGATAAACTTGTTGTAATTATTGTTTCATCAGAATATTTAAAACCATAATGTGTATTTTTCATATTAAGACAATTATAAACATTATAAGAATGCTCCATTAATCCACCAGGATAATTTAAGTGATTCTTTTTACTTGCTGGTGCTGAAAAGAAATCTGTTGTTTCCAACCATCTAAGCATATCTTCAACACCTTGCCGATCAACTTTTCTCCATAGTTTAATGATATTTGGTTTAAGTAATTCGTTCATAATTTAAACCTCCCTTTTTATTACAGATAAATCAATATAATATGGAATAACCATTATACTAGTTTCAGGTTTTATTAAAGCTTCTTTTACTTGTGTAAGAACTGTTATCATTTCTACTTGTGATTTCATTTCATTAAATTTACAAACTAATACATCTCCCTGAGAAATAGTTATTTCATCTTCTGATATTATTTCTCCAAAAACATCTTCTATTCTTAGTTTCATTTATTTCTCCTTATAACAAAAATTCTATCAAATCTAATAGTTCAACTTTGAGAGGTTCATCACTATCTAAAATTTGAATTTTAAGTTTTCCTTTACAACCAAGATCAATGTATAATTTTTCAGCCTTTTTATATAAATCTTTATATTCTGGTTTAGTTTCAATATTTTGTTTAATTCTAACTCGAGCAGCATATATAAGTGAACATTCATACTTCCCTGTGTTTGGATTTATGATTGGAAACTTCAATTTTTCTGGCAGTAAAAATGCTTTTTCTCCAAATTTATTAAAAAGATCTTGTCTGTCTTTTTTTCTAGAAATTTTTATTTTATCTGGAATTATACTTTTTAAAACTTCAGATATTAACTTTTCTCTTTTTTCATCATCTATTAATTGATCTGATTCAACCATTATCATAACTTTTTCTCCTCCAAAATTAGAAATGGGAGCTCTTATGAAAAGAGCTCCCATTATTATTTATCCAAAAGGTGGTATATCACCAAAATTTTCAAATGCTCCTGCAAAATTTTCAACAACACTGTTTGGATTATTTCCTGCTGGAGGAGTTCCAGGAGGCGCACCAACTGGAGGTCCACCAAAAGCTGGATTAGCAGTTGTTCCAAATTCTCCACCTTGACCTCTTGTAAATTCAAGATCAAATGCTTTTTCTGCCATTTCATCACAAATTTTAGCTAACGCTATTGCAATGTTTGGAGGCATTCCAAAACCTGTTGGATTAGCTTGACCAACTTTAAAATACATAACAACATTTACATTACCTTTATTATCAGAGGCTCTTTGAACTAACATTGATTTTCCACCACCACCGGCTCCACCAAAAGCAGATTTACTAGAATCAACATAAATTGAATATTTTCCAGTTGAAGCTTCAGTATCATTTGCACTTGATCTAAGAGCATTTGCTAAAGCAAAAATTTGATGTATATCTTGTTTCATAGTAATTTTATTCTGAAAATTAAATGTTCTTCCACCTTCAGCTGTTTGAGCTCCAGGAGCTAAAGTTATGAAGAAAAAATGTTGTTTCTTATAAGAATCTTCAGCTGCTGCTTGTTTAACTAATGAAATCTGTAAAAGATGATTTCCCGGAATACTATATGAAAATATGTTTACTAAATTTGACTGACCTTGCTGTTGAGCCATTATATCTCCTTATTTTATTTTATTAACTAACTTCAATTAAAATTTTTGGTGGTATAGCTTCGAGGGTTTGAATTATTGATTCTCTTTCTGCTTGTCCCTCAGTTGCAAGCCGATCATAATTTAAATTTAACTGTCCAAAAGGAGTTGATAAATTTTCAAATTTTGATCTCATTGCAGAAACCCATAGTTTTGTAAATGCTAAACATAAAGGTTTAAAAGTTTTTTGATATAAATCTGGTCTTATTGTATTTAGAACTGTATGAGGAACTTGATATAATACTACGCTTGCTAATGTTTCCATATCAAAAATAATAGTATCTGGAGGAACAAATTCCCATGTATTTCTTGTTTGCATTGAACGAACTGCATCAATATATGAATTTGCTATAACTAAGTCCATTGCTGCTTGTGCATTAATTAAAGCTCCACCATACATATCAACAATAGAAATACTTCTTGTTGGATATGCTTCTGTCACATCAACAACATATGTTCCTGGTTCAATTGGAAGTCTATATGCAAATTGTGGAGAACCAGCTGGACCAGTAACTCTATTAGCATCTGTGAGATAAGCATATTTTGTAAATGGTGAATATTGTGAAAATAATGTTAATACTTGGTTTCTTAAAAATCCTATCAATTCATCATCTGGAATTTCTAAAAGATTTACAGGAACTCCTAAAAATAATTTAGCATATTCCAAAACATCATTCCAATTTTGACCTTGACTCATAATAAATACCTCTCCAAATTAAATTTATTTCATTAAATCTTCAAATATTTTATTGGCTGTTTCAGCTAATATTCCTGTTTTTATAGTTGATGAAGATTTTACAAGATCAGGATTTGATAAATTTTTCACTAAAATTGTTTTACACTGATCAAAGAATTGAAGATTGTGTTGTCTTATTCCATTTTGAGTTGCTTTGTCGTCTTTTTTTACAAGAATCAACTGAATATCATATTCAAATCCTTCAACTACTCTTTGTAAAGGTTTTATTCCAAAATCTTTGCCGTTCATAAATCCTTCAAATTGAGGTTCGCTTTGTACACCTAATGTTAGAGCACAAATGTTTCTTTTTTTAAATGTATCATTAATAAGTTGTCTGAAAAAGTACCTAAATTGTTCGTTAATTTCTTCGATTCTCATTTACTCTCCTTTATTTTTTTATTAAAAATAAGCTCTTTCGGGAACTCTTTTTACTTGTTCTTCAAAAGATATCATTTTATAATTTTTTTCAAGTTTCTTAAAATTATCTACAATAACATCTGGCATATTATTTAAATTCATTCTTATACCATCAATATTATACGGAATAGAATAATCAACAATTAATTCAAAAGCATGTTTTGGACCTAATCCTTTTTTAATTCCTTTAATTTCATCTGCTTTATCTCCAGCTATTGCAAGTAACATTGGAACATATTTTGCCGTTAAAATACCTCTTTTTAAAGTATCTTTCAAATAACAAATTGCATTATCTTTATCATAAGCATCAAATTGAATTTGAAATCTACCTTCTTTACTAGGAACAAAAGATGTTATACATTGAATTGTATTTGTAAATTCACAGCATTGCAAAAGATCTTTGTCAACTGAAAGAATAATATTTAAAACATCATCATCAAAACTATCATAGAAATTATTAATAATACAATAATAAGGTATAAAATCAGCTTCATATTCTTTAAGATAATATACTTTTGATAAATCTTTTTTATTGAATTTTTCTTCTATTTCTTTAAAATAATGTTTCTTTACTTGTCTAAATAATTCAATATTATCATGATCAACAATAAGTTTAGAATTTGTACCAGACTTATAAGTGCTATCTATTGCTGTTTGTTGAGTACAAATTCCATCATCATAAAATAAAATAAAGAATGGATCATAAATCTTAAATTGAAAATATAAATTATTTAAAAATTCTTTAAGTTCTTCTATAAGAATTTGACTTGGTTTTCCTTCAGTAGCATATCTACCAATTTCAACCAAAACAACATCTTTATTATAAAAGCCCTTTGAAATACTCATAAGATCAATAAAAAAATTAATTCTTTTCTTTTTAAAACTATGTAAAATTTGGTGAATCATTTGATATTTCAAAGCATATTTTATGTAGTATTTAATATATCTTCCTCCCTATTATCATAAAATATAATTTCTATATAAAAATAGAAAATTATTTTTCTAATTATATTATTTCTATATAAATAATTTGAATATAAAATTTTTATTTATCATAATATAATTTAATCATATTGTATTTCATTGAATGATGACAGTAAGTATTCAATTCTTTTTCTTGATACCTATGAAAAACATTAATAATGCTTACAGGAGTGTATAAGAAAATTCCTGTCATATCAGATTCCATATCGTATAATTTACCAAATTGCATCCAATCAGGTAAACAATCATTAGTTTGATATGAACTAAAACATTCAATTTTTTTAATCATAGTTTCTCTAGCAATACGAACTCTCTCAGAAGCATTTTCTTTATTATCTGAATACATAACATTTATATTTTTTGTAATTTTTTCAGGAGTTTTTTCTGAAACATTTTGACCTGGAGAATTAGTTTTGTTGTAAGATTGATAACTTTCAGAAGTTGAATTTTCTGTTGCTACTTTTCCTATTTTTTCTGCTTTTTCAAATTGAATTTTCATATCAGGACCAATAAAATCAACATTTGCTGCTGGAATAATAATTTTTTGAAATACATCATTAAAATCTTCTTTACCAAGTCTTCTTGTTAATAAAGCAAAGTCTGGATAATCTGCTATTGAAACTGTTTTGAAATTTGTTTTCATATTATAAAAATTTAAAAAATGTCCTGTAATAGCTGATTTTGAATCTGGCGATAAATAAAAATCATCAAAGAAATATGTACAAAATGAATGAAATGGTTTATAATTATCAATTATAAATTTTGGCATATTTAGAGTGTTAATATTTTTTGATAATAATGGTGATGTTAGTATCGTTTCATGTGAATACATATTCATCATTTCAGAAGTTCCAACATGATTAAAATCTATTGGACCATATTCTTTTTTAATATAATCTTCATATTCTTTAATAGCATCAAAAGCAGTTTTATTTTCAATAATTCTATTAAAACCTGAACTAGTGTCTAATTCACGAAAGATTGGATTGATTAATATTAATTTAACAGTATTTGTTGATGGACTTTTCTGTCTTTCAGCTTCATCTTGGAGAGGAGAAACTTTTATTATGTTAAACATTTTATTAAACATTACAGATTCTTTTTTATTATCAAGTTCATCAACAATATATATTTTCATATTCCATATTTCAAATATATTTTTATTAATATTTAATAATAGAGATTTTACAACATCAAATGGTAAATTCATTTGTATTCTAGAATATGATGCCATTTTGATAATTGGTGTTCTTATAAATGAAACATAATGAACATCTGAATATAATACTGATGTGTTTGATAAATTCATTAATTCTATTTTGTATTTGAATTTAACTTTATTATCTTTAGTAGAAGTTGATGAAATTCCTGATGGATCTGAAGCTACTTCAGTATGAAATGGATTTACTTTATCAAAAACACCTTGAACTGCTGCAGTTGCTGCTTTTATATCTGTTGGAATTTGTGGTATTTTACTTGTTAAATTAGCTATTCCATTTTCAACTTGTACAGTAACACCTTTTATTCCTGCATCTTTTAATTTTGTTCCAGCTTCCATTACCTTATTTAAATCTAATCCAGCTGTATTATTGTTCGGTGTAATTGCCATAATTAAAACCTCTCAAATAAAATTTATCGGCAAGATCTATTTATAAGATCTTGCCGATATTTAATTTAATATTTTATAAATCCGTATGCCAAAAAACTATCAATATTCTTTTTTAATTTTGCTCTATCTGGAAAATTACTAGGTGCTATAAAACCTCCTAATATTTCACAGTAAAAATTATACATCAAATCTAACATTTCTTCTTTTGTATATGTTTCTTTCATCATACTATTTCCTCATCTTTCTTTTTTAAAATAACATCATATCCAGCTGCTTGAATTGACCATAAAATTTCATTAAATAATTCATTACATCCTTCTTGTTCCCAATAATCATCATATGGATAATCAGTAATTGCTTTTTGAACTATTGATTTTATATCTTTATCTTTTGTTATCATATTTCAATCCTTTAGATCTCTATAAGCATTTTCTAAAATTAAGTCAATTTCTTCACTAGCTATTTTTTTCCAATTTTCAATATCTGAATTTTTAAGTCCTTTATATCCATCAGATATATCTTTTTGTTCATATTTGAATTCCTCAACTAATTTAAATTTAAATTGATTTATTGGCATCCAAAATGAAAATCTTCCTTCTAAAGCTAAAGCTAAAGTTTTTTCATAATCAACAAAATCTTGATCTTCTGTTGCTAAAATAAGGTTAAATTTTTGTATCTTCATTTTTCAAATCCTTCATTTCATAATATCTACTTGTTATAAAATCAGTATTACTAAGGCCAGTTAATTCAAAATTACTTATGATTTTAGGATCTATTTCAATTGGTTCTCCAAAAGAAGTAAATTCAATATCATCTAAATCCATTTTATTAAATTTTGCTAGTTCAGATTTTAAATAAATAATACGTTCAACACTAACTTGTACTTTCATTTTACCATTTTCTCCAACTTGTTTTTAATAGATATTACTACTTCTTCCATCTATAGAACCTCCACAACAGCCATCTAATTTATCCCAAAAATATTTTTTTATAATTTTTATATGAAAACTAGCATATAAAATCAAAAATACAATTATATTAATAAAAATGTATTTAATCCAAATTATTTCCATTATTTCTCCTAAATTTTGTTCATTTTCTCCAATTGTTCTTCAGTTATTATTGGTATTCCTCTCTTTTTCGCTTTTATAGATTTAGCACTTTCACTAACTTCATTACAAACTAAATAGTTACATGAATTAATACTGGTATTTGAACCTCCATTAGATTCAATCCATTTTTCAATATCCTTCCTCGGTTTAGAGAGCGATCCCGTAATACAAAATGATTTTCCAGTTAATGAACCAGTTTTTGGTTTTATTTGAATATTATGATTTGATATGAATTGACTAAGGAATAATCTATTTTGATTTAATCCTTTTATAATTGATGATACTTTCTTTTCTCCCAAACCTTTAATATTAATTAAAGTTAAAATCATTTCTGATAATTTTCTTTCATCATATAATGAATTAATTAAATTTTCAAAAGAAACATTTTCTAATATTAATTTAGATGATGATGTTCCTAAATTTTCAATTCCAAGAGCTGAAAGAAGTTTTTCTGGAGTTATATTTTTAATGATTTCTTTTACTCTATTTAGAAAATCATCGGCAGATTTCTCTGCCCAACCATCAACTTTTAAAATATCTTGTTTTTTCAAATTTAATACTTCTGTAACTGAATTACAATTTAAAGTTGTTAACATTCTTTCGCTGAAATTTTCAAGTCCCAACTCTTCAAAGAAGTGAGCTATTTTCTTTTGAACTTGTGCTGGACAATTGATGTTATTACATATTAAATGTACTTTTGTTGAATCCCATTCAGTTTTAACTCCACATGATGGACAATACATTGGAACATTATATAATAAAGAAGGTCCAATTACTTCTTCAATATATGGAATTACATCACCACTTCTAACTATTTTAATAATAGCATTTGGTCCAATTTTATTATCTATAATATTTTTGGCGTTAAAACCAGCTGTTTTATTAATTGTTGCTCCACCTAAATTAACAGGTTTAATATAAACTAAAGGAACAATATCACCTGTTCTAGAAGTGTTCCATTCAACATGATCAACTTCTGTATTTGCAAATTGTTTATTAAACTTATATGCAATTTTTGTAGTTGGTACTTTTATATTCTCAACTGGTGAATCATCAACTGTTACAACAATTCCATCTTTATCATATTGTGTTATATCTTTAATCATTTCTTTTGATTGAGATATAACATCTTTTCTGGAAACAATTTGAAATGGAACAGTATATTTATCTCCAAAAATTGTTTTTAAAAGTGGCATTCTAAGAGTTTCATTATCATATTTACAATTTGCCCAAGTATGAATTTTTACATAAAGTTTATCAAGATTTTTACCATCATCTCTTCTAATTATACCAGGAACTGCATTTCTTTTATTTTTATATGGAGTTCCATCATCTCTTAAAATTGTTTCTGGTTCACATCCTAATAATATTTCAGCTTTAACAAAGATTTTATAATCATGATCTTTGCCGATATTTTCTAGTACTTCAATATATAATGGTGTATCAGTTCTTTGTAATTTTAAAGTTATATTTTCGCCAATATAATGATTACCACGTAACCAAGCATTTGCTAATTGATAAAGATTTGAATTATTTTGTTGCCGATATTCAATTTCAACTGCAACACCATCCAACTTATGAGATAATACATATTTCATACTTGGATGTTTATTTAACCAAATTTCAATATCATCATCATAATTAGTATCTAATGAACCTAATATATAAGGTAATTCTTCTTTAACCATTTTCTGCAAAGGTTCAAAAAATGTTTCATCTTGTTTGAAAAAATCATCATCTGGATAATGTGATTTTAATAAATTTCTATAATGATCATAACAATCATCTGAAACTAGTTGATCATATTTATATGCTTCTCTCCAACGAGTAAGATAATACACTAATTCTTCTCTATTGTTTATTACAACATTTTCTTCACTCATTTGTTAAACTCCCATAAATTTTTGATTTATTTGGTAGTCTTTTAAGAATTTCTCCATCTGCAAAACCAAACCATTCAATTTGTTCTTTATCATAATCTTCTTTTTCAATATTTATGTCTTCTAATTCTAAAATTGTTATATAAGTTATTTCACTTTCACAAGTTAACATAGTAAAACCATCATCTTCATAAATAGTTTCTAAATCTTGAAACATTTCCATAATTTTTTCAACATCTTCTTTATCTTCAAAAGCTATAACTGTTTTTATTTCTACAATTTTCATTTATCACCTTTTTTAAATGATAGATAGACAAAGAATAGATAAGAGGTTTTTTATACAGATTGTTTTGACATTTGCAATTCTGTACTCTCAAGGAAACAAATAACCTTGTGTTAAACACATCTATCTTTGTCCACATATCAACTTTTTAACTTTCTATTTTTTCTTCCGGATTTAAACTCTTACAAGCACCTTTTAAAAGAATAGCTGCTGTTTTAACTCCTGAATTAAATCCAGCGGAAAATATATCATGAAGTAGTTTTTTAATTTCTTCAGAAGTTTCAATAAATTGTATATTATTATCTGTTTTTTGATAAATATTAATTAATTCTTTAATATATTTTTCTTTATCTTGTTCTAAAAACTTTTTTACTTCTTTTTCCTTAAGCTGTATCATTTTATTTCTCCTTTTTACATTTGCATTGTTATATTTCTTGTTTTTGAGTTAATACTGATTTGTTCAATTTTCATTGTTTCATCATCAATAGTCACATTGATTTTAGTAGAATCAATTTTAAATCCTTTGTGTTTTAATATTAATTTTAAATCATCGGCAAGATCTTGTCCGATATTTTTCAAATCTTTATTCTTTTCTAAATTAGTATACTTATTATTAATTAGAACTCTAATATAATCTTGAAGTTGATAAGTCATAATTATACCTCTTCTAACATTTTATTTACTCTTGCTATTTCTTCAGAAGTATGAACTGTTCCTCCTGAATTCATATCAATATACCATTGAAGAATCTCTTTTCTTGATGATAAATTAGATATATAAATATCAAAATAACATTCAGTTGGAAGTCTATTAATATTTCCTTGATGTGTGATTTCATTTAAATAATATCCAAAAGCTTTAACTTTATTATCAAGAAATTCTAAAACAGCGGATACTCTTTGTTTTCCATCAACTAATTCAAGAGGTCCTTTATAAGTAGACATCCAACCTGGACAGTTAAAATATATATCTTTTCCAGTCATTCCACCTTTAAGAATCCATTCAATATATTTTGATTTTTGTTCAATTGTCCAAACATGATCTCTTTGATAATCTGGATTTAAATCAGTTATAAAATTTTCTCCTCTATTTCTAAAAGCCCAATTACTAAAATATTCCCATTCAAGATTGATATTATATCTAGCTTTTGTTATTAATTTAATATCTTTAAAGTCCATATTTAATCTGAGCTTCCATCATTATTTTGTTTTTTAATAACTTTATTTATTTTTTTCCAAATTCTGATGGAAAGATTATTTTTCTAGGATCAGAATCTATTTTTGCTGATAAAAATGCC
>Ga0114951_10005974_pt1 | contig 10982 bp, 8 predicted proteins | sample AM7aDNAmetaG_FD_88677 | JGI IMG/M metagenome (GOLD analysis project Ga0114951, IMG submission 88677) | Freshwater microbial communities from Finland to study Microbial Dark Matter (Phase II) - AM7a DNA metaG | ecosystem: Environmental > Aquatic > Freshwater > Lake | place: Finland: Lake Alinen... | reverse complement strand
TGACCCCAGCGGACAGTACGAAGACGAGGAAGAGGACCCGTGCGAAGACTGCGACGAGAAATGCACGCCTTACTGCATCTTTTCGTGCGAGCACAACAACGATATGTATTCCTGCCAGGATTGCTGCGAGTATCGCAGCGCGTACTGCTACGAGGAGTGCGAGCATAACTCGGATCACGAGAGGTTCCATCCGTGCGAGGACTGTGATTCCAAGGGTGAGGAGCACTGCTACTTGAAGTGCCGGTACAACAAAGAATGGCAGCTCCAAAACCCCTGCGACGACTGTGAGGAAGAGCCGTGTCTGAATCAGCGCTGCGACTACTTTGAGAAGGGAAAGGAACTCGGACATGTTCAAGTCACTGCAGAAGCCTGACGAGTCGCCGAAGCAGAACGCAGAAAAGCCGGTGGAGCCGAAGCTGGATGAGAAACCGCACTGGCCGCTGGGCGTATCCCTCAGCAAGTCCGACAAGCTCAGTTGCTTCCTCCCGGACGGGCTAAAGGTGGTTCTGACGCAGGAAGCGTTCGAGCAATTGTTCGGGTACGCCTACGCCACGCGCAGCGAGATCAGTTGCCTGGGCGTCGTGCGCCGGGAAGGGAACAGCTTCATCATCGAGCGGTTCCATCTTGTCAAACAGGAAGGCGGCAGCGCTCACACGGAAATGGAGCCTTCGGCCATCGCTGAAATGGTCGAGCAACTCCTGGGGCAGGGCAAGACAGACGAAGCCCGGTCCATCAAGTGCTGGGCGCACAGCCATCCGGGCATGGGGGTGTTCTGGTCGAAGACGGACGATAACACCTGCGTTTTGCTGGCATCGGACTATTTGGTGAGTCTGGTGGTCAGCGACGACTATGCCATCCGCTGCCGGATCGACACCCGCCAGCCCATCCCTTTCACGGTGGACCAGGTACCGGTCTTCTGCGAAGTCCGTACAGACCAGGTAAAGCTGGAGCAGTACGCCAAGGAAGTGGCCGAGAAGGTGACGGTGTCTTTCGGCCCCCCAGCCAACTCTGCTGAAGCCGGCCGACGTCCCAGCCTCTTCGATGATGACGAGTCTCTCTGGTCGGACTACTTCCGGCAGACCCACGGGTTTCTCGAGGACGACGAGACAGTTGAGTTGGAACCTGTCCGCGATGAGCCCCCGATACCTTTCTGAGGAGCAACACCATGCCGCAAGACAGCAACCGTTTCCTCCGGCAATTGGACATCCTGCCGCCGGAGAAGCTTGCCTTTCCCATCACCGTCATCGGCGCCGGCGCCATCGGCTCCGCTGCGGTCATCACCCTGGCCAAGATGGGCTGCTCGGACATCACGGTCTGGGATGATGACACCATCGAGGAGCATAATGTCAGCAATCAGATGTGCCTGGTCAAAGAGATCGGTTCACCGAAAACCTCGGCCCTGATGATGCTGACTCAGTTACTGTCCGGGATCGCCATCAAAACGAGGGCCGAACGCTATCGTGGTCAAGCCCTCTCTGGAGTAGTCATCGTCGCCACGGACAACATGGAGGCTCGGCAGGAGGTCTGGAAGCGAGCAAAGATGAACCGGAAAATCCCGCTCCTTATCGATGCCCGGATGGGAGCGGAATTTGCCCGCATCTATAGCATCCACCCCGTGGACCCGGACGAGGCGGACTTCTACGAACAGAACCTCTATGCCGGAGAAGAAGCCGAACGGTTGCCGTGCTCAGCACGGGCGATCATCTACTGTCCAACCGTCATCGGCGGCCTGATCGCACTCGTCGTGAAGTCACACGTCATAGGAAAGGTTGTTCCCAAAGAGATTCTGTTTGATCTGCCGAGTCTCAAACTGGTTTGCCCCGGCACGAATGCCCAAGTCATCACATCACACTGATACCGGCACTCGCCTTTCTTCTCTATGGCGCACTCCCCGAGCAGCGGCCGGTGTCCCCGGCCGCTGCTGCACTCAAACTATACCCCTTTCCTGTTACTTCTCACCGTCTTCACGATCACTTTCTGCATCATTCTGTCGTTGGGCGATGAGGCCGAAGAGGTGTAATCAATCGCCTTTGTTGCGCACCATGGACACAATGGAACCCACCGCACGATTTCTCTATACTATCTCGCGCAGAGCAAGACTGGCGATACGCCGTCTCGACGGACCGATTCCAGCGGAGACACGCGATGCTGCGATTTGCCGCGCGACCGGACAAGGCGTTCAGGGAGATTGTGACGGAATGCCTGGCAATCGCCCTGGACATTCTGGTGAACGAGGATCAGAGCGACGACGAGGCCATGAGCTGTTTCGATCAGCGTCTGGCAGCCATGTTTACCCGCGCCGAACTGGCCCGTGCGGTGAAACGGCTCTCGGAAGCTCACGAGGCGAAAGTCCTCTACATGCCCACCGAGTACCATTGGCTCATTCTCGCCGACCTCCTGGAAACCGGCATCGAGTTGCACAATCAAGCAGCGGACGCGTTCGGGCCAAGAAGGGTGGGGAGCGTCCTCTTGGGGGAAATCGACTTCGACGTGGTGGCCGACATCTACTTTTGGGACACGGATTTCCTCATCGACGCCAAGGCGTTCAACACGATGGATGCCGAGGCCAAGAGGCAGATGGAGTTCAGCGAAGGCGTCTTCGGCGCGGTGAACCGGTTGAAGCCGCACCCGGCAGACCTGGAGATGGCGCTCTGGCCTACCGACGGTTGGCAGTCGGAGAAAGGGCTATACCGGAAAGGCCGCAGCTACCCCCAGCGCCAGCAGTCATAGATGGGTGTTGTCCTCGACCTTGCCCCGTTGGTTGAACGACAATAGCCGGGACAGCGGTGCCGGCGATATAGGCCGCCGCATATAGGTAGTTCGACCCGGCATTCTCCGCACATTGTTGAGAGCTGGGGCGCGATCTCAAAGCGGCGGTCGGTGTCCCCGGCCGCTGCCATTCTCCAACAGGAATATCTACTTGCTCTTTCTTGCCAGTCGAATCTTTTTGATCTTGCCTTCTACAACCGTTTCAAAACCCTGCATTGATCAATGCATGGCAATTCCCACAGAACCAACAATCAGAACTATCGTTCCACAACTGTTTCGAAAAGATTATAGAAAGACTAAACGTTGAGAGTCTTTGTGGCACAGCAGGGGGGTGGAAGCGAAAGTGGCGCCAAGTTCCCTGGCGACCTGTTCAAGACCAATCGCTTCGGTGGCGTAGTGGCCCAGTTCAATCCAGTCCATGCCTGATTCGCGATAATACTCAAGGGCATACTCGTCCACTTCGCCGCCGATGATGACTTCTGCGCCATGCTGTCGCAGAAGTTCCATGTATTGCAGGTTTGCCGAGAGGCTGACGCCGCCCCATCCGAGGCCCACCCGGCGTACCGTTCGCCGCCCGTCCCCCGCGCTCAGGCGGATGGCGGGGAGTTTCATTTTTTCCTTCACTTGTCGCGCCAGTTGCTCGAAGGGGGTCGGTTCGAGGTCATAGACCAGCGTAAACTCATAACCTTTATGCCCTTCATGCACCGACGGAGGCGGAAAGCCCAGGTGCGCCCCCACCGCGCGCGGGATGCAGAATGCATCCAGGGTCCTGTGATACCTGGCCACGGCAATGCCATGGTTGTCATAGAATGCTGCGGTCTGTTTGTTGGCCAGCCAGTCCGCAGGAGGCGGACAACCCGGGTCGCGGGAGGGGGTTTCAAAGAAAGGCGTTTCGTGGGTGACGATCAGGTTCAAGTTATGCCGCAGGGCGGCTTCGCGCGCTCCCGCGTTGGCGAACCAGCACAGCAATATTCCCGTCAGTGGAGTTGACGGTGATCCACGGTACAGGCCGTCCTCAGGATAGGAGTCCCTGGCGAGGCTGGACAACCAGCGCAGGACGTCGCCTATAGTCGTTTGCGCCTTCGACCCCCTCGTTTGGGAGGAGGCTTCGACTGTGCGGGAAGCTCCGCGCGGCTTTTCGGGACAGCCAACTGGGGCCAATGGACCTGTCCGGCTAACTCGATGGTGGGCTACCATTTCGGTTCTCTCATCGGTACGGAAATGGTTTCGGGTCGAGCCAGTCGGCCAGTTCTTTGCGAATGGCTTGAGCAAACCAGAAGTTGCCGTAGGGATTATAGTGGCCGAAGACCTGCGCGCCGGCGCGGCCCACATGCAGGCGGTTCAGGAACGCATCCAGCGACATTCGCCAGTTCTCGTATTCCTCCGACAGTTTGGGGAGGGTGTCCACGTATGTGAACCGGTTCTGCTTAAGGAAGGGGACAATCTCCGCGTCGAACCGTTCCCCCCTTTGGATATAGCCCCGCACGGTGGGGACGTCGTAGCTCAACAGCACCATGAGCCTGCGGTGGTTCTTCTCGCACCAGGAGCGGAGTTTCGTGCAGATGAACATGGAGGAACGCACACCGTAGGCGTAGTGGAGGCGGCGCGCATCGGCCGCGCGCGTCTTGCGGTTGCGCAGGTTGACCTTCAGACCGAAGGCTTCGGCCAGTTGTTCCAAGAACTCCACCGGCGCTTCGCCTCCCTCGCGCAGGGTGTATAGGGCGGCCACATGGTCGTCCTTGAAGGCGTTGTAGTAATTATCCTTTCCCACGAGCCAGCGCAGTTCTTCGGCGTTGCGGCACAGGCCGGGCAGTTCGACGAAGTCCCCCTTGGTGAGGTCATAGCGCACATGCGCCCATGGGAAACCATGCACGGGGTAGCTGTCCTTCTTCCCGCGCGGGATATCCCGGATCATCCAACCCACGCGGATCCACCGTGCCGCGTCAATGTTACGCATGTGGTCGTCGTCCCAGATATTCAAGACAAGGTAGGGGGCGGCCAGGTTCTTGATTGCCTCGGTGCGCATGGCGCGGCGGTAGGCCTGATAGACCCCGTAACCACCCACCCCGAAGTTGCGGATCGGCTCGTTGAAATGCGCCGCGAGTATCTCCTGCCACGTTTCGCCGCTGGCCACCTGCGCACATTGGGTGTAGCTGTCGCCGTAGGTATTGATCCGGCAGGGGCGGCCGGCGAAGTTGACCATCTTGCGGTGCCCGCCGTGCGGTTCATAGACGTAGGAATTGAGCGTGCCGTCCATGCCGTCGCGGAAAATGTAATCGCGTAAGAGGTAACCCAGCACCGGGTCGAATTCGATGAATGCCGGGTGCTTCTTGTCCAGAATGCGGTCAATCTCCGGCTTCGTGTACGCGGCGACGTGAAGAAGGTGCTTGACGTCACGCAAACGGTCATTCTTACCCATACGCCATTCTCCATGAAAGGGTCTTGTTCAGGAGGAAACCGTGGACATCCTCCGTACGCGTTCGAGCCAGGAACGCGCCTCCTCCGGCGCCGCGCCGGAGAGGACGAAAATGAAACGCGTCTCTTGTGGCGCATGGGACAAGAGGCGCTGGATATCCTCCTCTGTAATCCACGCGAGCACATGGATCGGCGCATCTTTTCCGGCGAAGTGATCCAGAATGGTCTGGTACCCGCGTTGTCCGGCGACGCGGTTGAAAGCATAGAAACCGGGGATGCGCTTGAAGGACTCGAACTGGTGCTCTGCTTCCGCGCAGCAATGCATGCCCAAGCCGCAAAAAGTTTCCGCCAGATCAACTAACTCCGGCAGGCAGAACTCTTCGAATAAGGGCGTGCCGAAACTCCCACACTCGTCATTGGAGACCCACGGCCCCATCTCCGGCGGCGCCCAAACGGTGGGACAATGGCATGGACTGCATTGAGGAAACTCCTTGCGAAACTCCCGCAGGAAGGTCTTCAATAGATGGGTGCATTTGTGCACCAGTCGTTTGACGGCGGCCTTGCCTTCGGGGTCCATCATTGCGCAAAGAAAGTCTTCCTTGTTCCAGATCAAAGCGGCCGTGTCAAATCCGCTCTGCATGTCCGGGGGGGACAGGCACACGTTGGGTCCCAGGCGGTGTTGGACAGCGTGAGCCAGTTCGAATACTCGGTAGAGCGTAGGGGACTTCCAGATATCCGGCGCCGGAAGTTGGTCTGCTTCCTGTGCGGTGTGAACACGCGGCAGCGCGCAGGGGCTGCTGCCTTCCATGCATTTGGCCTCGCAGCCGAAAGCGCTGGCGAAGAGATGCGTTCCGGTCTCCAGCCGGGCACACGGGACGCTATGGTCGCCGAGGTGGGCGACGGAGCGAACCTGCCGTTCATAGTTCTCCACCACCCAGGGTACCCATGTGTCGACCGGCTTGGCCGACAGCGTGTAGTCGTAATCGGGGTGTTCTGATATCTGAACCAGCGGCGGCACACAGCAGAAAGCATGGCCCTGGAAGGGACCTTTGCTGTAGAGGTTGCGAAGGAACGCTTCATTACGATCTATCAGGGGAACGACATTTGACATGTCCGAGTTGGCCTCCTCTTTGGTATTGGCGGGATTCTTCTTCGGGGACTACTTCTTCAGCAAGTGATTTCGCAGTTCAATAACGCTCTTTCCAATTGGGATAGCATGAACGTGGCGCGCACCCGCCCAATCAATCAGTGCATAATAGCGGTGGAAACCGGGATCTCCCGGTACATGCGGAGGCGGTGCGGTTTCGAGAACTAGGCGATCACCGTCAACCTCGGATCCCAACACGGTGGCAAACGTGCGGCAGAGGCGTGGTTCCTCCGCGGCCCCATATTGCCAGCACAATTCGTAGTCGCTGGCTCGGTTGGGCATGAAGACCGTCAAATCGTTGGCATATAGCCATGGTTTCCCATCCAGCCGCATACGAGCCGGAGCGGCCCGCAGCCTCACCCGCGGAGCGAAGAGGAATGGCGTGGTGGTGGCCACGCGCACGCGCGCCGTGTACCACCCATCGCGCTCCCGAATGTCAGAGATTAGAACGGTATGCTGAGAACCCCAGCCCCAGGTAATCTCGCCGCCAATGAGGCTGTCCCGGGAAATGGTGGCCTCTTCGCCGGGGTAATGGAGGACTTTCAGGTAGTCGCGGTTAGGATGCCTTATGGACTCCGTTACGCCGCGGTAATGCCACCATCCCCGCTCCCGAACCCGGCAAGCGACGTCAGCGGCGGGCTTAAGAGCAATTACTGCCGAGACGGCAATGGGGTACGACGACGCGACATGGACCAGCGCTTCGGAACCTTCGAGATTGTATATTCGGGGCTCAAACAGACCTAAGAGATCTGCCAGTTGCTTCGCGCTCTGCCCTTGTAGGTGCCCGGAGGCTAGGAGCAATTCCACCGTGACTTTGTGAGACTCTCCGATCGCTGTATGAAAACTAATTCCGGGCCGTAATTTAAGGTCTTCAATCTCGGCCCCCTCAACAGAGACGCGCAGCAGGACTTCAGGCAGCAGCCCGTCTTTATCGTGCAACGCAAACTGAACCTCCGAGGCGTTCTGCGCCAACACGACGAATTCGTAATGCTCGTCCGGGCAGATGTAGTTTGCGACTCGCCTGGGCTTTGCAGCGGGCGCGAGGGCTTGCCGCGTCACCTCCAAACGCAACCCGGGCAGGTCACTGAGCAGGCGAAGATGGCGCGTCTCCCGACGCTCCCCTTCATGTTCACGTACGTTGAGCACTTGCGCCACTTCGGCTAGTGCGCCTCCCGGCTCGAGTACTTGGTATATTTCGTCGCACGCTCCCACTTCGTTGGTCATGGCTGGAGCTGCGAAGAATGGCGCGAAGATTTGAACGAGGTTGCCATTGCCGTAGAACTTCGCCGAGCGGGAGAGGTCCAAGTTCAGGACATTGAAATCCTTCCCCGGGAAGAACAGCATCTCCAATTCCTGGTTTCGGACGAAGCGTGTGTCGTCAGGCCAGGCGTGGCGAGGCAAAAGGCGGGTCAGTTCCTGAGGCGGTTGTTTCTTGAGCATACGCTTCAGGTCAATCGTGCCGCCTCGCCCGGTGTCCTTGAGCGTTCCAGTCAGGCAGGATCTGATCGGGTCCTGGGAAACCGCGTATACAGCGCGCTTTGTCTCGGGAGGACATACGCCATCGTCCACCGCCTCCCAGCAGAGTGCGGATGCCACGGTGTCTGATTCGTCCCGCCAACGTCGCTGCGCGAAAGCGAGAATCTGCGAGTATATCCAGTCCGGAGCAGCGGAGCGAGCGGGAATACCTTTGTGCGCATACTCGTCGCGAACGCAGCTATCCTCGCAAGGCCGCCGACTTTCTGCGCAGCCTTGGAGGTAATAGAAAGCGATCTCCTTGTTCCGGCGGTAGAAGTCCCTTGGATACGGCGCAGCGGGAAACAGCCAATCGTAGCCGGTGTGGTGCGCATCGGACCCCACCCAGTGCGCCACGTAATTCGCGAACCCGGCGGAGTAACCATTGTTTTTGAGTTCCATTGCCGTGCCCGTGATGCCGCCGGATACCATCTGCATCACTCCGGGGTTGCACTGCCAAGCCTCGTCGGTCTCCCGAGGGGCGTCGTGGGGGAACATTTCGTAAATCGCCCCATCAACTGCGCCGGGGAGTTGCTCCACCCCGCCGACGCAACCGAACATTTCATTGACCGTCCGGTAGAAGAGCAGAATCTGCTCGGAGGTCATGGCATCCAGAATTGCGCAATCGTCCAAAGAGAAAAGGAACAATTCCGCAAGCATGCCGTTCTTGTGCGCTAGGGCAAAGAGGCACCGCAGGTCGCTGACCGTCCAGCGCGTATCTGTGGCCCTGCCGATCCCGGGCAGAGGCTTGCCATTTTCTCGAACATCCAGAAAATGTCCACCCGCAACGGCCGGGTTTACTTCGATCAGGTTCGCTCCCCACTTCCGCGCCTTGCGGACGGCCTGCTCCGCAATCTCCTCCCAAGACGCTTCCAGTCCCTGTGGGTTATCGAAGTTGATGTACGCCATCCAACCCCATGCGTCCAGCATCGGAAGGCCGGGATTTCTGCGCGAGAAGGTGTCTGGGGCCCGTCGAGTGTCCCTGAGGAGTTCAAGACCTAGAACTTCCACGCCGTCCCCTGCGTAGAACAACGGTCCGCAGCGGTCGCCGTTGCTGTTACGCAACTCCATTTCTACCTTCCGCTCCTCGTTCACGACGAATGAGGTCTCAAGCACCCATTCAGCCCTCTCGGCCAGTCGCCTTTCGTACAGGGCAGCGAGTTGATACCTGTCTTTGACTCCTTGCGTGAACGCAAGCTTCTCGTTCGTCACGCCGTCACGTCGGGATCCCGGCCAGTTGTCATCGCTGTCCCCGGCGAAGGGGACGCCCAAGGCATCTACCGGGTGACCATTAAGGTGGACCGTGAGCAGTTGATTATGCACTGCTTCACGAATGCGGATTCTTAAGCGATAGGCTCCCCGCTCCAACTGTCCGTTAAGGAAGAGGGCAGCAGGACCAGGGCTCGGGGAATGATCGCCACGAAGCCTAATAGGATAGCTGGCTTCGATTTTTCCCTCGTTCAGGCTGAGTTGTATCGATTTTGGGATGCCGTTCATTTCTGACTAACACTCAAAGGTGAAGGCTTCTTGCCAACGAGAATGCAGAAAATTGTTAGAATTGCCCTTGACAAATGAGATGCTACCATTTATTATCAGTAACGTCAAGTAATGTAAGGAGGCGTCCGAGTGCAACAATGCCTTTCGAAGCTTCGGATAAACCCCAGCGGAGCTTCAGCCACGCATACTCAGATACGAGAGTTCCTCGAAGACAATATCCGCGATGGATGTCTGAGTCCTGGCAATCGTCTCCCTTCCACCGCCGAACTCGCCGAAATGTGGCGCGTAAGCCCCGTGTCAGTCCAGAAGGCCATGACGGAGTTGAAGGCGCACGGGTTCATCGAGCGCCGAATGCCCTACGGTACGTTTGTCCGCAGTGTGGAGCGGGATACGACGATTGCCATCCTCGCAGGCAATCGGCTCATAAATGAAACGGCGTATTACCAGCGGATGCTCGTGGCATGCCTGTTCGAGGAACTTGCCGGCCGTTCCTGGAAGTCCATCTTGTACGACGGCTTCGATGTGGGCAATAGTTCAGAGGAAGTTCAGACCCTTTCGCGAAATCGGTTCATCGCCGATGCGAAGAGGCACCTCTTTTCTGGCTTGGTGATGATCGGCATGGGGTCGCCCGACTTCGAAGACATGGCTCCGCAAACGGGCCTACCGACGGTGCGCATCAGCACCGTGCTGAAATTCTCGGATGTGACTTATGATGGCTATCAGTTCGGTTGGGACGTTATGGAATGGGCCAGCCGTAACGGGTTCCGCCGGGTGGCCTGCATGGGCATGAATGAAGACCAGCGCGGGGTGGGGGTGCAGGCAGGAGCGGCGCGGTTCAACCTTTTGGTGTCACATACCGACATGGGTGGAGTAGTCCTGGACAAAGTCGTCTACGATCAAACAATGGCGATGATTGATGACTGGGCCCGTCGTAATGAGTATCCCGAGGCGCTGGTAGTGCGCGATGACGTGGCCATGCGCAGCGTGGCGCTGGCGTTGGCGCACCGGCAAGTCCAGGTGCCTCAGCAGTTGAAAGTCCTGACGTTGGCCACCAAGGGAACGCAAATCCATTACGGCATTCCTGTTACGAGATATCAATTCTCTCCACAAGAGGAAGCCAGCGTGGCCATGTCCATCCTGTGGAAGAGGATTTTGCACGAAGCCCCCCCGCAAGTGCCGGTTCTGTTGCGGGGAAAGATCATTGAGGATCAGTTCAGTGGAGGAGGACCCGGACAGACAACGTCGGTCGGCGCGCTCGTGTGACAGCTCCTAACAGGTGGTTTTTTGTGGATGAAGGGAGTCTATTATGAAGCACTCGCTATGGACACGGTTGTCTGGCGCATTTACGTTGATCGAACTCCTCGTGGTAATCGCCATTATCGCCATTTTGGCCGGGCTGCTTTTGCCGGCGCTGGCGGCGGCACGCGAAAAGGCGCGCCGTACGACCTGCATCAACAACCTGAGCCAATTCTCCAAGGCGCTGGAAAGCTATTGCAGCGACTATTCCAGCTATTTCCCTTCCTCGCACCAGTATGGCGGCCAATGGATGGACGACAGCACCGCGGGGGCGGAAAAGATGCTGGTCTGTGGAGCGTATTCGGCGCGCACCCCCAGCAGCGGGACACAGACGATCAACACCATT
>Ga0114951_10005973_pt1 | contig 10982 bp, 7 predicted proteins | sample AM7aDNAmetaG_FD_88677 | JGI IMG/M metagenome (GOLD analysis project Ga0114951, IMG submission 88677) | Freshwater microbial communities from Finland to study Microbial Dark Matter (Phase II) - AM7a DNA metaG | ecosystem: Environmental > Aquatic > Freshwater > Lake | place: Finland: Lake Alinen... | reverse complement strand
CGGTGGGTGATGGTCCCGGCCCTGACTATCACGTTGCGGTCCTGCCGCTTCTTGTACGGCGCGAGCATCGTGCCCAGCAGCGTATCGACAAGGATCTGGTAGTACTCCTTGACGGTCTTCGCGTCGATGCCGCAGTCCCTGGCGATGTGTGCGTAGTTCGTCAGCTCTCCGTGCGAGTAGCCCATCGCCTCGAAGAACCGTGAGAAGGCCGGGATGTTGCGGGTCAGGCCTTCGGCGAACACCTCCTCCTTGAGGTAGTCCCCGACATAGGCCTGCGGCGACTCGCGATATCTCTCCTGCAGGTAGTGCGCGGGTATCATCCCGTATGGTCAGGACGTCAACGTGCGCCGAGCACCGGCTGCGGCTGATCTGGGCCACGCGCTCCGGCCGGGTGAGCGCCCAGGTGCTCGACGGAGTCACGGTGGTCAACCCCTCCCGCACGGAGCCGGAGGAGCTTCTCGGCCGAGACCCCGGCGCAGGGTGCGCCGGCGCGCGACCGCCGGCCGGCCGGCCGGCCGGCGGATAGACCGCGTCATCGACGGCGATCTCCCCCTGGCGCGTCCACGAAGACGCACTCACCTTCGCGCGTCGAGCTACTTCATCGAGGCTTTGAGAATGAGGTCCCCGGCCTCCATGCGGTCGAGCGCGCCAAAGCCGCTGACGACCTGCCCGAAGAGCGTGTACATGCCGTCGAGGTGCGGGTCCTGGACGTGGGTGATGAAGAGCTGCGAATCCCCGCTGTTGAACTGGTCGCCGCGCGACATGCCCACGGCGCCGCGTCCGAAGCGGAGCGTGTTGATCTCGGCGCGCAGCATGTACTTCTGAGCTTGCGCGCCGAGCGGGCTGGGCGAACCGCCCTGGATCACGAAGTTCGGCACCACCCGCTGCCAGGTCTTGCCGTCGTAGAAGCCGCGCCTGACGAGGCCGACGAAGTTGGCCACGTGGATCGGCGCCGCGTCGCGGTAGCACTTGATCGTGATGACGCCCCTGGTTGTGCGCAGCCTCACCAGCGGGAACCTGGGCACCGGCAGCGCCCGGTAGGGCGAGAAGGTGAGGGTGGCGGTCTCGGAGGGAGCCGCAGCGTCCGTGAACCCTCTGGCGAGCAGGATTTCGTACGCGGCGACCGCGACCGGATAGGCGGGGTCGGCGAGCATCTCGCGCAGATGTGCGCTGCTGGCGTCGCTATCGAAGGCTCCCACGACGTTGACGGCGGACGCCCGCAGGAAATCGAAGCGCGCGTCCCTGTTCTCCTGGTACGCGCGCCAGCCCAGTTCGAGCGTCTGCGGCTCCTTGCGCGCGGCGAGCGCCGTGATGGCCGCGTTTCTCACGTCGACCTCGTGCGCATGGAGGTCGTCCTCGATCACGGCGAAGGCCTCCGCGCTGGGGTCGCCGGCGAGCAGCGCGAGGAGGGCGCAGCGCACGGCGATGGAGCCGTCGGCGAGGGCCAGGTCGACGATGGTCTGCCTCGAGTCGCCGGCGAGAGAGGCGGCCGCCGCCACGGCCGCCGCGCGCACGTACTCGTCGGGGTCGGACATCGCGGCGAGAACGTCCCCGGCGGCGGAGTCGTTGAGCCGCGCGCCAAGAGCCTTCACCGCGGCGCACCTCACTTCACCGCTGCGGTCCGCCGCCAGCCGCCGGAGCCATGCGCCCGCCTCCTCGTCGGAGACGCCGGCGGCCGCACCGAGAGCGGTCGCGACCGCCGAGCGCACGTGCGGCACGGCGTCCGCGAGGCTGCCGGCGAGCAGCGCTCCGCGCCCAATGGCCGCGGCCGCCTGCACGGCCGCGCGGCGCACGATGGCGCTGCGATCGCTCAGGCGCGCTGCGATCGCCGCCGCCGCCGCCGGGTCGGCGATCTTCGTCAGGGCGATGAGGGCGAAGAAGCGCGTCCACAGGTAGCTGTCCGCCGACAGCTCGATGGCCATGGACAGCCCTCTGACGTCCCTGAAGCGGGCAAACCCGTAGATCACGTTGCGGCGGACCTGCGCGTCCTTGTCGGCGGCGAGGGCCGGGAGCTGGTCGACGATCGCCTGCGGCAGGTCCGGCGGCGCCGTGTCCGGGTCGCGCTGAAGGAGCACGAAGCGGTAGCGGAACAGCGCCAGCAGCGTCTCGGCGCGGACGCGGGCGGAGCCGTCTTCGAGCAGCGCGCCGACCAAGTCCGGCGTGCGCGCCAGCCCTATCTTGCCGATGGCCTCGATGGCGGCAAGCCGGACGCTCAGATCGCCGTCGCCCAGGAACGGCGTGATGGCGTCGGCGATCTCGGCTTCGCGCCCGTCGGTGAAGGCCGGTTTCCAGGCGAGCTGGCCAAGGGCGAACAGGGCCGCCGTGCGGACGGCCGGCGTTTTGTCGCCGAGCAGCTTGAGCAGCGGATCCACGCACGCAGGCGTCTGGATGCGTCCGTAGGCGGTCGCCACCCGCGCGCGGACGCCGGCCGACGTCGACTGCAGCCCCGCGACGAGCGCGGAGGCCAGCGGATCGAGCCTGTCCTCAGCGTCCGTGAGCGGAGCGATGCGCGCCGGCACGACGGCAGGGCACAAGAGACCGACGGCCACCAGCGTCGCCACAAAGGCGAGCAGCGCCGGGCCGCGGCCACCGCGTCCCGTCAGGCGCGTCGACATGGCTGCCACCCCTTCACGACGTACTCGGAACATGCTTCGACCTGTGAGAGCGCTGTTCGGATCATGTCGTTTCTGCCTCACTCGACAACGCTATCGACAGCGGCGACCGTAGACTTGAGGCGGCGTGCACCCCAAGCTGCGTGAGAGCCCCACGTGCGGCGCAACCTCAACGAGCCGCCGACCGAGGCCGAAGCGGCGGCGCTTCTGGCAATGATCCTGCGGCCGGCCTGGCTTGCGCTCGACGCTTGCACCGGCGCCTCCCAGAATCTCCACAGCCACGTGATGCCGGAGGGGTGCAGAGGGCTGAAGCCCCCTGCACCCCTCCCCGCAGTTGAACGGCCGAATGACTAGAACGCCCGGACGGCACGCACCTTGCCCGCGGAGCTCTTGGAGTTGGTGAACGGGTTGCCGGCGGGGAAGGCCTGCTCCCACCCCTCGCCCGCGGCGACCTCGGAGGAGCTCCAGTAGCCGGCGCCCTCAAAACCACCGATCGCCACACGGCTAAGGTACAGCTGGTTCAATTCATCCTTGCTCGGCAAGTACCAGTCGCTGTAGCCGCCTTCCGTCAGGTTGTAGCAGACATATGCGGCGCCACTGGTGCAGCCGGCTTGACCAACGATCGCAGCCGTGTTTGCCAGACCAGTCCCTATCGCTGTTCCTTGCGCGGCAGGTCCTATCAGGGTCCCCGCAATGTTGCTGAAGGCCATTCCCGCAAGTTGGTCCGCTGAAGCAGCGATCAATCCGTGCTCTCCTGTTCCATCGATGTAGGCGATCTTGCCGCCCTGGTAGGGATCGCCGATGGCGAGCATGGGGGCGGCAACCGTCACGGCGACCGTGTAGGCCTGGGTCGTGCCGTCGCCGGCGGCGACCGTGTAGGTGACGGGGTTCGTGAAGCTGTTGGCGGTGACGCCGCTGACCTGTGGCGTGCCGGCGATCGTCACCGAGGCGCCGGTGGTGGTGAAGGTCGCGACCAGGGCGGCGAGGCTGGTGCCGTAGGGGACGGTGAGGGCGACGGTGTGCGCCGCTTCATTGATGGCGCCGACGACCGGCGGAGCCAAGCCCTGGAAGCTGAAGGCGGTGATGGCCTTGGCGGGGCTGCCGGCGCTGGCGACCGTGACCGTATAGGCCTGGGTCGTGCTGTCGGCGGCGGTGACCGTATAGGTGACCGGGTTCGTGAAGTTGTTGATCGTGGTTCCGCTCACCTGGGGCGTTCCGGCGATCGCCACCGAGGCCCCGGTGGTGGTGAAGGTCGCGACCAGGGCGGTGAGGTTGGTGCCGTAGGGCACGGTGAGGGCAATGGTGTGCAAGGTCTCATTGATGACGCCGGTGACGGGCGGCGCGAGGCCCTGGAAGCTGAAGGCGGTGATCGCCTTCTCGGGGCTGAGCGGCACGATCGTGAACGCGAGGCTCTTGCTCCAGGCGCCGGCGCTGCCGGCGCGGCGGCCGCGCACCTTCCAGGTGAGATCGACGTTGATGGGCAGCGCCAGGCTGCTCGTCCACGTGAGCTGCCTGATGCCGGTCTTCGCGAGCAGCAGATTCTTGCCCTGGTAGACTCGCAGCTCGTAACTGGCGGCGCCGCGCGCCTTGCTCCAGGTGAAGCTCGGCGTCGTCGTAGCAATAGTGCCCTGGGGCGCCTTCGCCGTGGGCCTGCCCGGCTTGGCGCCCTTGCCCGAGCCCGCGTGGCCGGCGGCCAGGGCGGCGCCGGCGAGGAGCAGGGCGGCGAGGAGCGCCAGCACGAGGGTCGCGGTCAGCGCTCCAAGGGCGCGCGTTCTCTTCCTGGTCGGCCTCATTGCTTCCTCCTCCGTAGCGGTGGGCCGGGTGAGATGTGAACCGAGTATCGCGCGCGCAACGGCGGCGCGCAACGACGGCGCCAGCCCTGCGCTTGCGGCGAAACGGCAGGCGGATCCGCTCAGCTCCTCCATCGGCGCCACCTTGAACCAACCCGGGAGATCATGGTAGAGAGCAGCGGATGACTATGCCGCAGAACGGGGGGCCAGAGGCCCCCCGTTCTGCTCCGCCGCCGGTCGCGTGGAACGATGCTCAGAAAGACCGGACGGCGCGCACCCCATGCGAGGTGTTCTTGAAGTCGCTGCTCTGGAGGCCACCGCCGAAGCTCTGGAGCCACGCACCGATCGACACGTACTCGGAGGAGCTCCAGTAGTCGGCGGCGTCAAGACCACCGATCGCTGCACGGTTCACGTACAGCTTGTCCAGCTCTTCCTTGCTGGGCAGGTACCAGTCGCTGTAGACGCCTACCACCCAGTTGGCGCAGAGATATGCGGCCCCACTCGTGCAGCCGGCTTGAGCGACGATTGCGGTGGTGTTCTCGGGACCCTTCCCCAGCGCCGTACTGGTCCCCCCGACCGCCGTGGTGATATTGCTCCACACGACTCCCGTGCTCTGGTCGGCTGTCGCCGCGATCAATCCGTGTGTCTCTCCAAGTACGAAACCGTAGTCGCCGGGCTGCAGGATGTAGGCGATCACGCCGCCCCGGTAGGGATCGCCGATCGCGAGGGCCGGGGCCGTGACCGTGACCACGTAGTCCTGCGTGGAAGCGTCGGCGGCCGTCACCCTGTACGTCAATGGGCTCCCGAAATCGTTGCCTGTGGAGCCGCTCACCTGAGGCGTACCGGCGACGCTCACCGAGGCGCCGGTCGTCGTGAAGTACGCGACGAGGCCCACCAGACCAGTGCCGGCCGGGACCGTCAAGGCGATGGTGTGGGCGGCCTCGTCGATGGTCCCGACGACGGGCGGCGTGAGGCCCGGGAAGCCGAAGGAGGTGATGGCTTTGGTGGAGCTCAGTGGAGCGGCCGGGAAGGAGCGCACGGCACGTACCTTGAAGGCGGAGGTCTTCAGGGTACTGCCGTCGCGGGTGGAGTCGAAGCCCACGAACCACGCCCAGCTTGCACCGTCCTCCGACGAAGCCCAGTAGGGCGTGATGTCGGTGGAGAAGCCGCCGATCTCCGCGCGGTTTACGTAGAGCTTCTTCAGCTCGTCCAGGCTGGGCAGCCACCAGTCGCTGTAGCCGCCCTCAACAAGGTTTGCGCAGAGAGAGGCGGCGCCGCTTGTGCAGCCGGGCTGGGAGACGATGGCGGCGGTGTTTGCCTGGCCGGTACCGAGCGCCGTGCCGGTGGTTCCGACCAGCGTGGACGAAACGTTGCTCCACTCTATCCCGGCACTCTGGTCGGTGGCGGCGGCGATGAGGCCGCGCGTCTCGCCGGCCACGTAGCCGGGGTCGCCGGCCTGCAGGATGTAGGCGATCACGCCGCCCTGGTAGGGATCGCCGATCGCGAGGGCGCCGACCGTGACCGTGACCACGTAGGCCTGGGTCGTCGCGTCGGCGGCCGTGACCGTGTACGTGACGGGGCTCGTGAAGTTGTTGGGCGTCGTCCCGCTGACCTGCGGCGTGGCGCCCACCGCGACCGCCGTGCCGGTTGTCGTGAAGGTCGCGACCAGGGCAGTGAGGCTCGTGCCCGAAGGCACAGTCAAGGCGATGGTGTGGGCCGCCTCGTTGATGGTCCCGGTGACCGGCGGCGTGAGCCCCTGGAAGCTGAAGGCGGTAATGGCTTTGGCGGCGCCGGTGGCGATCGTGACCGTGACCACGTAGTTCTGCGTGGAAGCGTCGGCGGCCGTGACCGTGTAGGTGACGGGGCTCGTGAAGTTGTTGGGCGTTGTCCCGCTGACCTGCGGAGTGGCGCCGACCCTGACCGAGGTGCCGGTACTCGTGAAGGTCGCGACCAGGGCCGTGAGGCTCGTGCCCGCAGGCACCGTCAGGGCGATGGTGTGCGCCGCCTCGTTGATGGTGCCGGTGACCGGCGGCGCGAGCCCCTGGAAGCTGAAGGCGGTGAGCGCCTTCGCGGCGCCGGCGGCCGGCGTCACGGTGACGAGGTAGGTCTGGCTGGTGCCGTCGGCGGCCGTGACCGTGTAGGTGACCGGGTTCGTGAAGTTGTTGGCCGTCGTCCCGCTGACCTGCGGCGTGCCCGAGATGGTCACCGCGGCGCCGGTGGTGGTGAAGGTCGCGACCAGAGCGCTGAGGCTCGTGCCCGCAGGCACCGTCAGGGCGATGGCGTGCGCCGCCTCGTTGACAACGCCGACGACCGGCGGCGTGAGGCCCTGGAAGCTGAAGGCCGTGATGGCCTTGGCGGCGCTCGCCGGCACGACCTTGAAGGCGAGGCTCGCGCTCCAGGGGCCGGCCTTGCCGGCCTTGCTGCCGCGCACCTTCCAGGTGAGGTCGACGCCCGTCGGCAGGGCCAAACGGCTCGTCCAGGTGCGCGTGCGGATGCCGGTCCTCGCAGTGAGCAGCTCGGTGCCTTCGTAGACGCGCACCTCGTAGCGGGTGGCGCGCTTGGCCTTGCTCCAGGTGAAGGTTGGCGTGGACGTGGCGATGGTGCCGCTGGGCGCCGTGGCCGTGGGCCTGCCGGGCCGCGCGCTCCTCGCGGCCTGCCGCAGGACATGCTGCGCACGCAGGGCTTCGGCGGCGCTGCCCGCCGGGGCGGCGCCGGCCGCCGCGGCCGCGCCGAGGCCGCTGAGCAGAAGCGCGGTGAGCAGCAGCGCGGCCAGCGCGCCGCGGCGCCGGCGGAGCGAACCGCGCCCCGTCGCTCGAATCCCGAGGACTGTGACGTCGAGTCTGTTCATGACTCCCCTCCGTCGAAGCAGTCATGCGGCGCGTGCCCGGCAGCGGGTCGCGCCGCTTCTCCATCTCCTACCACGGTCATCGGCCCGAGCTGTCGCGTACTTGAACTTGGCGGCGCACATCACTCCCCCACCAGCACATCCCCGCGCGCCCATTTGGAGTAGGTGGTCGAGTGCTGACTGTCGGCCGGCGCGATCGCCTGCAGGCGGCAGGCGACCGGATAGCCGGGTGCATCCAGCGTCACCGAGGCGACGTACTTGGTGATGCTGCCGAGGTCGTGATTCGTTGCCCAGACGGTCTTCTCGAGGACCCAGTCACCATCCTCATTCTGGAACATGCACCTGATCTTCACGGATTGCGCCTCAGCCGCGTGATGGGGTCGCAGCGTGCCCCACACGTTGAATGGCGCCCCCGTCACGATGATGCTCGGGAGGTGCGGCCGCCCGACTTTCGCGCGCGGCAGGCCCTTCGCGACGGCATGAGCCGTGGCCTGCACTCGCCAGGTCTTCCCGCCGTTCGACGTGCGCAGGAGCACGCCGGACTTGCCGACCACCCAGCCGTGCGAGGCGTCGACGAAGCAGACCGCCGTCAGCCACTTCTGGGTGCCCGACTTCAGCTTGACCCAGTGGGAGCCCCCGTCCCGGGTACGCAGGATGAGGCCGCTCCGGCCCACGGCGAAGCCGACGCTGGTGGCGGGGAAGTCCACAGCAGCGATCGGCACAGAGACCCCGGACACCTGCTTCGTCCACGTGGCGCCGGCGTCGTCCGTCCTGAGGATCGTCCCGGCAGCGCCGACCGCCCAGCCCGTCTCCTCGCCGGGGAAGTCGATGTCCGAGTAGCTGGCGTAGGCCCCTCCGGCGATGTGCGGCAGCGGCCGCAAGGTCCAATCGGCGCCGCCGTCACTGGTCGCCCAGACGCCTTCGTCGTCGCCCCACTTCAAGGCGTAGCAGCGCTCGAGCGAAGGGCTGCTGACGGCTGAGACGCCGCCCGACCCGTCATCGCCCGGGATGTCCTTCTGGCTCTTCCAGGTGACGCCCCCATCAGTGGTAGCGGCGATCGCGCCACCGGACGCCGAGTTGCCGAACGTGCACCCGGCCCAGCCCACATCCTCGCTCGCGAAGCAGGCGTCGTTGAAGATCCCGATAGTACTGCCGGAGGTCTCCTTCCAGCTACCACCGCCGTCGCTGGTATGCATAAGGGCGCCGTTGCCCCACACGCCGCTCGTGCGGCTGGCGAACGACACCCAGCCGGCCGCACTGCCGACGGCGAGTGCCGAGCCTGCCTTCGTCCAGGTGGCGCCGCCGTTCGTCGTGCGCCACACATCGGTCGTCGACGAGCTGCCGATGCCGGCGATCCAACCGTAGTCGGCGTCGACAAACGACACGGACATGTAGTCCGCGCTCGCCCGGGCGGCGCCGGCGAAGCAGGCCGCCGCCAGCAGACAGACGATCGCCGAGACGATCCCCATGGTCGTGATGCGATGCGCTGATCTCATGGCCCCTCCTCCGCTTGACGCCAGGCCGGCAGGTCGCGCGTGGAACTCGTGGCGGCGGAGCTGATGAGCCGTCGCGCCCAGCGCTGGGTACCCACCTCTTCTCATCGTACCGCTGTGGCGATGAGTCGGCAGTGCATCGCCGTTGCGCCGCCGCTGCCAAACTCCACGGGCGTGCGGTAGTCTCATGCAGACCACGCCACCCAGGGAGCCTGAACCGTGCCCACCAGCATCACCATCGAGAAGCTCGAGCCCGTCGACATCGACCAGATAGCACCGCTGTGGAAGGCGCTGCTCGACCACGTCGCCGCGCTGCCGCAGGCGATCGTGCCGGTGCGTCCGTCTGACGAGTCGTGGGAGCTCGAGCGCAAGGAGATGCTGGAGGCGCTCGCCGGCGATGCCTTCGCCCTGGTCGCGCGGCGCGAGGGCGTCGCCGTGGGTTACCTCTTCACGCGCATCGAGGGTCCAGACCCCGTGTGGTACACGGGCGCCACGCACGCGGAGCTCGCGCACCTCAGCGTGGCGAAGGGCGAGCGCGGCAACGGCGTGGGCAGCGCGCTCATGGACGCCATGGACGCCGAGCTGGAACGCCGCGGCGTGGATGACGTGGAGATCGGCGTGGACACGGGCAACGACATGGCCGTGCGCCTGTACGAGGGTCGCGGCTACCGGCCCGACTTCAGGATCTTCTACGGCTCGCCCGGCAGGAAGCCCTGGGCCTGCCTCGCGCGTGAGGAAGAAGACAGGAAGGCCGGGCGCGGCCGCTTCGCCCCGCCCGCCGCGGACGCTCCGCCCGGAGCGGACGCGCCGCCGGGCGCGGACGCCCTGCCCGCCGCGGGGGACGCGCGATGAGCGCGCCCCGCTACGTCAGCGTGATCGGCGCCAGCCACGCCGCGCCCGAGCTGGCCGCGAAGGCCGAGGAGCTCGGCGAGCTCCTCGCGGAGCGCGGCTGCATCGTGGTCTGCGGCGGCGGCAGCGGCGTGATGGAGGCCGTGGCGCGCGGCGTCAAGAAGAAGGGCGGCGTCTCGATCGGCATCCTGCCGGAGGCCGATCGCCGGCGCGCCGCCCCCGACCTCACCTACACCGTGTGCAGCGCCATGGGCTACGCGCGCAACCTCAGCGTGGTGGCCAGCGGCGAAGTGGTGATCGCCGTGGGCGGCGCCTGGGGCACGCTCAGTGAGATCGGCCTTGCGCGCTCCCTCGGGCGCTCCGTGATCCTGCTGGGCACCTGGGAGGTCACGCCGCCCGAAGGCGGCCAGCCCGACGGCGTGCGCCGGGCGGGATCGCCCGCTGAGGCCGTCGAGCTGGCCCTCGGCTGAGGGCGCCCGCCTTCGCCTGAGGGCGTTGGTCGCGCTTCGCGCCAGGCGCCGCGCGCCGCGGGCACCCAGGGGAAGCCGCCGTGCGTGGTAGCGAGGATGTCGGCGAAGGCGTGCGCCGCTCGGGTCACCTGCGTGCCCCTCCTCAAGTTTCTGCCGGATCTGTGGCCGGCATCCCGCGGCTGATCGGGGTTCTGGCCTGGCGCCTGGCCGGCATGTGCAGGCCGCCGGGGCCGCCCAGCGGGGTAGTGCGAATCGGCAAGCATGACCAGCCCCGTCGCTCAGGCGCCGGTGAGCCACGAATGGGGCACCCGGCGGGGGCGCGCCGGCGGCCGCGACGCCGCCGGCGGCCCCGGCGCGGGGTAGTGCGCAAGGGGAAGACAAGGATTCCTTAACTGTCGCGTCGCCCGGGGCCGTCCGCAGGCTCGATCGCCCAGGGGGAAGACAAGGATCCGCCGGTATGTCTTATCTTCCCTCACAGCACTACCCCGCCGCGGCGGCTCCCGCGGCTGCAGCGGCGGCTGCGGCGCGTGCGGCGCGCCAGGTCCGCTTTCTCGCCGCTCGTCGATCCGGAGGCTGAACCCGCAACCGGACGGAAGGGGATGGTCATGTGGGCACGACGAGGAAGAGGGTTCGCGCAACGCATCCCGGTCTGGTATGCGGATGCGGCGGAGAGCGCGAGCACGGCGTCGTGCGCTGCGACGGCTCGGTCACCCTTTACCGCCTGCGCGGCGGCGACTCGCAGGGTCTGGCCCGCGGCCCCGGCTTGCCCTTTCGTTGCCAAAGCGCACACATCGTGCGATTCATGCCCAGCCGCAAGATGACGAAGCAGTACCTGGGAGGTGACGCACAGTGAGGCTCACGCCTGAAGAGCAGAGCCTGCTCGACTCCGTTGAGCGCGGGGAATGGCAGCGTGTCCCGGACTT
>Ga0114951_10005972_pt1 | contig 10984 bp, 5 predicted proteins | sample AM7aDNAmetaG_FD_88677 | JGI IMG/M metagenome (GOLD analysis project Ga0114951, IMG submission 88677) | Freshwater microbial communities from Finland to study Microbial Dark Matter (Phase II) - AM7a DNA metaG | ecosystem: Environmental > Aquatic > Freshwater > Lake | place: Finland: Lake Alinen... | reverse complement strand
GCTTTCTAAAAAAGGTTTGTCATTGAAAAAAAAAAGAACACTCTTTTTCTTGCAGACCTTAATACCGGCCATGAAATAACCTCACTACCATTCACGTCGAACCCCTCCTGTTTTTTCTCAGACTTCCTTCTGCCGTCCAAACTGAGAGAAGAACTTTGCTCATGCAGCACGATCAGGGCGTTCATGAAGCTTTGTTCCGTTGATGCTCTCATTCGTTCCTACCGAATGCTTGACGAAAACGAAAAAACTATTGCTATCCTGAGGTCGGAATCATTATTCCTTCACGGTAATCATGATGAAGAACCTTTCACGTATTATTTCACTATTTCTCCCTACAGGGGATATGAAGATGAGATGGCAGAGGTTGAAAAGTCCTTAATGAACAGCCAAGATATTGACATTATTCCTGAATTCAGGGAGCTTTATAAGCTAATGATGCAGGCTGCCGGACATACTGTTCAGGACTACTCTTCGAAAATCTGTCTTACGCTCGATCCGAATGCTCCCATTCGTGAAAGCGCCCGACGCCTGCTGCAATTCACTTTTTCAGTCATGCGTCTGAATGAAGTCGGTATCAAAAAAAATATCGATTCCGAGTTTCTGCATGACTATCGGGTCGCCATACGTCGAACCCGTTCGATTCTCAAGCAGCTCAAGGATGTTTTTGACGCAAGTGAAACGGCATATTATCTCAACCTTTTCAGGGATCTCGGCAAACGAACCAATGAATTACGCGACAGGGATGTCTATCTGCTTCAGCAGGCAACCTATTGCCACTATCTCCCCCCTATCCTTCAGCCATCACTGAAGATATTTTTCGATACCATTGCAGCATCCCGAAAAAGGCTGCACAGACAATTTTCCCGTTATCTTTCATCCGACTCATATAAGTCATTTCTTGAAGAATGGGGCGCGTATCTCAACCGCCCGTCGCATCCTGAACCAGAACAAATACCATACGCATTCCTTTCCACCAGGAGTGTTGCCGTTGAAACTATAAAAAAAGCATGGAAAAAAGTTATCCGTCATGGCCGTCTTGTCAGCCGGGAAACAACTGATGCTGAACTTCATGGATTGCGTATCGATTGCAAGAAACTCCGTTATCTGCTTGAATTTTTCGCTTCGATTTTTCCCAAGAAAACAATTATCCCTGTTATCCTGCAACTGAAGGAACTGCAGGAAAATCTGGGTATTTTTGTCGATTTTGCCGTTCAACTTCGTTCTTTGCATGAACAGCTTGCATTGATGCCGCCAGACAATTTACTTGCCGCATCAACAGGCGGTCTTATGACCATTCTTTTTCAAAAACAGGAAGAGGCACGTCTCAAGTTCCACAAAACCTTCAGGTCGTTTGACCATGAACAAACCAGTCAACTGTTTCAAGACCTATTAACGAGCACCTGACCATGAAAACTATAGCCCTGTACAGTATAAAGGGAGGTGTTGGAAAAACGGCTGCGGCAGTCAACCTCTCCTATCTCTCTTCCCTCCTCGCGCCACCAGCTCTGATCTGTGACCTTGATCCGCAGGGAGCAAGCTCTTACTATTTCAGAATTGCCGCATCCAAAAAGTTCAACAGCGACAAATTTCTCAAGGGAAACAAAAAGATATTCAGCAATATCAAGGCTACAGATTTTGAAAACCTTGATATGCTTCCTTCCGACTTTTCGTACAGAAATCTCGATATCGAACTCGCTGAAGAGAAAAAGCCCCAAAAAAGGCTCAAGAAAAACCTCGAAGAGCTGAGCGATGACTACAGGTTTATCTTTCTTGACTGCCCACCTAACCTGACACTGCTGTCTGAAAGTGTCTTTGCCGCATCCGATCTTATTCTGGTGCCATTGATTCCCACAACGTTGTCAATTCGCACCTTCGTTCAGTTAAAAGATTTTTTTGTCGCAAATAAACTTGACAGCTCGAAAATCAGGCCATTTTTCAGCATGGTGGAAAAACAGAAAAAGCTGCACCGTGACATCATCAATGAATTCGGCAATACACCGGAATTGCTCACCCAGATGATTCCCTACAATTCTGAAGTTGAAAAAATGGGCATTTACCGGGCTCCACTGAATGCTGTTCTGCCAAACGCGCCAGCATCAAAGGCTTACCGTAATCTCTGGGAGGAGCTTCGCGCGCTCCTTGAGGGGTAGTCCATCCAGCGTTTAAATGCCTTGACGAACCTTGTATTGAGTTCTTTATTGATGATCTTTTCTGTATCTTTTGCTGTAGTGGTTTCGTGCTTTTTGGTTTGTATTACATTACAAATGACAACTTCCTGTTATTGATTTTAATATGAAACTTTAACCGAGAACATTGAGTCTTTTTAATGACTGCTGTATTCCAAAACTCTATCCATTGATGCCCCATCATGTCATTAGATCAAATAAAACAATGGACGCCAAACCACAACAAGGTTCTCTATCAAAGAGTAAAGGTAGTTTTGATATTGCTGTCCGGAATTGCCTTTGCTGTACTGATGTATTTTTCTGTCAATCTCGCTTTTCTGTATTCTTCAACCAACAATAGTATAAACACCAAGGCAATCAATGCTGCCAAGTCAGGCTCCCGTAAAATCGATAACATGGCCAGAGGCATTGAGCGAACAGTCGGAGATATCGCTCTTGTTACAGGAAAGAAAGAGTTTAATGAAAATGATCTGATTGCTGTTCTCTCAAATAAAAGTAATAATGTTCAGTGTCGTTATTCAATCAGATTTTTATCTGACTCTGAATCATCCGCAGTATACAAGAAACTATCGAGTCTTGGCAGCATTAATCGTATGATGGATATGACGGTTACCGGCACTTCCGATGCCAGCGGTGGATTGCCGGATGCGGAACTGCCTGGCACGAAAGATGGGTGGCAAAAAGCAGCCTGGAACAAGAGTGACAAGGCTGTTGTACTGAACTATCAGAAGAGGCTTTACACTACCTCTGTTTCTGGCGAAAAAAAACTGATCGGAATTGTTTCTGCGAAAATCTCTATCGATGATTTTCAGAAGTCGCTTGACTTTCAGACGTTGGGACAGTATGGCTATCGTTTTCTTGTTAATGGTGATGGAGTAATGCTTGACCACCCTAACAAGAATCTTGTTATCAATAATTTCAAACTGCTGGATTATGCCAGAAGTACTTATACGGCAGATAACAGCAATAACCTGCAGCACGCATTTAAGGCTAAAACTGGTATCAGCATCCTTGAAAAAAGCATTATTAACGGTCAGAAAACAATATTTCGGTTTGAACCCGTAGCATCAACAGGATGGTTTACAGGAGTTGGCCTGATTGTCGATGAGCTAACAGTGCCTAATGGCTTTCTGAAACAACAGTTGATGCAATTGCTTTCAGCATTTATTTTTTTCCTGCTCCTGTCGGGCCTCTATTTCGTTTTTTTGTCTTCATCATCTGAAGTTTTCCATAAACGGATCAAACAATATTCATGGTTTGTCAGTTGTATATTTATAGCGGGTCTTGTTTGTATATGGGCGCTCCATATCACAAGAGGCGCAAATTCGCCTTATGAAGACAACTGTATTACCACATTCTCTCAAATTGAGCAGTACAAGAAAGAACAGACAGAGATGGCTCAGCATACTCAGTCTTCGCCACCGCAATTTATCCAGACAGGTATTACGGTCAATTCTCTTTCTGTTTCAGAGCCAAATGAAATGGCCGAGGTGTACGGGACGATGTGGCAACGTATTCCTGCGGGTATGGATGCAAAGCAAGTTGGGGGTATACTGTTTCCTGATCAGATTGAAACCAAGATGTACGAAAGTTTCCGAATGGAAGAAAATGGCTTTCAGGTTATTGGATGGAATTTCTGTACTCGACTCCAGCAGGATTTAAAGAGTTCACTCTACCCTTTCGACAGGTACAATGTCAAAATCAGGATGTGTCAACCCAAGAAGTTCGGATCCACTATTTTCGTTCCCGATATCGCATCGTACAAAATCACCTCCCCGACAACCAACCCTATGGTGTCTGATGGTTTCTCAATTTCCGGCTGGAATGTTAACAATACCTATTTTAATTTTTCAGAACAAGCAGACAATATAGATTATGGACGTCGTACGCTTCTTGAGAGTCCCAGCGTCAAAAACCTTACCTTGAACATCAACATCGAGCGTGACTGGCTCAGCAGCGTTGTTTCCATGATGATTCCAATATTCATCATTATGGTAATCCTGTTTTCCGGTGTCTATATGATCACTCACGAAAGGGATTCAGAATCATTCAGCTTTGATGCCAATGAGGCTACAGCTATAGGAACCGCCTTTACGATGTTCCTGGTGGTCACAATACAAAGTGTCAGGATACAGGTGGTACCTCAGGGTATTCTCTATATCGAAAAAATCTATTTCATGATTTATTTTGCAATGCTGATTAATGTGATTTTTGTAGTCGCCATTACGAAGCAGAGCGGATTTCTGTTTACTTACAAGCATGGAATATTTTACAGGTATCTGTACTGGCCATTATACTCAGGCATATTATACCTTATTACCTTGGTAAGCTTTTATTGACTGGTCAGGGATCTTATGATCATCCATCGGGTCTGCCTGCACAGTCTTATATGTAAGAATTTGAATTATGAACAGGATATGCAACATCATCTGGTCCAAAACAAAGGAGAGATGGATTGTTGTTTCCGAAAAGGTTAAGGGTAATGGAAAGGTTCCCTCATCAATCCTTCGGAGTATAGCTCTTTTGGTCGCAATGTATGCTTTCCCCGGGCAGGCTTGTGCCATTGACCCCGGGGCGCTTCCCGCTGGCGCCCGGATAACCTCAGGCAACGGCAGCATCGCAATCAGCGGCACCCGGATGACGGTGAACCAGTCCAGCCAGAAAATGATTGCCAACTGGCAAAGCTTTAATATTGGGGAAAATGCTTCAGTCCACTTCAGCCAGCCGAACAGTTCTGCCGTAGCGCTGAACCGCGTCAGCGACCAAAACCCCTCGCAGATCATGGGTTCGCTCTCGGCCAACGGCCTGATTTTTCTGCTCAATCAGGCAGGCATAATCTTCGGCAAGAGCGCAACGGTAAATGTCGGCGGTCTTGTAGCCTCGTCGCTCAATATGCTCGACAGCGATTTTCTTGCCGCGAAATACAAGTTCTTTACTTCTGGCAATGCCGGAAAAATTCTTAATCAGGGCAGTATCAGCATTATTCAGGGTGGTGTGGTAGCGCTGATCGCTCCGAAAGTCACCAACGAAGGTACCATTACAGCCAGGAGTGGTAGTGTTGCTCTTGGAGCAGGCAATAAAGTTGCGGTTGATTTTACCGGGGACGGGCTGATCACCTTGACGGTGGATGAAGGCACTATTGATGCACTTGTGGAAAACAAAGGTCTTGTCAAGGCAGACGGAGGGCTCGTGATCATGACCGCCAGTGCGGCTGATGCGCTCTCAAAATCGACGGTAAACAACACAGGGATTATTGAGGCGAACTCTTTCCAGCTAAAAGAAGGGCGTATTTTGCTCGATGCCGTTGGAGGAATGACAACGGTCACTGGTACACTGGATGCCTCCTCGGCGGATGGCAAGGGTGGACAAGTTGTTGCGACGGGAGACCGTGTTCTGGTGAAAGATGGTGCGCATCTGACCGCATCCGGAGCAACAGGCGGTGGGGAAGTGCTCGTTGGCGGTAACTGGCAGGGGAAGGACACCTCCATTCACCAGGCGACGGGAACCATTGTTGAACAGGGAGCGCTGCTTGAAGCCAACGCCACGGATACTGGCAATGGCGGCACCGTTGTGGCATGGTCGGATGTGACCAATCCACTCTCTGTTACACGGGCTTATGGGACGTTTGAGGCAATGGGCGGGCCTAATGGCGGTGATGGTGGATTGATTGAGACTTCAGGGCATTGGCTGGATGTGGCGGGTATTTGGGTTTCTGCTTCTGGCCGCAAGGGTAAGACTGGATTATGGTTGCTTGACCCTTATGATGTGACTATTGGTGACTCCGTAAGTGGTGATGTTTATACCTCGCCGGATTTTAGTCCTGCGACTCAAAATTCAACAATTCGGGCGTCCGATATAAGTTTTGCGCTTGAAAGCAGTGATGTTACGATTACTACTGGTACCCCTGGCTCCGGTAACATTACTGGGGATATCGTTGTGAACAGCACCGTCAATATTTCCTCTCGTACTCTGTCGCTTCTGGCTGATGGCGCGGTGACGATCAATGCCGGCATTTCGGGTGGCGGGGGGAAACTTGTGCTTCAAAGCGGCACGAACGGCGCAGTCAACAAAGCGGTTACCATCAACAGCTCTATTTTGCTTGGTGGTGGTAAACTGAAAATCACAAGTACTGGCGGAGTTCAATCTTATGCGGAAATCCAGGCCGTTGGTTTGCTCGAACTATACGGAACAGGTGACTTTAATCTCAATTATACAGGTAATATCAGTGATTATGATTATTTCACAGCAAATGTTGATGGTTCAATAAATCTTTATGAGAACAGTGATTTCATTCATATTCTACCAGCAGGAGTAACTGCTACCGGTAATGTCACCCTGCGAGTTGAAAGACAAATTTATGTAGATGGGCCAATCTCCATAACCGGATCGGGCAATCTTGTGCTTAAAATCTCGGGAAATAGCCTTACCACTGGTGATAATTTTATCATAACCACGTCACCGATTACGCTGAACAGCGGATCTGTCTCGTTTGAAACTGCAACATATACAGGAGTTTATACTCTTGGCAGTTCCATAACCGTCTCCAGTGGCGGTATTACCTTTGACCAGCCAGTAACCCTCAGCGGCAGCCAGTTGATCTCCTGTAATGGACCGCTTACCTTCAAGAGTACGTTATTAGCCATCTCGGATACCATCCTTGAGGCCAATAATTTTTTGTTTTCTGGAAGTGTGACAGGAAACTCTACCAACCAGATAACGCTGATGCCGTACAATGTTGACGACAATATGACCATCGGTACAGGTGAAAACATAGATCTTTCCAAGATCAGCGGATTCAGCTCTCTTACGTTTGGTCGTGCTGACGGTACCGGAACGGTAACATTTACTGGCTCAAATCCAGAAACCCCTTACTCGTTTACAAGTTCAATCATGCTGCAGTCAGGCGGAACAGGTGGCTCCGTAATTATAGACAAGGCGATTTCCACAACCGACGCACAAGTGACTTTCAATGCCGGAGGTCTCCTGTCAATCAACCAGAGTGTCGACACTCAAACTGGCGCGATTTCACTAACGGGAGATGTCATAACTATTGCTGACACCAAATCTGTCATCAGCTCTTCAGGCGGCGCCATCACCATCTCGGCTAATACTCTCACACTCCCAGGTACAGCGACCCTGTCCAGTGCGGGGTCGCTTACCATTACTCCAAAAACCACAGGGACAACCATTGGTATTGCTGGCGGGAGTGGCATCTTGGCATTGCCTGCCAGCTATTTCACTGGCGGATTTTCCGATATTACCATCGGCAACGCCACAACAGGTGACGTAACTATTGGTGGCAACCTTACTCTCATGAATAATTTTTCATTGATCAGTGGCGGCACTATCGTCCTCAATGGAGCTCTGACTGCGACAGGAAACACTATCGCCCTTAAAGGCACCGTCACCGAAGGCACGAATGGCTCTCTATTTGCTGATAAACTGGTACTGATTGGTGGCAATGTCACTCTGAGCAACCCCGGCAATATGGTTAACACGCTTGCCGCCAGTGGCGTTGACAATCTAACCTACCTCAACAGCGATGCTCTGACTATTGGCACTGCAGGCGGTATCAATGGAATCATCAACACAACTGGCACGGTGAACGTGGCAACACAGACCGGGAACCTGACCGTCTCGCAAACTATTGCCACCTCCGACGCTTCAACGAATGCTGTTACCTTGAATGCTGGCAGGAATACTGCTGCAATAACAACCACAGGTGGAGATATTATTATCAGCGGTGGTAGTATCACTGTTGGATCTGGCGGTTTGGCCAAGCTCTATACCGGCAGCATCAGTGGCAGTACAGGAGTGACATCGCTCATCGGGTCTGGCAGCGGCAACTTCCGCTATGCGAGCAACGAATCAACTACAAATTATTCACTGGCACTTTCTACCGGAATCTCTGCCATCTACCGCGAACAACCGTTGTTGACTGTAACGCCTGGCCGCAATACCATTACTTATGGTGATACAACGCCAGGTTTTGCAGGCACCTATGGCTCTTATGCAAACGGTGACACTTCACCGGGAACGGTTACTGGAACTGCAACATGGATGATAAATGGAAGCGCACAGACAGCCTCCTATAAAGCGGGAAGTTATAATGTAACCTATAGCAGCGGATTGGGAAGCAGTCTTGGCTACGGTTTTACTGATAACGTCTCAAGCATCAACACGCTTACTGTTAACCCGAAGATAGTAACGCTCTCGGCAAGCAAGATTTATGATGGCACTACAAGTCTGGCCGGTGCAGTGACAATTGTGACCGGTGTCGGCAGCGAGACGCTGACTTACAGCAATGCCGTTGCCACTGATGCGAATGTTGCCACAGCGAACAAATCCATCAGTACAATCACGCTTGCTGATGGTTCAGGCTTGGCGAGCAACTATCAGTTGCCGACGCTGAGCAGTACGACTGCACCACTGACCATCACCCCGAAGACAGTTACACTTTCGGCAACCAAGATTTATGATGGCACATCAAGTTTGGCAGGTGCGGTGACAATTGTGACCGGGGTCGGCGGTGAGACCTTGAGCTACACGAACGCTTTGGCGAGTGACACCAGTGTTGACACAGCAAACAACGCCATAAGTACTATCACGCTTGCCGATGGTACTGGTCTGGCAAGCAACTACCAGTTGCCATCACTGAGCTACAGTACCGCACCAGTGACTATAATCACGAATCAATCCAGTCTTAATAGTTTAGCCAACAGAGTGAGCAGCTCAGTGGTCAGCAGTATACAATCGGCCAGCAAATCGACGCCAATAACTGGCACTGGAGACATTAGCTCGGCGACCAGCAGCGCGGCCATAACGACAGTGGCTACAGAAAGCAGCTCTGACACGACAGCATTGGCGGCAGTGAGCAGTTCGGCCACAACAACAGGTGCGGCAGTGAGCAGTTCGGCGACCAGCAGCAGCTCAACAACAAATGCGGAGACAGCCGCCAACACGGGTAGCAATGCAAGATCGAATAACGCAGCCACCAGGGCGCAAATGGCTGCAGGATCAATGATGCCTGGTTTGCCAGGTGCAATACCCGGTTTACCAGGCGCAATACAAGGATCTGCATTCAATGTTGGAGCTTTCGCCCAGATCATAGAAAATACCTTTACGACCAGCAGCCTTGCTGAATTTGTATCCAGCCCTGACCAACTTTCTTTATCGAGTGGAAGACCGTTGTTTGGCAGGCAGCGGTACAATGCCGCTTCAAAGAAAACAAAAAGGAGCGACGCCCCGCCAGACCCTGTTGCCTTCGGTACCATGGGAACACTGGGATATTTAACCGTATACTTATTCGCAATGTTTAACAAAAATCGTTAATCGGGGTTGCTTGAGTCAAGAGTTCGGTTTCGAGGGAGCCAATCTGTTTATCGATAACATTGAGTCGGTTTTCAATATCCTCAAGTGGTTTTGAGGGAACCGCCGCACTCTAGTTCAATTTCATTGGCCGAGTGTTGAAATTATTTCTGATATTTATGGTTTGCGGATGATCTTTGCCCAGTATTTTTTCGTCAATTGCCAGCGCACGACGATAGAGCGGTTCGGCTTGGGCATACTTGCCCTGCGCTTGCAATAATCCCGCCAGATTGTTCAGGCACATGGCCACAGAGGGATGATTGACGCCCAACACTTTTTTGTTGATTGCGAGCGAATGGCGATAAAGAGGCTCGGCTTCAGCATACTTGCCCTGCGCTTGCAACAAGCCGGCAAGATTGTTCAGGCTCGTAGCCACCAGAGGATGATTACTTGAAAATATCTTTTCTCTGATCGCAAGAGAACGCCGATAGAGTGGTTCGGCTTCAGCATATTTGCCCTGCGCTTGCAGCAACTCAGCCAGATTGTTCAGACTTATTGCCACCAGGGGATGCTCATTGCCAAACAGCTTTTCACGGATCGCAAGAGAACGGCGATAGAGAGGTTCAGCTTCGGCATATTTGCCTTGAGTTTTCAGCAAAGAGGCCAGATTGTTCAACCCCAGCGCCACATCAGGATGTTCATTGCCAAACAGCTTTTCACGGATCGCAAGAGAACTGCGATAGAGAGGCTCTGCTTCGGTATATTTGCCCTGATCCTGGAGCAATGCCGCCAGATTGTTCAGACTCTGTGCAACATCAGAATGATCACTGCCCAATTGCTTTTCACGGATCGCAAGAGAACGACGATAGAGTGGCTCAGCCTCCGCATACTTGCCCTGCGCTTGAAGCAATGCCGCCAGATTGTTCAAGTCGGTTGCCACATCGAGATGCCCGGTACCAAGCGCTTTTTCGTCGATGACCAGCGCACGACGACTGAGCGGCTCGGCTTCGGCATACCTCGCCTGGGCGTCGAGTAACAACGCCAGATTGTTCAGACTTGTGGCCACCAGAGGATGTTCAGTGCCCAACTGCTTTTTTCGAATCGCCAGAGAACGACGATAAAGCGGCTCTGCTTCAGCATATTTTCCCTGAGCATACAGCAATAAAGCCTGATTGTTCAAGCTCAGTGCATCATCTTGAGGAGGAGCAATGCTCAATTCACGGGTTTTCTGTTTCCCGTGTCGTTTAACCACTCGGGAATGAGCACTACTCAACGATTTGGCTTTACGTACACTGTGATTTTTTTTAGCCTTACGATGTGATGAAGCACACAATCCAGGGTCAGGATTAAAAACCGACATGGTAATGAAGGCAAACAAACAGATACGTATGATGGAGAGTGCTCTTTTCATGATTTGCCTTGTTTGTGTGATGGAGAACGAAAAACCCGTGTATCTGCTTTACTCTGGATCTGCTCACTCTTCCCTTTTG
>Ga0114951_10005971_pt1 | contig 10986 bp, 9 predicted proteins | sample AM7aDNAmetaG_FD_88677 | JGI IMG/M metagenome (GOLD analysis project Ga0114951, IMG submission 88677) | Freshwater microbial communities from Finland to study Microbial Dark Matter (Phase II) - AM7a DNA metaG | ecosystem: Environmental > Aquatic > Freshwater > Lake | place: Finland: Lake Alinen... | reverse complement strand
TCTTTCGGCCTTCGGTCTTCGGGTTTCGGGTTTGGAATGGCCCGTGCCGACTTTAGAGCAGCCTTGGAGGGGGTCAGACCGCGCTGCAAAACTCTTCCCATTTTTGGGCGGTGGATTAGCATGGGGCCATGCCGTCATTCGATATCGTCAGCCAGGTCAACTCGATGGAAATCGAGAACGCCGTGAACATCGCCAACAAGGAATTGGCCAACCGCTTCGACTTCAGGGGCACCAAAGCGGAGATTGTGCTTGAAAAGAATGAGATCAAGCTGTCCGCGGAGAACCCGTTCAAGCTCAAGGCGCTGAATGAGATTGTCATCGGCAAGATCTCCAAGCGCAATATCAGCCTCAAGAACGTGGAGCAGTGCGAGCCGGACATATCGCCGCTGGGGCACGCGCGACAGGTGATCAAGATCAAACAGGGCCTCGAGACCGAGATAGCCAAACAGGTCACCGGCTTCATCCGCGAGTCAAAGTTCAAGGTGACCACGCAGATTCAGGACCAGCAGGTCCGCGTGACCGGCAAGAGCCGGGATGACCTGCAGTCGGTGATTGCCGCCGTGCGGGCGAAGGACTTCCCGGTGGCGCTCCAGTTCACGAACTTCAGGGATTAAGAGCGAGGGCCAGCGCTCCCCTCCTTTTGTGGCTGAAGTGGAGCAACAGAATTACCGGCGTCGTTTCCACCACCTTTCCCTGTCCCTGGCTTTCGTTCCACACTTCACAGTCAATCTAAATGGCCTTCCCTAAATGCGCGCGAGTGCCAGCCAATTCCAATTGGCCATTACGCCCCTTGCCGCTCTGGTCGTACCCTGGTAGCAGTATGGTACCACCATGGACATACCATGGTACCATAGAAGTATGGCCGCACCCTACTGTTTGCCTCATTGTGGGACATTCCCCAACTCTCCTCCTGCCATTGTCAATCGTATATTGCCATGTCCATGTTGCCAAAAACCGAAGCGTGAAGCCAACTCCGGATAGAGCCGGTGGGCAACCATCGGTTCTACCCTGCGGTTCAGCAGAAAGCAATGGGGAGACCTCACACCAACCGGCGCCTGCAGGCATTCATCCGAGCTTGATGCACCCGGTTCGTCCTTAGAGTCTGGCCTTGAGGCTTGTCGATGTAGCCCTCACAGGATAATTTGTCGCTATGACCGCGGCTACAGTCATTGAAAAGATAAAGCAGTTGGCGCCCAAGTCCCACTTGGGAGAAGAAGTCCAATAGGCTTTCCGAGTTACAGATGAGTGACCCCAAACGCATTCCCACTGACGGCGGACAGCCTTTTGGTCACAATCCTTTTGGCGCTTTGTCCAGCGAAGGGCTGCCGGCGGGAGCCGAAACTCCGCCGACTGATGCCGGGCAGCGTTCCGAAGCCAAACCGGCCAGGAAGAACCGCGGCCGGGTGGACATCATCCGGCAGAAAGCCGGACGCGGGGGCAAGACGGTGACAGTGATAAAGGGCTTTGTCGGCATCGGCCTGCCGGAAAAGGAGCAACTGGCCAAGACGATGCAGAAGGCCTGCGGCACGGGTGGCACGGTGAAGGATGGCCAGATCGAGATTCAGGGGGACAAACGTCAGGAGGTCGCTCGAATCCTGAGCGAGGCGAACTTTCGCCCGGTATTCGCGGGCGGGTAAGTCACGGGCCGGAAGAAGCATTTAACAGGAGGTAACTGAGGCAACGGAGAGAGAAAGCTCCGTTCACTCCGTTTGCGCCTTTTGGATCTGTGCCCAACGACCCAAGGTTCTCCTATAGCAGCGCTTCCAGAAGATAGTGCAGCTCCGCGTCCACCTGGGCGCGGTCACTCACGGTCTGGCCGATTTCGCTCTTGATGACCTCACGAAAGCGGCGGCGGAGGCGGTGAATGGCCACCTTGACCGCGCCCTCATTCACACCGAGCCGGGCGGCGGCTTCGGCTTGGGAGATGTTTTCGGTGTCGCCGCTCAGCCAAGGCTTGAGTGCTTCAAAATAGTCAGCCTTTCCGGCAGCCGCGTGTTCTTGAGCGAGCGTGGCAAGAGCGCGGTCGAGTAGCGTGAGCGCCCATTTGCGGTCGAACTCGCGGTCGGGACTCGGCGTGTTTGGGTCGGCAAGCTCTAGCCCGGGGGAGGTGTCGGTTCCTGGGTCAATCGATTCCAGGGGCTGCCCGGCGCCGCGTTTCAGGCGATGGGCGTGCTCGCGCATATCGGACAGGAAATGTTTCACCGCGCCGAGCAGGAAGGAACGGAACCGGCCCCGTTGCGGGTCCACGGTGGCGATACCCTGCCGGGCGAGCAAGCGGGCGAAGAATTCCTGCGTCAGATCGCGCGCAGAGTCTTCGTCGGTAGCGCTGCGGCGGATGAAGGCAAAGACCGGCGCATAATAGGCAGCGCACAAGTCACTTAACGCTGCCTTCGCTTCTGGCGAGTCGCCGCGCGCCTCCAGCACTCGCGTCCATTGCGTGGTGACGAAGCCTCCCGGGAGGGGTGTGGACGTCTCAGAGTGATTCGAAAGGCTCAAGGCTCGGTGGGCCATTCCTTTATCGCCCTTAGCGCTTCTTCCATTGTCCCGGCGAGGCCGGTGCCGGCAATGTAGTTTGTGTGATCCACCTCGTTCGGGACCATCCGGATCGGTGGTGACTTGAGTGGTTCGAGGAAGATGCGCAGTTCGACTCCGGACTGACCGTGGCTCGCATTGCCTTCTGGCGTGTCAAAATCAAGCAGACGAATGACGCGCTGATGGCCGGAGCGAAGGCTCTGCGGGAGCTGGAGCTTGACCCCGTGATACGGGGGCATCGCCATCCAGCGACTGCCGGTGAAGCCAAGGCCAATATTCACATCCCACCGCACTGCATTGGTCACGCTGGAGGACTCCGGATACTTCCAGCCGGCGGGAGCCTCACGGCGTTGGTCCTCGTTCAGCCCCTTCCAGAACGCCGTCTCAACGATCCGATAGCACGCCAGCGAGCAAAACGGGATGTCAATGCCACCGGCTTCGCCCACCTTGAAATAGCCGCTGAAGCCCGGGTCCACCTGGGGTACACCATTAGTCCAACGGACAAACAAGATGCTCGCCAGGTGGCCGGGCGGGACAAAGCACTTGAATCCCCAATCCAGCTCGCCGGGTTCGGGGTGAGCGGGTTGAAACTGTTCGGTGTCGAGGACTAATTTGCCTTCCGGCGCAGGAGGGGCCAGCCCGGGCACAGCGGCGGATGACCCGCTGGCGGGCGGAAGATACGCCCTGCGCATGGCCGCTCCATTTGGCTGACGCTCGCGAACCGGATTGGGTTTTATCAACGCCGGTAACCCCAAATAGCGGCTTATCGTCTCGTGTTGGAAAAGGACCAGCGAGAGCAGCACCAGCAAAATGCCCAATCCCTTCCAAAGGTTGTTTCCGCGCAACGAGAACAGCTTCAGGCGCTCAGGCGTGAAGCCTTGCTCCTTGGCCCAGGCCGTGGAACAGAGGAATTGACGCCCTATGCCCGACAGCATGGGCAGCGTAACCAAGAAGATTATTCCAAGCACCGTGCCCACAATCCAGTTTCCGGGGCTCGGGAATGACTTGATCAAGAACGGTATGCCAAAGACCGCTGCTACGACCCACACCCCGATGAGGAATCCGAGCAACGCCACCTGATTGCTTTCCGCCTTTGTGAGGTGAGCGCAAATGTCACGCACTTCCGGCGACTGAAGCGGCGACAGAAGCGGCATTCTCTTGCCCCACTCCGCATTTGGCTGCGCGACTGCACTTCGGGCCTCCCCACGCCGGCTGCCAGCGGGTGCAGGGGTTGCCGCAATCGTCTCCACCTGTGTCCTCACTTCCCCGGCGGTTTGGGTGCGGCGTTCCCGTTCCTTCTCCAGCGTGCGGAGGACGACCTCATCCACGCGCGGATCAACGGTGGATTTCTCCGAAGGCGGCGCGAAGCGGCCCAGGGGCAGCTCGCCGGTGAGCATTTCATAGAAAACCACGCCGAGCGAATAGATGTCGGCGCGCTGGTCCACGTCCTGGGGATGTTCGAGCTGTTCGGGCGCCATGTACTGCGGCGTGCCGAGGACTTTGCCGGTCTCGGTAAGATTGGTGGCAGGGGCCGGGCCAGCCCGCCCTGGCTGCCTCGGGGGGGAGTCCACACCTTCCCCCAGCTTGGCGATGCCGAAGTCGGCAATCTTCACGCGGCCCTTCGAGTCGAGCAGGATGTTTTCCGGCTTAATGTCGCGGTGGAGGATGCCTTCGTTGTGCGCGAACTGGAGCGCCTCGCAGATTTTGGGCACAACCGCCAGCGCCTGGGCGGGCGTGAACCGGCCCACTTTCATTGCCTGGCGCAGGTTCACGCCGTCCACGAATTCCATCAGCAAATAGAAGAAGCCGCCCGCCTCGCCGAAGTCATGGAGGGTAACGATGTTCGGATGGTTGAGCCGGGCCAGCACGCGGCCCTCGCGCGTGAACCGCTCGGCGAACGCCGGGTCGGCGGCCAGCGATTGGGGAAGAATCTTCAGTGCGACCAGCCGTTCGATCTTCGGTTGCCGCGCCTTGAAGACGAAGCCCATGCCACCCTGGCCGATAAGTTCCAGGATTTCGAGCTGAGGAAAGGCCGCAGCCAGTTCCTCGTGCGTTGGCGGAGCTGATTTGGCCGACGCGCTGTTCCCGGCCTCAGTAGGAACGCAGACCTGCTGGAGAAGGCACCTGGGACAAAGTCCCTGCGGCGCCTCTGCAGGAATCGGCCCGCCGCACTTCGGACACCGCTTCGGTTCGGATATGGTGCTCATGCCTCTTCCTGAGGCGTTTGCGGGCCAAGGTTACACCCGATTTCACGCTGGATCTAATCCACGGCTTGAACCCGGTAGCCGCCGGATTTCTCGTCCGCCTCCAGCTTCAGCAGGCTGCGCTTCTGTGCCTCCAGGAGCATGTCGTTAAAGGAACGGAACCCGTAGGCGCGCTCGTTGAAGCCGGGGTTGCGGCGTTTGATCGCCTGCTTGATCATCGACCCCCAGATCGGTTCGTCCGCCTCGCGTTCCTGGGTGATGGCTTCGAGAGTCTCCACCACCTGGTCGAAGGCCTTTTCGAGCGAAGGCCCCTTGTTCTCGCCTTCCGCCGGTTTCGTGGCGGGGACGCTCGTCGCCGGGCGTCGCCGTGTCCGGGTCGGCTCCGCGCGGACCAAGTCGTCGTAATAGATGAACTGGTCGCAATTCCCGATGAACAGGTCGGAGGTGGAATTCTTCACGCCGACGCCGATGACCTTCTTGGCATTCTCGCGCAGCTTGCTCACCAGGGGCGAGAAGTCCGAATCGCCGCTGATGATGACGAAGGTATCCACGTGGCCTTTGGTGTAGCACAGGTCCAGCGCATCTACGACCATCCGGATATCGGCCGAGTTCTTGCCGGACTGCCGCACGTGGGGAATCTCGATCAGTTCGAACGCGGCCTCGTGCAGATCGCGCTTGAACGTCTTGTAGCGGTCGAAGTCGCAGTAGGCTTTCTTGACGACGATGTGCCCTTTGAGCAGCAGGCGTTCGAGCACCTTCTGAATGTTGAAGGTCGGGTAATGGGCGTCGAGGGCGCCGAGAGCGATGTTCTCCAGGTCGAGGTACACCGCCATGGTCGCGTTGGGGTCTTGTGCGTTCATATTCTTTCTAATCCAAGCCGAACACAGGTTCTCCCACCGCGCCCATCGAAGCGAGAGAAAACCGGCTCATTATGGAGGAGAAGGAGACGCCGGGTGAGGGCACCCGGCCTACAAGATGGCGGTTTTGCGGGGGATGTAGGCCGGGTGTCCTCACCCGGCGGGGGTTACAGGGCCATAATGAGAACTGCTGAGAGAAAACAAGGCGCTGCTCCTCAAAGTGGAATGGAATCACTGTTGCGGTCGCCTTGTTTCGGTGTATAATAGGGGTTCGGCGAGCTTCCAAGATCTGGTTTCCCATCTTTTGGTTATCCCGCAGAACAGGTTTAGCACAAGTTATCATTGATCAATATATGCCATTTCGCACGTTTGGCCTCGATGCCAAGATCCTCAGAGCCGTTCAGGAAGCCGGCTACACCGAGCCCACGCCCATCCAATCGGCCGCCATCCCACACATTCTCGCCGGACACGACCTCATCGGTATCGCCCAGACGGGCACCGGCAAGACGGCGGCGTTCGTGTTGCCGATCCTCGCAAAACTCGCGGGGGGGAGCCCGAGCCCCAGCAGCGGCCCGCGGAGCATCCGCGCGCTGATCGTGGCGCCAACGCGGGAACTGGCGGCGCAAATCGAGGAGAATGTGCGCGGTTACGGCAAGCACCTTTCCCTGCGCGCCGCTACTATCTATGGCGGCGTGAGTGAACGCCCGCAGGTCGAAGCGCTGCGTACCGGGGTGGACCTCTTGGTGGCGACGCCGGGCCGGCTGCTCGACCTGATGGGCCGGCGGCTATGCGACTTCTCCCGGCTGACCTTCCTCGTCCTCGACGAAGCCGAACGAATGCTCGACATGGGATTCCTGCCGGACATCCGGCGCATCGTTAAGGCGCTGCCGCAGCGGCGCCAGACGCTGCTCTTCTCGGCGACCCTTTCGCCGGATATCGAGGCGGTCACGCGCGAGTTCCTCCGCACACCTAAAATTGTCCAGATTGGCCGTCGGGCCAACCCGGCGGAGACCGTCACGCAGCTTGTCTATGAAGTTCCCAAGCACCTGAAGCCGGCCCTGCTCGTGCATCTGTTGCGCGAGCCGAATCTCAACATGGTGTTGGTCTTCTCGCGCATGAAGCACAGTGCCGACCGCATCGCGCGCAGCCTGGAAGCCAGCGGGGTCAGAACCGCTACCCTCCACTCCAACCGCTCGCAAAACCAGCGCCTGCGCGCCTTGAAGGATTTCAAGTCTGGTGCCGTGCGCGTGCTCGTCGCGACCGACATCGCGGCCCGCGGGATCGATGTGGACGGCATCTCGCACGTGGTGAATTACGACTTCCCGATGCACCCCGAGGACTACGTCCACCGCATCGGCCGCACGGGCCGCGCCCACGCGGTGGGCGACGCCATCAGCTTCGTAACACCCGAAGATCACAGCACCTTGCGCTCGCTCGAGCGCTTCATCGGCCGAGGCATCGTGCGCAAACGCGCGGAAGGCTTCAACTACACGGCTGGCGCGCCCGCTGGCGCGCCGAGGGGGCAACGAGAGCGGCCGGCCATTCCGGCCCAAGCCCATGCCCACCCGCAAGGGGGGCGCCCAAACAGCGGCGGTTCCGGCCGGCACCAGGGCTTCCGCTCTGGCTCGGCTGGGCGCGGAAATCGTTGGCAGCGTTGATGGGCTTAGGCCGCAAGCGGACCTTTAGCTGTTTACAAAGCTTTCCCCGAAGAGGCATAGTTAGGTTCCCTTCGGAGAAACTGTTTATGCCGGGGGTGATTAAACCATTAGACGAAAGATAAACATCATGGGCGACAAGTCCCCAAAATCAGTGAACAAGCAAGCCTCGCAAAAGCAGGCCAAAGCCAGCGGTACCATGCAGAAGAAGCAGCAAGCCATCGCCGCAAAGCAGGCGGCGAATAAGAAGAAATAGCGCCCGGCGAGCACACCCCTCCATGCCGGCAACGCCCCGTTGGCCGGCAGGAGGTCGTTGGATCTTTACTTGGAAACCCGCCCCCCAAGTTCGCCTCCTGCGGGGCTTTTCGACCAGTGCTGAGGCCGCTTGCGGTTCTTTCCGGTCGGACGAACGAGCGCGATGAGCTCGGGCATCTCGAAGCCCAGCTTCCCTTCGATGATTTCGGACAAGGCGATGTCCGCGGCCCCAAGATTCTCGACGCCGCTGAGCAGGGGCCGGCACGCACCTCCGGCGCCAGAAGTTAACTGACGGACCCGTCGTGAAACCAGGTTGACCAGTACATGGGGGTTAACGACTTTCGCCAGGGCCTGTTTGACAAGATCAGCATTCATATTCTTTTAAGGATTTAGTTGGAGGAACCCCTCTCTATTCGGCAAACGGGTTCGTTACACTCACAGCTTGGACCGCTGGAGCCGTCTGAGCCAATACTTAGAAAGTGCCCTGGCGATACCTTTAGACTATGGGCTGGACCAGGGGGGCCGTGCGGCGAAGTGGGAGCATTGCTCTGATAGGTCGGCGGTAGTGCGCGAGGCGGTCGGACAGCAGAAGTAGCGGCCCTCAAACAGGGTGACAGGGTGGTCGGGTGAACACTGGGCAAAGCCCGGCTCATACAAGACCGGAAATAATGATCGAACTCACGTTCGATGCTACGCGTGCTGGCGGGTACCGCTGCGTCAGATACCGCTGCGACGTTTGACTTTGAGCCTTGCTTGCGACACGCTCTCCGCGCGTTCGCACGTTGGAACGTGTTCCGTGAATATCCATTCAACCCGAAGACTCGTGGGAATTGCCGCCTTGGTGTCGCTGCTTCCCGCGTGGCCGCTGTGTGCCGCGTCCGTGGCGGAAGGTCCCGCCGCGTCGTTCCGCTGGGGGGGCGCTTCCAGCCCCAACATGGTCTCTACCGCCCGAAATCTGCCGGCCGATCCAGGCCACACGGAACCGTTGTGGGAAATCAAGACGGGCACGCACCAGTATTCGATTCCGACCATTGACCGGGGCCGCATCTTTGTCGCGGCGAATGATTCCGGCATCGAACGGGCGGGCTGCAAAGCCACCGGCGGAGGTGTCGTGATGTGCGTCGAGCAGGCCACGGGCAAACTGATCTGGCGGCTGCCCATCCCGCGCTACTTCGCGGGAGTCAAACCACCCTATCACTTTGACCAATGGGATTGTGGCGTCTGCTCCGGCCCGGTGGCGGACGGCGACCGCGTTTATGTGGTAAGCAGCCGGGGCGAAATTCTGTGCCTGGACCGCGAAGGCCAGGCCAATGGCAACGACGGGCCGTTCCTGGAGGAACTCGCTTACATGGGGATAACCAACACGCAGGACGCCAAACTAAAGCCGACCGACGGCGATATCCTTTGGAAGTACAATCTCATCACCGAACTGGGCGTCATTCTGCACGACGTCTGCGGCAGCACCCTGCTGCTGGACGGTGACCTCCTTTACGCCTGCACTTCCAACGGCATTGACGACCGCCACGCCAAAGTCCCCAAGCCCGACGCGCCGAGCCTCATCGTGCTCGACAAGCATTCCGGCCGTCTGGTGGCCAAAGACGACGCGAAAATCGGCCGGCGACTGCTCCATTGCAATTGGTCCTCACCCGTGGCTGGGCGCGTGAATGGCCGGACGCTGGTCTTTTTCGGCGGCGGCGACGGTTTCCTTTACGCCTTCGAACCGCCCTCGCCAAGCCCTGGTTCGGAAGTTCAAATCCTCAAGCAGGTCTGGGCCTACGACTGCAATCCGCCTGATTTTCGGATGCGCGATGGCCAGCCGGTTCCCAGTTCCAACGTCAGCCAAATCCGCCCGGATGGTCCGAGCGAAGTCATCGGCACTCCCGTATTCCTGGCGGGCCGGATTTACGTCGCCATCGGCCAGAGTCCGATCTATGGCGTTGGGCGCGGCTGCCTCTCCTGCGTCGATGCGGCCACCGGCAAGAAGGTGTGGTCGTCGGAACTCGTGGAACGTACCCTGGCGACCGCAGCCATCGCTGACGGACTCCTCTATCTTCCAGACAACACCGGCAATTTGCATTGTTTTGATGCCGCCACCGGCGAGCGGTATTGGGTGCATCCCCTGGGAGCCAAGACCTGGTGCGCCTCGGCGTTTGTCGCGGACGGGAAAGTCTATGCCGGCACGGAGGCCAACTTCCTTTGGGTGTTAAGGGCCGGCAAGGAATTGCAGGTGCTTTCGCGCAGTCGGCTCAAGAGCATGCCGATCACTCCCACGGCGGCCGACGGCGTGCTTTACCTGCCGGAGCAAAACCGTCTCCTGGCCGTGCCGGGCAAGCCAGTGGGGTAAGGCCGTTCTTGGGTTCATGCGGGCATCCCCATTTGCACAAAGGTCTTGAGCGCGGGATAGAGTGCCGCATACCTGGCGTACAGCTCACGATAGCGCGCCTGCGCCTGCTTGTCCGGAACATAGCAAGTGCCGGGCCGATAAACCTGGTTGAAGGCGTCCTGCTCGTTCCGATACACGCCCGTGCCGATCCCAGCCAGGAGGGCCGCTCCTAGGGGAACTGCCTCCTCCATGTCGGGGACCTCCACCACCAGGCCGGTCACATCCGCTTTGCCCTGCATCCAGAGCTGATTCTTCGTGGGCCCGCCGATTGCCACGATGCGGTCGTTCCGGACTCCCAGTCCGCGCTCGAAGGCCCGAACGATCTCCAGAAACTGATAGTTCAGCCCCTCGATGACCGCACGGAACAGGTCGCCCCGAGACGCGAGGTTGCGAAGCCCGACAAACGCGCCCACCGAAGCCGGATCCAGCACCGGACAGAAGCTGCCCGACATGTGCGGCAGGAAGAATACGCCGTTGCTGCCGATCGGTGAGTGCAAAGCGAGAGCGATCAGGCGAGCCCACTCGGAGGTGGCCTCTTCGCCGGCTGAGGTCGGCACGCCCCGTGAAGTAACTCCACCGTTGACCAAGCAGCCTCCGGCCATTGGGCCTACTTCACGGGGCACGCCGATCTCCCGTTTGAACCACTCCAGCATATCGGCTGCCACGGTGGCGCCCATCACGGCGTAACGGTCGCGTGCCACGTGCGAGTCAACCAGCACGCCCATGCGTTGCACCTCGGGCGTCAGCACCGGCTCGTGCAAGGCGGACACCACCATCTCCCACGTGCCGAGTACATCCAGCAGCACGCCCGGTTCGAAGGCCCCCGTCGGCAGGCAGCCGCAACAATAATCGTGTCCGCCCAAAACAACCGGTGTCCCCTGTTTGAGCCCCGTGGCCTCGGCAGCCGCCTGATGCACCCGTCCGATCTGCGTGCCAGCGGGCAGCGGATCGCAGAGCAGGGAACGGTCTATCCCGGCGCGTCGCAGCAAATCGTCGTTCCACCGGCGCGTCCGCTGGTCGAACAGCAGTGTCGTGGATGCCATGCTGTAATCGGTGACGGTCTCGCCACACAGCATGAAGTTGACGAAGTCCTCGATCAG
>Ga0114951_10005970_pt1 | contig 10993 bp, 3 predicted proteins | sample AM7aDNAmetaG_FD_88677 | JGI IMG/M metagenome (GOLD analysis project Ga0114951, IMG submission 88677) | Freshwater microbial communities from Finland to study Microbial Dark Matter (Phase II) - AM7a DNA metaG | ecosystem: Environmental > Aquatic > Freshwater > Lake | place: Finland: Lake Alinen... | reverse complement strand
GTCGGTATTGTTTTTCATTTTTCAAACAATTAAATTCAGACATTACTTATAAAGTTATTTTTTTCAACAGCACTGAAAAATAAATCTTTATAAACTGATTTTAGATATACATAAACAATTTTTTAAATGGAAAATCCAGATAATCATAAAATTGAGTTCAAATGTAATAATTTATTTTTAAAATGCTGACATACAGTTATTTGTAGTATTTTTTTTATTTAATTATAATAATTACTACAATCAAAATATCGGATCAACTAATATAAATTAGCAGCGTATCGATTCAAGAAACATTATATTTTTTGCAAGTCTGATTTCTACAATCATAGTTGTTGATTTGTGAGAAATTTAAAACAACCAACTAAACCAAAATCAGAAATTGTCATAATTATTACCACAATAATTTGAATAAAAATCCGATTACTCTATGAATTTCATTGATTCTGAACTACTTTTCGGATCTTGAAAAATCGATTAAAATATGATTTATTATATTTTATTAACCTATGTGGCTTAAAATGAAATCAGCACTGAGAATTTAATCTCAATGCTGAAATTTACAACTATAAAACGAACATTAATACAGTATAAATACCATAGGTCATGATTCTGCAAACGTCTTGTACTTCGCAAAAAATATTATCTAAATCTGCGTTTTGATTTTGCTTTTCTTATTGAAAATCTATTGCTTGATAGTATATCACTGCTTTGTAGTTAGTGTATTCGTTTATTAATTTTTGGGCATAACAACTTTGATAGTGGTTCCCTTAGTAAGTTCTGAATTAATTATAAGTTCACCATTCAAAAGAAATACCCTTTCTTTCATTCCTAACAATCCATAAGAATCTGTTTTCTTTGGATCGCTCATATCAAATCCAATTCCATTATCTGTAATTTCAATCGACAAATTATCACCATGCTGATCTAAAATTATATTTACTACCGTTGCTTTGGCATGTTTGGATATATTATTAAGTGATTCCTGAACTATGCGGTATAAAGCAACTGACTGTTGCGAAGTTAATTGAATATCTGATGTGTTATTTGTAAAAATACAGGTAATTTTGTTTCGCTCCTGAAAGCTTTTAAGGTATTGAGTTACTGTATCTATAAACCCAAGTAAATCAAGTACTTCAGGTCTTAAATCAGTCATTATCCGACGGGCAGATTTAAGTGTGTTATCAACAAGTTTTTGTAATTCTAAAAAATTAGTTTCGAGATTTTTGCTTTCATGTTGTGATAGTTTTTTCAGGGTACTTTGCTTCAAAAGCCCCAAATCAATCTTCATCGCAATAAGTATCTGACCCAAATCATCATGAATTTCTCTTGCCAGATTACTTCTTTCCTCTTCCCTCACATTTTGAAGATGAGCAGCAAATTTCTTTAACTGTTCCTGAGATTCAGATAAAGCTTGCTCGGCTGACTTTCTATCTGTAATATCGCTGTGTTGAATAATTACATGTGAAACATTATTGTTATTATCTAAAATTGGATAAGCCCAATTACTAAACCAAGCCTTTTTTCTTTCATTTAATTTAACACTCTGGGAATCTGCAGCTTCTCCTATATCAAAAAGTACTTCCCATTCTACTGTTTGTGCTTCTTCAAAAACTTTCTTCAGCTTAGAATCTATACCATTTCGCAAAATCTCCGCATCTTTAAAGATATTGTAAACTTTGCCTTCCATATATTTTGCTTCTACACCAAACAACTGACTTAATTTTGGATTTATTCTTTCACACCAACCATCATTATCAAGTATTTGAGTACTTAAAGATGACTGCATAAACATTTGTTCGAAAAATTGCTTTTGATCAGCCAATTCCTTTTCAGCATCCTTTCTGTAAGAAATATCAACAACTAATCCGGAAACTGTCAATGGTTTTCCATTTATATCTCTTTTCGAAATAGAACCTATGTCATAAAACCATTTGTAAGTACCTTTTGAGGTCAATATACGGTATTCAATTTCATACTTTTCTTTCTCACCGTGAATATGAATATTCATGGCATTCATGACATTTTCATAGTCATCGGGATGTACCAAATCCATAAAATCAATATAAGTATTGAATTTATCTGAAGGAAATCCTAACATATCTGATTTATGCCTTCCAAATCTTACCAAACCAGTTTCAAAGTCCATTTCCCACCATGCCATATTTGATATTTGCATGGCGAGTTCCAACCGGGTATTGTTTTCACGAATTTTCTCTTCAGCTAATTTCTTTTCTGTTATATCTATATTAAAACCGGCTATACCTATTATATTTTCATTACTAATAATCGGAAACTCTATTTGCTGGAAAATGCGAGGTTCGCCATTCACTGCTAATTCAAATTCTTCATCCAGTATTTCACCTGCAAATGCTCGTGAATTATTTCTTTCCCAAAGCGCCAAAATATCTGCACTAACTCTGGGGTCAGATTTAGTTGAATGTCCAATGATTGAACCGTAGTGGTCGGTGAGTTTCTTATTCTCGAGGATTCCGATACTATTAACATCTCTTGCCCATATCTCAAATGGAGAATTATCAATAAATGTACGAAGCAACGACTCGCTTTTTTGTAATGCATCTTCGGTACGCTTTCTATCGCTAATGTCAATCAAACATAAAAGTAGATTCTTTGAAACACCTGTGCGAATTAATGCAGTTGATCCCAACAGAGAAACTAATCGCCTTTCACCACCAAACTCGAGAATTGATTGATATTCCACATTACTTTGACCAATACCAGTTTTAAAAGTTTTTTGTATTGTAGCATTAAGTGAACAGGATCTGCAAGAATACCCAAACCCACAACCACGTGTATTATTTAGCGAATTTATACAACCTATGCCATTACCAATTGATGCACCTTTCATTATGTCTTCAGTTATACCGGTCAATGTTGAAAATGCATTATTAGCAAACTGAATTTTTCTATCTTCATCTACAACACACATCATTACCGGTGCATTGTCGTAAATTGTTTTAAGTTCTAATCTGCTTTGTTCTAATGCTTGTTCCACTGATTTACGGTCACTGATATCATGCCCCACTAATTGAATTGCCGGTTTTCCATCAAAGAAGATTGGCATAACTTTAATTTCAACAAAAACTTCTGTACCATCCAAGCGAATATATATTTCTTCAACAGCCGGAAAAATAGAATTTATTGGAGCTAATGCTACCATTTTCATTCTTTCGAGTACTAATTCAATATTATCGGGATGAATAAAATCAACAATAGTTTTGCCCAACATCTCGCTTTTATCTTTTGCCCTCATCAATTTCAATGCTTCTTTATTGATATAGGCAACTTTACCTTCGACATAAATAGTTATTCCTTCTGGCGAGTTATCCATTAGGTTTCGATATTTTGATTCGCTTTCAACTAATGCTATCTCTGCCAATTTTCGCTCATTCTCAGAATCAAAAGCATCCAATGCAAAAGAAATGTTTTCGCCTATTTCGAACAAAAGTTTTTGTTCATCCTCCTGGAAAAAGTCTTTTTCAGTTGCATACAGTGTGAAAGTTGCATACCGTTTTCTTTTTTTCGAAACAGGAGTCGCAAATGATGATTTATAACCACGTTTTAAGGCTTCATCCCTCCAGGGAATCATCATTTCATCGTTGGCAATGTCATTGCAAAAAACAACTCTATCTTCATAATAAGCCAATCCTGTCGGACCCCTTCCTGTATTTAAATTACCGGGAATAATATTCAAAGATTCAAGATATCCATTATTGTACCCTGCATGATAAAGAGGCATTAATTTATCTTTATCTTTATCGTATACACCAATCCAGCTCATTTTAAACTGACCATATTGGATTGCTACTTTACAAATTGTTTCGAATAGGATTTTTTCATTTTTTGAAGTTACAATTGCCTGATTTATCTGACTCTGCAAAGCATATAAACGGGCGATATGAGTTATATTCTTTTCTGATTTCTTTTGTTCGGTTATATCAACAATAACTCCTCTTATTCCGACAGGAAGATTGTTTTTAATAATTGGATTAATAAAAACCAGGGCCGGAAATTCTGTTCCATCTTTTCGTACCATACTAAATTCCCTGTTATCGACTGAATTACCCGCAACCCTATTAAGGATACCATTTTTTACTCTTTCGTATTCTTCAGGAACATGCACTAAAATAGAGTTTTTGCCAATAAGTTCATCCATTTCGTAACCGAAGAGATTCTGTGCCTGTTGATTTACATAGGTTATTGTTCCATCCAAATCAATCTCGAAAACAACCTGTGGAAGAAGATTGGCCATATCACGGAATTTTTCTTCACTTTCACTCAGTCTTTCATCGGCCAATTTTCGTTCAGAAATATCATTAACAATGACCTGTACGGCAAGTTTACCATTAAAAGTAGTTCCCAATGCTGTTACTTCAGCATAAAAAATACTTCCATCATTTCGTATTAACTTTTCTTCTAGCGGAGGAACCTGACCACCACTTGATACCTGACTCATTCTTTTAACAACAGCATCTATACTATCGGGATGAACTATTGACATTACCGGTTTACCAATTATTTCTTCAGCTTTTGCGGTTCCAAATAATTTTAATCCGGTCGCATTTACATATACAAACTTTCCATCCTGATATATCGCAATTCCATTAGGCGAATTTTCAACCAATGATCGATATTTTTCTTCGCTTTGAAGTAATGCCTTTTGGCTTTTCTTCTGTTCGGTCAAATCATTGACAACCGTAAAACGATAAATCTGATTCTGAACCATAATATTTTGGCCAGATATAGAAACATTTTTAATATCTCCATTTTTAGCAATCAAATCAATTTCTGCATTTGATACATTTCCATCACTATCCAACTTACTATATAACAGCGATTTATTCTTTTCATCAAAAATTCCTAAATAACTTGCAGTTTTACCTATAACTTCATTTTCGTCAAATCCAAGCAAATTGTAAAATGCCTGATTTACTTCAATGTATTGTCCTGTTTTGATATCGCTCAGACCCGCAGCAGAAGGATTAAGATGAAATAATTTGGAAAATTTTTCTTCAGAAAATACTAAATTGGTAATATCCTTTGTGACTCCGAAAATTACAGGTTTTCCATCCCAAAATCCTCTCGAAACCCTTGTTTCAACCGGAATTTGATTACCTGATTTAGTTATTAGAGGTACCGGACACATTTCTGTAATTCCCATTAACATTTCTCCAACAATTCTGCCGGCTTCCTCCCTGCGATCAGCGGGATGAACTTCCAGCACTGATTTACCTAATAATTCATCTTCATTATATTCAAGTCGTTCTCTTACAGTACTATTGGTATGAATTATATTTCCCTGTTCGTCAAGCACAAATAGAAATTCGTCAATGGTATTAAAGAATGTTTCATAGTTTTGTTTGGTTTGCTCAAGTTGTTCTTCTATCACTTTTTTGGCAGTGACATCACGAGCAGATCCAACCAATCCGATTAGTTCATTATTATCATTATACAGTGGTGCTTTATGTACATCGAGATATATAAATTCGCCTTTCACATTACCAAACTCATCAAACTGCATTTTTTGCATTGCTTGTCTGGTAATTTCATCTGAATTAACGCATGATTCACCAAATGTATGCCAATCAGGATTATCGGGATGTTCGTTTCGTTGACGGTTCACAAAATAGAAATCATCTTTACCAATTGGTTCGTCAGTATCTATAGCAATTAAAAGGTTGGTACAAATTGCTTTATTAGCAAAAAGAAATTTGCCTTCCAGATCTTTTGCCCAAATCATATCAGGCATTGTATCGCTCATCGAACGCAATAATGAATACAAATTATAGTATTTTGATTCACTCTCGCGTAAAGCATTCTCGGCCTCAATACGTTTGGTAATATCTCTCGTTACTCCATGTATTCCTATTAAGTCATCATTATTATCAAAATAAGGAGTTATTAATAGTTCGCCCGTTTTTATCTTGCCGTCTTTGCAACGATAATCAAGCATTATTATTTTTTTAAAGTCCTTTTTTATAACGTTTGATTTGTTATTTAGGTCAATCTCTTCGCTTAACATTATAAGTGCCATTGCAGCCGATTCTGGAGCAAATCTATCAGAAATTGATTGTTGTAAATATTCATCAACTGTATATCCTGTAAAGTTCTGAATAGATTGGGAAACGTACATACTTTTACCATTCAAATCCATAAGCCAGACCACATCACTAATTTTTTCGGTAATCAGACGGTATTTTTCCTCACTTTGGCGTAAAGATATTTCCATCTCCTTACGCTGGGTTATATCTTTCGAAATACATGAAACATACATTATATTACCGTCCAAGTCAGTTATCGGATCAAGCATGGTAATCATATATATATCTTTTCCGTTTACAGCCGTGACTTTAACTTCCAGTTCATTTTTCAAACCAGTTTCAAAAACTATCTTAACAGACTGTTTTCTTTTTTCTGCTTCAATTTTGTCGAAAAGGAAATCGGGGGTTTTGCCAATAATTTCATCTGGGGTGTATCCAAAAGTTTTCGCAAATTTCTCATTTACATACCGATACGTATAATCCGGATTATAGCTAAAAATTGGATCGCTTGAATACTGAACTAAAGTTCGGTATTTCTCCTCACTTTCCCGTAGTGCTCGCTGATTTCGTATCCGTTCAGTAATATCACGAACAGCAAAAACAATACGGGTTGGATTCCCAAATTCGTCAGTTACAAATTCAGCATTTATCTCAGTTTCAATAATATTGCCATTTGCTTGAATTATTCTATATTCTTCAGGGCCATTGAAAATACCATTGAACATTCCTTCAATGTTTTTTATGGCTCTTTCATTGTCCTCCGATACCAAAAATTCACCTAAATATCTTCCAATAACTTCATTATCGCTACAACCTATTAATTTCAGCCCATTTGAAGATATCATTTGTATTTTTCCATCCAAACCTGTAACAGTAATATTATCAGGCGAAGCATCTAATATGGAGTGATACAATGCCTCACTGGCCTTTAGCGCATCTTCTGTGTTACGGCGGACTTCATTTTCGGCTTTTAAATCTTCCATTAGATTTAAAGTGGCTTTATAGGTGGAATCAAGCCTCAACGCCTGTTCATTTATCTGTGTAGAAAGATGTAAACTTTCGTTAATTCGATGTTCTGTAGCAGTTTTTCTCTTCAACATGGCACGAATCAACGTTAGCAATTCATCTTTGTCAAACGGTCTTACCAGAAAAGCTTCACCTCCAACTTCAAAACCTTTTATCCTACTCTGTTTATCGTTAAGATAGGCTGTAATAAATACAACAGGTATATCAGCAAGTGAATCATCCGATTTTAGTTTTTCACACACCTCAAACCCATCCATATCGGGCAAAACAATATCTAGCAAAATAACATCCGGATTTTCTGAAGCAGCTAATGCTAGACCATCAGTGGCATTTTTTGCCAATAATACGTCAACATTGTGAAAGGCATCAATAACCAGTGCCTCAATAATAATCAGGTTTTCAGGATTATCATCAATAGCAAGTATTTTTATTTTCTTTGTTTCCATAAAATTGGAATTTTTGTTTGTATTTTTAATTAGATATACGAGAAATGGAATAAAGTCTATTCCACAATCTTATACTTTGATTCAAGTCCTATCTTTAAACGTAAATCATTTATCTCTTTTTTTAGTTGAATCATATTTAGTTCGCGATCAACAGTAAGATTATGGAAACGCATTAGTTCAGTCATTTTCTCTTTAAGTGTTGTTTCGGCTAGTTTACGGTCGTTTATAACCTGAATTGTACCTTTCATGGCCTTAACAACCCCGTTTTCAATTGTCAACTCACCCAGGCCTAATACCCATAGAACTTTAGCATCCGATTTTCGGGAAATTCTAAATTCTTTATTAAACGATTTTTTCTGACCCAAAACATAATTGGTAAAATAATCATTCATCATCTCTTGGTCTTCTTCTGATACCAGTTCTAGCCAACCATGGACACTTCTGACATACTCCTTGTCGATACCAAAAATATCATCCAATACATCCGATGAGCCCCACAAACCGGTTGTCAGATCAAGATGGTACGAACCAATGTTGGCAGCCTGCTGCGATTGTCTGAAAAACATTTCGCTTTCAATAAGTTTTTGTTCGGCTAATAATCGTTGCGTTGTATCCTCTACTAATAAATGCCTTGCATTCTCGCCAAAAATAGGTGCTGAAGTTGCTGATATTTTCACATAAACTTTATCCGCATTTTTCTTTTGGTGCAACGAAATTCCATCCGTATTTTTCCCCATTCGGGTATCCTCAATAGACTTTAGGAAAGCCGGAATTTCTTCTGCCGGGTGAAGTTCTTTTACTGTCATCGATAAGAATTCATCTCTTGAATATCCATAAAAATCAACTGCAGTTTGATTTACTTCTAGAATGGCTAGCGTTTCTAAATCATAAATAAACATTGATTGTGGATTTCCGGAAAATAGAATCTTATATTTCTTTTCGCTTTCAAATAATTCATTTTCAATAAGTTTACGTTCAGTTATATCTCTAAAAAAGGCTATAACATCTTCAGTTCCAATTTGTTGTTGGATACTCACGTCTAAATTAATAATAGTTTTATCTTTTCGTTGATGGCGAGTTTCAAATCTACCGGAGCCATTTTTTAAAACATACTGAATATGAGCTTCAACATCTGCCTGACTCTCATTATATTCAATATCAGCAACCCACATTTTCAATAATTCTTCATTAGTATAACCAATCATTTGACAATAGCTATCGTTCACCTCCAGTATTTTACCTTTCTTGTTCACCATCCAATAGCCATCCATGGCAGTTTGCAGAATACTTTGATGAAGATTTTCGCTTGACTTTAACTGCTTAGAAATGGCTTCCGGCAAATTATTGTATTTAGATTTTAGTTCATTCAGTTCTTGTTCAACCTTTTTTTGTTCTGTAATATCTCGAGCTGTGGCTATCAGTACATTCTGCTCAAAGAATTTTCCTTTATTGATAATCACTGATTTTGGAAAAATTTCTCCATTCTTCCGTTTAGCCCAAAAATCAAACTGAACTTCTTTAGATGTTTCCAACACCGATTTCATTTTGCTCAAAATAACCGGCATATCATTCATTCCTGGAGCTGCAACCGAATCGGGAGTTTGACCAATAAGTTCCTCTCTTGTGAACTGATACATCTTTTCTGCACCCTTATTCACCTCTATAAATGAAAAGCTTTCGTCCAATACATAAATGGCATCAGAAACAATATTGATAATGTCAATATACGACTGACGAATTAGCTGCATTCTTTCCTGTTCGTTATATCCAATTGTGGTTTCAAGTTGCTCAGGAATATTACTTTTGTTGAATACAGTATCCCGGGTGGTGGTTGATTTTTTCATAGAATTAATTCGTTTAAATTGATACATTCCGCTGTCAGAAATTTTCATGTTTTATCAAATAAATAGGATATTCTCGAATTTTTTAGGGCAAATATAAGCATAATTATTTTGTAAATATTACCCAATTTGCCTTAATTAGATGCTAAAGCACCAATAAATTACACTTTTCACTTAAATACATAAACTTATTGGTTATCAGTGTATTTAACTACAAAATATGTGGTATTATGTACTACATGAATAAATTTTTTATTACTTCAACTTTAACTAATTTGAATATCACATAAATTTTCAGGGTAAAGGAGTGGTAATTTTCATATCATTACTGAATTTAAAGCCTCAGCTTTTAGTTTATTATTTACAAAAACAATGCGTTAATTTTATTTTAAACCCTAAAAATCGCATGCAATTAGAACTAAAAATTTTGTAAGACAAGAATTATGGATTACTTATAAAATTTACTTTTACATAAAATAAGAGGGAAAAGTTCAGAAAATTGAGAGAAAAAAAGTTTAGATTCATTAAAATGGTCGACCAAAATTAAAATTATGTTATAAAACATATTTCTTCTGCACATTTTCATCAAAACATTTGGTTGGTATTTATAAATGTTGTACTTTTGCATCGTGATTTTTTCATAGTATTAGATTTAAGGTTAACAAAAAGATTGGTAGATTACCGTGAGGTAAAGCTACCTTTCGCATTTTATAGCCCTACCCTCCATCGAAAAATTCTGACGGCTCAATCAACTTGGTATTCAAATTTTGATTAATTCAGTCAAATATTTCCTACCGCAACCGCAACGCTTTTGTATTAAATTATATGGGGAGATACCTTTTCATTCTATCAAAGCCAGTATGAGCCGTCATCATTTGCGCAAAAAATACGGACCAAAGTGGTTTTTAGTCCATACTTTAGTCCGTATTGAATTTATATTACTGATAATCAGCATTATTTGCGGAGAGAAAGGAACTTGTATTCTCTCAGTTATGTTATGAATTTCAGCACGTTACACCTGCTAAATTTGAATGTCCACCGATTTTTCCACCTCGAAAGAATGGACTAAAAATGCGGAATTTTTATGAAACAAAGATACGAATTTTATTTAGTATTTCAATACTAACAGGACTATTTTTTAGTATAGTATATGGCAATTATGTGGGAAGATAACTAACTTTTGGTATGGTGTTTCTGTCTGTTATCCTTTAATGAAGGGATGTACCTGTTCGGCTTTTAGTCCGGTGTATTGGCAAAATTCGTCTATGCTGACGAATTGGTGTTCCTGCTTTTGATAGTGATTCTTAATTTGTGCAAGCAACGACCTGCCGTAACGTTCGCTTTTGCCAGTAATGCGTTGCACATCCTTCGGGTATATGCAAATACGTTTGACTTCCATTGTGTCATTAATTTCAATGCAAATTTACAAATAAAAATGCGATTATTAAAGCCTTTTCTGGCAATAACGGCAGATATGTACATTGCCGGATGTGCGAGTGCTCAAAAAAGGTTTTAGAGAGTATACTTTTGTCCGTATAATTTTAAAAATTTAATTTTATGGCACAACAAAAAAGTATTTTAAAATTGCGTGGTACCATTGGTGGAATTTCATTCTACAAGT
>Ga0114951_10005967_pt1 | contig 10997 bp, 11 predicted proteins | sample AM7aDNAmetaG_FD_88677 | JGI IMG/M metagenome (GOLD analysis project Ga0114951, IMG submission 88677) | Freshwater microbial communities from Finland to study Microbial Dark Matter (Phase II) - AM7a DNA metaG | ecosystem: Environmental > Aquatic > Freshwater > Lake | place: Finland: Lake Alinen... | reverse complement strand
TGATGAAGCTTCTGTTGCTGGAGCTGCTGGAGTAAAACCTGCGCTAAAGAAAGTTAAACCTGTTGCTGCTGGAGATTTTAAATTTCGATGTGAAATGAAAGATGGTTACAATCCTTTTGAACCACATCCTGTTGAATGTGTACTTCCAACTAAAAACAAAGTTTATAATGGTCCTGGAATAACGCAAGATGGTTGTATTTATATGCGACGTCTAACAACCAAAGAAGAAGCCCTCATACAAAACGCTGTTTATCGTGACGCTCAAGATACTAAAACTGGTGATGGTATGAGTATCAACGACTTCCTTCATGTACTTAATTCTGCATTAGATTCATGTATTAAATCAGCTGTAAATATAAATGACATTGCTATTATCGACAAAATTCCTTTGATAGTTAAATTAATTTCTATTTCTTACGGTAAAAAGCTAGAAGTTACATTTATGTGTACTGAGTGTGGAGCTGAAGAAAAAGTTACAATAGATCTAGAAAAAGATGTAATTATTAATTATATTACAGATAAATTTGAAAGTCCTAAACGTATTGCATTTAAGTGTTTTGATTTTCCAGTTGAAGCTGATTTAGTAATTCCAACTATTGAATACGAAGATGCTTACGGTGGAAATTCATTAGATGTTATTAGACAGTTTGAATCCTTAATTGCTAATGTTTATGGGACTAAGCCTGATGGTGAACCAATTACAAACAGAGATAAAGGATTGATAATAGAGAATTTAGACAGCGTTGATAAAGATCTTATTAAAAAGTATGTTGATGAATTCTCTGTGTTTGGATCAGATTTAAATCTTAAGCCAATAGTAGTTTGCCATAATGTAAAAGGTAAATGTAGTCTTGCAGAACAAAAAGTTTCACCTAATCTTGAACTTAGACATTTATTAAATAAGCTGTTGGTGTAATTGAAACTTATTCCTAAAACAATTTATCTTCCATCAGGCGGATATTCCTATCCGCCTGTAGTCTTATTAAAAAGTTTAGATATGGGATATTTATTTCATCAAATTGATACCTCCACAACTGATTCCAATTTTGATTTTATTCAAAGTATCATAAATCATTATTGTGAACTTCCTGTCAATATAACAAAATTATATTTATGTGATCTATACTATATCTATAGTTATATTCAAGCTGTAGAAATTAATAAAAAAGATGTATCAACAACTTATAGTATTTGTCAGCATTGCAATAGCGAGAATAAAATTTCTTTTTTTATAGGGAATTTCGATATAACTATTTATAATAAATACAAACCAATAACCATAAATAATTCTTTTGTTAATAGTACAGAAGACATTAAAATTATGCTGAATATGAGAACTGTTGAAAATAATTTAGAACTTGGAAATTTACTGGCAGCACAAGAAAGTGAATTAGAAGAAATACCTTACTATGAAATTTTAGCTATAATGTGTTTAACTCAAACAGAATCTATAACTTTAAATGGTGAGTTAGTTGATAAAGAAAATTGGAGTAGCGTTATTCTTTCTTTAACTTTATCAGACCTTTTTTCTTTATACAATCAAGCTGTTAACTTGAATAAAACATTTGGAATTTATGATAAAATAAATTATAGCTGTATTAAATGTGGTAAACCTAATGTTATTTGGCAACACAATGATATTTCAGAATCTAGATTTATATCAAGACCAAGTAAAAATCTTTCACAAGTAGAAGGATTGGTACGTTATCTTGTTGGTCAGAGTAGACTACCTTGTTTTACGATTGAAGATGTATACAAAAGACCATTTAAACTTGACGAAGCTTATGACTTTGTTCTTAGAGACACTAAATTTCAAGCAGGACAGGTAATGTTTTGAAAATAGAACTTACATGCATTAGAACTAGAAAACAAGATCAAATACATGAAATCTTTAAATGGACACCAACAAGATTTTATTTAGATGACTCGCGAGCTCTTGCAATGAAAGTAAGATTTGCAGCAGCTCGTATGTCTCTTCATAATAAAACACAAATGAAACTTATAGACATCAATTATTTTACAGATACAATTGTTTATTACTATGACATTACAAAAGACTTGCCTGGAAGCAATAATATAGAAACTTTAACTATTCCATATTCGCCTACACTTGGAAGAAAAACTTGTAGGAACTGCAGTAATTATAAAATATGGAAGACAAAGAAAGTTTGCTTATTAAGAAAAAAACCAGTTGATAAGCTTGTTGGATGTTTTAGCTGGTCAGAAGCAGAGACAGAATTAAGAAAAGGAAGACCAGAATGTATATAAATAAGCAAGATCAAATTGATATGGCTACTATCATTAATGATTTTTTAATAGAAACGGACTACGGCAAAAAAACTACAACAAAAAGTCAAAGGAGTATTGATAAATTATTTAAAAATTATGTAGACAAAATAATCTTAGGCATTATCTTTACTCCGAAATATTCGTTTTGGCGATACGCAGAAAATGATGACTTGATTCAAGAAGGAAGATTAGCAATCTATAAAGCAATAATAAAAAATAACTTCGACACTAACCGCGGTAGTATTTTTAATTTCTTTTCAACAGTAATAGAGAAGAACTTAATGAACTTTACCTCTAAACATAATCGACATTACATGAAGAAATCCAGTGCAGATATATCAAAGCTATATAACAATCAATCTCTTTCATACAATCATGACCTTGATAAAGATATTGTAATTGAAAATGTTATAGCAATGCTTGTAGTTTTATTTGAAGATAAACCCAAGTTCCAGGATATAACTTTATTACTCGCTGATTACATTTATGTTAACCATAGCACACGATTTGTAAAGAAACATTTTATTCAATTCTGCAGAAGTCACAATTATAGTTCAGCTATTATTGGAACCTTCTTTAATTATCTCAAAAGATTTTCTAATAACAAAGATATTAAAGAATTGCTTAATATAATAGATCATGAAGAAAATTTAAGACACGGTGATAATAATGGCAATTGAAGTAAACAAACTAGAAGAACTTACAGTACTTTTGAAAAAGTCAATAGCAATATGTGATGAAGATCGTAAACTTGCTAAAGATAATTATACAAACTTAAGAGAACAATTAGATGTTATACTTGAAAAAGAAATGGAAGGATCAGAAGAATTTAAGTTAGAATCTGAAGTTAATAAAGCACTTAAACTTGTATTTGAATCTGCAAATAGAATGGAAGCTGTAATTAGCACAATTTCTAAAGTTCTTATAAGTCAAATTAATAATGAGTCAAGAGAGAGAGTTGCCGCTAATATCTTTGGTGGTGGAGACTTCAACGGGAATGGTATGAAAAGAATTGTAACTTCTCCAGTAAATTTAAAAGAAATTATGGATGATAATGATTAAAATCGTAATATTTTTATATTTTATTGTAATATAATTATATATAGAAGGACAGGCAGGCATGCTTGATTTAATACCTCAAATATTAAATCTAACTTCTTAATTAAAATAATTTAATATTTGAGGTATTAAAATGTATACAAAAATCTGCTATATCTGTAACTCCGAATTCAAAACTTCATATCCTCAGCAACTTGTGTGTGGCAAAGAATGTAAAAAGAAACATGACAAACTTTATAATTTTATAAATAAGAAAAATATTAGTACTAGAAATAATACATTAGCAAGACTTAAACGCGCTAAAAAACTTTCTATAATACATTGTATAGAATGCAACGAACCATTTCTTCAAAAACGAACATATCAAAAATTTTGTGGGCGGACATGTAGTGGTAGATATTATAAAAGAGAAAAATACAAAACTGACCCACAATTTAGATTAGCTAGAATTTTTAGGAGCAGATTAAATTATGCGTTAAAACATAGCGGACTTAAGAAATCTATTTCTATGACTGAATATTTAAGTTGCGATATCAATACCGCCAAATTGCATATAGAAGCTATGTTTGAAAATGGAATGACTTGGGATAATCATGGTAATAAAGGTTGGCATGTAGATCATATAATTCCACTGGATGCTTTTGATTTAACTGACAAAGAGCAAATTAAACTTGGTTGCAATTATAAAAACTTGCAACCACTTTGGTGTGAAGATAATACAGCTAAAAATAAGAAATTAGATTGGGTAAAAAATCCAAACAAATATCCTATTCAAACTATTCTTTCCACTGTCTAGTTATTTCTGCTATATTGATGTCAGCTAGACTACAACCATTTGCATGTGCCATTTCCATAAGTTCTAATGTATCTTGGTCAATTTCAAATCCGTGCGTTTCCTCCCAAAATTTTTTAATTCTTCTTTGCTCTGGACTTTGGCCAACGTTCAGGGCATTTTTATCTTCATCATTATATCCGAGTACTTCACCAAACATTAGACCATTAGCCGCCATATCATCAGTGACAGCCCATCCTATGTTTTGTAAGAATGAAAACGCACATAAAGCCATTACGATATCGTCGTGGTTGCCCTGACCTATTGCTTCAATTCGTCCAGCTTTAGTATATCCAAAAGTTCTTAATTCATTTATAAGTCTTACGCTATTAAGTTTGAAGTCTCCTTTGATTACCATTGTTTGCATAATTGCAATTGCATTTGCTCTTGTACTTGAAGACATTGGAAAACCCGGAGAATAATGATTCTTACTTCTTCTGTGCCAATAAAGATTTTGATACATAAGTGTAGTAGCAAAAAATTCTGTTACTGGACCACCAAGACCTGTATTTTCTATTGATAACTTTGCCTTATTATAATATTCACAAACTAATTGAATGATAGCTTTAAAAGTTTCAGTATCAACTTTTCCTACATATTCTGCTACTTGATTATTTCCATTTGCAGGATCTATAACCAGCATTGTACTCCAGTCACCACTTCTTCCTGTTGCAACATCGACACATACAACATATTGTCTTTTAGGCATTGAGTCTTCCCAAATCCAAAGACCTTTTATATAATTAAATTTTTCATCGAAGTTATCCCGCATCTCAAGCATTTTTCCAAAGTCTTTGTAATATCCTTCTTCGTTTATGTCTTCTGGATAAAGAAAGTCAGTTCTTATTGGAGATACAGGTTTAAGAGTTTCAAGCACATAAGATGGAATTAATGCGTCTTCCATATCATAAACTTCTATGCCGAGAATCTCAATTTTGTACATCCTATCACCAAGAGATTCACGCATTGTTTTGTGCCATTCTTCATCTTGATATTGTGGAATATCTGACGTATCAACATCAATTAAGTGAAATTTAGACTCATCTGGGTTGTCCTGGGCGTTGTGAAGGAGTCTGAGATACTCGTTATTGATAGGATTTGTAGGCAATGTACTAATTACAAATAGTTGAGAAGGTAAACTTTTATTAGTAAACGGTGTAAGCATACCTGCAGATAAAGCAGGAAGAGCTGCAGCTAATAAATCCTGTTGTCTGTCCATGCTTCCGAATTCATCAACTATTAGTAAAGAAAGAGATCCCCCTCTGGCCGCATCAGTTCCTCTAGGAATTGCTGTGACTTTACTGCCGTTGTGTTCGAAAGAAATTGTGGTTTTAGCTAGTTCATCTGTTTTTTGTTTTATCCAGCCAGGTAAATGTTCATAAGAAAATTTAAGACGCCTTAACATATCTGTACTTTCTCTTTGTCCAATACTAATCATTTGAATATTCTGAGCTTCAAAGAATAAAGCGCGCCAAAGCGCATAACAAGATACTAAAGTAGAAAACCCAGTTTGTCGCGATTTTTTTGATATTACTTGTTTATTACTTACAAAACCAATCGCTGCTTTTTTTTGCCAATTGAACATATTATCTTTAAATCGCACAGCTCCTTTAGATGGATGCGACACTTTTATATAATTTTCACAAAAGTACAAAAATCCTGTTTTATTTTCAACGTCTGTTAATAATTTAATTTCTTTTTTTATTTCTTCAATAGTAAGATTATATTTATTCGAATTCATTAGTCCTCCAATAATCATAATATCGTAATGTTTTATTATTCATCTTACAGTAAGATATTATTGCAAATATCGTATCTATAATAGTCACTACAAAATTTTCTGGATAATGTTTATAAATTGATTCATAAAAATAATTACTTTTGTATTTATATCTATGACCATCTAAATGCTGTTTTATTCTTCTTTCAAAATCGATAGTTTGTCCAATATAAATTTTATTATTAATAAGATTCGTAATTTTATAGATTACTCCAGTTTCCATATTGTAACTCCTAGTAGTTTAATTTTGTAGAAGTTAGATTTACTCTAGGTATAAATCAAAGGCTTGCAATCCTCTGTCCTTCTACTATTAATTATATTACTATAATAAGAAGATTTTTATCGGTTTTTTTATGTTTTGATGTAATATAATAATTGGTACTCATAAAAATGTAAAAGAGGAAAACATGGCTAGCAATAAAAATTTCGATGACTTGTCAAACTATAGAGACATATTCGGATCCGAATTATCTAAAGAGTTTCAAGATGATGATGAAGTAAATCCCGCGACTACCAGAAAAACTGAAATAAACTTACTACAAAAAAGAATTGCCAGAAAACTAAAAAGATATTCTCAATCTGACCATGAGTTAGTTGGAGAACCTAATTATCTAATTTCTCCAAAAGAACTTATTCCAATTACAGCCCTTGATGATAATGGTAATTTTAATGCTCTTGGTGGATCAAGTTCTAGAAAGATCATGGATGACCTTGAACAAACAGAAATTGAAAAAACATTCAGATACAACCGTTATAAACGATTAATGAAAACAATTGAAAGTCCCGAAGGTGAAGGAATTTTAATGGTTTATGCTGATGAATCTACAACTGAAGATGCCGCTGGTGATATCATTCATGTACTCCATCCTGATGAAGCTGTTAAAGAAGATGTAACTGATTTATTCAAACGATGCGACATTTACAATAGAGCGTGGACTATTGTTTATAATATGTGTGGTTATGGCGATGAATTCTATGATGTAATTCCTGCAATCTCAGGTGATAGAATTGCAAAAATGGAATGGATTCCAAGAGATAAAATTGAACGTGTAGAAGAAAATAATATACTAAAAGGTTTTAAAATCCTCAACACTGCACCGAATCAAGATTCTTCCGATTATGGTTTAGGTTTATATTCTACTTATCAATATCTTAAGAAAGATGAAGATGAAGAAGAGGATGAAGAAAATCTAATATTCCCATTCAGAGTATTACACTTTAGAATTCCATCAGATAAATATATGCCTTATGGAAAATCAATCCTTGATGCAATTGTATCTCCTATTGAACAGCTTAACTTAATGATAAAAGCTATGCTTATCGCTCGAGTATCTCGTGCTCCTGAAAGACGTGTATTTCATATAGACGTCGGTAATCTTCAAGGAGAAATTGCTATTAAGTATGCTCATGATGCTGTAAACTTTCTTAAGAGAAAGAAACAACTTGACCTTGCAAGAGGGAATGCTACTGCATCTGTAGATTTAGTTAGAGATAGTTTTGGTGCAACAGAAGATATAGTAATTCCTAAACGTGCAGGATCAGAAGGAAATAGTATTGATACACTTCCAGCTGCTGCAGGATTAGATCAGATTGCAGATATTGATTTTCTTAATAATAGGATTTTCCCAAGTACAGGTGTTCCAAAAGAATATCTTTATGATAATCAATTTACATTTGTAAATTCTAACTTGAGTTCTAAGTCAGTTATATTTGCTAAACGTGTAAGAAGAGTACAAAGATTCTTCCTTAATCAATTGTATAAGTTAGTTGCTATTGAACTTAAACTCCGTGGTTATTCTAACGAGAATATTGATAAAGTAACTCTTATGATGAATAACCCTTCTAATATTGATGAGAATGAAAAGATTGACATTGATACAAAGCTATGGGGATTAATAACTCAGATACGTGGAAACAATGCAGAGACTATATTCTATCCTGATTATCTTATGTATAAATATTATCTTAAGATGGATGATGAAGAAATTGTAGAACTTCTTAAACTTGCACAACTTCAAGCAGCTGGAGAAAATATATTTAAGTTTATGCCAGAAGAAGATAGACCTGAAGGCGCTAGAGATTTAGGAACTCCTTCTGCTGGTGCAGGTGGTAATGTAACAATGGGAACTGAAGCTGGTGATGCTGGTGGAGAACCTGGTGCTGAAGGTGCTGAAGGTGCTGAAGGAGAAGCAGGAGTTGGAATTCCTCAAGAAGTTACAGATGCGATGGGAACTCCGCCAGAAGCAGAAAATGCTGATGTACGTCCTGACATGATGAAACAGGATCTATTCTTTGAAGCTACTGAAAGGAAGTTAAGATTGATTAAGAAACTTCAATTTGAACAAGAAAATGTAATGAAACAATTACAAGTTGTTCAAGCGGAAAAGATACTTAAAAAGAAAACGATTTTACATGATATAAATCTTTCTTTATTAGAAGGTAATGGAGAATTGGAAGGATTAGATACTATGTATACTATCAAAAAAGAATATTATTCTGAAGAAAATAAAGAAAAATAATATTTTTATAGGTTTTTTTGTAATATAACTGTGGACATATAACCAATAATTCTCACAAAAATAATGGAGGTAGGAAGTGTTGCAGATGTATAATTGAGAAAATTATGCAACACAAGAATGAATGAACGCTTTAAGACGATTAGAAAATATAAAAAATTCAGTAAGTGTTATGAATGGGGAATTTGTATCATTTATAAATGAAAGTGATGTAGTAATTAAAAATAAAAAGGATCTGTCAATATGGCAGATTCCTTTCGTTGAATCTGATAATGGATTTACATTTGATGGAACTAAAGCTGTTAAACTTCAAGGTGCTAAAGCCAAAAAAGATCCAATAAAATCAAATGCACTTAGACTTCAGAAGAATCTTAAAGATGTTATAGCAAGTAACAATTATGAAGAAGCGATTGGATTCTTGAAAGATACTATTAGAAATCTTCCTTACATTGAACAAACTGGAACCGTAGAGTTATGCTCTAAATGTAATGCAAAACTTGAGCCAGATATGATTTGCAAATGTCAGATAGATACTATATCAGAAGAAGACGATAAGAAAGAAAGTTTAATAATTGAGTGTATGAAGCAAATGCAAGAAACTTTTAGAGAATTCTCAAAGACTTCTTTTATATTTGATGAATCTGGTAAAGTAAACGAAATTGAAAAATTAAGATCATTTACAAGTCTTGATAAAAAAGAACTTATCAATGAAACTAAAAACTTTATGAATAACGTTAGATCTTATAAAATGTTTAAGCAAGCGTTAAGCGAATCAATTACTCAAGAAGTTGCAGATACTTTCTTTGAAAGTTTCTCATGGGAAAATGAAGAATTTGGAACTGCTACTGCTAGAGCTCTTACAAAAATGAAAATCAAACATAAAGATCTTAATGTTATGGAAGCACTTGCAAGTATTAAAGATACTGTAAAAACCTTTTATAACGAAGAACCTGATGTAAATCGTGCTGCTCCATGGGTGTATAATCTTGTAACTCCAAATGATAAAGACAGACCTGGATTCTTAAAATTCAGAACTGGAGCATTTACTTTTGAAGCTCTTAAAACTATGTCAGCTGAAATTGGTAAAGCTCTTGCATCTAAAGATCTTACAGTTGAAGAACTTGAAAAACTTGGTAACTATAATGTTATAGTTGAATATATGATTCAGACTAAACAAATCAATGACCATGTATTAACAACTCTGATAGAAGATTTTAATAAAACTTTTATTAAGACAGATGATGATTATCAGCATAATCAATTAGGTTTTAGAAACAGAGATGAGCAATATCAGGGATGGATAAAAGGTTGGGCACGTAATGCCAATGTAAACCTTAGTACAGACGGCGAGGCATAATATGAAAGATTGCATGTATATATCAGAAGCTTATAGCTCTGATAAATTTCAATGGAAAGAAGAGATTATAGGTGAAGATTCTAGTGGACCAAAAAAAGCTCTTATGCTTGAGGGTGAATTCCAGCAAGCAGAAAAGCAGAATAGAAACGGTAGAGTATATTCTAGAAACCTATTAGAAAGAGAAACTAATAACCTTAAGACTTTTATAAAAGAACGTAATGGTTTAATCATGTCATTAGATCACCCATTGCCTGGAGATTCTGATCAGGCGATAACTCTTATTCAGAGAATGGGATTGCAGGAAGCTGCAGGTCTTTGTGTTAATCTTGAGATGAATGGAAATATTGTTTATGGTAAAGCTAAAGTTCTAGAAGGCGATCATGGTGCAGGTGATAAAATTGCTACACTAGTACGTAATGGTTTTAAACCTGGAGTTAGTTCAAGAGGAATTGGTGGTAAACCTGTTTATCAAGCGGAAGGAGTTGTTTACGTTCCTGAAGATTATCAAATGATTACTTATGACTGGGTAAGTTCTCCAAGTACGCATAATGCAATATTATCTCAAAGATTTAATGAAGAACTTATGTTTTATGAAAATGAAATTAAGAATCATCAGAAAACTCTTTGGTCTGTGTTGACTGACATTAGGAGTAAATACTAATGAGTGATAAAGAATTTGCAAGGATATTAAAAATTTATTCAGAAATGGCTTCTGGTTTAGATGCAGATGGAAATGATATTCAGGAATATGATGATAATGGAAATCAAGTGAATAAGTATAAAAATGAACCAAGCTCTATGCAAGACGTTATTAATGCTATGCAAACTGCAATAATTGCTCTTGAAGATGTGATGGAAGAAGATTATAATGCAGGTAAACAATTAAAGCAAATACATGAAATTCGTACAATGCGTAATAGACTTGCCGAAATTCGGAACGAATATGATGAGTAGTACTAATATGAATAATGCCGAACAATTTATCAACATAATGAATAAGTATAAAGAAATTATGGTTGAAGGTAATGAAAATACAGTTATTCAGATTAAGCGATTAATAAGAGAAGCTTATTATGCTGCGTGTCTTAATCCTCCTCAAACAGAGAAGGAAATTTTAGATCAATTTGATGCATATTACGATAAAAATAAAGTACATGGTAAAAT
>Ga0114951_10005965_pt1 | contig 11002 bp, 11 predicted proteins | sample AM7aDNAmetaG_FD_88677 | JGI IMG/M metagenome (GOLD analysis project Ga0114951, IMG submission 88677) | Freshwater microbial communities from Finland to study Microbial Dark Matter (Phase II) - AM7a DNA metaG | ecosystem: Environmental > Aquatic > Freshwater > Lake | place: Finland: Lake Alinen... | reverse complement strand
TTAATATATTATAGCCTCCCTACAAATTTTGGGTTTTTGCCAAGCTTTTTTCCAAAAAGCTTAAGTGAAGCATCTGTTAATATATTATAGCCTCCCTACAAATTTTGGGTTTTTGCCAAGCTTTTTTCCAAAAAGCTTAAGTGAAGCATCTATTAATATAGTATAGTCTCCCTACAAATTTTGGGTTTTTGCCAAGCTTTTTCCCAAAAAGCTTAAGCTATTTTCCAAAAAGCTTAAGGGCTTAATCTTCGTGAATGGCGTCGGCTTCTTTATTTCAGAATACGGCCTGTAATTTTGAAATATAGTTGGAAATTCGGGGCGATCATGTTGGACTCTGAAAAGATCGGCAACCGTATCAGTGTTTCCCTTTCTCCAATTCATGCGATTACTTTGAATCTGTAATTCTTCTTCGGTCAATATCATGTATTCTGGAGTGGGCAATTCTTCGGGGAGGAGTATTGGCAATTCTTCGGGAGCAACAGGAACAGGAACAGGCAATTCTTCGGGAGGAGCAGGAACAGGGGCGGGCAAGTCTCCGGGAGCCAGCGCGAAAACGGGGGCCACCTCCGAAACACTTCTAATCAGGGCATTACGCCCCCTTCTCTTTCTTTGAACAATTTCAAACCCGTCTTCCATCTACACTCCTCCCTCTAGAAAAATTGTAGGCTTTAACCGATAGACTCCAAAGTAGAAATACATCCTCCGAATGTCATCCCTTCTTATTGTGGAGTCCCCAGCAAAATGCTCAAAAATCCAGGGATTCTTAGGACCCGGATGGAAGGTGATCGCAACAATGGGTCATATTCGCGCCCTAGATGATACTCTGGATGCTGTAGGGTTGGATCGCGACTTTGAACCCCGCTACGACTTCATTAAAGACAAATCAAAGGCCATTCAACATATTCGCGATTGCGCAAAGGGACTGGATCCAGCCAGAATCTTCCTTGCGTCGGACGATGATCGCGAGGGTGAGGCGATTTCATACTCTGTAGCGGTACTCTTGAAACTTGATGTCACCGTAGCCCCTCGCATCGTCTTCCATGAAATCACAAAGGACGCCATCACGACCGCCCTTCGCAATCCGAAGCGTATTAATATGGACCGTGTATCCGCCCAGCAAGCCCGGGCCGTTCTGGATATGATGGTCGGATTTACAATCTCCCCCCTCCTATGGAAATTCGTTGGGGCGAGCTTATCTGCCGGCCGATGCCAGACTCCCGCCCTTCGCCTCGTGGCCGACAGGGAAGCCGAAATCAAGGACTTCCAGTCTGAAACGACATGGTCTATCAAGGGCACATGGAAGGCTCCAAACGGGGCGAATTTTGATGCTGTTCTAATGGATTCTCTGGAGGACGAGGAATCCGCCATGAATTACCTGGAGAACGTGAATGATTCTTCGGAAGGCACCATTAAGAGTGCGAAAACGAAACCGACTAGCGAGGCACCCCCCAAGCCGCTCATCACATCCACGCTACAACAGGAGGCATCGGCACTCTATGGGTCTCAGCCGACAATCACCATGCGTGTTGCCCAGAAACTCTATGAGGCGGGTCATATTACCTATATGCGAACGGATAGTGCCGTCCTTTCCGAGGAGATTCAGCTGGAAGCTAAAGCATATATCAAGGAAACTTACGGTGAAGAGTATATTGTCGCTGCCGAGACAAAGCCGACCAAGGACACCAAGAAAAAGGTGGCAAATGCCCAGGAGGCACACGAAGCCATTCGCCCCACGCATATTGCCACTGTGGAACTTCCCGCCGACGAGGACTGGTCGGCCCCGGAGCGGAAACTCTATAAACTCATCTGGAATCGGACGCTACAGAGTCTCATGCCAGCCTGTAAGGGTGAGGACCGCGTCATCTTGATTCTCTGTTCTTCGGATCCGGCCGAAATGGAGTGGAAGGCCATGTGGCATCGCATCGTCTTCCAGGGTTGGCGCCGGGTTGGGCAGGCTATCGCCGACCTGGATGAGGAAGACGGCGACCAAGTCAGTCCGCAAGGTTCCTGGACACTGGGGCAAAGTCTAAAGGAGGGCTCGGTCGTTCATTGGGCCACGATGGAGGCCTTCCCGAAGGAGACTCGCGCCACCCCTCGTTATACGGAGGCCACGCTGGTCCGCGACCTTGAGAAGCGGGGCATCGGTCGCCCGAGCACCTTCGCGAATCTTATTGGGACGATTCTGACTAAGACCTATGTGGAAAAGGTGGATAAGCCGGCGAGAGATGTCCAGGTCCCGAGGCTCCTGGTCCAAGGGCCGACGTGCTGGCCTCCTGAACGCAAGATGATGGCGCAGAAGGTCGGCGCAGAAAAACAGAAACTTGCGCCGACCCCTCTCGGCAAGTCCGTGATTGATTTCTGTATCAAGGAGTTCGATGACCTCTTTGAATACGGATTTACGAAACTGATGGAGGAGCGCCTGGACAAGATTGCCGAGGGAAAGGAGGCGTGGAAGAATCTTTGTAGGGATACCTGGGGGTCCTTCCGAGAGAACTATGAGAAATTGAAGGGTGCTGTCGGCACACAGGTCCAGACCGCCCGCCAGAAGGTCTTTGAGAAGTCCGGAATCAAGGCGGTTCAGTCAAAGAAGGGGCCTCTCCTCTTGATTGAGGGACCTGGAAAGGATGATGTAGTCTTCTATGGATGGCCGGATGACGTCGCTTTCTCCGATATTACGGAGGAACAGGCGGAAGCCTATGTGGCGAAGGTGAAGAAGGACCGTATCTCAGAAAGTATTGGAGAGTACGAATCGGTTCCCATGTTCAAGAAGTCGGGTAAATTCGGAACCTACATCTCCTGTGGAGGCGCGAATGTGCCTTGGGTGGCAAATGATACGCTGGATACGATTCGGGAGAAGCTCCGCCTGAAACGAGAGAGTGTTCTTCATACTATCGGCCCCTTTGAATTCCGGAATGGTCCCCATGGAGTCTATATGTTCAAGAAGGATGTCACGGGAGATGCGCGGAAATTCGTATCGGTTCCTTCCGCGGTGAATCCGAAGATTCTGACGGCGGCGGCGGCGACGCAGATTTACCAGACGGGTCTCCAGGAAAAGGCGAAGGCGCGGGCTTATGGGAAAAAGAGGGACACATAACAGGCATGGAGGGGTATATCATTCCAGCAGTATCGGTCATAGCCATAGGGGTCTTCACATGGTTACGTATGCAGGGCATTGAAGGGCGGGTCGCTCCTTATCGTGAGTCTCTTATAGCAAAGGACTTCTACACCTTGGTACAGCCCCAATCTGACCGACCAATCTTCATCTGGATTCTGCGGACCTTTAACGAGGAATCCCGCCTATACAGGATGATACAGTATTTTCACACAAATTATGGGCTCAGGCAGATTATAATCATTCCGAATGAATCCAAGGTGTCTCTATCAAATGAGGTACCGATTTTGGAATTCTTTCAGACGACCGAAATTGCGATGGCCATACAACAGGCGACCCATATTTTCTCTGAGCCAGGGGTATTGGAGGCCGCGTCAAAAACGGCGCAACAAGCCAAGAAGCCCCTTTTTCTTTTTATTCATGATGAGGAGTCGAATAAGGAATTCCGCGCCGCCAAAACTATTTGTGAGGATACCTGTATATTATATACGAATAGGGTGATTCAGCAATACTATATAGAAAATACTCGGCAATCCTTTCAATTCTATCTGCCGGTCTTCATGAAGGAGCAGCAGACCCATACAACCAGAGAGAAGATCACTTGCTTCTGTGTGAATAGTCAGTGGAAATTCCAGAGAATTGCCGCTAAGCTCCCCGCCTATACCTTCTTGTACGCGAAGAGGGTCTCCAGGCGTCCCTTTTTCACGGAGACGGGAGTTCTGTGTATTCTGGATTCATCCACACCCTACGAAATTGTTCTACAGGCGGCCGCGTCTGGAATTCCAATTGTGGCTCAGTGGGGACCCGTTCTAAAGGAGGTTCTGAAGGAGTATTGTATTTATATACAGGGTGAAGGAGTAGATGAATGGATAGGGATTCTAACGCGTTTAAAAGAGGACGCGCTTTTTTACAGGGGGCAGAGTCAGAAGTCTGTCAAACTCTCTCAGCTATACGATAGCCCGAAAGAAATGGACGTGCTTATTAATTTTCTAAAGGCAAGTTAGGATGTCATCGTCCAGAAGACAAAGTATCTCAAGTGTTAATGGACGACCTCAAATGGACCTATCGGGAAATCCGATACCGTATGTAAAGAAATTCATGAATGGCTGGACACCGGAGCAGGAGCGCCTCATGGCGAACTGGGCCGATATTGCTGGTTGTTATCGGTGGCTCCATGACAAGGCGGAGAAGGGTTTCAGTGCGGGAAATGCGTGGATAACGATTCCTGTGATTATCCTATCTACGTTAACAGGCACGGCGAGTTTCGGCTTGAGTAGTTTTATTTCAGCTGACCAGATCACTATGAAAAACTATGCCCAGGCTGGAATTGGGACCGTCTCAATTTTCGCGGGAATTCTGACAACACTGGGAAATTTCCTTCGGTATGCCCAGGGTTCGGCGGAGCATCGTGTGGCGGGCGTGTCTTGGGGAAAACTCCAGAGACAAATTGCGGTAGAGGTGTCAATTAATCCGAATGACCGTGAAGATGCGATGACCTTCCTACAGAATTGTCGCCAGGATTTGGACAGACTTGTTGAGCAGTCTCCGCCGATTCCTGACAAGGTTATCGCGGCCTTTGAAAAGGAATTCAAGGATACTCTCAATTTGAAGCGCCCCGATATCTGTCACGGTCTGGAGCATACGACCGTATTCAATTCAACGAAGCCCCGTATGATGAAGATGGCCGCGGATACTGTTATCTATTTGAAGCAGCGTAAGAAGCTTCTGCGTGATGATATTTTCCCCGATATTTCAGAGAGAATTTCCAAAAAGGTTGATACAGAATTACAGGCGAAGTGGAGGGTCTTTGAGGAGCGTTCGCGGACTCTCGCTCCTAAACCCGAAAAGGCTGCGCCACCGCCAGAGCCTCGTGATACATCATTCATGTCAAATTGGCGTAGATTCATTCGTAATCCTTCCACGGAAAATCGTCAATTTAAAGAGGAAATTTATAGAGAAGACTCGGATGATGATGAAGACCGGAGACCCGATGACGACGATGATGTCGTGGTGAGTGTAAAATCCGAAAGCCAGGCACACAGTTTAACCGCGAATGAAATTGTTGAGAATATTTCCAGCGGTAGCTCCAGCAGCGGAATGGTGATTTCCATGAAAATCAATCCTGACCCGACGCCAATGCCTGCCGCCGCCCCCCCTTCCATCACGATTCCTGGAACGATGCCGACGCCGGCAATTGATGTTTCAGGAGTGATTGCCACCATAGAAATAACTGGCGAGCAGACTGATTTGTCAGGAGCCGGCCTTATTGAATAAAAATTAAACTTAGGCCCTGCCGGCAAGTCCCTGTAGAAGAATGGGCACCCCTTCATCGTCTTATTGAGTCATACGCTACGAAATTATACGTTGTTGGCCTGACCTCCTATTGTTTCTACCGGATTAAGAATGTTCTATTGCGTAATTCCAAGAACCTGTGAATATTTCCGCAGATTCTTCAGTCGCTTGTGTCCCTGAAGAACGAATGCCCGCTCTGTAGCCGCTGTATAGGATTCTACCGCGATTCTGGAGGCGAGGTCTTCCACGCTACTAAAATAAAAGAGGGTGTGAAGAGTTCCATTGTAGAAATCGGCACGGGCAATGTATTCTTTCACGCATTCGGGCGTCCAGACTTGGTCGGGTGTCCCAGCATTTCCGCGTCGGTTCTTCTCAAAACAAAACCAGGATAATTCACTGTGCTCCTCGGGGTCCAGAAGGATTTTTTCCAGGTATTCGGCGGTAGGAACCCAGATAGGAATATTGGCGGCCGACTGTTCAAAACAGCTCATTGTGCTCACAGTATAGGGGACATGTATGATCGCCTCGTATCCCTGTAACATAGTGTCATCAAGATATGCCCTTGATTCTCTTGAAAGAACTGAAGTAACATCGCATACTGCTCCCAACTTATCCGCAATTTCTAGGAGAGTTTTGGAGCCCTCGCCATTGGCCACGTGAAACCGCGTATCCCAGATGAGAAAGGGCTTCTTTTCTGTGGGTGGAGGCGGTGTAATTCGGAAGCGCAACGCGCTATCGCAGAGGCTGGTAATGACGGGGGTCGCATCCATACAGCTTCCGAGATACTGTGTAGCATACCATTTATCCGCGTGATTATTGTGGATAATTCGTAGCTGGCCAGACGCTATAGTCCCTATTATGCGGACACACATGTCTTGAAAAGCGGCCGGCACCACGGTTAATTCATTCCCAAACCGTGTAGAATTAATATGGTAAAGAGGGAGTCCTGTCTTAATAAAAAGGAGTGGATATCTCATACAGTGCGAAGTGAAAATCATGGAATAATTCGCCGCCACATGCTTAATAAATGCTTCTGGAATTGCTGATTCGGTAGGGGCGTGGCGCATAGGTATGGAGTTTATAAGCCCCTCCACGACCGATGGCCAGGCATCACCCATCGGCGGTTTTTCATCCGAAATCCATACGAAATCTCCACGAATTCCGAGGACTCGCAATTGCCTCTGAATATCTGGTAGAACGGCGCAGTGGTGGCAGAAAAGGAGGGCGCGCCTCAAGGGAAAAACAGATTTCCAGACCCAGAGGATGTAACCATTAAATTCACCGGCCTCTACCATAGATCCGAATTTCGCATACGGCTCTCTCCAGATAATTCGCCGTTCTAAAAAAGTCGGTTCCCCTTTCTTTACAAGAATGGCGGGAAAGGGGCCAGTCTCTATCCATGCCCGATGCTTTTCGGCCGACATTGGAACCCAGCGGGAAAGGAGAGATGCGCCAGGTTTAGGAACCGAATTGGTGTTGAGTGGGCAAAACCAGAAGGTCTTACAATTCGTAGGAACAATTCGCTGAACCCAGGCCATACTCTCTTTGATAATTCCCGAGGAGCTCTCAATTGGATCGAGAATTCCAATTTCATCAATTCCGTTTGCCTCTAAATATGTAAATAAGTCAGCAGCTGCTGACATTCCTATAAGACCCTATAGAATCCCACTTTAGACGCGTTCTAAACGACAACCCTTTCTATGAGCCCCAAATTAGATGCCGTGCCCCTGTAATCTCCCTCCCGAAATATATCCAGATGCGGGGGAGTGGGGGCCAATTATCTGGAATCTCCTCCACGGCCTCGCGGAGCATGCAGGAAAACCTGTGACTCCCCTCTTTGCGGAAGAGGAGCGCCTAACATGGATATCGCTTTTCAAGCTAACGGCCGAAATTATTCCTTGTCATATCTGTAAGGAACATTTTCGTATCTATCTTCACGAGCACCCTATCACGGCTCTGAAGACAATGCCGCCCCATGAATTTCCCGCCTGGATTAAGCACTGGTTCTGGGAGGTTCATGAGTGGGTGAATATGACGTTGTCGAAGCCTCCCTTTCCGGAAGCCGACCTTACCGCGCGTTACGCCGGCATGAGCTTAAGACCACGCCTTCGCGGCCTGGACATCCCGATGAATCGCGCAATTCGCGTGTCAGGCAATCAGCTGAAAAAGTACGAAGATTGGAAGAAGAAATATATGATGCTCCTATCTCTTCTGGGGCTCTGATGGGTCTAAAATTATTCGGATATGTATTTTTCAAAATAATTTACAGTAGGTATATTATCTACTAAACACAGTCTTGTAGTAGGTCTTACAATTTCAATGTCTTCATTTGATACAGGGACCTGTTCAAATAAATTATTCTTAAATATAAAATCAAATATATTTTTATATTCATTGCCCACATTATTATTATTATATGATTTATCATTTGCCGTAAAAATAAAGATTTTATCATCAATATGTTTATAATATGTGGTTATATCTTGATCTGGTATAATAAATACAATTCTGAATTTTAGTGTGGGATATTTTTTTAACAATTCTAACGAGAGTTCTTTCATATCATCAAGTTCCTCTTCATAATTTGGTATAATACATGTACGCATGAATATAATATTTTTATTACTATTACAGTGGTCATAGAATCGTTGAATTTTTCTATTGAAGCTGTCTATGACGGATATATCAGTTATGCTACCACTATGATAAAAACCAAAATGATCACCAATAAAGGGTCTATAGTTTATAAATCTGGTATCCACTTCTGTATTTGTAGGAAAAAAGTTAATGAAATCATTTTTTACACAATCAATTATACCTTTTGATGATGAACGAATATGGTCAAAAATATTATTTGGTTCATTTGTTATATTTTGGCTATCTAATGCCATTCTTGTTCCGCACCAACCACCTATTGATACAAATTGATACATCTATAAGGTTTCAAAAAATAAAAGTCGGCGATTTAGACCCGACCAAGTAAGTTCTCGGGTCTAATAGGATGAAGCGTCTAAAACGGCAACTTCGTAAAACAAGAAAACGAAAGCAAAAGGGGGGTGATTTGAATATACAACTTCAAATCGCTCCCATTTCTACAAATGCCAAGGGTATCTCCCTCTATTCCAAGATTCAGTTTGAAACATCGGGGACTCCGACGATAGAATGGTCCGCACCGCCCAAAGGAACCTATTACACCCTCTTATGCGTTGACCCTGATGCTCCAGAGCCCGACTGGCTTCACTGGATGGCCGTGAATTGCGTCGGCGGCGACCCGGCCTCTGGCACGGTCTTGACCCCGTGGGAACCTCCTACGCCCCCGACGGGAACGCACATGTATTATTTCAACCTTTATTCACATTCGGCGCCTATAGGCGCGGTCGCCCCGAAGACACGTTCTGGGTTTGACACCGATGCCTTTGTAAAGACAAATGGGCTGAAGCTATTCAGTCAGACGATGATACGGGTAAAGGCTTAGAAAGGAGTCCAAGTCGGCACATCCAGACTTCTAAAACTCGTCGCCGACGCCGTCAGATACAGGAACCGACCCGTATCAATAGAAAGATTACAGATGATATTTGAGCATTTTTGCATACAATAGAGTTCCGTTAAGTATTCTACGTATGCCGCAAGTTTCACGACAACACTGTGACGACCCATCGTGCCGATTTTGCCACCACGAACAAGGCCGTTACGAGGGTGAATTGTGAAGAGCACCCATGTTTTCGGGGCCAGCCGTTTGAACTCCTCAAATTGAGCGGGCTCATCTACCATGACGAAGACGCTGATATCAGTCTTACCAAGGCGGGTGGCGACGCCGGCGACAGCTTCCACGTAGGTCTGAACAGCGGGGGCGCGAACACTGTCAAACTTCACAGGCGCCCGAATATGAATTCCAACATCAATATTGTTGTCGGGCGGCAAATAGTTCTCTTCCAGTACAGGGAGCATTTTACCCAGCATTACCGGATTCCATGTGAGAGCCTCCCGCGCCTTTGTACGTAAGTCCTGTACCGAACGACTGGAAAGGAGGGGGGCAAACCGGCTCGCCTCTTTTGCGTGTAGAAGCGTGGCCGCCGGTTTCATTTCGGAAATATAGGTGACTTCAGGAACCGCGGCGAATGTCTCCTGTAGGAGGGCGTAGGAGGGAGAAATTACCGTGGATTTGTCATATATAAACAATTCCCTATTATTCGTCTGGGCGTATAGCTGGGAATAAAAGAGAGTATTGAAGTGGGAGCAGAATTCCTCTTGGTCCAGGGAGAGGAAGTAGGGCCGTACCTTTACCGCCTCACCGGTGCGCTTCATCGGGACTTTGAGCCACGAGGTCATATACTATACACGATTTTATATAAGCCACTTTTTCAGCGCGGAAACGATACCCAACACCACGAAATATCTCCAAGTAGCTTTGAAATCGCGGGAATAGATGAGTTCAATGAGGAGCCAGCCGAAGACGCCTACGATGAATTGCTTGGGCAGTACCAAAATCAATAGCGACAGAATTACCAAAATAAGATTTACGGGATATCCTCCTAGCTGGAACCAGTGTTCGGTTGCCGCTCTGTCCAGAGGAATACTGTCAAACAGATAGAAGGGGTGAAGGAGCGAATTGAGCAATTGCGGAAAGGAATCTGACAGGTTGCTTTCGGTCTGTCCCTCCACATGTACCACCAGGGGTGTTATAGAGTAGGCCGAGAGGCCCAGTTCCTTTATCCAGAGCGTCATTTGTAGGTCAACATGCGTCCCGATAGGAGTATCTACCAGGACTTTCGCGCATTTTTCGGACAAAATATAGGCGTGTGTCCCGAGACTTCCTTGTACGGATTTAAGATGGCTGTCAATTTGTTCGGGGGCAGTATTAAATACCTTATTGAACACCTTGGAACTCGGATCGGAATTTTCGCAGGTCGCGTGACATCCTAAATAGTATATGTCGTAGTCGTTCGGTAACTGACTCCAGCCATCGCGAAATACCTGTTCAAAGTTATCAATAAGGCTGGCGTCATCCTCAAAAATGAGGACATTTTCATACCGATTCTTCAGCATGTCCTCCCAAATGGCTCGGTGAGAAAGGGCGCAGCCCTTCATTCCAGCCGTACAAATCTGATTACACGCCTTCGTCAGACCATCGTCGTATTTGATTTCTGTTCCGAGAACTGCCGGAAATCGTGTATAGGATATGCCATGACGCTTCATTTCGGCGTCAAATGTGTGTAACCGAGTCCGGTCCCGTTCCAGATTTATAACATATACTTTGTCTATGACCGTATTTACGTAGGACATCCCTATTTGTGTGCGACATTTTTTTACAAGTATCCAAGGCCTTAAGCCGCACCGATATGCTCATGTAAGGATATCATGGCATATACAGTATCGGTGCGCGTCCCAGAGGGCTATAAGTTACCTACTTTCTATGAAACAGAGGACCCGAATAAGGTTTCAATGGCTCTTACACTTGGTGCAGAAGCCTATGCAACACTTCAGGGAACGGCGATAAAGACCGTTCGGAATGAGAGTCACGCGGATGCTCTAAAGGGATTCAGGGCGGAATTCGCCTATGAAATGGATGTCTATCGTGGCCAGGCCGAGGAGCAGATT
>Ga0114951_10005964_pt1 | contig 11002 bp, 8 predicted proteins | sample AM7aDNAmetaG_FD_88677 | JGI IMG/M metagenome (GOLD analysis project Ga0114951, IMG submission 88677) | Freshwater microbial communities from Finland to study Microbial Dark Matter (Phase II) - AM7a DNA metaG | ecosystem: Environmental > Aquatic > Freshwater > Lake | place: Finland: Lake Alinen... | reverse complement strand
CTTTCTCCTCCTTCAGAATAAAGATACGTTGAATATACTCTATTTTGAAAAAGGTTAGTTTAGGGTGTCACACCTTTAAACCGCCCTGTTTACCGTCACGGTTTTCAACCGCCATTTATACAAACTGCTGGCAGGCAGATCATTATTTCCGCAACGCCAAGATACTGGTTGATCCGTCCGGCTTTCTCGCGCGTGATTGTTATTCGATCAGCGGCGGAAGATACAGTTCGCAAGATCATCCCCTTTCAATTAACCCGATGAAAGCGCCGTACACGGATAGTCAGATATCCGATATGATCGCCGAATCAATCAATCAAGTTATAACCATTACCACGCCCAACCAATCCTTTACGGTTAAGATGCGAGGTATACTCGACCAGGCAGTTAAATGGTGCCTTAACCACAATCGCCGGAGCCTCTTAAATGTCCTGGATTATGTTATTAACCAGCAAGGAGATAAGGAAACAAGAGACGGAATAATAGCACGCCTCACATTCATTCTTAACGACAAGAGAATGGAAAAACTTCTTTGCGGAAATGATTCAGTGGAATGGGGAGAACTGATCGCCAATCGGCAAACCTTTATTCTCGATTGCTTCGGAATGAGCAAAGAAAAAATGGTCTTCGCTGGCAGTTTGATTGCATTCGGCATCAGCTCATATTTTAGATATTCTCGCAACGCCGAATATCTGCCGGTATCACTATATATTGATGAGTGTCACAACTTTGTCAGTCCTTCCTTGTTCGACATCCTAAAAGAAGGCCGGAAGTATAAAATATCGTGCACACTCGCAACGCAGGATTTTGCCGTCATAGAGGAACGCATGGCCAGAGTCATGCTGAATGTCGGCAACATCGTTTCTTATCGTTTAGGACACCGTGAAGCTAGTCTTATAGCCAGAGAATTGAATATTTCCAGCCAAGATATTCAGTTCATTGAAAAGTATCATGTCGCCTATTTAACACCGAAAGGCACGGGCATCGCTAAAGCGCCGAGACCGCCTTTCTTCGTGCCGAAAGAGCCACCAGTAACGGCAGAACCCCAACGCAAAGCTATTAAGCCGTCTTGGTTTACAATAGACGCGTCGGAGTCCTGCCAGGCAGCCCCCACCACAATATGAGGGCTGAAAGGCGTTTGCTAGTTGCCCCTTTGAAGATCGGGGCGAAAACCCTGCGGTAATTATTACCGCTAGGTGGATGCCGAAAAGGACTTTCGTAAGGCAAACACGGGCGGCGTGTTGCTGACGAAAGAGTGGCACGCAACCTTAAAGGACTATGGACGCTCCCGCCCTCGCAAGAGGGCGGGAGGCAATCCCTGAGGCATTATGGAATTTTTAACAGCCGAAGAAGTTTCCAAAATACTGCGAGTCTCTGTTTGGTTTGTTTATCAGAACAGACAACTGCTCGGCGGAATTAAAATTGGAAAGGTTGTCCGTTTCGATAAAGAAATATTCGAGTCTAAAATAAAGGAGGTGATGGAAAATGACAGTATATCGGCATCGGAACAAGTGGAGATTCGATTTCTTGAAGAACAAAGTTCGATATCAGGAAAGCGGATTTCTCACAAAGCAAGAAGCAAAAGCGGCGGAAGCGGAAACCCGAAAAAATCTAAAACAGATGAATTCGGACTTTATCGCCTTATGCGCGAGCCGCCTGAAAGACCTTAAGGGAAAGAGGACAAGACAATATTTTACAGAAAATAAATCGCTCATTGAAAAATTAATAGTGCGGTGGAGGAACAAAAAGAAAATTACCCGTGAAGATGTCGAGGAATATATTTCGCAGCTGGCTTTGCAGTCAAACAGTTTGGCTAACGGAACACTGAGAAAGATTAAAGCCCTATTTTCTCACGGAGTAGAAAGAGACATCTGCACAAATCCGGCAGAGAAAATACGGTTTTATCCAGTGAAGAGAGAGAAGAAATATATTCCGCCAAAAGCTGATGTTGATAAAGTTTTATCTGTGGCAACTCCCCGTCAAAGAAATTATCTTTTAGCGATTATCAACTCATTAGCCAGAGTAAATGAAATCAATAAGCTCAAATGGACGGATGATTTTGAGAATTACATAATCTTGCGGACACGCAAAGCAAAAAACTCCGATATCACAGAGCGAAAGATTCCAAAAAACAAAACGCTAAAAGAAGTAATTGAATCTACGCCGAAAATCGGCGAATATGTTTTTTGCTACAAAACAACTGGTAAGAAGTACGGATACCGGAGTAAATTAATGGGTTGCCTTTGTCGGAAAGCCAAAGTTAAGAAATTTACTTTTCATAACTTGCGACATTATGGAGCCAGTAAGCTGGCGGAAGCAGGAGTATCCATTACTGATATTCAATATCTCTTAGGACATCAGAGAGCCACAACTACTGATATTTACTTACAATCTATTTCTCCAAATTTAAGAACGGCAATGGATAAGATAAATATCAACTCACCCACTTAATCCACCCACAACTATTTAGGGAGTCACTGAAAGGCTTGATAATTGGTGCCCCTGGCGTGAGTCGAACACGCGGCCCACAGATTAGGAATCTGTCGCTCTATCCATCTGAGCTACAGGGGCTTTTGTAAAATATCTTTAATTTGGATGTGGAATTAACATGCTTTGATGAGGCTGTCAATCATCTAGCCAGAGAAAGCCTTTAAGTGAGTTTCGAGCAAACGCTCTTTATCAAAATTAACAAGCTTGAGGTTTTTTGGTTTCGTCCCGGCAAAAGCACATTTCGGGACCAAGCCAATTAGTTCTGACTCTAGAATATCGATACCACGATCAGATGCCAGCGTCTCCACCTGATCATAAATTGCTTTGAGTGGTGTTTCCTTGCAATTGGTCAGATTAATTGATACCTGCGCGATACCTCGGCTCTTCAGAATAACACCAATAGCTCGCACATGCTTGAGGCCACCGCTTTTTTCCCTTATTTGTGACGCAATTTTTTGAACAAGCCTTAAATCATCACAATTGAGATTGATATTATAAGCAACCAGTAGTTCGCGCGCTCCCACAGCCGTCGCGCCGGAACGAGCATTGAATTTTGGTTTGCCCACATCGGGAGCATCTACCGGATTGGCCATTTTCTCCGACAGCGCTTCGTATCCGCCATGCCGGACATTTGCCAGTTCGCCGCGCTCGGGGATTAACGCCGCTTGACCATAAAAATAAACGGGGACACCGAAGAGCTCATTGAGTTTGCGCCCGAAAGTGTGCGCCAAATCGACGGCGTCTTTCATCTTTGTTTTTCCCAGCGGAATAAAGGGCACGACATCAACTGCCCCCAATCGCGGATGAACACCCACCTGTTTGCGCATATCAATAAGTTCCAGCGCTTTGCCTGAAGCTGCCAGAGCGGCATCGAGTACATCAGCCGGCTCTCCCAAAAAAGTAAAGACGCTCCGGTTGTGGTCAACATCGCCACTGTAATCAATTAGCCGCACACCGGGAAAAGATGCAAACACCTTCGCTATCGCGTTAATCTTGCTTTGGTTACAACCTTCACTAAAGTTGGGAACACATTCAATGATTTTCATTTTTACACCTGATCACGGGGATGAACCCCGCAGCAAGCTGCGGGGTTCATCCCCTCGGCTTTGCGGGATTGTTCAACTTACCAATTCCGCTGCGCTACGCTTACGTAATTGGAGTTTCACAATAGATTTTAACCGCCGGTAAAGACATTTGGAAATTATTTATCCTAAAAGGGCTGTAACGAAATCATTACTTTCAAAAACGCGTAAATCATCCAAACCCTCACCGACACCGATATAACGGACAGGCAGGGCAAGCTCACTGGCAATCCGTATTACTACTCCACCTTTAGCCGTTCCATCAAGCTTAGTCAAGACAATACCGGATGCGCCTATTTCTTCTTTAAAGATTTTCGCCTGAATAACGGCATTTTGGCCAGTTGTGGCATCAAGAACCAGTAATATTTCGTGAGGCGCGCCGGGCATATCCTTAGCAATAACTCTCTTTATCTTCTTGAGCTCCTCCATTAAATTAACTCGGGTGTGCAATCTGCCGGCAGTATCAACAATTATAACTCCGCGATAGCCGGTTTTAACTTTCGCCAAGGCATCAAAAACAACTGCCGCGGGATCAGCATTTATTTTTTGCTTAATTACCGGCGCATGGACACGACTACCCCAGACTTCCAACTGCTCTATTGCCGCCGCCCGAAATGTATCCGCCGCAACAAGCATGACTTCATGACCATCAATTTGCAGCAAATTGGCCAGTTTACCGATTGTTGTTGTCTTGCCGCTGCCGTTCACACCAATAGCCATGATCACAAAGGGCTGTCCTTTAGGAATAGCCAGAGGCTTCTGAATTTGCCGCAATATGCCAACCATTCGCTCCTGCAGAATATTTTTAATTTGCGCGGCATTATGGAGTTCGTGACGGCTAACCCTGTCCTGGACATCATTAATTAAATCGGAAGTGAATTGTGGACCCATATCCGCTGTAATCAGCAGTTCTTCCAGTTCTTCAAAAAGTTCCCTGTCTAAAACCTTTTTACCTAAAACAAGATTATCCAAATTTTTTGTCAGGGCATTACGAGTTTTCGCAAGACCTGTCTTTAATTTTTCGAAAAAACTATTATTCACTATAGAAATACCTTTCATCTATTTGTATATTCATAACGATTATTTTTGCAGAAGTAAAGGGATGGATTATACCAAGTAGCTATCAAACATTATCCCTACTTAGCTTCGCACGTGGGATAATTCGACTAGCGCTTCGAACTTCACTTCATTCGTTTTCAGCGAGTCTCATTAAAAGGTTGATTTACCGGGCATAATACCAAGTAAGCTTTCAAAAATTCATATTTTATTTTTGAAAGCAACTTGGTATTAATTAAGATTGACCGAAACTAAAGAAGATATGCCCTGTTTTTGCATAGTTACTCCAAAGAGTGTATCGGCAACTTCCATAGTACTCTTATTGTGCGTAATCATGACTACCTGAGATTTCTCGGCAACGTCTTTAATCAGGCGATTGAAGAGATTGGTGTTGGCATCATCGAGTGCTGCATCAACTTCATCCAGAATTAAGAATGGAGAAGGACGGTACATCAAGATGGCAAATATTAGAGCGATGGCTGCCAGTGATTTTTCGCCGCCGGAGAGCAAACTGACACTTTGAGCTCTTTTACCGGGAATTTGGATATCAATATCCACGCCGGTTTCCAATAGATCATTTTCATCGGTAAGCTGGAGATTCCCCCTGCCACCCGGGAATACATGAGTGAACACTTCCTTAAAACATTCGTTAACCGCGGCAAATGTTTCGGCAAATCTCGTGCGGGAAATTTTATTTATTCGTGTGATTGTCCGCTGTAATGAAGCAAGCGAGGCATTCAAATCGGTGAGCTGTTCGGTTAAAAATTGATGTCGTTTATCAAGCTCTTCATATTCATTGAGGGCAAGTAAATTAACCTCTCCAAAATTATCGATCGTCTGTTTATCTTTAGCCTGCAGAGCGCTTAATTCGTCGATCTTCTCGTCATCGATCTTGGAAAAACCGGGAACGAGAATATCAAGGTCAACGTTGTGTTTATCCAAAACTGCTCTTTTCAGATTATCGCTATTTAAAGCTGATTCCCGACATTGAATTTCCAACTCGTTTACTTGATGCCGCAATTCATCAAGTTTCTTTTTAATATCCTTTATTTCATTTTCCTGTACTTTCAGTTGCCCTTCTTCCTGACTTTGTTTGGCTTTAATCTGAGTTACAGCCGTTTCACATTTAGCATAATCCTGGTAGAGTTGTTGCAGAGCGGTTTGTTCAGCCTCAATCATCGAAGACAAATCAGTAAGCTGTTTTTCGCAAGAAGCAATTTCTTCGCGTTTAACCTGTACTTCATTTTCAATAAGGCTGATATCATTTTGCAGCCGTGAAATTATTCGCAGATCAGCTTCTTTTTTCTCTTCCAAAGAAGCGAGAAGAACTTTTTTGCCGGTTAATTGGCGTTCCTGCTCATCGATTGAGTTTCTCGATTGGTCCCTTTGCGCGTTAAATACGGAAATAACCCCGTTGAGCGCTTTTTCATCCTCATCTTTTTGCAAAACTTCTGTCCGTATCTTGCTTAATCTTTCCTGGGCTTCCGCTTCTTCAGTCTTTATGGTTTGCCGGTTGAATTCAAGGACGGCTATTCTTTGCTTTAACCTGCCGGCTTCATCTTCGAAGCGTTCCAGATCTTTTTTCCCGCCGTTAATATCAATTTCGAGTTTGTGGCTTCTGTTCTTTATCTGGCTTAGTTCTTCATCCCAATCGGAAATCGCCAAAACAAGGTTTTTCTTTTGACTTTGCTGATCATCCAATTCTTTAGTCAGAGCCGATACCTCGGCTTCCAGCTCCACAATCTCCCTTTTAGTAGCCAGAAGACTCTTCTCTACTGCCGATCCGCTGCCTCCGGTCAATACTCCATGCGGGCTGATGATATCGCCTTCCCGGGTGACAAAAGTTCCCCTAAAACCGTTTTTCTTCCACAACGAGATGCCGGTTTCAATTGTCGGCGTTAACAAAACATCCCCTAGAAGGCAATCGGCAATTTGCTTGAATTCTTCCTTGACTGTTACTTTCTGCAGTAATGGTTCCGCGTCCTGCAGATGCCCGGCGCTATTATTTTCGGCATAATGGCCGCGCAATTCGAACGGCACAAAGCTGCCTCTGCCTAACTGATAATTCTTCAAATAATCGATGGCGCGGACGCCGTCTTCCTGATTTTTGACCACAACATATTGCAGTTTATCACCCAAAACGGCTTCCACAGCAGCCTCATATTCACGGGGAACATTAATATGGTCAGCCACAACTCCGTAGAATTTGTCCGAGGTTTCCTGCGTTTCAATAACCTTCTTAACGCCTTCGTTGGACCATTTATAAGCTTCTTGAAATTCCGCAAGAGATTGCAGACGTGATGTTTTACTGCCGGATTCCTCTTTAATTTGCGCAATTCTTTCTTCGATCAACTGCAAGTCTGTTTTGGCTCGCTCGAATTCAGACGAAATTTCTTCCTTATTCTCCAAAAGTTTGCTTAATTCTTCTTCATCCGCTGCCAGTCCTTCATTTAATGTTTGCAATTTAGAGGTGAGCTCCGATAGCCTCTTTTTGTCTTCTTCGATTTCGCTATTTTCTCTTTCCTCGCGCTTCTTTAAATCCTCAATGCTTTTGGTAAGACTGGAAATCATATTGCCTAGCTTGGCCTTTTCAGTCATAACATCCATGTAATGGATTTTCTTTTCTTCCAATTGGCCGTTTATTTCTTTGTCAGCATTGAGCAGTGTCTGAACCTTTTGCTGGCCTTCGTCCAGTTCTTCTTTAAGCGTGGAAGTCTTGCTGTATGCTTCAGCGGCATCTTTTTGCAGATTTTCAACTTCGACAATCAAATCTGATTTTTTCGTCTGTATTAAATCTATTTCCGCGAGATTCTTTTGCTTGCGCTCTGATGAATCAGTCATCTGGAGACGGGAAAATTCAATATTTTTTTCTTTGATAGTAATAGAGTTTTTAACTTCATAGAGTTCTTGATGACTTTTGGTGATTAGTTCATCATTCTCCATCTGCTTCGCCTTCACCTCTTCCAGCGCCGATTCTTTAGCCTCCAGATTGGCCCGTATTCCGTTATCGCGCTCCTGCATCTGGGAGCGATTTACTTGCAGTGATGTACCTTTTTCGGTAAGCTCATTATAGCCCTGCAGGGCGAGAGTCAATTCAGTTTCTCTCATGCGCTGTTTTATTTCTTTGTATTGCTCGGCTCTCTTGGCTTGTCTGGAAATGGCGCCCAACTGTGATTTTACCTCTTTGTTAATATCATTGAGCCGTAAAATATTCTGTTTGGTTGCTTCCATCTTGCGGACAGCTGCTTCCTTACGGCTTTTGTATTTGGAAACACCGGCAGCATCTTCGATGAACAATCTACGATCTTCGGGCTTGGCTTCGACAAGATTCGCTACTGACCCTTGCTCAACTAATGAGTAAGTCCGGGCACCGACACCTGTACCCATGAAAAATTCTTTGACATCCAGCAAGCGGCAGGGAACACGATTTATATAATATTCGCTATCACCCTCACGGACAACTTTACGGGATACGGATACTTCCGTAAGTTCCGCATAATTTCCGGGAAAGCTTTTATCATTACCTTCCAGCGTCATGGTGACATCGGCTATGCCTACTGCGGCCGCGTCCTGGCTGCCGTTAAAAACAACGTCATCCATCTTCTTTCCACGCAGAGACTTAACCCGCTGTTCACCCATTACCCAACGTATGGCATCCACAACATTAGATTTACCACAGCCGTTTGGCCCGACAATAGCCGTAATGCCTTCAGAAAAATCAAGGACGACCTTGTCGCGGAATGATTTGAACCCGGATATTTCTAATCTCTTTAATTTCATGGATATTATTAACACCTAAGATTAAGTTTTGCAAAATCCTAACAAAAGAGCTTTCCTTTGTAAAGGGAAAATACAACAAAATGTATTAATGAAAAAACATACCACAATATATAGTGATTTGAGCCTTTTTTGACTTCTTCCTCAGAGTTTCCTGTTCCGGGGCAATTTTATAGATAAATGCCTGCCTGATAGTGTCTATTTTGGTCAAAAACAGGTCAAAATCACGGTCGAATATGGCTACTTAAGCTATCCGTTATTGGGGGAAGTCCATCGCATATAGCAGAGCACAATGCAAATAAAATGTTTATTTGCCGGTACACCCCTGCTCTATTTCATCTACAAGTCAGCAAATATGGCAGGTAAATATTTTGATGATTTACGTTTGAAATATTTGACGCGCGGCATAATGCAGTTGTTATATGGTTTTGTCCTTTGTTTTTCTTGATTTCCATGGTTTTAAGATAGAAATAAATATTATAGTCATCAGTATGAAGACTTGGATAGTACCAAAAATTAAGTTCATTTTTTCATTGTATAGATATGTTTGATTACTCAAAGATGACATTCCGAGCTTTCCAGATATCTCCATCATTGTTGCTTCCCATGGTCCAAGGAAAAATGTTCCAAACAAAATGGCTGCAACGGTGATAATCCATTTGAATGTCAGCCAGGTGTGTTTAAAGAATCCCCAATTACTGAATGACGAGTATATTAAACCGGTAAATAGACAGCCAAAAGCACCTGGGATAACAACCACTGCTATATCGATATGATGAATGCTTTGGTTTATTCCATACAAAATACCACTCTCAGTAGCTCCATCTTTTAAGAAATAAAGCAATATCAGGGCAACAGCACCTCCGACCCAACAAGAAACTGTAATCAAATGAAAACCTTTGAGCCATTTTAATCCTTTTGCTTTTAATTTTGGCATGTGAACCTCTATTTAATTGAGCCAACGATACGCACCACCGGTGGCGTTAGCATTCCGGTGGATTCAATCTTAGGCACTAAACCTTTATCGTATCCAAGTAGCATAGTCATCAATATTAATTTCTTTTGTCATTTCAGGATATTTTTGGGGAAACCCTATAACACATCCATCAATTTCATATTCGCCTTTTGATAATCCCAGCAATTTGAGGAATTGTCTGTTTTTAGACATGATACCAGTCGCAGATATAAGTTGGAACCCAAGGTCTAAATTTGTTGCAGTCAGCCACATATTCTGCATGGCATGAGCAATTGACTGTTTCTCTATTGGGGGAAAACCTTTTTTTTCTGCAACAACAATGAAATGTGAGGCTTCGTTTAAAGAGGCAATCCCGTTTTTGGATAGGGCATTCAGTCTATTAGAAAATGGCTTCATTTTTTTTCTGAGACATGGAAGAAGCATTAAGAGAGTATTGATTTTTCTAGCATTCTTTTTTATTTGAGAAAGAAGCATTTTTCGTGCTTTTTCCATTGGCTCAGTATGCTGTGAAAAAACAAAGATTTTTCTTATTTCGTTTAACGGAATACCAGTTGCGCCACCATATGGAGCGAAGACAGCTGATTGAATAATTTCTTTTACAGCTTCAATAGGTGGAGCTTCAGTGGTAAAGTTTCTAATAGACCTTCTTGATTTAATTACTTCTGCCAATGATTTGTTAGTGTTATTATTTTCTTTCATGAAATATCCCTGCTTGTTATTGCCTAACATTCAATATAAATGTTTTGATTTTTCCGACCACCATCAAATTGACCGCAACGATAATTGGTTTCGGCGAAGAACTCTTCATTATATAATGGATCTGTCTTATGATTTAAAGAAAGTTCTTGATTATTAATAATGTATCCTCGTAAACTTCTTTTCCAATATTTTCATTTAGTGCCATTTCCTTCCAAACATGTTTACTCGGTTTCTTGTTATATGAAAATATAGTGCCTGATGCGTAATCTAAATTTTTTCCTGAAATAATCCAACTTGCCGCGTTGCTGCTACGTCGAGGACTCGAAGTATCTGGTAAAAATATTCCAATAATTGGCATGAGCCATCTCCAGAGGAACAGCATAATACTATTTTGTGTACGTGCAAGTCCAGTACCAGGCATGAGACCTGGATCGAGTACAAATGAGGAGAAATTTTTATACCTTCGCGAAAGCTCAACTGCTGTAACCATATTTAGAAATTTGGATGTTGAATATCGGTCACGGTTCAGCTGAGAGATATCTGTACTATTTCCTAATCCTTCAGATAGTTCTTTTACTGACGTATACTGAGCTCCCCTAAATCCAAAATACTTTGCGTAAGGGTGATGCGGATCATGTGTTCCACTTCCAATAAATAATACGCGCCCGCCATTCAGATACTTTCCCAATCCAAGTGTTAAAAGAAAAGACGCCAAATGATTAACTGCTATAGTTTCTTCAAATCCATCGGGAGTAAAACTACTTTTTGAACTAAATTGGACTCCAGCGTTGTTGATTAGGCCATGATCTTTACCCAAAAAAGTGGACACCCCACTAAGTTACACACGCTCTCCGTTCAAACTCGGCGGGGGAGCAATAATTCAATGCTGAGTGTCTTCTAACACAATTGTAAAATACTTCAATAT
>Ga0114951_10005963_pt1 | contig 11003 bp, 9 predicted proteins | sample AM7aDNAmetaG_FD_88677 | JGI IMG/M metagenome (GOLD analysis project Ga0114951, IMG submission 88677) | Freshwater microbial communities from Finland to study Microbial Dark Matter (Phase II) - AM7a DNA metaG | ecosystem: Environmental > Aquatic > Freshwater > Lake | place: Finland: Lake Alinen... | reverse complement strand
CACGTCGGTCGTGGCGAGTTCGCGCGACCAGTCGTAGCTGAAGCCGAGGCTTTTGATCTGGCGCGTGAAGTTGGCGATGTTCGCCTCGGTCGTCACGCGCGGATGCTGGCCGGTCTTGACGGCATATTGCTCGGCGGGCAGGCCGAACGAATCCCAGCCCATTGGATGCAGCACGTTGAAGCCGCACGCGCGCCGGTAGCGCGCCAGAATGTCCGTGGCCGTGTAGCCTTCGGGATGGCCGACGTGCAGGCCCGCGCCGCTCGGATAAGGAAACATGTCGAGAATGTAAAATTTTTCCGGCAGTTGCGCGCCGGAAACTTTGCCGGAAACCTTGTGACGCACGGCGAACGGATGGTTCGCCGGAATTTCGTCGCCGGGATTAAACGCGCGAAACGCCTGCTGCTCGTCCCAAGTTTGCTGCCATTTGGGTTCGATCAGGTGAAACGGATATTGTCTGCGACTGCTGGACATAGAGCGAAGATTATTGCCGGAAAATAGCCGGCGGGGCAATGCGGAATGAAACGGTCAGGCGTTGGCAGGCTGGTTTTGCCACACCAACCTCAACCCTTCCAGCGTCAAATCTGGTTCGACGGCGGAAATTTCCGGCAGCTTGGCGGCAATCAATTTCGCGTAACCGCCCGTCGCCACCACCGGCAATATTTTAACGCACAATTCGTGCTTAAGCTCGCGGATCAATTCCCGCACCAGCCCGCGATAGCCGTGCACCGCGCCGACGAGCATCGCGTGTTCGGTGCTTTTGCCCACGACGCTTTTTATCTCGCGAATTTTTATTTTCGGCAGCAGCGCGGTTTTTTCATGGAGATAATCCGTCATCACCGCCAGCCCTGGCGCGATGATGCCGCCGACATAATTGCCGCGCGCATCCACCACGTCAAATGTGACCGCCGTGCCAAAATCCACGACCACCACCGGCGCGCCAAAATGAAACTTTGCGGCCGCCGCGTTGGCCAAACGATCCGGTCCGATAGAATTTGGCTTGGGATAATTAATCCCCACGCCGCGAACCGTCACGGGAGTCAATTCCAGTGCCTCGATTTTCCACGCGGCGCGGATAAATTTTTTCGTCAGCGGCGTGACACGCGGCACCACGCTGCACAGCGCCGCGCCGGAGATTTTTTCTTTGCCGATGAATTTTTTCACGCGCGCCGCCGCGCCGCCCGCCAACCACGCAAACGTCGGGATGTCCGCCTGCCTGACCACGCGCCGGCCATCCGCCAGGCCGAGATGCGTGTGCGTGTTGCCGATGTCGAAGAGTAGAATCATTTTTCCAAAATCACGTCGCCGCCGATGACGCGCTCCAGATGGCCGTGTTCCGAGCGCACCAGCAGCGCGCCGTCGTCGTCCAGCGATTCGGCGTGGCCACGGAACCGGTGATCGCCGATATGCACCACTACGTTCTTGCCAATGGTCACGCAGGCGGCTTCCCACTCGTCCGCCACGGCGGAAAATTTTCCGCCACAAACCCGCGCGTAGTCAATATCCAGCTCGCGCAAAATTTCAGCAGCAAGCTCCGCGCGGCAAGTCTCCTCGCCCGACTCAATCTTAAGCGACGTGGCAATGGCGCGCAGTTCGGCGGGAAATTCATTCGCGTCCTGATTCACATCCAGACCGATGCCGAGGATGACTTGCCGCACGCGATCCACTTCCGCGCTCATCTCGGTGAGGATGCCGGCGACCTTTTTGCCGCCGAGCAGCAGGTCGTTCGGCCATTTAATTTCGGCGGATAAACCGGTAATGGTTTTGATCGCACGCCGCAGCGCGGTCGCGGAAATCACCGTCAACTGCGTCGTTTCCTGCGGGCGCAAATCCGGCCGCAGCAGCACGGAAAACCAAAGCCCTTTGCGCGCCGGCGACATCCATTTCCTCCCGAGCCGGCCCCGGCCTTTGGTTTGCGATTCGGCAAAAACCACCGCGCCTTCCTTCACGCCGTCCCGCGCGATTTTTTCAATCACATCGTTGGTGGAAGTGGTCTGCTCAAACACTTGAATGTCACGGCCAACGACTTTCGTCTTGCCGAGTCGCGCGAGCAAATCGTCCGCGTGCAGCGCATCCGGCGAGCCGACCAGCTTGTAACCGAAATGCGGTCCGGCCTCGATGTCGTAACCGACTTTGCGCAGGTCATCAATCCGCGCCCAGACCGCCGCGCGGCTGATGGCCAACTCCTCGGCCAGTTGCGCGCCGGAAACGCCGTCGAGCTTGGCGCGCAACGCGGAAAGAATTTTGGCGTCGGTGGTCATTTGAAATCCAAACCAATGTCCACGGCACGAGCGGAATGGGTGATGGCGCCAACGGAAATAAAATCCACGCCGGTCAAGGCGATGGTGCGGACGGTTTTCAAACTCACGCCGCCGCTGGCCTCGGTCTGCGCGCGGCCACGGACAATTTTTACCGCTGTCCGTAACTGCGCCGGCGTCATGTTGTCGAGCAGAATAATGTCCGCGCCGGCATCGGCAGCCTGCGCGACTTGCGCCAGCGTGTCGGCTTCAACTTCCACCTGCAGCTTCGGAAATTTTTTGCGCGCGTGAGCGACGGCAGCGGCGATGGCATTCGGTTTTTCGTTTTGCAGCGCGACGAGGTGGTTGTCTTTGATGAGCACCATGTCGAACAAACCGAAGCGGTGATTTTTCCCGCCGCCGCAAGCGACGGCGTATTTTTCAAACCGCCGCCAGCCGGGCGTGGTTTTACGCGTGTCGAGAATTCTGGCGCGAGTGCCAAGCACGGCATCCGCAAATTGCGCGGTGGCCGTGGCCACACCGGAAAGCCGCTGGACGAAATTCAGCGCGATGCGCTCGGCGCTCAAAATGGCGCGGCTGGAACCGGAAATTTTCAGCAGCGGTGTTCCGGCTTTCACGCGCTGCCCGTCGCGCGCGAATTTTTTGATTTGAATTTTCGACGACAGTTCGCGGAAAGCAAGTTCGGCAAATTGAATTCCCGCGACCGTGAGCGGCTCGCGCGCGTTCATCAGTGCGACGGATTTGGCATTGGCCGGAACCGTGGCGCGCGTGGTCACGTCGCCGCCGCCGAGGTCTTCGGCAAGCGCGGCGCGGACGGCGCGGCGGATTTCGGCGGCGGTGAGTTCCACGCGCACAAGATGGCGGCAGGCGCGAAAAGGAAAAGCAAAAAGGCTACTTGACCGGACCGGCGAGAAATTCTTCCGAGAGCAGATCCAGCTTTTGCGCGGCCTCTGTTTCGGGGCTGACGAGCAGCAGGAGCAGCCATTTGTCCGGCCGCAGCACAAAGCGGAGCTGGCCGTATTCAAACACCCAAGTGGTCCAGCGCGGCGAAAGTTCAGCGGCGGCCAGCGGTTCGTGAAAGTCGGCAAACTGGCCGAGCAGCTTTTCAATTTTCACGGCCGGATAATTATTATCATCGCCTTGGGCGGCGCATTTGCCGTTGGGCCGGCGAACCCCGCAGGCGAGCATGCCCGGCACGGCGGGCAGCGCGGCAAACCAGGTTTTGAAATTATCCTTCATGGTTTGACAAGGTTATCCTCCACCCGCACAAAAATCAGGCGGTCGGCACGGGGTTGCAGGACGGCGCGGCCGGCGGATAATTGAATTTCAAGGCGATCCAATTTTCCCAGCTGGATTTCGGGAATGATTTTTTCCGCGCGGCGTGCGATTTCCTGCAACAACACCAGCCGGCCGGCGGCATCCGGACACTGCCAGCGGTAAAGCACTTCGCCGATGCCGGAGCAGATGAGCATTTCGGCGGCTTTGCCGGCAGGCTCGCCGGCAACGGCGCCGTGGCCGGAGGCAAGTATTTTGCTGGCCTGATGGCGGGCATTGAGTGAATCGCGATAGCGCACCGCCTCGCCCAGGAGAAATTCCCAGGTGCGATTAAGGGTGCGTTCCGGTGGCAGCTCGAAGTTGTGCAGTTCGTAGGTGCCGGTCAGGGTAAATAGTTTTTGAAAGGCGCGTTCGCCGGAAATTTCCCCGCAGACAGCGTGGATGAGCTGGCCTTCCTCAATGTAAATCCGGCCCAACGAATGCTCGTGAAAAAGTTCCAGAACGGAGGAGTTGCGCGCCAGACATTCCATCTGAATCAGATCCGCCATGCCGACACCATGCGAACCACTTTGAAAATGTTGCGGCAGCACCCAGCCGACCAGTTCGCTCATGCTGGCAAAGGCCGCCTTTAATCCCTCGGGCGACAAGGGTTTCTCGATGAACAAATCCGCCCCGGCAGCGAGGCTCGCGGCGCGCATTTCGTCCGTGGCGGGGGAAGCCATGACAACTTTTTTGAATTGGGACGGCGGCTGGCCAAAGCTGCTGAACAAAAGCGAAACGTCCAAGACCGGCGTGTTCACCGCCAACACGACCAGTTGAATTTTGCCTTTCTTGGCGATTTGCAGGGCTTCGCCCACGCTGTCGGCGGCGTCAATGTGCCAGCGGCCTTCGCTCAAGGCGCGAAACGAATCGTCCAAGATGGCGAGGTCATCCCGCTCGTCGTCCACGATCAAAACGTGAAGCTCGGGTTCAATATTATTTTCTTTTGCCACAAGATTTCAATTCAGGGCGGCCAGCGCGGCTTGCGCGGCTTGTTGCACCGCCAGATCCGCGTCGCGCGCCGCAGCGGCGAGAACCGTGGACGCGCCCGGTTCGCGCAACCGGCCCAGCGCCTCGGCGGCGGCCACGCGCAAATCGCGGTCGCGGTCGAACAGCAAATCCGCCAGCAACGGCAACCCCATGTGCGGCGGAACGGCTTCGATTTGCGCCTCCGTTGCCGGCTTCAATTGATCCGCCAGGTTTTTTGCGTCAATCTTGAGCCGTTCCAAAAGCAGGCGCGCGCTGTAACGCACCCAGTAATCGGGATGCACCAAGGCTGACTGGATGGCCGGCAACGCCGCGTGGACCTGTTCGGAGCGTTCCCAAGCGGGGTTTAATTTTTTCAAGGTCGCTTCCGCGAGATTGCGCACCGTCCGCTCCACATCCATCAAGGCCGTCACCAGCGGCACGAGCGCCCGCGCATCGTCCAATTTTCCCAGCGCGGCAATGGCCGCCTCGCGCACATCGTGATCCGGGTCTTTCACCAATTCACACAAGCTGGGGACGGCGGATTGTTCACCAATGGAACCCAGCGCCCGCGCGGCCGTGCGGCGGACTTCCCACGAGGTGTCTTTCAGGGCGGCCACCAGCACCGGCACAGCGCGCTTGCCGCCGCAACGCGTCGCCGTGTCCACCGCCGCGCTGCGCACGCTGGCCATGGGATCCTTCAGCAATTTTTCCACTTTGGGATAAGTCTTCGGGTCGGCAATGCGCTCCAGATTGTCGAGTGCGGCGATGCGCACGGCCGGGCTATCTTTTTGCAACGCCTCCAGCATGGAACGGGTCAGGCGCGGATCCTTGATTTGTCCCAGGGTTTTAACGGCGGCGAGCTGCTTGTTCGGCGGGCCATAGCGCATCAGTTCCAAAAGCGGTTCCACGGCCTCCGGCCCGATGGTCAACAGCAGCTCCAAATTTCCCAGCGCGAGAATGTGTTGAATTTTCTGGTGTTCGGTCGCCGGCTGCCAGCCGAGCCGGTGCAAACTGCGCGCGGCCACGGCGCGGACAATTTGATCCTGATCCCGCATCAATGGCACCAGCCGGTCAATCGCCGCCGGATCGCCCAGCTTGCCGAGCGATTCGGACGCCGCCGCCCGCGCCAGCGGCTCGGTGTCTTTGAGCATCTCAATCAGCGGCACCGCGGCGCGGCGGTCTTTAAAACTCACCAACGCTTTGGCCGCCGCGCAGCGCACGTCCGCGTCCTTGTCTTTCAACGCAAGAATCAACAGGCTGACGGATTTGACCTCGCCTTCAAGGGCAAGTTGTTCCACCACCGCCAGCCGGGTTTTCGGATCGCGTGCGCGCAACTTCTGATAGGTCCACCACAGCATCTAGTTTAGATAATTAATTAAGATAATTAAGATATGCCGATTCTCAAGCATCAAGCTTATGGCAAGCGTGGCGGTGAAGCCAGATGGGAACACCTTTATGACACCCGCATGAATATGCGGGTTGACAACATGGGTCCAGCCGCCGCGCAACCGCTCGGCAAGCTTCACCCCAGCAGTTTTTCAAACCGCGCCGCCGCCGCATCCCAGTGCGCGGCATCCTGCGGCGTGAAGGTTTGCAGCGCGAAGGAATTCCGCACGATTTCGCGCGCTGCCGCGTGCGACTCGATGTGGCCGAGTGCGATGGCCTGCACGAGAATATTGCCCAGCGCGGCGCATTCCGTCGGGCCGGCCAGCACGGGAATTTTCAGCGCGTTGGCCGCGAACTGGTTCAGCGTGGCGTCCTTGCTGCCGCCGCCGACGATGTGCAGCCGCTCGATTTTTTTGCCGATGAGTCGCTCCATGCGCCGCAATGTGACGCGATAAAAGAGCGCTAGGCTTTCGTAAATGCAGCGCACGCACGCGCCGATGCCGGCGGGCACGGGCTGGCCGGTTTCGCGGCAGAAATCGGCAATCTTCTGGGGCATGTCGTCAGGACTCAAAAAGCGCGGGTCATCGGGATTAATAAGCGAGACAAATGGCGCGGAGTCCGCCGCCATTTTTTCCAGTTCGGCGAATTCCAATTTCTTGCCGTCCTTGTTCCAGTGGCGGCGCGATTCCTGGATGAGCCAGAGACCGATGATGTTTTTGAGCAGGCGCACGGTGTCGCCGTAGCCGATTTCGTTCGTGAAGCCGAGGTTGCGGCTCTGGTCGTTGATGACGGGTTGCGGCCATTCGACGCCCATGAGCGACCAGGTGCCAGAACTCAAGTAAGCCCAGTTCTCGCCGCCTGCCGGCACCGCCGCGACCGCCGCGCCGGTGTCGTGCGAGCAACTGGCGATGACTTCGATTTGCGGCAGGCCGACTTCGGTCGCGAGATTTTTTTTCAGCGGGCCAAGCTTGGTGCCGGACGGACAAACCGGCGCAAACAAACCTTCGCGGAGACCCAGCGCGGCAAATAGCCGTTTCGACCATTGTTTATACGTGGGGTTGTAAAGCTGCGTAGTGCTGGCGAGGGAAACTTCGTTGCGCGCGACGCCGGAGCAGAAGTAATTGAATGCGTCTGCGATCAGCAGCAGGTGTTTGGCCTTCGCAAGGCGCTCCGGCGGCTCGGTGGCGATCTGGTAAATGGTGTTGAGCGCCATGAACTGGATGCCGGTCTCGGCAAAGATGACTGGCCACTCGATTTTTTCCTTCACGGCCTCGACGCCCTGCGTTGTGCGCGAATCGCGATAGCACCAAACCGGCGACACTGGCTTCCCGCACTCGTCGTAAACGACATAATCCACGCCCCACGAATCCGTGCTGAGGCCGGCGATGGGCAGATTTTTGGCGGCGGCTTTTTTTAAGCCCGTCTTCAATTCATTCAACAGCCGGTCAAATTCCCAGTGGAGGGCGCCGGCCACTTTGGTTGCGCCGGTGGGAAAGCGGTGCAGTTCTTCGAGCGAAATCTTTCCGTGGTCAAGCGTGCCGAGAATCAGCCGGCCACTGTCCGCACCAAGGTCACAGGCGAGATAGTAAGTTGACATAAAGGAATTCACGCGCAGTTTAAGCAATGGCGGCGCGGTGTCAAAAAGTTTGCCAATGCTTGGCGGCGGCGTATTTTAAAGCACCATTTTATGAGCCACCAACTTGACCAGCTAAAACAGTTCACCGTCGTCGTCGCCGACACCGGCGATTTCGCCTCGCTCAAGCAGTTCGCGCCGCGCGACGCCACGACCAATCCGTCGCTCATTCTCAAGGCCGCGCAGATGCCGGAATACCAGTTTCTCGTGGACAAGGCCATCGCCGACAACAAGGCGAAGTTCGTCGGCGAGGAACTGCTGGCACACGTGCTTGACGATTTGACGATTTTATTCGGCCTGGAAATTTTGAAGATTGTGCCCGGCCGCGTCTCCACCGAGACCGACGCGAACATGTCTTTCGACACCGCCGCACTCGTCGCCAAAGGTCGCCACTTCATCGAGCTTTACCAAGCGCACAGCATCACGCGCGAACGCATCCTCATCAAGATTGCCTCGACGTGGGAAGGCATTCGCGCGGCGGAAATTCTCCAGCGCGACGGCATCAATTGCAATCTGACTTTGCTTTTCTCGCTCGCCCAGGCCGTCGCGTGCGCGGAAGCGAAGGCGAAACTCATTTCGCCGTTCGTCGGGCGCATCATGGACTGGTATAAGGCGAAGGAGAAAAAGGAATTTGCGCCCGCCGAAGATCCCGGCGTGATTTCGGTGAAGGAGATTTATTCCTACTACAAAAAATTCGGCTATGCGACCGAAGTGATGGGTGCCAGCTTCCGCAACGTCGGCGAAATCCAAGAACTTGCCGGCTGCGACCTGCTGACCATCAGCCCGCAACTGCTGGCGGAATTACAGAAATCCGAAGCGCCGCTGCCGCGCAAGTTGAGTCCTGAAATCGCGCGCGAATCCAAAATCGAGAAGTTGCCGCTGGACGAAAAAAAATTCCGCTGGCTCTTCAACGAAAATGCGATGGCCACGGAAAAAACCGCCGAGGGCATCCGCCTCTTCAACGCCGACGCGCAGAAGCTCGCGCAGTTCGTCGCGGCGAAGTTGTGAGTGCGCCCTGAACGACGCTGGTAATACGCTCAATAGCCGGTCAACGGCGCAGGCACGCTGGGAACAACGGCGTATTTATTGTTCAAATAGGTTTCCGCCGCCAGCCGTTCGGCATCGGAAAGGACTCGGTCGAAAATTAAAACTTCCGCGATGTCACCGTTGAAATGGCCATATGTGTCTCCCCCAAATTCCGTGGGTGTGACCACGGTCGGCCGGGTTGATTGGACACCGGTTCGCACGAGAGTGCCATTCAGATACAAAGTCGGCTGGCGGTTGGTAGTAACCACCGAGATGATCGCCGCAGAAGTAATCGGCGGATTTGTTTGGGTGGCGACGGCGTAGACCGCTTCCGGCGGAACCAAATCGGGACCGGACCCGGTCTTTTGATATTCATAAACCGCGACGCCATTGGTGCCCATTGAAATTCCGGCGTTGCCGATGGACTCGTCCAACACTCTGCCGGCAAGCACATATTGTTCGCCGGAATCGCCTTCAAATCCGACCGCGTCTTCAGACCACATTACTACGCTGGCGGAGGTTTGCGCGACGAGTAGAATGGTGAAATTATTTGTGCCGGCAATGTAAGGCGCGATCAACTGGTCGTTGATTCCGTCAAACCGGATCACGGGACGGTTGTTGATCTGGCCGGGGACATAAATCGGCTCGTCGGCCACGGTATATTGAATGGCGTTGTTGGTATGGCCGCTTTGATCGGTCCATTGAAAAAGCTGGCCGGAAATATTCAAAATGCTTCCGGCATCCGCTTCATACCACAATTTCAAATCTGCCAGCGGCACGCTGGCGCCAGTCGCGGAAGTCGTGGTGTTGGTCTCGTTGGAGTATGCGGAATTTCCTGCCGGATTATGCGCGCGCACCCGGTAATAATACGCAGCACCCGTGTTCAAGCCTGTGTCCATCCATGATGTGACGGTGGCATCCACGCTGGCAATTTGCTGATACGTCCCCGCCGCGCCTGGTTTACGCTCAATCAAAAATTGCTGGGCATTGATCGCGCTATTCAGCCACGTCAGGTTGATCTGGTTTGAGGAAACAGTGGAAGCCAGCAAGCCGGCGGGAGCCGCCGGCACGGGAGAGGCGACCGCGTATTTATTATCCAAATAGGTTTCAACCACGGCGCGTTCCGCGTCCGCCAGCGCATGGTTGAAAATCAAAATTTCCGCCACGTCCCCACCGAAAAAACCGTAGATATCCCCGCCGATTTCGCGTGGCGCATAAACATTCGAGCGCAGAGAAGGCAGGCCGACGCGAACCAGGCCGCCATTCAAATATATGCTTGGCTGACGCGCCGCATATATCACCGACACCAGCACTGCGTTCGTTCCGACCGTGCCGGCGAATACGGCTTGCGGCGGCGTTTGATCGGGACCGGACGGCATCCACTGATATTCAAAAACCGAAACTCCATTGTCGCCGAGGGAAACACCTGCGCCGCTGTTACTCGTGTTGCCGGTGTCCAGTGGCCGGTTGTCGGACAACAAATACTGTTCGCCTTGACTGCCGCCGACGCCCGAGTTGCTTTCCGGAACGATGGTTTCCTGACCGGAAGTCCGCGCGACGGCGATAATCGTAAAATTATTTGTTCCGGAAATGTTCGGCACCACCAGCTGGTCATTCACCCCGTCAAACCGCACGACAGGCAGACCGTTGATGGAGTTTGCCACATAAACCGGCTGGGCGGCTCCATCGGTGGTTTGAACTGCGTTGTTAGTATTGCCACTCAAGTCCGGCCAGATGGCGACGGAGCTGACCGCGTTGGTTCCGAAACTTAAATCCGCTGCGAGCCAAAGTTCCAGCCCGCCAACGGAACTGCATCGGGCGGCGAGAAAATACGATCTATTGTTTCCAACCGCTACAGTCAGCGCCATTCTATTCGTGCCCGCAGCCCCAAGCACATTCGTTTGAGACGTCCACCCGTCGCTCGAATTCTGTTTGCCGACGATTTCATAACCCACATCTGGCACGGTGCCCTGCAAAATCAGATTTACCGTGCCGTTTGACATTCCGGCAAATTGTAGCGCCAGCGGGTTGGAAGCATATTGGTAAGCGGACGGGAAATAGCTCGGCTGCGCCGCTGCTGCAAGCGCAAAAAAAACCGTGCCGCTGAAAAATATTTGCAGCCATCTAGTCGTTCGCAGGGTGTTTTTCTTCATATGAAAAATGAGAGTTTCGTTCGTTCCAGTTCCATTCCAGCTCCTTAATGCAAATACATCTTATATCTTGGCCAGAGGGAATCAATCTATTTTATGAGGAAAGCAACTTGGAAAATTTCACTGAAGCTCGCAGTTCATCGCAGCGAAACTTGACTAAGTGGTGCGGAAAATTTAGTCTGCCAAGCCGGTTGGTGGTCGTAGCTCAATGGTAGAGTCCAAGCTTGTGGAGCTTGTTGTTGCGGGTTCGAATCCCGTCGGCCACCCCAT
>Ga0114951_10005961_pt1 | contig 11007 bp, 9 predicted proteins | sample AM7aDNAmetaG_FD_88677 | JGI IMG/M metagenome (GOLD analysis project Ga0114951, IMG submission 88677) | Freshwater microbial communities from Finland to study Microbial Dark Matter (Phase II) - AM7a DNA metaG | ecosystem: Environmental > Aquatic > Freshwater > Lake | place: Finland: Lake Alinen... | reverse complement strand
TTTATATAACGAAGCGGAAGGTTCGCCTACCGTGTAACTTGTCTGATACGCCCCCGTGCTGCTTTCAATCAGACATGAGGCTCCCCCAACCTGGCGGATGTTCTCCCATTGGGCGCGCGCGGGCCGCACCATAAGAACCAGTAACGCGGCCAGCAACACGATGGATTGGATTTTTTTAGTTTCGCCCCTATTAATATGGGTCATACATAAAGTATACCCCCGAAATGGGGCCAGCACAATCAAGAAATAGTCAAGATTTAATCAAGATTCAGACAGGGCGGGATGCCACATAGGTAGACAAAAAAACAACGAGACGTGCCGCCCCCTCAAACTTTATAAACTGAGGCGTCGTCGGGGATCAAACCGCAACAATCATTCAGTCAAGCGTCCCGGATCTACTGAAGCAACTGTTTGACTTTAGCGATGAGTACGGCGGATCCCACGGGTTTGGTGAGAAAAAACTGTATGCCGTAGGAATACGCGTCCACCTGGTCGATCTCACTTTCCCTGACAGTGTACATTATCAGCGGAATTTTCTGAAACCGCGGGTTCTGCTTCATCGCCTTAGCTAATTCCACCCCGGTAATGCCGGGCAGGTTCCAGTCCAGTATCGCCAAGTCCGGCACCACGGCATCCAGCAGCCGCATAGCCTCCTCAGCGCTGAGCGAAGAAACCACCTTATAGCCTTCCGGCTCAAGCACCCGCCTGAGCACCCTGTGAAAATCTTCCTCATCATCCACGACAAGTATCATTTTCATATTTTATTCCCTGGGAAGCGCGAAGTAAAACCGGCTGCCGGCCCCCTCCGCGCTTTCAACCCATATATCCCCGCCATGCGCCTCAACGATACTTTTAGCTATATAAAGCCCCAGCCCTACGCCTTTGGCGCCCTTAACCAGATATCCGGAGGTCTTAACCTGTTCAAATTTGCCAAACACCCTTTCAAGATCCCCGGCCGGAATACCCACGCCGGTGTCCGATACGCAAATCAAAGCGTAACTTGCCTGGGCGCCGCCGGCGCCGGACGGCTGATGCCTTTTACACAAAAATGTCAGACGCAAATCGTCAACCATCTCAGCTGACACCGTTATTCTCCCCCCGGGCCGCGTATATTTTAAGGCGTTTGAAATGAGATTAAGGAGCACCTGCTTAACACGTTCGCCATCCACCATCATTGCCGGAAGCCGGACAAGAGACGCTTCCGTATCAAGCTTCACCCCCAAACTCTCCGCTTTTAAGGAAAAAACACGGATCGCCTGCGTGATAAGCTCCGCCATCTCCACTTTTGATTTTTTTATACCGAAAGCGCCGCGTTCCATTTTCGCCGTATCCAGCAGATCGTTAATAAACGCGAAAAGCCGCCTGGTATTCTGCTGTATATAGGCGACGTCCCCGATCCATTCGGCCAGCGTCTGCTTCATGCCTGCGTCAGCCTTTCCCTGTGCGCGGACAAAACCCGTGCTCAGAAGGTCAACGTAGGATTCCACCGCGCTGAGCGGAGATTTAAGCTCATGTGTGACGGAAGAGACAAAGTCTTTCTTCATCTCGTCAAGCTGGCGCAGTCTGGCCACCATGGAATTGAAGTCCCTTTTGAGCGTTTCCATCTCATCCCCGCCGCCGTCCGGCACGGAGGTTTCCATTTCCACGCTGAGATCCCCTTTTCCCACTTCGCGCGCGGCCAGGGACAATTTCAGCACCGGGGCGACCAGACTCAGGGCGAAGAAATAAGCCGTGACCATACTTATCAAAAAAACCACCAGGGAAACCTTCAGTATTTCCAGGAAGATCCGGTCAAGAGCTGACCGCATCACCACCGTGACGATTTTTTTTGAAAAGACCGTACGGACCAGATATCTGTTCCCGCCGACTATTATTTCTTTCGAGATGGTCTCGTCGTCCGGCCCGCTAAATTCCTGCGGGGTCGCCACTACGATCCGGACAAGCTGCTTGTTCGTGTGAGAAAGATACTTTTGCCCGTCAAAAACGTAAGCCGCTACCAGGGCGGAATTTTTCGTAAGTTTGAAAGTGTAATTTATCAGCGAAAAGTCGTCACCGCTAAGCAGGCTCTCCTCCGCCACCTGCGCCAGCGACTCGGCTATTGTAGCGTGCCGGAGACGCTCCTGCGCGTAAATAACACGGCTCTGTGAAAAATAAAGGATGCTGCTGAAAAGCACCAGCACCAAAACCACAAGGACGGCCATGATTAGACTTATTTTAATTTTTATCGACATCAGGTTATCCGGAACCCTTCTCCCCACACATTTTCTATCCGCGCGCCCAGCGGGCCCAGCTTCCTTCTCAGATCGGTCAGATGCTGCAGAAGGGAGTGCTTGACTTCGGCCTGGAACATCCTGTCCGGCCACAGCTTATTCTTAAAATCCATATAGGTAACAAGCGCACCTTTGCGCGAAACCATAAGGTTTAAAATCTTGAATTCATTTCCGGTCAGGGAAACCTCTCTCGCGGAGGCGGCGCCCTCCGTTACCATACATCTCCGGGCCGCGATATCCATGGTGATGGAGCCGTCGTTCAGGGATACCTTTTTTCTGCTTTTTTTAATTCCCACGGAGGAGAAGTTAACCAGCGCTTTTACCTGTTCCGCTATCACCCGAAACCGCCATTCTCCGGCAATAACATCGTTCGCGCCGCTGTTTAAAATGGACACCACCTGACCCGGAGGCAGAACGGCTGCGCTCATGACGATTATCACATTTTTACGCCCCAGTCTCCTGAGATGGCCGCACGCGTCTTCCGTGGTTTTAAAGCCCGTCAAATCAGCCAGATCAGCCATATCCAGCAGAATGGCGTCGAACCCGGCTTTCAGCGCTTCCCTGAATTTTCCGGAGTCGCAGGCGCATTCAAAATCCGCAAAAGAATTATTGAAGGCCGCGGCGCAAAACCCCGCGACCCCCAGATCACGAGTGACCAGAACGACTTTTATATTCGCCATTATTTCACCGAATGTCCGCCCCTAAACCAGGTTTCCCGACGCCGAAAGCGCCAGCCGCTTTCTGAAAGACTACAAAAAAACGGATTGCCATTGCCACAACACCACCCGCCATCTAAAGTTTACGATTGTACTTTGCTTCAATGACGGAACGGAGGCCGCCGCGGGGCGTAAATTCACCCGTGACTACGCAGGATTTGGGCTTTATGGCCGCGACGACATCGTCAAGCACGCGGTTGGCGATGTTTTCCATAAAAATACCCAGGTTGCGGTATTGCAGAAAATAATATTTAAGCGATTTTAATTCAAGACAAAGTTTGCCCGGCACATACTCCACTGTAATAGTGCCGAAATCCGGCAGGCCTGTTTTAGGGCAGACCGAGGTGAATTCCGGATGTATGATCCTGATAGTGTAATCCCGCTTATACTGGTTTTCCCAGGCCTCAATGGGCGGAAGCTTTATTTTATTCACGCTCTGGGCCTGGGCCGAGGTATAGCCGAAACGGGTAGATTTATTTTTCATGAGATATCTCCTTTTTTAGCTGCCGGGCGGCCGGCATTGTATTAAATTTTCATCTTTTTAAGCCGTAACGAATTCATCACCACCGAAACAGAACTTAAGGCCATAGCGCCCCCGGCGAAATACGGCGGGATGGTCAGACCGAACGCCGGGTAAAAGGCGCCTGCCGCGAGCGGGATGAGGATGATATTATAAGCAAAGGCCCAGAGCAGGTTCTCGATAATAACCCTGCGGATTATCCTGGCGAGTTTCACAGCCTGGGCTACGCCGGCAATGCCGTTATGCATAAGCGTGATATCGCTTGCTTTGACCGCGATATCTGTGCCGGACCGTAGGGCTATTCCGATATCGGCTTCTGAGAGAGCCGCCGCGTCGTTAAAGCCGTCACCCACGACCGCGACCTTCAGCCCAAGCGCTTTATGACGCAGGACGATCTGCCGTTTCTCCTCTGGAAAAACCTCGGAGTAAAATTCAGTAATGCCCAGCGTTACCGCGGCCGCTGAAACCGCGGCCGCGCGGTCTCCGGAAGCGATTACAGGCTTTATGCCCATTGAAGCAAGCTCTTTGATGAGCCCGGCGGCTTCGGGGCGCATAGAATCGGCAAGCACGACATATCCGACAAACCGCCCGTTTTCGGCCAGCAGGAGAAGAGAGCCGTCATCATTCCTGAGTTCCGCCAATGAATCCGCGGGCAGCGCTATCCCCTCCTCAACGAACCACTTCTGACTTCCCGCCTTGATCTCACGGTCCTTAAGTTGAACGGCTACGCCCTTACCGGGGACCACCTCTATAGCGGACGGGGCCTCATAAGAAGGCACGCGGCCTTCTGCGTAAAGTCTTACCGCAGCCGCGAAGGGATGCTCTGATTTGGATTCGGCGCTTAAAAGCAGCGCCAGAAATTCGGTTTCGCTTATCTTCCAGGGCCGCAGCTTTGATACTTTAAGACGGCCTTCGGTTATGGTGCCGGTCTTATCGAAGATGACAACGTCAACTTTGGAAATGCGCTCAGGTACGTCGCCGTTATTTATTAGGATTCCGAGGCCGGCTGCCCGGCCGAAACCGACCGCCAAGGCCATGGGGACGGCCAGCCCCAGAGCGCAGGGACAGGCCACCGCCAGCACAGCCGCGAACACATTTACCGAGCGGGAAACGTCGGTATAATAAAGCCAGAATCCCAGCGCCGTAAAAGCCGTAAGCAGGACAAAAGGCACGAACCAGGCCGCGATGCGGTCAACCAGCCGCTGGGTGGAGGTTTTAGCCGCCTGACTTTCTTCCACGGCCTTGATGATCTTCATCAGGACCATATCTTCCCCTACTCCGGTGGCTGAGAATTCCAGCGCGCCGGTAGTATTTATCGTCCCCGCGTAAATCCTGGAACCGGGACTTTTCTCCTGCGGCAGCGCCTCCCCGGTCAGAAGGGCTTCGTCTATGGCTGAAAAGCCGCTCAGAACCGCCCCGTCCACCGGCACTTGTTCCCCGGGCCGGAGCGAGATCACGTCGCCGGGCAGTATTTCTTCAGCGCGTATGAGTTCCTCTCTGCCGTCCCTGACACGGCGCGCGAACTTGGGCGCGATTTTAAACAGATTGGAGACCGCTGCCGCCGCCGCGCTCTTTGAGCGGGCTTCAAGCCAACGCCCGAGATTTATAAAGGTGATAAGCATGGCCACCTCGTGCCACTGCGCGTGGTATGACATGGACATAGCGGCCGGAAAAACAGTAATGAATACACCGTAGAAAAAAGTGACGCTGGTGCTTAAAGAGACCAGCGTATTCATATCCGCGGCGCGCGCCTTAAGCGAACGGATAAGGCCGGCGTGGAAATGGGAGCCGCACCACCACCAGGCAAAGGCGGCGGCGATCATCATGGTATACGGCGAAGAATCAAAAACGCGGCCCATCAGCAGGAAACCCGTAACCGCGAGCGAGACGAGAAATTTTTTCAGGAAATAGCGCTTCTCACGCTCAAGTTCCGCCCCGGCGATATTTTCGGCCTTAGCCGGCGACTGGGAAACAGCAAGCGCCTTGTAGCCCAATTCGGCGATCCGCAGCGTTATCGCTTCGGTGGTGGCGAGTGCCGGGTCATAGGTTAGAAAAGCGGTTCTTGAAGGAAGATGGACGGAAACCCTGCGGATGCCGGGCATGCGGGCGAGGCCGCTCTCGACGCGCTCAACACAGCTGGCACAATGGACGCCCTCAAGTGGAATTACCGCTTTTTTTAAATTTTCTTCCGGTAAAACAAATTTGTCGGGCATAATAAACTGCTATAAGCTTTAAGCCATACGCCATAGGCAGAATACCGGCTGCCGATTGCTATTTGTCGTACGCCGTATACTTTAGAGAGTTCCTATTTTCCGCGTATGGCTTAAAGCTTATAGCCTAAAGCCTATGGCTTATGGCAATTAGCGTTTTATATTTAACAGCCACGCTTTCTCTACATCGCCGATATTTTTCCACAGTCCCGGGAACGCCTCAGCTACAGCCGCGTCAGCGGAGGCTCCGGATTTGAGTTTAGTAATAAATATGGAAAAACCCAGCGTACCGCCTTCGTTGATCATAAAAGAAACCACCGAGCCCACCTGGGCGTACCAGCGCTCAACAACAGCGGTCTGCTCACCCTGCGGCGCCAGGTTGATCATCTGCGAAAAAGGAACGGGGTTGGGCTCCACCAGCGAAGTCACCCGCTGGCTATAAGCGGCTTTGGAGGAAACGGAGGCTCTGGTCTCCTCGTATACAGCCAGGCCTTCGTTGATCCATTTAAAATCCACGCTGTTGGCCAGCCCCATGAACTCGTTAAAAATGAGATGAGTCATTTCGTGCGCGAGTATGGCGCCGGCCCCCTGGGACTCGTAAACCAATATGGCGTTGCCCTGCGACATCCCGCCCGACCAACTTGGCTGACCGGTCTTTTTTATATACTCAGCAGAGTCTTTATAGACGACAATATTATAGGGCTTGGCCAGAGCGAAGGAGTAGAGCCCCACGTCGCCCATCACCCGGTTGTACCCCTCCTCGCAGATAACGGAGTAGGACACAGCCGTTTCACTGGTATAAGCTTTTACCATGAAGTGGGCGCTTTCATAGGTCTTGTAGCCCGGCGCGAGCCCGGTATATGGCGGTTCGGTCGCCTGGATGTCGGGTTTGGAGATGCCAGCCAGAGCTCCCTCCGGCAGCGGTACGCAGCCGCCCAACAGCAGGGATAAAAACACGGAGACGCAGAGGAATAAAGGGCTAAATACGCGACGGCGGTGAACGATTGTCATTTTCAGGATATCTCCAGCATCTCGCCTGCAACTTTTATGCGGTTAAACCGGATATCGTATGGCAACCCGGACAGGTCGTATTTAATTTTAAACATATCCAGCAGGAAATCGGGAACGTTATACCCGGCGTAAGTTAAATTCTGCAGATGGAGATATACTTCCGGCAGCCGCGCCGACAGAGAAAGTTCCCCATACACCTTTTCCCCGTTACGCTCTCCGGATATCTGCACCGTATTATCCAGCTTGACCTCCATATTTTGCAGACCCGGATATTTTCCGGCAAGATACTGCTGCAGGGAGTAGTTGCTGATCTTTGCTGAAATGATCCGTACTATCCCGGTTCCGGTCGCCTGAATGTCCGAGACAGCGCCGGTGTGCGAGATGCAGGAAAAACCGGATATCTCAATGTTGAGGCCGTAAATATCCAGGCCATCCAGCGTCGCATAAGGAGAAAAAAGCACGGCCGTATCGTAAACGCCTCCGGCCGCATTAAAACCGGAAAGTCTGAGCGTACCCTCATCCATGAGGATCCCCCCCAGATTCACTTTTTTAAAAGGATATTTCCCGTCCGGGAACGCGGGGCCGGATACAGGGTTTTTAGCGTAAAGGACAAGTTGTGAAGTATCCGCCAGATTAAACGAGGCCGCGCGGGAAAAAGCCTTAGCGAACCAGGGCCTGGAAATCTCCGCGGCCAGCGGGGCCCAATCTCCGGATCTGACAGCGCCGAAAGCGCCGGTCTTATAGACCACGAAATCCGCCAGGGAGAGCGTGCCGGGCTGCGGCACGGCAAACTTCATAGCGGCATGTCCCATCTCCTCAGAAAGATAATTCAGGCTCGTATGATTGAAGTTTTCATCCTCACCTACCAGGGCAACTTTAGCGGCCAGGGGCCCGGCCGCCCTTGACTTAAGCTCGGCCATCAGTTCCGGCATCCGGTATTGCGCCCCAGAGGGTTTCGGACTGCCGGCTAAACGCGCTCCCCACAGCGAAACAGGCGACACCAGCCCGGATTGGTTCACCACAAGTAAACACAGGGCCAGACCCATCAGGTATTTGCGCGCCCGGCCAGGCGTCATCACCGCCACCGCCACGGCCATGGGCAAAAGCGCGGGGTACATATATTCAGGCCGGCCTTTGAACAGAAAATAAACTACCACTAAAGGAACCCAGAACCAGGCGGCAACTATTTTCCTGGAAGCGTATGGCATAAAAACGGAAAAATACATCCAGGTAAGCGCCGCTCCCCCCAGCAGGAAAAGCGGGAAACCGGCGACCCCGGAAAGGCCGGCCAGACAGAGCCACAGCCCCGGCCTTAAGGCGTCCGTCGCGGCGGAGCCGGAAAAATACTGCACCGCCCAGGAGACGGAGGCGAAAGCGTACCAGGGCAGGGCCAGAACTGCGCCCGGCAACAGACCCTTAAGTATGGAACCGCCGGACAATTGATTGGTAAGGCCGCTTATAATGAAAGGCACAAGCGGGAGCATATAGACCCAGAACATGGTGTCGGAGAAAAACCCGAGACCGAAGAAAACGCCGCACCACAAATTCCAGGACGGATATTCGAATTCTTCTGAATTTATGAAAGCCGCGTAAGCCGCCGCGGCCAGCGCCATGGAGGCCAGTCTGTAATCGGGATGCCTTGCTGTTTCCAGGACGAAAGGCATGGCCATGGCGACAGAAACGCCGAGCCAGCCGGATTTATTATTCCGGTTCTTTTTTATGGCGATGAAGAGAGCCAGGGCCAACCCGGTCAGATAGAATGTGTTCACCAGGACCATCGCCCAATTCAGGTTGCCGGTGATGAATTTCAGGACCGGCACATAGGTGAGATAGTAAAGCGGCGGTATCACCGGCGCGCCGAAACCGTTTGAAAGCGGCTTAAAAAGATTCCACACGCCGCCGGACTTGAAATGATCCAGACAGGAGAACGCCATCTGGAAGCCGGCGGAGTCTGCGGCGGTAAACAAATATCCCTGCCTCAACACCCACTGGGCGGTAAGCAGCGACGCGAATATCCCTATGGCGAGCGCGCCGGCCAGGCCCTTGCCAAGGCTTTCGCGATCCTGCACGACCAGCTCTTTTTCAAACATGATGCTTTCAAAACTCATCCTGTTAGCGAGAAATCTTTTACGCCAACCGGAAATTTCTTTTTTTTCAGCCATAAGCGGTCTCTCTTGAACAAAGGAAAATTACTTCACTTCGCACCTAAACTGCCTTTTATTTAGTCTTTTTTCGCCCCTTCTTCGCGGGCTTCATTACCGTAGCCGGAACAGGACGGTCAAGGGCGGACATTCTGACCATGTAAAGCCCGGTGTTGGCTGGGTCCAGCGCCAGCGCTCTTGAATAGCTTTCATGGGCCGCAGGCAAATTTCGCATAAGCGCATGAACGTCGCCTTTGAGAAGCCAGGCGCGCGCGTAAGCAGGAGCGGCCTGCAGTATGAGGTTCAGGTCTTTCAGCGCGTCGTCGTATCGGCCGGTCTTTAAAACCGCAAGGGTGCGCCAGTAAAGATAAGCCCCGGCGCCGGGTTTGAGCTCCACGGCTTTTTTAAGATCTTCGATCGCGCCGGGATAATCTTTTGCGTTATACTTAAGGCGGCCGCGCGCAAACCACACCGGGGCGGAGCCGGGATTGGCGCTCAGCAGTAAATTCAAATCCCCTAGCGCCGTTACAGAGTCGCCCAGCTTGACCGCGGCAAGGGCGCGCTGATATCGCGCCAATTCAAGTTTGGGATCCAGTTCTATCGCCCTGTTCAGGTCGGCCATGGAGCCGGGATAGTCGGAAAGTTTATAGCGGGCTATACCCCGGTTGAGATAAGCGTACGCATAAGAGGGGTCCAACTCCAAAGCTGAGGAAAGACGGCTGACCGCCGCGGCGTATTCTCCGGAGTCCAGGTAAAGCGCGGCCAGATTATTGTAGGCCGGGCCGTATGACGGGTCCATATCTATGGCCTTCTGATAGTCGTACGCGGCCTTCTGCCTGTCACCGAGCTTTTCATAAACCAGAGCCCGGGAAGTAAGAGCTTCAGGGTACTTCTTCTTCAGCAACAGGGCCTTGTTATACATCTCAACGGACTCCATACTCCGGCCGGACAAAGCCAGACGGTTCCCCTGCTCAAAATAATATTCAGGCGACCTGTTGCAGGCGGCCGTAAAAACCAGCAGGGTTAGAATAGCGAGATATTTTTTCATAAAAATTACAGACAGCGCGGCAGCAAGACAGTAACTCCGCTAACTCCTTGAAATCATTCCCTGAGGCCTAATATCAGAAAAAAGGCTCCGACCGTTATCGCACTGTCGGCGACGTTGAAAACCGCAGGGAAAAAAGAAAAATCGAAAAAATCCGCCACAAACCCGTAAAATATTCTGTCGTAGAGGTTGCCCAAAGCCCCTCCCAAAACCAGCGCAAAGCCCGCGGTGGCGGCCAGGCCGCGCACGGAACATTTCATCCTGAAAACCAGCAGCGCGGCGATAAGAACGACGGAAAAAGCGATAAAGAAATTATTGCTATCTCTGAACATACCGAAAGCCACGCCGGTATTTTCAACGTACGTAAACCTTAAAAAAGGCAGGATCACCTCAGATTTGAGGTACAGATGTTTAATAGCGAGGGCCTTAGTGAAGCGGTCCAGGGAAAAAATCGCCAGCACCAATGCCGGTTCAAAGCCCCGGAGAAGTAAACCGGGGGTCTTAATTTTCTCACAGGCGTTTACAAATAGACCCATAGTCCAGTGTCCCGGTTCAGGCCTTTATTTTATTCAGGGCTTCGGCGCAGCGGCCGCAGACCCCGGCGCGCGCGGCATCCGCCCCTATATCCTTCTTCCATTGCCAGCAGCGCGGGCACTTGTCTCCGTCCGCATGCTCCACCCGGACCTCAAACTCCCCGGCCGCGGGGTCAAACTCAAGCGCGCAGGATGAAACGATAAGTATCTGAGGCCAGAAAGACAGCGTATCGGAAAGGAATTTATTCATATCCGCGCCGGAGGTGCGAAAAGTGACCTTAGCCTCTAGCGAAGATCCCACGGCGCCGCAGCGCCGGCGCTCCTCGATCGCTTTCGTAACGGTTTCGCGCAGATTCAGCACGCGGGCCCATTTTTCCCCGAGTTCCTTATTCAGGCGCTCAGCCGGAAATTGCGGATAGTCGGTCAGAAAAACGCTTTCTTCAAGGCACGGCGCTATCTCGGCTTTAAGCGTCTGCCAGCCTTCCTCGGCCGTGAACGACAATACAGGGCTGATCATTTTAAGCACCGCGGTCAGTATGTCGTAGAGCGCGGTCTGAGCCG
>Ga0114951_10005959_pt1 | contig 11009 bp, 7 predicted proteins | sample AM7aDNAmetaG_FD_88677 | JGI IMG/M metagenome (GOLD analysis project Ga0114951, IMG submission 88677) | Freshwater microbial communities from Finland to study Microbial Dark Matter (Phase II) - AM7a DNA metaG | ecosystem: Environmental > Aquatic > Freshwater > Lake | place: Finland: Lake Alinen... | reverse complement strand
TGGATGACCGCTTCGCGACCGTTTTCCGATCCGGTGGAACGTTGCAGCACCTTGTTTGAAACGGGCTCGCCGGTTTCCCAGACGGCACAAAGCTTGGTGGTGGTCGCGCCGCTGTCCGTGCCAATGAATATTTTTTTGCTCATGCGTGGAAATTATGAAATCGCGCAAAAGAGTGGCAGAGGCGCAACTAATTGCCAAAGTTTAATTTCCTGTGCAGAGAGGGCTTTGCGCAAAATAACGCCCTTAAACGCACCATCCTTGTCCTCAATTCACCGAAATTTTCTGCCTTGCCCTATGCGTGTGACCGAGGGTGGGTAGCTCGCGAAAATCCACCAACTTGATAACCCATTTCGAAATATTACCGCTGGTATGCCGTTCATGCCGACACCGAAAAAGAGCGCAAGTTGCGATTGATTATTAAGCAGCCTGCTAGCACAAACCAAGTAGTGGCCGATGTGATTCATGGCACAAATTAGTGAGATAGCCAAGTGGCCTAACAGACTGATTGGCTGCCAAGTCTGTATCCGCCTTCAGTCGTCATCCACCACTTTCACCGCCCAGGCGGGATACGACGTCCCCATCGTCGCGCGCCAGAGAATGCGGTTCAGCACGTTCTCGTCGCATTGGTCGGGCTGGTCGAGCGGGAGCCGGGCGGAAACCACGGCGTCCTGCCGCTGCGCCCCGAACAGTTTTTTCAGCGCCAAGTTTATTTCGTCCAGCGGCACGTTGTTCGTCACCGCGCTGAAGGCCGCGAAGTCCGGCTGGTTGGTAAAGCAATCGAACATCGGCGTGGCCGTGGCGTCAAACTGGTTCATCGGCGGGAGACCGAGCACCAGCTCCATGGTGCGCAGCAGGCTGGTCTGGTTGTATTGGGTGTGGATGACGGCGTGCCGCCGGGTGTATGCACTGGCCACGTAGGCCGTGGTGCGATAGCCGCTGACGTGGTCCCAACCGTTCTGCGGGTCGTCCTCAATTGCGAAGATGCAGGTGTCCTTCCAGAAGGGGCTGCGGCTCACGGCTTCGATAATTTGGCCGAGCGCGCGGTCGTTGTCGGCCAGCATGGCGGCGGGCGTGGGCGCGCCGGGCTTGGTGCCTTCGGTGTGGTCGTTGGGCAGCCAAAGAATGGTCAGCGCGGGCAGGTTGCCGGTCTTCTCAAATTCCTTCAGCCGCGCGGTGAATTTCGCCGCGCGCACGGCGTCCGGCACGCTGAGGTCCCAACTCACCCAGTTCGTTTCTATGAACGGCCCCAGCGCCGCGATGTCCGGTTCGCAGGTGTATTCAATCTCATTCGCGCCGCTGGTGAAATCCCGCCACGCCTCGGCGAAACCAATCTTGGCGGTGCGGGTGGGGGTTTTCCAGCGCTTGCTCGTCGTGCAAAATTCGCCAAAGTCATGGACGGTTTTGCCGTGTGCGAGCGCGTTGTCCCAAATGAACCCGGCGGGCGAATAGGCCAGCGCATCCGCACCCGCCAGCCCGAAGCCGCCGCTGGGATAACTGCGCGGCCAGCCCGCAAAGGAGCGCTCCAGATAATCCGTGGCGAGGCCGCTGTCCGCCCAGTTGTGGCCGTCCGCGCTGAGGATGCCGCAGCAGTAGGTGTTGTCCAGCAGCGCGAATTCACGGACGAGCTTGTGCTCATTGGGCGTGATGCGTTCGCCGAAATTGCACAGCGCCGCGTCGCCATTGCCTTCCGCCACATCGCCGAGCACCTGGTCGTAAGTGCGGTTTTCCTTGATGATGTAAATGACATGCTTGAACACGCTCACCTCGCCGGCGCGCTCGGGCACCGGCTGCGGCGCGCGGTTCGGACGCGGCGGCAACGCGGCCTGCGCAAGCAGCGGGTAGCGCAGGTTCGCGAGCGCGTGCTGCGTGAACACCGCCAGCTCGCTCTTCGCGGGCACGGGAATCAGCGAGAGCGAACCGGTGTATTGCTTGGTGTTGAAACCGAAGCCGGCCGCGCCCAGCTTGGCCCGCTCGGTCCGCGGGGCGAGATTTTTCAAATTGGCGACGCACAGTCTTTTGCCGCGCGCGTCAAACGCCAGCGCCGCCGGAAACCAGCCGGTGGGAATTAGGCCCAGCAGCGTCGTCCCTCGCGGCGCGAACTTGAAGACGGCGACGGCGTTCTGCGAGGCGTTGGCGCAGAAAAGGATTTTTCCCGAGGCATCGAACGCCAGCGCGTCCGGCTGCGCGCCAAACGGATCGCCCGGCGTCTGCCGCGCGGTGACGGTCTCGACGACCTCGTCACTGTGCGTGTCAATCACGCTCAACATGTCGCTGCCGGCGCTGGCGGCCACGAGCCAGCGGCCGTTCGGCGACAAGGCGAGCGCGCCGGCATGAGGTCCGATGACGATTTCACGCGGCAACGACGCCACCACACCCTGCGCGAGGTCAATCACCGTCACCGAACCTTCGCTGGCAATGCTGCGCGCGTCCACGCGCACGAGCGTGCCCTGCCCCGCCGGACCGGTCACGCTACCCGCGTCCGGCCGGCGACCGCCCCAGTTGCTGACGTAAATCTGGTGGCCAGCCAGCACCACGTCGAACGGCGCGACGCCGACATCCCATGTGCGCAAAACTTTTCCGCTGGCGGCGTCAAGTTCCAGCAGGCGGTTGGAAAGATTGCCCGCGACGTAAAGTTTTTTGCCATCGGCGGAAACGGCGAGGCCGGCGGGAATTTCGTTCACGCGACTCGGCGCATTCGCCGGCGGCAGCGCGATGGAGAACAGCGGCGCAACCTTGTGGTTGGAGCCGATGGCGAAAACCTTCACGTCGCCGCTGACGTTGGCGAGATAAAGCCGCGTGCCGTCGGGGGCAAAGGCCAAGCCGGTGAAACTCAACTGCGCCTTTTCATCCGCGCCGAGAATCGCGGACGTAATCGGCTGCGGCTCCAGAATCTTGCCAGAAGGCAGCGGGACGTGCTGCAAAACATTTCCCGTAGATGGGTCAACCACCACCAATTCATGGGCGATGCCGGAGGTAACGAGCAGTTGGCCGTCCGGACTCAACGCCAGCGCGTTCGGCCGGATGCCAGCGAGTTCCACCTGGGTGCCGGCGGGCGTGACGAGTTGGTTGGCCGGCGTGATGAGCGCATCGCCCGCGCGCGCGACCGGCGCGGCGGTGGTCACAAAATCATCCGCCCGCAACGGAGAATTCACAAATACGGCGGCGGCGAACAGGGCCGAAAAGCGGACATAAGATTTCGCGTTCATTTTTCGATGATGGGATGAACCGCCAAAAACGGCAAGCGACGTTACGGTGAAGTTGATTGGCAGCAGTCCGGATAAGGGAATTTTCGCTTCAGATTATTGATGGGTTTTTCAAAGCAGAACCAGGACAGCGAAGCCACGCCGATGGTGCCGATGATAAACATCGCCACCCGGCCAGCCGGAACATTGTAGATTTTGGCGAGCCACGCCGGGTTGCCCAGCCCGTCCATCACCGCTTGCCAGGCGGGCGCGGCGAAGTTGTGAAAGATGTAAAGCCCATAGCTGATTTTTCCGAGATAATTCATCGGCGACCACGCCAGCAGCGCCCCGGTCACCCCGCCAAAACCTTCGGCGGCGGAAAACACCAGCCAGCCCAAGACACAATCCTCCGCGAGGCGGTTGAGCGGGTTGAAAGTTGCGAGGCAACCGCAGCCGCGCCAGACCGCCACGCCGGCCAGGCCGAGGCACAGCAGCCATTGCTTGAACGGTCGCATGGCGACGCCGTTTCGCGCCGACCACGCGATGAGCGCGCCCATTCCCAGGGCGCTCATGCAACTGGGCATTAGGACGCTCGCGGTCGGGTTACCGCGAATGGAAGCGTTCATCGCCATCGCATAGAATGGCGCCAACAGCATTGCCGTCAAAATCGCCGGGCGCAGCGAGCGGGCGGGCAAAAACAGCATCAGCAGCGGCCAGAAAAAATAAAATTGTTCCTCCACGGCCAGCGACCAGAAATGGCTTAACGAACCGACCCAGCCGTGCTGATAAAAGAAGGCGTTGGAGAGATAGGTGACGTGCCAGCCCCACGATTCCCGAAGACCGGTGACGCCCAGCAAAAGCCCGATTAAAATGGTGGCGTAATAAACCGGAAAAATCCGCAGAAAGCGGCGGAGGTAAAATTGCTTTAAGATTGTTTGCCGGGACAATTCCGAACGGTTGTCCAGCAGGATGCCGGTGATGAGAAATCCGCTGATGACAAAAAATGTCTCCACGCCGAATTCTGCGCCGGGAAACTTTGACGGATCTAGCGTCCAGCACAGCCGCCAATGGCTCCAAGCCACCGCCGCCACTGACAGCGCGCGCAAGCCATCTAGTTGCCGGAGGTATTTCGGATTTGCCGACGCGGCCATAAGGGGTGCGCGCGCCAATGTTATTCCACCGCCGGATCCAGCCGCTTGTCGAGGATGAGATATTTGCGGACGTAGTCGAACACGGCGTTTTCGAGCGACGTGACGGGCGCGGCGTAACCCGTGCCGCGCAGGCGCAGCAGGTTCGCCTGCGTGAAATACTGATACTTGTCGCGAATCACTTCCGGCATCTCGATGAACTTGATGACGGGTTTCTTTTTCGTCGCGGTGAAAACTGCATTCGCCAGATCAATCCACGAGCGCGCGCCACCGCTGCCGATGTTGAACAGGCCGTTCGCGCGCGGCGTCGCGGCGAGATGCAACGTCATCGCGACCGCGTCCTTGACGTAAAGAAAATCGCGCTTCTGTTCGCCGTCCTTGTAATCCTTGCGATAGCTCTTGAACAATTGGATGACGCCCTTTTCCTGCACCTGCGCGAAACTTTTGTGGACGAGCGAGCGCATGTCGCCCTTGTGATCCTCGTTCGGGCCGAAGACGTTGAAGAATTTCAGACCGCAAATCTTGTTCAGAAAACCAGCCCGCTTGGCATGCAAATCGAAGAGGTGTTTCGAGTAGCCATACATGTTGAGTGGCCGTAACGTGTCGAGCGCGGCCTCGTTGTCTTCCATGCCCGCCGAGCCGTCGCCATAAGTCGCGGCGGACGACGCATAAACAAATCGCGCTTTGTTTTCCAAAGACCAATGCGCAAGGTCTTTGGTGAACTCGTAATTATTCTTGGCCAGATACGTCGCGTCTTTTTCCGTCGTCGCGGAGCAAGCACCCATATGCAGCACCAAATCGAATTTCCCCAGCGCGCCGTTTTGTAAACGCGTTTGTAAATCCGCTGCCTCGACGTAATCAGCAAAGCGCAGCGGCGTGAGATTGCGCCATTTTTCGTTCGTGCCGAGAATGTCGCAGACGACGATGTTGTCGCAGCCGCGCCGGTTCAGCGCCCAGACGAGCGCGCTGCCAATGAAGCCCGCGCCGCCGGTGACGAGGACGCGCGCGTCGGAAAAATCATTGGGCTTCATAAAAATTACCAGCCGAGAACGTGCGCAAAAATCAGCGGCGCAACAATTGTCGCGTCCGATTCGATGATGAACTTAGGCGTCTTCACGCCGAGTTTGCCCCAAGTGATTTTTTCGTTCGGCACCGCGCCGGAATAGCTGCCGTAGCTCGTGGTGGAATCGCTGATCTGGCAGAAGTAGCCCCAGAGCGGAACGTTCGTGCGCAGCAAATCTTGATGCAGCATCGGCACGACACAAATCGGAAAGTCGCCCGAAATGCCGCCGCCGATCTGGAACATGCCGAGCGTGCTCTTCTTGGTGGCGGTCTTGGTGTAATGCTCGGCGAGCCACGTCATATACTCAATGCCGGTGCGGACGGTGTGGACGTTTTTGATTTCGCCACGGATGACCGCTGCCGCATACATGTTGCCGAGCGTGGCGTCTTCCCAGCCGGGCACGACGATGGGCAGATTTTTCTGCGCGGCGGCGAGCATCCAGGAATGTTTCGGGTCAATCTGGTAATATTTTTCGTATTTGCCGGAGAGCAACACTTTGTAGAAAAATTCATGCGGGAAATAGCGTTCCCCCTTTTTGTCGGCGTCGGTCCAGACTTCGAGCATGGCTTTTTCCATGCGGCGCATGGCTTCACCTTCAGGAATGCACGTGTCAGTCACGCGGTTCATGTGGCGGTTCAGCAATGCCTGCTCGTCTTCCGCCGTTAGCGAGCGGTAACCGGGCACGCGTTCGTAATAATCATGCGCGACGAGGTTGAAAACGTCTTCTTCCAGATTCGCGCCGGTGCAAGTAATCAAATGCACTTTGTCCTGCCGGATCATTTCGGCGAGCGAAAGGCCGAGTTCCGCCGTGCTCATCGCACCGCCAAGCGTGATCATCATCTTGCCGCCGCCTTTGAGGTGCGCGACGTAGCCTTTTGCGGCGTCTACGAGCGACGCAGCGTTGAAATGGCGATAGTGATGCTGGATGAAACGCGAAACGGGTCCACCGGTAAGCGGAGCGGGTTTATTTGATTTTTTCTTGGCCATAAAATTATTCGGAAAATTTCTTACGCAAACAATACGGATGTTCGCGCGAAATCCAATCTCAAATTGAGAAAACCGGCGACAAACCTTTGGCGGAGCGGAAAGAAGATTTATTGCACCGCCACCAGATTGGGCTGCGCCTGCGAAAGGCCGCCGTTCACGTTGCCCTCAAACTTGGCGCGGATGATAACATTGTGCGTGCAGGTGGTGTTGTTGACGCGGAAGGCCGCGCCGCCGCAGTTCATGGCAATGAGGTTCGTGAAGGAATTATAGACGCACTCGCTTTTCGGCTCCGGCCCCCAGCCGCTCGCCGTCTGCGTTTCGGAATGCGCCATGAAAACGCCGTGATGATGGCTGTTGCGGATGGCGACATTCAGAAACTGGTTCTCCCGGCTCGCGCGCATGAAGATGCCCAGATCGTTCGCCGTCAGGACGGCGTTGCTGATGACGTTGTGGTTGAAAGCCAAATCCAGCGAGATGCCGGCGCCGGGATTGTTGTGCAGAAACAAATCCGCAAACAAACTGTCCGTCGTGAGATAGCAGGCCAGTCCGTCAAACTCGTTGTCGAACGCCTCCAAATCGCGGACGGTCAGGCGCGCCACGCCGAGCGTCGTGACTAGCCCGCCCGAACGGTTGCGCGCGCAGGTGACATGTTCCACCACCGAATCACTCACCGCCTGCACGGTGATGCCGTTGTTGCGGATCTCCGAGCCTTCGCCGGCCAGCCGCCAGAGTTCGCGCTGTTGATGCTCGCGGTTGCCATCGATGAAAAGGCTGCTGACGCGGAGATTTTTTACGGTTTGGCGCGGTTGATTCACCGGCTCGCCGAGAATAATCACCGGGCAATTGGCATTATCCGCCAGCCGCAGAACAGTCGCCATGCCGGCTCCGCGCAATGCCTGACCGTCGCGATGCAAAATGATCGGCTGGTGAATCTCATATTTTCCGGCCGGCAGGATGACTTCCCCGCCGGTGACCGGCAAAGCGTCGAGCGCGGCCTGGATTTGCAAATCCGAAGCGCTAGCGCTCAAATTGATTTCGACCGGTTGGGCAACCGGCAGCGGCGGGGCGGCGAGGCACAGCATCGGAGCGAACAGCAGCCACACCAGCGTGGCATTCATTCCCGGCGATCCGGAACCGACCGTCTGATTGAAGTTCGTTTTCATAACCTACGAGACTTTGCGACCAATCAGGACTTCTGAGTCAATGTCGTCCAATTCGAAAATTCGTCCAGCAAATAATTAGATTTTTTACAAATACTTTTGCCCCCGCCTAATGACCGTTTCCCCGCCGCCAGCTCCCGCAAATTCCGCACCGGCGTTGTTTCAGGATTTCCCAAAGCGGCGGAAGCGGTTATGCTCCGCCCGAAATTTATGCCGACCAAGACCCTGTCCGCCGCCGCCACGCCCGCCGAACTCGGCTACCGTTTTCCCGCCGAATGGGAACCGCACGCCGCGACGTGGCTCGGCTGGCCGCACAACGCCAGCGACTGGCCGGGGAAATTTGAAATCATCCCGTGGGTTTATGGCGAGATGGCACGGAAGATTTCGGCGGGCGAAAAAATCAATCTCATCGTGCGCCACAAACAGGACGAGGCGCACGCGCGGCACATTTTCAAACACGTCGGCGTGGATTTGCGGGAAATTAAATTCGTCACGCACCCCACCAACCGCGGCTGGACGCGTGACACCGGGCCGATCTTTGTGAAGCGCAGGAACGAGACGGACATTGTCCACTTTCATTTCAACGGCTGGGCGAAATACGACAACTGGCGCAAGGACACGAAGGTTCCCGAAACCGCGGCGAAGCTCCTCGGCAAAAAACTCTTTCACGCGGAACACAAAGGCAAACCCTTCGTCATCGAAGGCGGCGGCATGGAGTTGAATGGTCGCGGCACGCTCCTTTCCACCGAACAATGCTACCTCGATCCGAAAGTTCAGGTCCGCAACCCCGGCCTCGGCAAAAGGGAAATCGAGGACGCACTGAAAAATTATCTCGGCGTCACGAACATCTTCTGGCTCCGCGAAGGCCCGGTCGGCGACGACACGCACGGTCACATTGACGACATCTGCCGGTTTGTGAACCGCAACACCCTCGTGCTCGTCCGCGAGCGCAACGGCAAAGACATCAACCATCGGCCGCTGGAAAAAAACTGGGACCGCATCCGCGATTTGCGCCTCGAAGATGGCAGCAAGCCCGAAGTCGTGGAACTGCCCATGCCCTCGCCGCTGTATTTTGACGGCGTGCGGCTGCCCGCGAGCTACGCAAATTTTTACATCTGCAACGCCGCCGTCATTGTCCCGACCTTCAATGACCCGAACGACCGCGTGGCGCTCGGCATTTTGGGCGAACTCTTCCGCGACCGTCCCGTCGTCGGCATTCACGCCGTGGATTTGGTCTGGGGCTTCGGCTCGCTGCACTGCCTCACGCAGCAGCAGCCGGTGTGAATGTCGCGCGAAGGCCGCGAAGTAGGCAAAGTCGCGGAGCGACGAAAGAAAGTAGCCCACGGTGAAACCGTGGGGTAAGCGAAAAATGGAAAAAGCCCCGCAGGGGCGAAAGAAAATCTTCACGAATAATCTGTGGCCAAATTTCTTTCGCCCCTGCCGGGGCTTGATAATTTATCGGACACGAAACCCACGGCTATCGCCGTGGGCTACTATCGTGCGCTGCTCCGCAGCTAAAATGCGTGGCACCGCGATACAACCGCGCGCCGGGTGCGCTGGGACGCTGTTGCGGCTGGGGTGGTTTTTTCTTGATAAAATTTTTGGCGGGCGCAAAGTCAAATTTGTGAAACGAAATAAAACCCAACACTAACCTCAAAAAATATGGGTCTATTCGGAAATATATTCAAAGCGGCCGCAGGTAACGGAAAAGGAATTGAGGGTTGTATCAAAGATGCGGAATCAGGCGATGCAAACGCTCAATACTGCCTTGGTGGTTTTTATGAGCGGGCACAACTCGGCCTTCCGCAGGATGATTTTGAGGCTGCTAAATGGTATCGAAAAGCCGCTGAACAAGGTCACGCCGGAGCGCAACTTTACCTCGGCATTTTAATAGCGCAGGGACGTGGTGCAGAGCCAGATTTAGCAGAAGCGTATAAATGGATTGATCTAGCTAAACGAGGAAATGTTTTGGATAAAGCTGCTGCCGTTGAAACTCAAAGCAGGCTTTCCGCATTGATTACCCCAGACCAAATTAACGAAGGCCGGAAGCTTTCAAGTGAATTTGTTCCAACCAAGGGAATGGACGAAGAGCTAAAACTCCTTCAAAGAGCCACACAAACAGGAAATGCGGTTGACCAATATAATTTGGCTACATTTTACTCTCAAACCCGAATTGGGAACGAAGAAAGAAATTCCGCGCTTCTTGTTAAATGGATGACTCTTTCTGCACAACAGGAGTTTGCGCCTGCACTTTTCCAACTCGGAGCAGTTTATGAACTCCGAGGCAAGCCAACGGATTCTGAAACGGTATTTGAGTGGAATCTTAAAGCGGCTGAACAAGGTTATTCAGATGCCCAAGTAGAATTGTCTGATACTTACTCTGACATCTGGAATAAAGGCTTAAAAAAAGATTTGGTTCAGGCGTATAGGTGGTTGAAGGTGGCTATTGATCAGCATGAAACGTCTTTCGAGCCTTCGTGGGATTGCGTTCCGAAGGACGGCCGAGTTGACATGCAATGTATGGCAGGGCGGATGAAAAATCTGGTCAGTGTAATGACTGCCGATCAAATTGCAGAGGGGAACCGCCTTGCTGCAAGCTTTGTGCCTAAACGAGCATCGTCTATTTCGTAACCGCCTCGACGCAACGTCCGCAAATGGTAGGATGCTCGGCGTTTTGGCCGATGTCCGATTCCCAATGCCAGCAGCGCTCGCATTTCTGGCCGTCAGCTTTTTTTACAACCGGAATACAAGCTGCGGTTCCTTCGGCGCGATGCATCGGAATAACTTCCAACTGTGAAACATTAAGCAATTCTTTGAGTTCAATTGCGTGGCGCTTCTGCACATCAAGAGCATCAGCGGTGTAGCCAAGCAATTCAACCTTGGCATCAAGCGATTTGCCAATCGTTTTGCTTTGACGGGCCTTTTCCAATTCAGGCAGAACTGCGACGCGAGTTTCAAAAAGAGTTTTCCAATCTTTCTGCTCAACTTCGGAAATTGAAAATGTGCCCGGTTTGAATTCGCTTTCATGCACCGAGCCGGTCGGTTTGCCGGGAATAAATTCCCACGCTTCGTCCGCCGTGAACGCCAGGATCGGCGCGAGCATCTGACACAGGCCGCTCACCAGCCGGTGCAGCGCGGTCTGCGTGGAGCGGCGGCGCAGCGAATTCGCGGCGTCGGTGTAGAGCCGGTCTTTGATGACGTCGTGATAGACCGACGAGAGTTCCACGGCGATGAACTGGCTGAGCTTTTGATAAACGACGTGGAATTCGTATTGGTCGTAGGCGGCGAGGACTTCGGCCTCCAGCTTCGCGAATTCACCGAGAATCCATCGGTCGAGGCCGGTCAGTTTGTCGTCGGGCAGGGAATGTTGCGCCGGATCAAAATCGTAAAGGTTCGAGAGCTGGTAGCGCAGCGCGTTGCGGATGCCGCGATAGGTCTCGCCCACCTTGTTGATGCGTTCCTCGCTCAC
>Ga0114951_10005958_pt1 | contig 11009 bp, 7 predicted proteins | sample AM7aDNAmetaG_FD_88677 | JGI IMG/M metagenome (GOLD analysis project Ga0114951, IMG submission 88677) | Freshwater microbial communities from Finland to study Microbial Dark Matter (Phase II) - AM7a DNA metaG | ecosystem: Environmental > Aquatic > Freshwater > Lake | place: Finland: Lake Alinen... | reverse complement strand
GCTCCGCCTTGAGCTTCACGCCCCGGGACTCAAACCAGGCCACGGTATCGCTCGCTTGAAAAGAGTGAAAGGGCCCAATCAGCGCCTGCTGGCCTCGGGGATAGTGGGCCGCGAACTCCTGCGGGTCGAAGCAGTCATGGGTTACATTGCACCGCCCGCCTCCCGAAATGCGCACCTTGGCGAGGAACTGGGGCCCCTTTTCGAGCAGGGTGATCTGCGTGTCGGGCGCGGTTTGCGCGCAGGTAATTGCTGCAAAGAAGCCCGCCGCGCCGCCGCCGGCCACCACCACACGTTGTGAACTCATGCCGAAGAACGTAGCAGGGGAATGGGGAAAAAACAGCTTGCAATCAGGCCCGGCTATGATAAGCTGTCAAGACCAAGCCGACCAATTGTACACAGCAGTCTGGCGAGCTGGATTAACACTCATTGTAAGCATGATTTCAGAAGCCGGACCCAGGGGTGACCGGGGCCGGTCCGGTCCCGAATAACTAACTGCAAACCAGTCTACCAAACCTCAGATCCTATGAAGAAGCTCCTTCCGTTTATCCAATGGTCCGCCGCGGCGGTATTCTGCCTGGGCGCGGTCAGTGCCAGCGCCGGTTATGTCACGCCGCGAGTTCCGCCCGCCGCCAGCACGGCCCAGTCCTTGGCCCCTTTGGCGATTACTCCCAACAGCCTGCCCACCCTGCGGACGGTCACTTCCGTTAAGGACGACGGCCCGGGCTCGCTGCGGCAGGCGATCGCCAGCTCGGCGCCGGGCGACAGCATCAATTTTGCCCTCAAGTGCCCGGCAACGATCGTTTTGTCCAATACCCTGACTATCGCCGCGGATCTTACCGTGGTGGGGCCCGGCGCGGATAAGCTGACCGTGATGCGAAGTAGCGCCCTCGGCACGCCCGGTTTCCGGGTGTTCGATATTGAGGCCGGCGCCGTTACTCTTGCGGGTCTCACCGTCCGGAACGGCAGCGCCTACAGCGGCACCAACCTGCACGACAATGTTGGCGGCGGCATCCTTAACCGCGGCTCGCTCACGGTGCGCGACTGCGTTATCACCGGGAACATTGCGCCGACCACGGATTGGGGGACCAACTATGATCCCAGCGTCTCCATTGGATACGGGGCGGGCATCTTCAGCGACAGCGGCAGCGTGCTGGCGCTGTTCAACTCCACCATCAGCGGCAACCAGGCCAGCGCTGCGGGCGGGGGAATCAGCACCTTCAATGTCGCCAGCTTCAGGGCGCAAGGCTGCACCATCAGTGGGAACTTTGCCGGGCTGCAGGGCGGCGGTGTAAACTTTCAGGGGCAGTTTGGCGAGCTGGAGAACTGCACCATCAGCGGCAATGCCACCAGCGACGCATCGCCCGCTGCGGGCGGCGGCAGCGGCATCTTGAACCTGGCAATTGGCGATCAGTCTCCGCCGTCGCTGACGCTGATCGCCTGCACAGTCTCTCGCAACACCGGCACCGCCTATGGCGCGTTCACCGTCGCGGCCGTTTACCAGGACCTCGGGCTCACCAACCGGCTGCTGAGCACCCTGGTGGCGGACAATGACGGGTCCAACTTCTTCCTGTATGGCAATCCCACCTTCCAGTCTCTCGGTCATAACCTGGACAGCGACGGCAGCAGCGGTCTCGTGAATGGGGCAAACGGTGACCTGGTCGGCACCGTCGCCAGCCCGATCGACGCCAAGCTCGGCAAGCTGCTGAACAACGGCGGCCCCACCCTGACGATGGCGCTCCTCCCCGGCAGCCCGGCGCTCGGCGCCGCTGCGTGCAGCGATGCGGCGGGGGCTCCTCTGCTGGCGGATCAGCGCGGATTCCCGCGCGCGCATGTCATCGGTTGCGATATTGGGGCGTTCGAGAACCAGGCACCGACGCTGATTTGCCCGGCCTCCCAGACTCTGGAATGCGGTTCACAGAACAACGCGCTGGTCAGCCTGGCGGCCACGGTGGGTGACCCGGACGGCGACGCGCTGACGGTGGTCTGGAGCGTCAACGGCGTCCCCCGTCAGACCAGTGTGATTGCGCCCGCCCATCCGCCCAAGTCCAAAGTCGTCACCTTCACGGCTTCCTACCCGCAGGGTACCAATACCGTAACGGTGTGGGTTTCGGACGGCAAAGCCGTGCCGGTAGCCTGCACGACCCGGGTGGTCCTTCACGACAAGACGCCGCCTCGGATCATTTCGATCAAGGCTCTTCCAAATGTGCTTTGGCCGGTGACCGGCAAGCTGGTGCCCGTCAACGTGGTCGTCCAGGCGGTGGATGATAGCGGGCCGGTTACGAGTCGGATTGTTTCTGTCCGCAGCAATGAGCCGCCGAGCGGTAAGCAGCCGGACTGGGTCATTAACGGGAACCTGAGCTTGCTCCTGCGCGCCGAGAGATCGCCGCACGGCCATGGCCGGGTTTATACCATCACGGTCCAATGCCGCGATGTGTACGGCAATACCAGCACCGGAACCGTCCTGGTTACGGTGCCCCGCGATCCTTGGCACTGACCCGGTTCGGGAACCGCACGTTCAGGATAGAGGCTGGCCGCGGCTACTTGCCGGGCCCGCCCGGCTGGTCGAGCGCTTTGATCATTTCCTCGGCCTGCGTCCGGACCTGGGGTTCGACGTAGCGCAGGCGCAGCGGCTCGAGGGTGCGTCGCGCGGCCTCGGGATTGCGCCGGGCTAGCTGGACCTGGGCCAGTGAAAGGATATAGGACTGGTTCTCCGGTTCCAGTTGAATGGCTATCGCAATCTGCTTTTCCGCCGCAGGCAGGTCTTCTCCCTGGACCAGTTCGAAGAAACCCAGCAGATGATGAGCCGGACCGAAGTCCGGCATGAGCGCGAGCGACTTTTGGAGCTCGGCCCGGATCTCCGCCGTCGACTCCTTTTCGAGCGGGTGCACTTCGGGGCCTTTGGCGGTCATCAAATACTTCTCCCGGGCGTAGATGTAGTGGGCGAGGAAATTCACAGGGCCAAGCTGCCTGGCCTGGCGGAGATAGCGGACGGCTTGCTCGGGTTGCCCGCGCCGGGCGGCGAGCAGGCCCAGGCCGGCGCAGGGCAGGGGGCTACTGGGCGCGAGGATTCGGGCCTGCATGAAATAGGCTTCCGCGGAGTCCAGCCGGCCGATGTGCTGGAGTTCGTCGCCGAGGCGGTAGCAGGTTTCGGTGGGGGTGAGGCCGCGCGTGACAAGGCTGCGGGCCGTTGCCACGTTGGCGCTCAGAGGCAGCTCCAGGGGCTCGAATTTGCCGCGCGCCAGGTAGTGTCGCAGTTCGGCTTCCATGGCCGGCAGGGTCGTGTGCAGCGCGTTGGTGAAGGCCTGCTCGGGCGCTTGCCCCTGGCGGAGCAGGGGCGTCAGTTGCCGAAAATTGGCTTTGTGCGCCGGGTTGCCCCCCAGCATCAGGTAATGCGTGAGCAGCCACGACTCGGCGTAGAAGATGCCCTGGTGCTCGCGCTCGTTGTACTCCGGCGAATCGTGGCTCACGGCGAACAGCTTTCGCAGGGGCAGGAGCGGTTGTTGCGCCAGCACACGCAGGTGGCCATCGATCGGGCGGCCGATGCTGGCCCGGCTGCCGCCGCGCACGTCGAAGGTGGCGTAGATCTCGGCCATCCCCTCGTTCAGCCACATGGGCCAGTAGGGCTGGTTGTGCCGCAGCAGCAGGTGGGTGTATTCGTGGAAGACGACCTTGAGCGAACCGGTGTCGGGACCGGTCAGGGGCAGCACAATCAGGTTCTGGTCGCTCCCGCGGGTGAAGAACGCTGCCAGGTTGGCGGGCTTGCCCTGGTAAAGCGGCAGGAACGGCAACATCGCGGCGCGGTCGGGAAAGGCCATGACGATGATCGGCGGCGAGGCGACGGCCTGCGCGCCGGCCAGGATGGAATAGGCGTTGCGGAATTGATCCAGGCGCAGGGCGAGCCGGGCGACCTCCTGCGTGGGGCCGCAGCTATAGATTTGGAAATACGCGGTGCGGGCTTCAAACCAATGCCGATCTGTCAGCGGCAAGACGCCCGGCCGGCTGGGCGCCGCCGCAGCCGCTCCCGCCAGGAGCGCGGCCAAAGCCCCCAGCGCATATCGGATCATAGCACCATCACGCTCGCGCCCGGGGACGAGCGTCAGACGTCGCAGATGAGGACGCACTGCTTCAGCGAAGCCAGCGCATCGGGCCGTTTGGGAACGAATTCCTGCCCGACGAAGCCCTTATATCCGGTGGCCACGATGGCCTTCATGATGGCGGGGTAATAGAGTTCCTGGGAGTCATCAATTTCATTGCGCCCGGGCACGCCGCCTGTATGGTAATGGCCGATGTATTGATGGTTCTCCCGGATGGTGTCGATCACGTCGCCTTCCATGATCTGCAGGTGAAAGATATCATAGAGCAGCTTGAGGCGCTCCGAGCCGACGCGCTTGCAGACCTCGACGCCCCAGGCGGTGTGGTCGCACATGTAATCCTTGTGGCTGCGCTTGCTGTTGAGCAGTTCCATGCAGACGGTGACCTTGTGCTGCTCGGCGATCGGCACCAGGCGCTTGAGCCCCTTGACGCAATTCTCCAGGCCCTGCTCGTCGCTCATGCCGTTGCGGTTGCCCGAGAAGGTGATGATGTTCGGGAAACCGGCCTCGGCGACCTGGGGGATCGCCTTCTCAAACTTGGGTAGCAAATCGTCATGGTGCTCCACGCGGTTCCAGCCGTAGGGGATGGTGTCCGGGCCGTTGCACATGGCGCAGGTGAGGCCCGCTTTCCTGACCGCTGGCCACTCTTTGGCGCCCAGCAACTCGACCGACTCCAGGCCCAGCTTGGCGCATTCGCGGCAGAAGTCCTCGAAGCTCATGCTGGCCGGCTTGAGCTTGCCGGGGTTGAACAGCCCGCCGTAGCACCAGGCGGAGACCGAGTGGTGGATGTTGCCTTTGAGTTTGGGGCTGGCCGCTTCTTCCGCGGCCTGGAGGCGGCGGGGGAGGTTAGCCGCGACGGCCAGGGCAGCCGTGCCCCCGGTGATTTTGCTCAGGGCTGAACGCCGAGAAAGGGACTGATTCATGGACCCCAATTTACACAGGAAAGGGCAGCCGGCACAGTAAATCTTTTGGCGGGCAGACCATCCCGAACTGCGCTCGCGTTTTGCGCCCTGGCGTTTTGCTTTCCTCCTCCCTTCCCGGTGCTGTATATGCTAATCAATGCTCCTCACAGATATGAATACGCATACCTACCACCTTATCGGCTTAGTGGCCTTTGACCTGTGAGAATTGCGGTCTCATCCAGTGGTGCGGAGAAAGGCCGGCGAGCATCCCTTGAGCTGCTCTGGCGGCCCAACTTCCTGCTCGGACTGGTCGTCCTCGAGCTGCTGCTCCCAGGCTTTCGCTGCGGAGCGCGGCCGGAAGCGTTGAGCGGACCCCAGTCCACCAACCCACCCGGTCTCGCGTCTCCTGTCCAGCGCGTCCGAATGCCCGCCGTGGCCGGGCTGTTTTATCCCGGCGATGCCGCCGTGCTCTCCAGGACGATCGACGGTCTGCTGGCCAGTGCGCCTCAGCGCTCCTTGCCTCGATTGAAGGCCCTGGTTTGCCCGCACGCCGGCTACGAGTTTTCCGGGCAGACCGCTGCCATCGCCTATAAGCTGCTGGCCGGGAGCGATGCGCAAACCGTCCTGGTGATGGGCCCCAACCATTACGCGGTGTTCCAGGGCGCATGCATCCCCAATGCGGACGCTTACCAGACGCCGCTCGGGCTGGTGCCGATTTCCGAGAAAGCCAAAGGCCTGACTGCCGTCGCCCCATTTGCGCTGGAGCAGCCCTGCCTGGTCCAGCGGCCGCCGTGGTGGCGGCAGGCGCCGAAGGCCGCGCCAGAAGCCGGCCGGGACACGCCCGAGACGTGGGAGCATTCCGTCGAAGTCCAGGTGCCTTTTCTGCAGCGGACGCTCAAGCGCTTCAAGCTGCTGCCGGTGGTGATGGGCGAAGTGGACCCCGCCCAAGCGGCCAGGGTGCTGGCGGAGCGGCTCGACGATAAAACGATTGTTGTCGCCAGCTCTGACTTGAGCCACTACCGTAGTTACCAGGCCGCCAAAGGGCTGGATGACCGTTGCGTCAAGGCGATCTGCGACCTGGATATTGACGGCCTGGCCGCGCGGGAAGCGTGCGGCAAGACGCCAATCCTGACGCTGCTGCACCTGGCCCGGCAGAAAGGCTGGAAAGCGCAATTGCTCGACTACCGCAATAGTGGTGACGTGACCGGCGATAAAGACCGGGTGGTGGGCTACGCGGCCGTCGCCTTCACCGCGCCCGCCGCGGATAACCTGGCGGCGGCGGAACGGAAGTTCCTGCTGGAGCTGGCCCGGCAATCCCTCGTGAGCGCGGCCGCCGGGGACCGCTTGCCCGAGGTCGTGGCCAGGGACATCACGCCCAGGCTCGCGGAGAAGAAGGCCTGCTTCGTAACGTTGACCAAGAGCGGCACGCTGCGCGGCTGCATCGGCCACCTCACGGCCATGGAACCCTTGCACCAGGCCGTGATGGAGAACGCCCGCAACGCGGCGCTGCGCGACCCGCGTTTCCCCGCGGTCAGCCCCGACGAACTGGGCCAGATCAGGATCGAGATCAGCGTCCTCGCAGACCCGCAGCCGCTGGCCTTCAGCTCCCCGGATGATTTGCTGGGTAAACTGCATCCTGGGGAGGACGGGGTGCTGCTGCACATCGGGCCGCGCACGGCGACCTTCCTGCCGCAGGTATGGGCGCAGGTTCCCGACAAGGTTGAATTCCTCAATCACCTCTCACGGAAGGCCGGCTGTGAACCCTCCGCCTGGCGGGGCCAGGATGTTTCGATCTCCATCTACCACGTCGAGTGCTTTGAAGAAGAGCCTGCCCGGGAGTCGAAGGGGTAATCCTTGATGCGGCCCCATCGCGGCCTCGTGGGGCTTGAGTTTGGGCGTCCCGAGGTGCATGCTGCAGCGATCAGAAACCATGGTTGACGAGACAAGCCAACAATTGTCTGCGGCACGCAATGAGGCAACCGACCCGCTGGCCTGGTTCGCGGGCATGATTGATCACTGCTGCGATTACGCCGAAGCCGCCCGGAGCGCTGGCCGGCCGATCGTGGGGATCATGTGCGAGTTCACGCCGCGCGAGGTGATCCTCGCGGCGGGCGGGGTGCCGGTGTGCCTGTGCGGGGGATCGGCGGCCACCATTCCGGCAGCCGAGCAATACTTGCCGGCCAACCTTTGTCCGCTGATCAAATCCACCTTTGGCTACCAGGTCACCGGCAAGAATCCCTTCCTGAACTGGGCGGACCTCGTGGTGGCGGAAACCACCTGCGACGGGAAGAAGAAGATGTTCGAGTTGCTGGGTGCATCCAAGCCCATGTATGTCCTCGAACTGCCGCAGAAGGCCGAAGAGCCCGATGCGCTCGAGCATTGGGTTCTCGAGTTGCGGAAATTTCAGCAGTTCCTGGCAACCCGGTATGCGGTCGAAGTCTCCGAGCCCAAGCTTATCAAGGCCATCCACCTGATGAACCGCGAGCGCCGCCTGCGCCGCGAATTGGCCGAGCTCATGGTGTTGGCGACCCCGCCGCTCACCGGCCGGCAATTGCTCGACTTCAAGAGCATCATCTCCGGCGTCGAGGACGACCTGCGGCAATACGAGCGCGCGCTCGAAGGCTATGGCCGAGCCAAGGCCAGCGCCGGCATTCCGGCTGACAGTCAAGCATCACGCGTCACGGATTGCCGTTCCCCCGTCCGCGTCTTGCTGACCGGCGTCCCGCTGGTGCACGGCGCCGAGCGGGTAATCGAGCTGATCGAAGGCAGCGGCGGGATTATCGTCTGCATGGAGAACTGCACCGGCCTCAAGCCCATTCTCGAAGATGTGGATCTGGAGAGCGAGCCCGACCCGATCCGCGCCATTGCCAAGAAGTATTACCACCTGCCGTGCTCGGTGATGACGCCCAACCCACGGCGCTTCGATTCCCTGCGCGCCCTGGCGGCGAAGTTCCGGCCGCACTGCGTCATTGAACTGGTCTGGCAGGCCTGCCTCACTTACGACGTTGAGTCCGTTCAGGTGCGCAAGCTGGTTGAGGCGGAGTTGCACCTCCCCTACCTGAAGATCACGACCGATTACTCTCCCTCGGACTCCGCCCGCATCACCGCACGGGTCGAGGCGCTGTTCGAGATGGTGCGGGCGAAGGCCGGCTGATGGAAGTCTTCTACACCAGCCCGTGGGTGCCCCCGGAATGGATCAAGGCCCACGGTCTGGAGCCGCGTGGTATTTGGCTGGCGAGGGACTTCGCCTGCGCGCCGCTGCCGCTGGCGGCCGGGGTCTGCGCTTTTGCCAATGCGACCGTTCACCTGGCCGAGCGCCAGCCTGGGGCGGCTGTGATCTTCACCACCCATTGTGACCAACTGCGCCGTGGCTTCGATGCCGTCGCCGGGGCCGCCCAGTCCCGGTCCTTTCTCTTTAACCTGCCGGTGACGTGGCAGACGCCCGTGGCCGAGCGGATGTATGTCGATGAGTTGCGACGACTGGGCCGGTTCCTGGTTGGGCTCGGCGGCCAAGCGCCGGAGGTCGCGATGCTGGTCGAGGTCGTCAGGCACTACGGTGCGTCGCGTCGCCGCTTGCTGGAGGCGGCTTCCTGGTGTCCGGCGCGGGCGTATGCGGAGGCCGTGGCTCGGTTCCACCTGGATGGCTCCGTCCAACTGCCGCAGCCACGCGCAGAAGTTCCGCGCCTGCCGCACGAGGGATCCTCGGCGGCGGCTGCGGCTGAGGATAGCCGCGCTCCGGTCGCGAATGCGGTTCCGCTGGCACTGGTTGGCGGCCCGCTGCCGCAATCCCAAATGGTTCTGCTGGACGCCATCGAAAACGCCGGCGGGCGCGTGGTGCTCAATGCGACGGAAGCCGGGGAGCGCAGTCTCACGACTCTTCTCCCCCTGGACCCGTCCCCGGAGAATGCCATTGATCTGTTTGCGCGCGGCTGGCTGGCCAGTTGCGTCGATGTGTTCCAGCGGCCCAACACTCGCCTTTACGACTGGCTCCGCGAGCGCCTGGCTGCCCGCCGGGTGCGCGGCATCGTGCTCTGGCACTATGTCGGCTGCGATCTGTGGCGCGCCGAAGCCCAGCCGATGCGCGAGGCTTTCGGCTTGCCCGTGTTGCTCCTCGACGCAGACGAGGCCGCGCCCAAACGCAACCACGGCCGCCTGGAGGCTTTCCTGGAGTCCTTGCGATGAAGCTCCCATCCTCATGACCCAGCTTCCGCGCAAGCTCAGTCTCAACGAGTGGGACGCCCGCTACGAGCAGCTCGCCCGGGCCGGACTGCGCGAGCCCGGCTACGGCGGACCGTTGCGCCGCCACGTCCTGCTCGAAGGCGACTTGCGCCTGCGCCTCTTGCGCTTCGACAATTCCGCCGCCGCCCTGCGCCTGTGGAACTTTCTGCTCACCGAAAACCAGCGCCTCCATGCGGCCCGCGCCCGGGGCGAGAAGATCGTCGGCGCCATGAAGGACCTCGGCACGGTGCCGGTGATGGCCTATGCCCTGCCGGGCCTGCGGGCGTTCTATCCGGACGGCGCCTGGTGGACCCCTTGCCTGATGGAATGCAGCGACGGGTTGCTGCAGCAGGCAGAGCAACTTGGGATCGATGCGTCCTTCTGTCCTGTTCGCGCGATGCTGCCCGCGTTTCAGAATGGGGAGCACTTTCCGCGGCCGGACAAGCTGATCTGCAGCACCGGCGCGGTCTGCGACGACTTCTCGGCCATCGCCCAGCGCCTGGAGAAGATGGGCTTCCCGATTGTCTGGTGGGAGATGCCCCGGCGCCGCCCGCCAGACCCGGGCGAAGCCGCCTGCGCTCTGCCGGGCAATCTGAGCGCGCCGCAAGTTCAAGTGGATTGCGTGCGGGCCGAGCTGGAGCGCGTGGGCCAGATCTTGAGCGCGCTCGCGGGGCAGCCGCTCGATGACGACACTCTCGCCCGCGGCATTCACGAGGCGAACCGGGTGCGGCGTTTGCTCGCGGCGTTGCGCCGGGTGGTTTACACCTCGCCCGGCGCCCCGCTGCCGGCCCTGGAATTGCTCGTGGCCGAAATGCTCGCCATCCACTTCTGCTCGGATCGCGAGGAGACTTTTGCCGTGCTCACCGATTTGCTCGCGGAGGCCGAAGCCCGGCTCCGGCGGGACGAGTATGTCGTGGATGCCACCGCCGTGCGCGTCTTTTGGGTCAACCCCGTGGCCGATCTCCGCGCCATGAACCTGCTGGAGGACTGGGGCGGGCGCGTCTGCGGGTCGGACTATATGTTCACCCATGCGTTGGATCCGATCCCCGAAGACCTGCCTCCGATGGAAGCGCTCGCGCGGACGGCGCTGGCCGATCCGATGGTTGGCTCCACCCGGGAGCGAGCCCGCCGCATCGTGACCGACTGCCGGGCCGGCCGCGCCGAGGCGGTGGTGGTGTCCCGCATTCCCGGCGCCAGCCATTGCGCGCGCGAGGGCGCGCTCATCCGCGACGTGGTGCGAGCGGAGCTGGGGATTCCTACAATCGAGCTTGAAGTGCCCCCCATCTGTGATGCCATGCTCCCGACGCTGGCCTCGCGCCTGCAGGCACTGCTGGAAACCGCGAAGTCGCGCCGTTGATATGATTGAAGCATCCATGTTAAGCGAACTGGCCTCCAGTCTCCCTTTCCCCACAACGGTGGGCTGGGGTGACGGGGGGGAAACTGCCCATTCTCCTGCCGTCGCGAAGTTGCCCAATCCTCCTCGGCCTTCGGCTTTCGGCTTTCGGCTTTCCCTCGGTTTTCGGCTTTCGGTTTTCGGATTTATCCCATGCTTTGTGCCGGCATAGACGCAGGGTCGCGCGCGACCAAAGTGGTGCTGTTCGATTCCGAACAGTCGCGGGTGCTCGCCACCAGCCTGGCCGACCAGGGCGTTGAGCAGCAGCGACTGGCGGCCGAGCTTCTCGAACGCGCCTGCCGGGATGCAAAGGTGGAGCGCGCGGCGATCGAAGCCATCGTGGCCACCGGCTACGGCCGCAACGCCATACGATTTGCCGACACGACCATTACCGAGATCACCTGC
>Ga0114951_10005957_pt1 | contig 11009 bp, 6 predicted proteins | sample AM7aDNAmetaG_FD_88677 | JGI IMG/M metagenome (GOLD analysis project Ga0114951, IMG submission 88677) | Freshwater microbial communities from Finland to study Microbial Dark Matter (Phase II) - AM7a DNA metaG | ecosystem: Environmental > Aquatic > Freshwater > Lake | place: Finland: Lake Alinen... | reverse complement strand
GGGTTCGAATCCCCCCCTCTCCGCAAAGGCGTACAACTATCGGGGTATAGCGCAGCCTGGCTAGCGCACCTGGTTTGGGACCAGGGGGTCGCAGGTTCGAATCCTGCTACCCCGACAAGTTAAACAAGAACCCACCCGAATTTACTGGTGGGTTCATTTTTTATAGCCAAAGAAAAGTCAAATTTTGTGGACACAAAATGTGGAAGTATTCAGTGATATACGCTCGGGGTTAACAAGTTTTGTCATATAAATTGTATTTGTTTTCAGTATTTTAGGCGACGTTTGCACTCCACTCCCTGTACCTTTCGGTAGCCTGCTCCATTATCTCGTCCATCACCACGTTAAGTTCTTCAAGGGTAATCTTACCCCGCAAAGTCTTCTTCACCGACAGCATCATCTGGGCTTTGGCATCGGGCTTTTTATACCAGTCCACCTGAAGGTTTTTCTTGATGGATTGGACTATTTGCTTTACCAGTTCAGAGATTATCTTATTATCCGTAATAGCTTTCTGGTGTTTGGCAAGGATTTCGTAGAATGCCAGTTCTTCTTCCGAAAGCCCAAGCTGATTTGCCCGGGAATCTTCTTCAGTTATTTCCTTTGCCTGTTTGACCAGTTCTGCAATGGTGGTGTAACTGTCAATGGCGTTTTCGTGGTACCGGATAATGATTTTCTCGATGGCTTCCTTCAGGGACGTGTACTTGACGATGTTCTTGTACCTGCGCAGCTTGATTTCGTTGTTGAGAATCTGGCGCATTATCTCAATCTTGATATCCAGACCTGATTTCTGCTGCCGGGCTCCAAGCAGAAATTCATCATTTAAAATGGAGATATCGGGCTTTTCGATGCCCGCCATTGCATATATATCTATAATATCGTCCGATTCGATGCTACGGTGGATAAGCTCCTTTATCTGCTCAGCCTTGACCCTTGTTGCCCGTGGTGGATTCTTTACCTTTCCGACAGCCACGCCAAGGTGCTGGAAAAACAGAATGTCTGTAGAAATTTCGGGTATCTGCGGATGAGATTTGATAATCGGAACCAGCGCGCTCATCCTTTTCTCGGCTAACTGGAAGTCCTGGCATTGCTGGTCATCCTTAACAATATGATTAAGGGCACTACTCACAAGCAGAAATTTGCTGGCATTGTCCAGACCTTTCCACCCGGAATAATCAAACACTGCGGGGAGAAATCCCTTCAACTGTCCGACGATTTCAAGCAATTCATGATACCCGGCATCCAAATCGATGGTTGGCTTTCCCTTCCCACCACCACCTGTGTATTTAGTCGTGGCATCCTTCAGCTTATCGCCAATGCCGATGTAATCGACAATGAGTCCGTTGGGCTTATCCCTGAATACCCGGTTCACCCTTGCAATGGCCTGCATCAGGTTGTGGTCTTGCATTATCTTATCCACATACATCGTATGAAGGCAGGGGGCATCAAAGCCCGTTAGCCACATATCCCGGACAATGACAATTTTCAGGGGGTCTTCGGGGTTCTTGAATCTCTTCTTGATAGCTTCGTGCTGGTCTTTGGTTCGAAAATGCTTGTTCCACTCCTGCGGGTCTTTGCCGATGTTTCCCGTCATCACCACTGCAACTTCAGGGCAATCGGGAAGTTTGGTAATGGCATCATAGAGCTTTACACAGTTCCGTCGGCTCATACACACAATCATCGCCTTGCCTTCCAGGGTATCAGTTCGTCTTTTGAAATGTTGCAGGATGTCTTCGGCAATCTTATTAACTCTGTCGTCCGCTCCTGCCGCATCTTCCACCGCCGCCCATTTCATCCGGTTACTTTCATTAACGGGCAATCCGGCGGTGATTTCTTCAGCTTCCTCGTCGATGTCCTGATTGGAAATGTGGAGTTTGGCGAGCCTGGGTTCATAGAAAATCTTTACGGTTGCCTTGTCTTCCACTGCCTGGCGGATATCATAAACGTGGATAATTTCCCCGAAAACCTCGACTGTGTCGGCATCCCGAGTGTCCACGGGGGTGCCCGTAAAACCAATAAACGAAGCGTTTGGCAATGCCCTGCGAAGATTGCTGGCAAAGCCATCAATCAACCCGTATTGGGTACGGTGACACTCATCCGCCAGAACAACAATATTTTCACGTGTTGAAAGAACAGGATGTTCGGCTTCCTTGCCATTGCTATTCTCGACCAACCTGAACTTCTCGATTGTCGAGAAGATGACCCCGCCACCACTACCTGAGAGGAAACTTCTTAATTCGTCGGTGCTCTGGGCGTGTTTGACATCACCCACAAGGTCTTTCGCCTTCAGAAAATTCTCATATAACTGCTGGTCAAGGTCATTTCGGTCAACCTGAACCACGATGGTAGGGTTCTTCAATTCCGGCATCTGGCGAAGGATGCCTGTGTAGACCGCCATCGAAATGGACTTGCCTGAGCCCTGGGTATGCCAGATTACACCAATCCTGCCGTCGCCGAAAGGCTTGATGGCTTTCTTGGTCGATTCCACGGCAAAGTTTATCCCGAAGTACTGGTGGTACTTGGCTCCCTTCTTAATATAACCTCCTTTGTCCTGTTCGTGGAAGATGAAGTACCGGATATATTGCAGCAAACGCTCCTTAGTAAACAACCCCTGTATAAGCGACTGAAGCTGGAATCCGTCTTCCGAAATGCTGACCCCGTCCACCGATTTCCAGGGGGTATACCATTCCATATCGGCGTTGTACATTCCGTGCAAGGTGTTCAATCCATCGGAAATAACCGTAATGGCATTGTATTCGAACAGTTGCGGGATGTCTTTACGGTAATGCTGTATCTGGTTCCACGCGTTGTCAACCGATGCTGAACTATCGAACATATTCTTAAACTCGAACAGTACCAGCGGTAAACCGTTGACAAACAGAATCAGGTCGGCACGGCGGGTGTTCCTGCCTTCGACCGTGAACTGGTTAACCGCAAGAAACTGGTTATTCTCCGGGTTCTTGTAATCGATGGGATAGATATGCTCCACACAGGTTCTGCCATCCTTATCCAGCCAAGACAGATTTAAGCCATTGGAGAGTTTCAGGTGGAACGATCGATTGCGGACATCAAGGTCAGCGCCTTCGTTGAACAGAAGCTGTTTAATTGCGTCAGAAAGCACATCCGGTGGTAACTGGGGATATTGTCTTGAAAGGAAATAGGACAGGCTGTCTTCCAGCACCACCTTCTTGAAATTCCGGTGAATATCCGCCCCAAGCAGATGTGAATAGCCCAGTGCCTTCAACCATTCGATGGCAACGACTTCAACATCCGATTCGATAAGGTAATTGCGGGTCATAGGGCTTGTTCAATGGTTTGAAGGGCGGATGGGATGAAATCGCCTGATATGAGTTTGGGAAGAAGGTAATCTCTGGTTTGAGTAAGGTTTTCTATTTCGTAGGTGGAATTGTTTATCAAATCGAATTGTGGCTGAACAGCTTCTATAAATTTTTGAATAAGTTCATTTGGGGGGATAATGCACTCAATTTCACGGAACGCTTTTTTACTTATTTCCAAAAAAGTCGAACCGTTAGCGTATTGGATGATTAAGTCTATATTGTTTTTAAGCCAGAAGTATATAAATTGGTGGCTAAACGATGAATCTGGCAGAATTGCAATGTACCCTTGGTTAATAGCAACAGGAATATCTGCAATGGCAATATAACCTATTGGAGCACGTGATGATAAAAGTACCGTGCCAATAGGCAACAGGCCCGATGATACTTTCTTTAATCCAAGTTCAGTAAGTTTACTTTCCGTATCAATAAGAAATGGACTTTTTAAATTTGCTAAATCTTTTGGCGATGTCCAATGGATAGAACCATTCCAGAATTTCGATTCCATAGTGCTTGGGGTTCCACCACCCCGTATTTTAACAACTTCTTCAAGTTTCCCGTTTCTCCACCCTTCAGGCAAATTCTCAGGGTCAATATCATCCACGAAATAATGCTTGTAGAGTGCCTGAGCCATCTGTTCCAACGTTTGGTTCATCTGGCGGTTGAGTTCGATTTTATCATCAAGGGCACCAAGGATTTCAGCGATGCGGTGCTGCAAGGGGAGTGGTGGACAAGTTAATTCGAAAGTTGAAAGTATTTTGGCGTTTGCACCCGGTTGTGCGGAACCACCTTTAATTGATTCAATAAAGTTTCTCCAATCATTAGTTCGTAAAACAAAACTCACATATAACGGATTCGCAATTTTTCTATCAATCCTAAATCGAATAAGATATGATGCAAAAACGGCATTAATATCATCTTTTATGATGGACGTTTCTCCTGTCGAATTACCAGTTCTTGCTATAACAATATCTCCGATTTCTAACTTATTCTTCTCGAATTCCGATTTGGTTATTTCGCAATATGGCACGGATGCCCAATCAATGTGGGCATCCTGAATGTCTGTAATTCTTAGAAATTTGCACCCTGTGTTTCGTTTGGTTGCACTTGCTGTATAACCATAAGAAATATCCTGACAGATTTCACCTAAAGAATATGAGTTCCACCCTTCCATCTATTCGTCCTTTACCGTTTTCATTTGTTCTTCCAGTTCCTCGATGGTTGGCATCTGCTTTGCCAGTTTCTTCGGCAGGGTTTTCCGCAGTTCATAATCAGCTACTCCAATGGGCGTGCCAATGCTTTTCAGTGAGTATTTGATAACCGTTTGATTGGGCGTTTTACAGAGCAATACACCAATGGTGGGATGGTGCTCTTTGCCTTTGATTTGTTCATCGATGCAGTTGATGTAGAAATTCAGCTTCCCGGCAAATTCAGGCTGGAAATCGCCCACCTTCAGTTCAAATACCACGAAACAATTCAGGTGAAAGTTGAAGAAAAGCAGGTCGGTGAAAAAGTCATCGCCTGCCACGTTCAGATTGAATTGGTTCCCGACATAAGCAAAGCCCCTGCCCAGTTCCAGCAAAAATTTGCGGATATGCTGAATCAACGCAGCTTCCACTTCACGTTCCTTGGCTTCTGCATCCATATTCAGGAAATCAAAGAGATAGGGGTTTTTCAGCGTTTCCGTGGCAAGGTCGGATTGTGGATTGGGCAGGGTCAGCTCAAAATTGCTCAATGCCTTGCCCTGCCTCTGGAATAGTTTGCTGGTGATTTGGTGAACAAGTACATTTCGGCTCCAACCGTTTTTGATAATTTGCTGGATGTAGAAAGCCCGTGAGTCAGCATTTTTCACTTTATCCAGTAAAACCTGATGGTCTGACCACGGTATCTGTGCCAGTTCAAGGTTCGTGATGGATGTGGCATCCAATTTTGCAGCAGCTTGCTGCAAAATTATACCAGTTTGGATGTCAGGACTTTGTGTTATTGCAGCAGGTTGCTGCAATAATTCCACCGGGGATGCCGATAACGTAAAGTGTGGATATGCGTTTGAAAAATCACGCATATAGCGGAGATTACGCGGGGAAAGTCCTTTCATCTCCGGGAAGGACGTCTTCAGGTCGATGGATAATTTCTCGACTGTTTTTGCGCCCCAACCCTGCTCACCTTCCATTGTGGCAATCGTCCTTCCTATTTCCCAGTAAAGGGAAAGCAACTGTGCATTGGCGGAAATTGAAACCCGCTGCCGGGTCTGAATTATTTTCTCCTTCAGCCCCTGCAATATTTTCAGGTAATCTGAATTAACTTCCATTGCTCAGGCTTTTTAAATTTTGTTGTATCAACTGCTGAAGCTCATTGCTCCGTGTGAACTGTTCGTTAAGCTTGGCAGTAAGGGCTGCCATTTTTTCTTCAAACGGGATGCCGCCATCCTCTTCTTCTTCGGTGCCGACGTACCTTCCGGGTGTAAGAACTAATTTCTGCTTTTCAACTTCTTCCAATGACGCACTTTTGCAGAAACCATCGACATCCTGATGATTCCCGCCAACATTCCGCCACTGATGGTAGGCATTGGCAACCTTGGCAATATCATCATCACTGAAAGCACGCAGTTTCCGCGTGACCATTGTCCCAAGTTTTCGGGCATCGATGAACAGGATTTCGTTTCTCCGCTCCCGATGAACCCCATCCTTGCCGTCACGATTTTTGCTTAAAATAAAAAGGCAGGCAGGAATTCCTGTCGTCAGGAACAGTTTCTCGGGAAGTTGAACGATGCAATCAATCATCTCTTGGGTTATCATATGCTCCCGTACGTTCTTTTCGCCGGCATTGCCCGTGGTCATTGCCCCGTTTGCCATCACAACCCCAGCTGTTCCTCTTGGGCTCAGGTGATACCAGATGGTCTGGAACCACATATAGTTGGCATTACCATTGGTGGTAAAGAGTTCTTTGGCTCCAAAAATTCGCGGGTCATTATCTCCCAGCATCTCGGGATGCCACTGCTTGACGTTAAAAGGCGGATTCATCAGAAAGTAATCCGCACCATCCTTACCTGAAATTTCCGGAAATTTATCATCGAGCAAAGAATCCCCGAGTTTGACCTGAAAGTTCATATTGCGAAGCAGCAGGTTCATCTTGCACAACCGAAGGGTGCCTTCGTACCGCTCCTGCCCGTAAACCATATAGTTGGGATTTGAATTGTGAGCTTTCAGGAACTTCACCGACTGAACCATCATCCCGCCTGAGCCGATGGCTACATCCATTATGCGTCCGCTCAATGGTTCAATCATTTCTACAAGAAGGCGGACAATGCTGCTGGGAGTGAAGAATTGACCACCACCGCTGCCTTCTGCCATCGCAAACTTGCCGATGTAATATTCATAAATCCTTCCATACAGGTCGGTTTCCGGGTGTTTCGATTCGGAAAACTCTTCGGATGAAAACAGGTTTATGAGTCCTGCCACCTGCACTGGCGATAATTGGCTCTTAACAAATATGGGCGGAAGAAGCCCCTTGTGGTCGGGCTCCCTTTCTGCTAACAAATCATCAATGGCAATAAAGGCATTATCCACCTTCACCTTGATGTCGTCCTGATTGGCATTTTCCAGCAAGTATGACCACGTTGCTTCCCGGGGCAGCTTATACACGTTCTTCGATTGGTATTCCAGAGGGTCTTCAAGGACATAGCTGATTTCCTTCTTGTCGGTGGAATAGTAATCCGATTTGGAGTCATTCAGTTGCTTTTGCAACTCGGAGTAACGAATTTCATATCGTTCCGAGAGGTGCTTTACAAAGAGCAGGGACAAAACGTAATCCTTGTATTGATTCTCCGCTACCGCTCCACGAAGTTCATTGGCTGCATTCCATAGTTTGTCTTCGAAGGGAATATCAGCCTTGGCGGTGGATTTGGATTGTTTGGCCATTTTTTTTAATTCGATTCATCACATCTGATTTTAAGCAATATTAGTAAAAGTAAATTAATATTTAATGTGATTGATGAAGATTAGGGCATTATTATGCCAATACCTCGATGCACAATTTCGTTGCCGCTTCCGCTCACTTTATTCAGGCCATTCCATAAGGAGTGGTTTTTTTTCCAAAACTTTTCATTTTTCAGAGCCAGGTTGTCATTCATTATTAGGTTTAGTTGTTTTTCAGATGTATTTTTACTAGTTGAAAATGACAATATTATGGATACTCTGAATAAAACTAAGCCACAACTTCTTAAAGAGTTGCAGGAATTAGTAAAGGAGAATGACCAATTAAAAATATCATACGAAAGAGAAATCAAGGAACTCAAAAAGGAAGCTGAAATGTTGCGGGCAAGCGAACAACGACTGTCTTCCATCTATAACACTGTTAACGATGTCATCTTCCAATTGACAGTCGAGGCTGATAACAAATATCGTTTCATTTCGATTAACCAGGCATTTTGCAACATTACTGGTTTAACTCAGGAGCAGGTTTTGGGCAAAATGGTGAACGAGGTGATTCCAGAACCTTCTTTAACGATGGTGATGGGAAAATGCAAACAGGCAATTGACGAGAAGAGAATGGTCCAATGGGAAGAGGTTTCAGAATATCCTCGCGGGCAGGTAGTCGGGCAGGTTAGCATCATACCTGTTTATAATAACAAAGGAGTTTGTACAAATCTGGTTGGTTCAGTCAATGATATCAAAGAACTCAAGTTGGCGAATCAAGCTTTAGTCGTGTCAGAAGAAAAATATCGTGTTCTGTTGAAAGGTAACACACTTGGCATTTTAGCCTTCGACATCGAAACTCATAAATGTGTTTTTTCTAATTTAACTGCATGCAAATTATTTGGTTATAAAGATGAAGAGATTTCAAAGTTGAGCTTAGCCGATTTTCACCCAAAGGATTCGATTGAAAAGGTGATAAGCGAATTTGAGTCTCAGGGGCGTAGTGAGAAATCTATTTCGAACGCCCTGCCTTGTCTGCGAAAAGACGGTAAGATTTTTTATGCTGATATAGCTGGATATTCCACCACCCTGGACGGCAGAAATTGCAGAATAGGTTTTATCATGGATGTAACTGAACGAAAGAAGGCAGAAGAACTAATGGAGCAAACCCGTCAGAATTATGAAACCTTTTTTAATACTATAGATGAGTTTCTTTTTGTACTTGATGAGCAGGGAAATGTCATTCATGCAAATTCTACTGTGTACGACCGCCTTGGCTATACAAGGGATGAACTTTTCAGAAAGCCGGTCCTAATGATTCATCCGCCTGATCGCCGTGACGAGGCTGGAAGAATTGTTGGCGAAATGCTAATGGGATCCGCACAACTTTGCCCTATTCCTGTTCAAACAAAATCGGGCGTACAGATTCCGGTTGAAACAAGAGTTACCCTTGGATCCTGGAATGGGAAACCTGCAATTTTCGGAGTCATGAAGGACATTTCACAGCTCAGATTATCAGAAGAAAAGTTTTCGAAATTATTTCATATCAATCCCTCTGCCTGCGGGTTAAGCGATCTGGAAACAAGACAATATATTGAAGTTAATGAGGTGTTTTACAAGCTATTTGGATTTGAAAAAAATGAAGTAATAGGTAAGACTGCGTTTGAGCTAGGCATACTTACCCCTGAATCGTCTAACGCCATACAAATGCATGCTGATAGCGATGGGAGGATAATCAATGTTGAAGCCAAACTGAAAGCAAAGAACGGCGATACTAAGCATGTCATGCTGTCGGCTGAAAACATTTATATTCAGGATAAAAAATACCGTTTTACTGTGGTTTATGATATCACCGAACTGATACACATTGAAAATGTACTGAAAGAAAGTGAAGCTTCACTTCGGGATGCTCAGGAAGTTGCCCGTTTAGGCAGCTTCGTTTGGGACATCTCGGCTGGTTTATGGACAAGCTCATCCATTCTTGATACTATTTTTGGCATTGATGAAACCTATATCCGCTCGTTGGAAGGATGGGCAGCAATAGTTCATCCAGAATGGCGTGACATGATGGTTGATTATGTCACAAAGGAAGTTTTAGGGAAGCATCAAAGATTCGAAAAAGAATATAAAATCATAAACCATAAAAATGGAGAGGAACTTTGGGTGCATGGTTTGGCTGAGCTGAAGATGGATAAAAATAACCAGCCTGTAAAATTAATCGGGACTATTATCGATATTACTGAACGCAAAAAGGCAGAGGAAGCTCTTCATAATGAACGATTAATGATACGTACGCTCATTGATAATATTCCGGATTCAATTTATTCGAAAGACACAGCCGGCCGCAAGACACTTGTCAACTTAGCTGAAGTGCGTTTCATGGGAGCGAAATCAGAGAGTGAAATTTTAGGCAAGACTGATTTTGAGGTTTACCCAAAAGAACTTGCTGAAAGTTTCTTTGCTGACGATCAGGAGGTGATACAAACTGGTAAGCCAGTGCTTAACAGGGAAGAATATATCTTTGACGAGAAAAAACAGAAACGGTATCTGCTCACATCTAAACTTCCATTGAAGAACAAGGATGGCCAGATTATTGGGTTGGTAGGTATAGGCCGTGACATCACCGGGCGCAAGCAGGCTGAAGAAGAAATAAAACTTAAGAACGAACAACTTTTTAAAACGAACGCAGAAAAAGATAAATTCATTTCCATCATGGCCCACGACCTGCGTGGCCCTTTCCAACCGCTTTTAGGTTTTACCCGAATGCTGGTGGAAAACTTACCTACAATGAGGCTCGACGAGATTCAAAAGATGGCTTTGAGTATGAGAGGTGCTGCAAACAAACTCTTTAATCTGCTCGAAAACCTTCTTGAATGGTCACGAATGCAGCAAGGATTAATCCCTTTCACTCCCGAAAAAATTCAATTGCTTCCGGTGGTTGAATCTATTATACCATTTGCGTTAGAACCAGCGAAAATTAAAGAGATTGAGCTGATTATTGATATTCCCGGGGAAATATCTGTTTATGCCGATGGCAACATGTTGAAATCAGTAATGCGAAACCTCGTTTCCAATGCTATTAAATTTACGCCGAGGGGAGGAAAGGTAAGTGTTTCGGCTAAATCAACTATTGATAATAGTGTTGAATTCTCCTTCAAAGATACTGGTATCGGAATGAGTCCTTCGTTGGTTGATAATTTATACCGACTCGATCTGCAAACCAATCGCAAAGGCACCGAAGGTGAACCCAGCACAGGACTTGGATTGATTATAAGTAAGGAATTCGTCGAAAAGAATGGCGGCAGGCTTAGGGTTGAAAGCGGGGAAGGCAAGGGAAGCACATTTTATTTTACACTGCCGGGCCTAAAGGATGGAATACCGAAGTGAGCAAAGGATGGGATGAATTTGAAATCTGACACATCCCCTTTTTGCAATAATTAAATGTCGCGTTTTCGCGTACCTGCGCGATTATTTTTTTAAATATCACACTGAAGTTTTTCTAATTCGTTAATAATTCCCGTATTTCAACTAATAATTTATTTTTAGTGCCTGATAATCATACGATTAGCGGCACAAAGCCTTCCATTAATAATTTGCCTGCAATGTTTGGCCCAACTTTTGCATTCTTCTGTTTCATGAAGCAATGCGTTTAAAGTATATTTGCTCAATAATCACAATAAGGAAAAATCGGGAAAATTTAATAATAGCAAACTTAAGATCACCACCTTATGAAAAAACTATACTTACTCATACTTCTTATGACATC
>Ga0114951_10005956_pt1 | contig 11011 bp, 12 predicted proteins | sample AM7aDNAmetaG_FD_88677 | JGI IMG/M metagenome (GOLD analysis project Ga0114951, IMG submission 88677) | Freshwater microbial communities from Finland to study Microbial Dark Matter (Phase II) - AM7a DNA metaG | ecosystem: Environmental > Aquatic > Freshwater > Lake | place: Finland: Lake Alinen... | reverse complement strand
GTGGAGTCATTATTGGCCGCGCTCTTTACACCGGTGCTATTTCTCTGACAGAAGCGATTGCCAAATGTAAAAAAGCTTCGTGATAGGAAAAGGTGGTGGCAATTATGGCGGATTGTGTTTTTTGTAAAATAGCTCAAGGGGAAATACCCTGCGGTAAAATTTATGAAGATGATCAAGTTTTAGCATTTGATGATATTGCGCCAATGGCGCCGGTGCATGTAATTATCATTCCTAAAAAGCACATTGCCACACTTATGGATCTTGACGATAAGAGCATTAGTGTTGCCGGTGATTTGATGTCTGTGGCGCAAAAAGTAGCCCGGATCAAAAATATAAGTGAGCGAGGTTTCCGCACAGTAATTAACTGCAATGCCGAAGGTGGCCAGGTGGTGTTCCATCTGCACATGCATCTTCTCGGTGGTAGAAAACTGCAAGACCCTTTGGGTTAAACAAAAGAGGTGAATATAATGGATATAAATACCAGATTAAATGATGAAATGGTGATTGCGGCAAAAGCCAAGGATAAGGTCAGGCTTTCGGCTATTCGTATGCTAAAAACCGCATTGCATAACAAAGAAATTGATTTGATGCGGCCTTTAAACGAAAGTGAAACACTGCAGATTATTTCCGGGATGGTCAAGCAAAGAAAAGATTCCATTGAGCAGTTTGCCAAAGGTGGAAGGACTGACCTGGTGGAAAAAGAAGAGGCGGAACTGAAAGTTGTGCAGGAATTTATGCCGGCGCAAATGTCAGATGACGAGGTTGTATGCATTATTAAAAAAGCAATTGTGGAAGCTGGAGCTGTTTCGGTCAAGGATATGGGCAAGGTAATGAAAGTATTGATGCCGCAACTGACCGGTAAGGCTGATGGTAAAATGGTGGGCGAAAAAGTTAAAGAGCTCTTGTCTCAATAGAGACTCCTATCCTCCAATGATTTGGCTAGAAAAGAAATTAAAATTTTTAAAACAGGCAAGAATAGTCAGTGCGTTTTGATGACAGCAAGATTGAGGAAATTAAAAGCAGGATAGACATAGTTGAGCTTGCTTCCGAATACCTGACTTTAAAAAAGGCAGGGCGGAATTATAGCGGGCTTTGCCCTTTTCATCAGGAAAAAACGCCATCGTTTACCGTCAATCGCGAAAAGCAAATGTTTTATTGTTTTGGCTGCGGCGAAGGTGGCAATGCCATTACCTTGCTGATGAAGATTGCCAACATGACTTTTCCCGAAGCGGTTAAGTCTCTGGCGGAAAAGACGGGGGTTATTTTACCGCTAAGGTCGGTTAATAAAGATGGCAGTCAAAAGGATTCTCTGCGTGAGGAAATAACCGGTTTGAATTTGAAAGCGGCGCAGCAGTTCAGCCGCAATCTTAATTCTTCCGCGGGTAAAGTTGCCCGTGAATACTTACAAAATCGAGGTATTTCCGATGATGCCATCAAACATTTCCGGTTGGGTTTTGCACCGGATACCTGGCGCTCTTTGACAGATTACATTGAAGGGAGCGGTTCATCCTTGAAATTAGCCGAGCAGGCAGGCCTGATAGTTGCCGGCAAAGAGGGAAGCTTTTACGATCGGTTTCGTGGACGTCTTATATTTCCCATAGAAAATGTTTTCGGTGAAATAGTTGCATTTGGCGGCAGGGTTATGGAAAAGGGCGAGCCGAAATATTTGAACTCGCCGGAATCACCTGTTTATATCAAGGGGAAAAATTTATATGGCTTGAACAAAGCGAAGGAGGAAATACGTAAGCAGGGTTTTGCGCTTATTGTCGAAGGTTATTTAGATTTGATTTCTCTATGGAACGCGGGCATCCGCAATGTAGTTGCCACTTTAGGTACTGCGCTGACTCGAGAGCACTTGGAGCTTTTACGCCGTTACACTTTGGATGTTGTCGCTCTTTTTGATCCGGATGAAGCAGGGAAAAAGGCGCTCGATCGCAGCCTGGAACTGTTTCTAAGTATGAACATGCACGCGAAGGCTTTAATCCTGCCGGAAGGCTGTGACCCTGATGATTATGTAAAAAAATACGGTAAAGAGAAACTTGATAAACTAATCGAGTTGGCTCCGGCGATTAGCGATTACTATATTGAAAATGTTTTGGGCAACGGTAAGACATTTGAGGAAAACCGGGATTTGGTTAAAACCGCGACGGAATTCATCGGCAAAATTGGCGATGAAATTGAAAGAAACCTTTTTATAAAACGTGTAGCGGAAAAATTGGGTATCCCTCAGGAACTATTAAAGAAGGAGATCCATAAAAAAGATGTCCAGCTTAAACCTAAGGGGGGCAGTCAAAAGAAAACGATTGATGCTCTCATTGATCCCGTGGAAGTGCACTTGATCAGGCTGCTTTTGGAGTATCCGCTGAAAACAACTTATGTGGAAAGTGAAAAGGTATTAGATTTTTTTTTGCACCCGGAGTTGAAGCATCTAGGAGAAAAAATTGTTGAAACCTATCGGCTGTTGGGTTTTGTAGATATAAATGTTATACTGTCTGCGGATGATGACAGGCCTTTGCGGGAAAAGATATATAAATTAAGTATAGAGGCACCACCGACAGATGATGCGATGGTGGAAAAAACCTTTACGGATAATATAAGAAGAATTAAAGAAAAATGGTATAAGGATCAACATCGTCAACTGAAGTTAAAACTGGCGTATGCTCAGGAAAGTGGGAACGAAGAGATTTTAAACAGTCTTCTTTATGAGAAAGCAGAATTAATAGCAAAAGAACGGGAATTACAACTTAACCCCACTTAGCTGCGCATGTGGGATAATTAAACTGACAGATATTACTGTACTGCGTTTGTAATATCTGAGTTTCATTATAATTGGAGTTTCACAAATAAATATTCAGGGAGAAGCCAAATGGCGAAAGAAATAGAATCCGATGAGTTTAAGAAATTAATTTTATTGGGCGAAGAAAAAGGGTTTTTAACTTATGACGACGTCAACGATCTGCTGCCGTCGGATGTGACTTCTTCCGATCAGATTGATGATATTATTATGCTCTTTGGAGAAAAAAATATTGACATCATTGATACTGAACAAGGTGATAAACTTCTGGTGAAGAAAACGGCGGAGGAAGTCGTCCCTGTGAAATTTCCGGAGGCGCTTTCGCTGGTACCGGGTGTAGGAAAAACCGGCGATCCGGTAAAAATGTATTTGCGGGAAATGGGGTCGGTTTCGCTTTTAAGCCGCGAAGGTGAAGTGGAAATAGCCAAAGAAATTGAGCAGGGAGCGCGAGAAACTATGTGGGCTATCTTTCGCTTATCTGTTTCGATTAAAGAGGTGTTCAATATCGGCGAAAAACTACTCACAGGCGAAATTAGAATCAAGAGTGTTGTAGACAGTATTGAAGATCAAGAAGGAGTAATGGAAGAAGATGAACATAAAGAAAGAGTTTTAAAACTTATTGATAGAATCAGGCTATTTGACGATCGCAATCAGGTATTGCGCGAAAAGCTTAAGTCCAAAACTATTAGTGCCAAAAAGAGCGAACCGTTAACGGCCGAGTTAGAAAAAAACACTAAAAATATCATCACCCTTTGCCGGAAAATACGTTTCAGTAAAAAGCAGATGCATCGTTTCGTCGCTCGCCTGCGATTTTACACGGATGAAATTGAGAGATCCGAAAGAATTATTAATCAATATAAGAAAGAAACTGGCTTAACTCTTGCGCAGTTGGAGAAGGTCTGGGTAAAAATAAAGAAATCAAAGCAGGACGAAAAGCGTGTGGTTAAGGAAACACGCGTATCTGTCGATGTTTTGCATAAGAGTCAAACGGCCATTCTTGAAGCGCAAAAAAAGATAAAACATATCGCGAAGGAAGTAGAAATACCGGCGGCTACTTTGAAAATCGTCGTTGAGTCTATTGAAGAAGGCGAAGTTAAGGCGGAAATAGCAAAAAGGAAACTGGTGGAAGCGAATTTGCGATTGGTTGTGAGTATTGCCAAAAAATACACAAATCGTGGTTTGCAGTTTCTGGATTTGATTCAAGAAGGCAATATCGGTCTGATGAAGGCTGTGGATAAATTTGAATACCAGCGTGGCTATAAATTTTCTACCTATGCCACCTGGTGGATCAGGCAGGCCATTACTCGGGCTATAGCCGATCAGGCGCGGACAATTCGAATTCCGGTACACATGATTGAGACAATCAATAAACTGATTCGTACTTCACGTTACCTTGTCCAAGAGTTAGGTAGAGAGCCGACCCCTGAAGAAATTGCCAATAAAATGGAATATCCATTGGAGAAAGTAAGAAAAGTTTTAAAAATTGCCAAGGAGCCGATCTCTCTGGAAACTCCTATTGGCGAAGAAGAAGACAGCCATCTGGGTGACTTTATCGAAGATAAGAAAATCATGTCTCCTTCGGAAGCAACGATCAGCATGGATTTGGCTGATCAAACGCGTAAAATTTTATCGACGCTTACCCCGCGAGAAGAAAAAGTGCTGCGGATGCGTTTTGGCATTAGTGATCGGCCGGGGGCATATGGAGAAGAAGAGGAAGGCGCTCCGCTGGATTTAATTGAAACATTTATTAGTGAACCGGAAATAGTTGAAGTTCTGACGCCAAAAAAGATGAAAAGTCTTTCCAAAAAGCGAGCAGCCAAATAGTATGTAACGAATTTAACACTTTAGTGGTGTTTTAGCTAAAGATAAGAATGTAATTGAAAGTAGGAACAACAATGATTAAAATTATAATTTTTTTTATTTTTTCGCTGATAATGCTCAAAATTTCCTGGGCCGATATTGAGGATGAGCCGCAACCACTAACTGCTCTTGCGGTGAGCCGGAGCCCAGAGCAAAGCTATAAGCTCACCATTATTTATGCATTTCAGGAGCTTATGAGATTTTTTCGGTTCCTGTACTCCCGATCATTGACTTTGCCGCAGATTCTCAGTTCCGAAACTCACGGACACAAGTTTTACCGCTTTTTTGCTCTTGAATTTATGTTTCTCTTAATTCTCGTCAATTTCGGCTACTGGCTGAAAAACCCCTTTACGTTCTTTAGGCTAATAACTTGGCTGATTCTTTGCGGTTCCTTTGCTCTGGCGGCGTGCGCCGTCTATCAGCTGCTTTTGTTCGGAAAGCCAAAACTAAGCAGCGATATTGAGATCCCAACCAAATTCAACTTAGATGAAATCTACAAATATATTCGCCGCCCTCTTTACACCTCAAGGATAATTTTGAGTATTGAGACTACTACCGAACTGGTAACATCAGGTATCTACGGATACATCCGCCATCCTCTTTACAGTTCACTGATACTTTTGGGCGCGGTAACATTGATTAAAAACCCTTCACTTCTGGCAACAAGCCTGTTTGGTGTAGCTACGGTTTTTCTCTACGCTACAGCGCTAATGGAAGAAAAAGAAAACTTAATTAAGTTTGGCGATGACTATGCCGTTTATATGAAAAGATCAAAAATGTTTTTTTCCGTTTCTATCTTTGAAAAAATTGTAAAAGAGGAATAATTTTTTTGCAAAGGTTGTGCTGACTGGAAGGCGCACTTTAAATTATGGAACCAACGGTTTACAAAACACATAGTAGCGCAACTGAGATCATGCGAAAGCTGGATCAATGCAGAAAACATTTAAAGTCGGGGAATCTTTTTTCTTGTATCAGCATTTTCCACGACACACTCGATGCCTACATTAATGCAAGGGGAATTATTGAGGCTGATAGAATGAAAGTAATGGGCGCCCTTAATGATTTCCAGCAACTGCTTGCATCCTCCCGGCAGTTTCAAGATTTATACGGCACGTTTTCTTTCCGCGTTAATGATTTCCCAACATCCCTAGATTTCATTGCCCAACTAATTACGATTAGGGAAGAGGACATAGCAGATTTTCTTTTGAATAAAGAAGTTACTTCAATTTTAAGTCAGGCTAAGCTAAGCAAAGATGATCGGGATACGGCAAAAATGATGGTATCACTGGTGGAAAGAGGTGAGCAACTGACACTGCGGGAAATGGTCGCCGAAAACGATAAATTGGCATCTCTGGTTTTGACTTATTATAATGATACTGGTATTAATTACCGCGTCTCGGGCGACATAGACAAAGCCATCACCTCCTACAGGAAGGCCATTTCCATCTCCCCTAATGATGAACATCTTTACTATAACATCGCCCGCGCTTACATAGAAAAAGGCAGAAAGAAAGATGCAGAAGAATGCATCGGCCAGGCGCTTGTGGTTAATCCAAAATTCAGAGAAGGACTTAAGTTGCAGAAGTACATAAAAAATTGGGAGCACTCATCCCAATTTTAATTAGTTGAGCGGATTGTCATTTTTTTAAACGCGGATCAAGTGAATCCCGAATACCTTCCCCCAGCAAATTATATCCGACAACCGTAATCAGTATAGCCAGCCCCGGATAAAGAGACAGCCACCAGGCAATATCAATGTTGGCGTAACCGGAAGTCAAAATATTGCCCCAGCTAGGCGTTGGCGGCTGCACACCGATACCCAGAAAACTCAAGGCCGATTCGGTCAGAATCGCGCCGGCTATACCTAATGTTGCCGCGACTAATATTGAGGCCATGGCATTAGGCAATATGTGCATAAAGATAATCCGCAAATCGCTTGCCCCGATTGTTTTTGCAGCCTTCACAAAATCTCTTTCCCGCAGCGTTATAAAATCAGCCCTTACAAGTCTTGTCACCCCCATCCAGCCGGTTAGTCCGATGATGATCATAATGTTCCAGATGGAAGGTTCTAAAAAAGCGATTACAGCAAGAATCAGAAAAAATGTGGGGAAGCATAGCATGATATCCACAAAACGCATGATTACCGCGTCAACCCAGCCACCGTAATAACCGGCTGTCGCGCCTAAAATCGCGCCGATAATAATGGCGAGTCCTGTGGCGGCAAAACCAACCTTGAGAGAAATTCTCGCGCCCCAGATCATCCGGGAGAGCACATCCCTGCCCAGTTGATCGGTGCCGAATAAATTGTTCCAGGTGGGAGACACAAGCACATTTTTTAAGTCAATCTGACCCGGGTCGTAAGGAGCAAGTAATGGTGCCAGAAGGGAAACAATAAAAAGCAGCAACACTATACCGCTGCCGGTAAGTGCTAATTTGTTTTTATAAAATGTTTCCCAAAAGCTCATATTGACACCGTTAAGAAATTCTAATGCGTGGATCCGCCAGCGCATACGAAACATCGGCAATCAAATTGCCAAGCAAAGTTAAAATCGCGCCGATAAGCAAAATCCCCATCACCGTTGGATAGTCCCGCGCCATTACCGACATATAAAAAAGCTGACCCATACCCGGTATTGCAAATATCGTTTCAAAAATAACACTGCCGCCGATAAGTCCCGGAATGGAAAGCCCCAAGATTGTTATAGCCGGCAAAAGTGCATTGCGCAGAGCGTGTTTATAGATGACATCTCTTTCAGACAAACCTTTGGCGCGAGCCGTCATTATATAATCCTGTCTGATCACTTCCAGCATATTGGCCCGCATGTAGCGGGAAAGTCCGGCAAGACCGCCAAAGGCGGAAATAAATACCGGCAAAACCAGATGTTTGATAAGATCAACAAATTGCGCCCACGGCGTTAGATATTCATAATTTAATGAACGCAGACCAGATATTGGCAGCCACCCCAGATGAATGCCAAAAAATATCATCAAAAGCAATGCCAGCCAGAAAGTGGGAACGGCAAAACCAATAAAAACCAGTACACCGGTAACCTTGTCAAAAATGGAATCCTGATGGACAGCGGAAAGTACACCTATGGGCACCGCAATGGCAATAATAATAATCAGTGACAAAAATTCTAAAATAATGGTGATCGGCAGCCTCTCCATAATTTTGGCAGTAACAGGCCGGTGATCAGAAGAAAAGGAAATACCCAAATCTCCACGGCTGAGTTTTTTGAGCCAGGACCAATATTGCTCATGAACAGGCTTATCCAGCTCATACATGGTTTTGAGTCGTTCTTTCATCTCTACTGTCGATTTTGGATTCATCTGAGTCTGCAAATCGGTCGGCAATCCCGGCGCGAGATGCATCACAAAAAAACAAACAAGAGTAATTCCCAAAAGCAGCGGAATCATGAATAGAATTCTTTTTAAGATATATCCGGACATTTTATCTTCCTAAGCTAATTTAATGCAGTCTAATCACGGGCATGAACCCCCAAAAGAGCTTTGGGGGTTCGTGCCCTCCGCTGTGCGGGATCGTTCAACGTGCCAATTCCGATACGCTTCGCTTTCGGAATTGGAGTTTCACAAATCAAGATAATCTAAAAGAGCCTTATCTTTAATGTTGTTGATAGTCTGAAAAAGGTCATTCTGAGAATGAGCCTCCAATGTCACTGTTGGCTTGGCTTTGATCTCCCGGAGAATCTCAAAAAACCGGATAAATGGAAACGTTCCACAACCTACCGGAAGATGCTCATCAAACCTGCCGCTATTATCGTGAATGTGCAAATGCCCTATATATTTTCCCATCTCGGCAATCCAGACATTGAGCGGCGCAAAAGAAAACACATTAAAGTGCCCCGTATCGAAACAAAAACAAATATTATCTAAAGGAAGAAGCTCAAAGAGGCGGCGCAAGATACTTGGCTCTTTTTCATAAACATTTTCCAGAGCAAGAATTGTCCCTGCATCACCTGCCAACTTGGCTATTTGCGTCCATGATTGAACGCTGTTTTCCATCCACACATCGTCGCCAGAGGTATAGTAACGATCATCAAATGATGGATGGCAGACAACTTTCAGCGGATGAAAATAAGGAACTATTTCAAATACCTGCTTAATTCGGTCAATACTTGCCTGTCTAATTTTATCATCCAGCGCCCCGGGTCGCAAATCCATGAAGGGCGAGTGGAAAGTTACTTTTAAACCTTCATCAGCTAATATTTTAGCTTCCTCAGCGCACTTCTTTTTATCCAGATTTTGTAAGGCTGAGTAGTTAAAATATATTTCCAAGTTTAACTTCTGCTGCACAATCATCCCCAGATATGTGGGCAGAAGATGATAAGGCATATGCGCGTGAACTTTTTTTACAATATCCTGCATGTCTTAATCCTGATAGAATTTGATTATAATGGTTGATCTATCATAGCCATTCATTTTTCTCAATAACCACTTGCAAAGCAAAAGCGGAGATATGCCGCATTTAAATGCGGCATTGTCAAACCGCGTTAATTATGGCATAGAGATGAAAAGAGGCTGAAGACTGAAGGCTGAAGGAGATTAGGAAAGTCTAGATTAGCTTCAACCTTCAGCCTAAATACCTAAACACCTTATAAAGGAGATTTAATTGCCAGTTAAAAAAAATGAATCCGCCCGTCGTCTGCTTTTATGTATCAACGGCACATTACAAAAAAAGGCGAAAGACGTAGTAGCTTTGAATGTCAAAGAAATATCTTCTTTTACCGACTATCTGCTTATTTGCAGTGGCGCGACCGACAGGCAAGTACAGGCAATATCTGTCGCCATTCAGCAATACTTGAAAAAAGAAGGCATCCGGCCTCTGGGGGTAGAGGGGGAAGCCAATGGTCAGTGGGTTCTGCTCGATTACGACGACGTAGTAATATCAATCTTCCAGGAATCAATACGGTCATTTTACGCTATCGAAGATTTGTGGAATGCCCCACGCATGAACATTGCTGAAAGTACCACAGAAGTAAAGAGGCTAAATAAGGGAATGTCGTGAGTCTAAATGAAACACTACGCGATATCACTGATGTTATTTTCCCGCCCCGGTGTTTGGGGTGCGCTGAAATTTTACCAAATCTTCACTTGCAAACATTTTGTGCCTCCTGCAGAGAAAAAATTAGATTTATAACCGGTAGCCACTGCCCGATTTGCGGTATTGCTTTTTTCGATAGCCCGGCCCCGGATCATTTATGCGGAAATTGTCTGGAAAAGAAACCATCTTTTGACCTTGCCCGTGCTGTTGCCAGTTACGAAACGCTTATTTTGGATGCCATTCATCAGTTCAAATATGGTCGCGATATATCTATCGGCTCCGCCCTGGCTATATTTATGGCTGAATTTGATTTTCCAGATTTTGATTTCACCGATTATTCTGTAATTATACCGGTGCCTTTGCATATTGGGCGGCTTCGGGAACGAGGATTTAATCAAGCGCTAATCCTGGCTAAAGCCATAGGAAAAAAGTATAGTATCCCTGTAAATTTTTCCTTGCTAAAACGCACTAAATCTACTTTAACGCAGACTGGTTTGGATAAGAGTCAAAGAGAAAAAAATATACGGGGCGCTTTTACCGTGACCGATAAAGCTCAAGCTAAAGGCAAAAATATTATTCTCATTGACGATGTATATACTACCGGTGCCACTCTTAACCAATGCGCCAAAACTTTGATCAAAGCCGGAGCGGGCAAAGTGGCGGCATTGACTCTTTCCAGAGTTCTATAGAAAGACCACGGAGGTTGTAATTTGAATAAAATATTAGACAGAAACACTTTAAAAAATAACCTGGAGGCACTGCGTAAGGAAGGTAAAAAGATTGCCTTCACTAACGGCTGTTTCGATATCCTGCATGTCGGTCATGTCCGCTATTTAAGAGAAGCAAAAAAAGCCGGGGATATTTTAGTTCTGGCTCTCAACAGCGATTCGTCTGTAAGAGCCATCAAAGGTGAAGAAAGACCGCTGGTTTGCGAAGAAGAAAGGGCGGAAGTCTTGGCTGCACTAGAATTCATCGATTTTATTACTATTTTTCCCGAGTCAACACCGCTGGAATTAATTAACCACCTGAAACCGGACATCCTGATTAAAGGCGGTGATTGGGCTGCAGACAAAGTTGTGGGTCGAGATGAAGTAAAAAAATGGGGTGGCCATGTGACAATTATTCCGGAAGTGGAAGGAAAATCTACAACAAACATCGTGGAAAAGATAAAAAAAGTATATTGTTCTGGCAAATAGATGTTTTGGCTCATCTAAATTTTTCTCTTTACAAACATCCATTCATTAGGTAATAGGTGGTACAAATTCTGCATTACATATTAAGGAGTGGTGCTATTG
>Ga0114951_10005953_pt1 | contig 11012 bp, 9 predicted proteins | sample AM7aDNAmetaG_FD_88677 | JGI IMG/M metagenome (GOLD analysis project Ga0114951, IMG submission 88677) | Freshwater microbial communities from Finland to study Microbial Dark Matter (Phase II) - AM7a DNA metaG | ecosystem: Environmental > Aquatic > Freshwater > Lake | place: Finland: Lake Alinen... | reverse complement strand
TTGTGAAAAATTTGCTACTGAAAGATAGCCCAGTAAATTATTTTTGAAAGTATTAAGCAACTCTTCGCGAACGGCATCCTTATTTTCCTTAGGCACAATAATTCTTTCGGCCCGGTGATCGTAGGTGAGTTCTTGACCAAAGATATTTCTTACCTGGTCGTAGTCGCAAACATCGGAAAAATAAGACGTCTCTAGGGGAATTTTGATTTGCATGGATAATTCCACTTTAACTGTATCGGCTGCTATAGCGCGCGATAAGTCGAAAATTTTTACCGTCAATCCGTTGCCCAGCTTTATTTCATCTAATAATTCCATTTGTGCTCAAGCCTCTATATTGTTTTCCAGGGAGTTGCCCTTATACCAAGTAAGCTTTTAAAAATTCACATTTTTTTGAAAGCAAGTTGCTATTAGCATTTTTAAGCTTGACCTGCAACGCTAATCCTTTTATAAATGCCGGCAAGATTGGAATACTTAAGGAAAGGTTAATTGTTTATGGATGAAACAAACGCAATTTTACTTTTATCATGTCCGGATCAGAGGGGTCTTGTTGCCAGGTTGTCAAATTTTATTTTTCAGAATAGTGGCAATATTGTTCATGCCGATCAGCATACTTCCAAAAGTGGCAAGCTATTCTTTATGCGGATAGAGTGGGAACTAAACGGTTTTGGGCTTAGCCGGGAAGAAATCCCCGTTGTCTTCGCTCCTTTGGCTAGACAGTATGATATGAAATGGGATTTGCATTTTACCGATTATGTTCCAAGGATGGCAATTTTTGTTTCTAAACATATGCACTGTCTGCACGATCTTATTTTGCGACGGCACATGGGAGAATTAGCGGCTGGTATTGAAGCGGTAATCAGTAATCATCCGGATGCCCGAGAGCTTGTGGAACAGTTCGGGTTGAAATTTTTCCACTTTCCGATCACAGAAAAAAGCAAGGATCAGCAGGAAGAGCGTGAGTTGGGGCTGCTAAGGGAGATGAAAATTGATTTAGTTGTTCTGGCGCGTTACATGCAGGTTCTCAGCGGAAAATTTCTTGAAGGTTACGGAAGCAGGATAATCAATATCCATCATTCATTTTTGCCCGCGTTTGCCGGAGGCAATCCTTATCAGCAAGCCTATAACCGTGGTGTGAAAATTATCGGAGCAACAGGACATTATGTGACAGAGCAGCTAGACGAAGGGCCGATCATCGCGCAGGATGTGATCAAAATAAGCCACCGCGATACTGTTGCCGATATTCAGACAAAGAGCAAAGATTTGGAAAGAGTTGTGCTGGCGAGGGCTTTGCGTCTGCATCTGGAAAACAAAATACTGGTTTACGGGTCAAAGACAATTGTCTTCGAATAAGGTATCGGACGATAGACACAAACCTAATCATCCTCTGCCAGCCTGACGCGGGTAAATCCTGCGGGGCTTGTTGCGGGCTTTACAATTATGTGGATAGTTCCCGCGCTTCTCTTGCACAGCGGCTGCGCGCGCGTACAAAGCGCTTTAAAGAGATTGTCAAAAGCCCGGACGATGTGGAGCGTTACGCGAGTCAAACACTTGCTGCTGAAGACTTTGCCAAAAGATACGAAGTAATTTATTGCTGTGAATACCTGGGTTTTTTGGACGCAGAGGAAAAGAAAGTTGGCTGTCTGCTGCATCCGCAGCAAAATTCCGGTATTGATTTGCGTACTTGTTCATTTTACGGGCAGGAAATCTGCGCCGGACATATTTGCCCCAGCCATCATTTTATTCCGCAGTCTCAATCGCAAATTCTGATAAAAATAATTAATGACTGGTATCTTTACGGCCTGTGCCTGACCGATATTGATTTGGTGAAGACTTATTTCCGCCTGATTGCGGACAGGATTGGGCAGGAGCTTAAGATTGAGGCCTTCGATAACGAAGCTTTGAAAAATATTGCTCTTGAATTTTTTCATTGGAAAATTACCTGGCCGTTTCGGTCGGCGGAAACCAACCGGCTGGGGAAGTATTACTTTGATGGGTCGCAGTACATGATCAGTTATATTGACTATGAAAAATTCGGCAGGGATGTCTCTGTGCTCAATCCAATTTTCCTGAGCCTTTCTTCCTCTTTTCAGAGTGCGGGCCAGATTGAGAAGGCCGAAAGGTTGGTCTGGTCAAATATTGAAAGTTTCATTGCTACTTATACCAATTAGGTATCAGATGTTAAGAAATTGATTGATTTTGCATAATACCAAGTAAGCTTTCAAAAATTCATATTTATTTTGGAAGCAACTTGGTATTATCTGCGTCATTTCTGATTTTTATTGACAGGGAGCGCTTATATTGAGTATTATAGAGCAACAATAATCTTATGGAGACGCGTTAAATGAATGAAATGTCCAAAGAAATACTTTTCTCCCGCGACGTGATTAAAAAACGGGTGCAGGAATTAGCCCTTCAAATCTCTGGCGATTACGCGGGCCGTGAGTTGATCGTCATTGGCATTCTCAGAGGCGCGTTCATTTTCATGGCTGATTTAATCCGGGAGATAAGCGTCCCTTGTAAAATAGATTTTGCCAGAATAGCAAGCTATGGCGCGGGGGCTGAAAGTTCCGGTAAAGTTGTTATGACTAAAGATATTGAAACATCCATAAGCGGCCGGGATATTTTAATTGTCGAAGATATAGCCGATACGGGCTTGACTTTGCAATATCTGACAGGTTGGCTTAAAGAGCGCAATCCTCGTTCGCTTAAGGTCTGCGCCTTTTTGGATAAGCGCAAAAGAAGAAAAGTAGTTTTTGAAGCTGATTACGTTGGCTTTACTCTTGATGATGGTTTTGTAGTCGGTTACGGGTTGGATTTTAACGAGCAATATCGATATTTACCGGAAGTTTATGTAATCAAGCCCAAATAAAAGAAGGCAGTGAATGATTATTCAATGTCGGCAATGCCGGACAAAATATTCTTTTGATGACGTACTGATGCGTAGAGACGGTGTTTGGGTGCGTTGTAGCCGCTGTCAGCATGTCTTTTTTCATGATAATCCGCATGCGGTAAAAAAGTTGGGCGAAGCATCACTCAATCTGAGATCTGATTTCAGGCAAGATGACGCATCCGCGCGCATAGATGATGAAGCTTATTATGAAACAAGGCTCAATTCCGGGCAAGATGCCGATGTTATCCAGTTTCTCGATAATATTATGGATGAAAAAAATAAATACAGCCAAGAAATGGATGGCATGACAGATTCGGATGAGGAATATGACCAGGCAATACCCGCGGAAGGTAAAGGGTTTTGGAAAGCATGGAAGATAGCCGTATGGTCAATATTTGTTATTCTGATTCTTCCCGCAGTAATCTATTTTTTTATTTTTCCGCAATATGGCAACCGCTTTGTCAAAGTAGCGAATATGTATTTTGGCACACCGGAACCGCAGCGGAAGGATTTAGTGACAGGCCAGGTTAAGTTGCAAGATATTCGGCAAAGAATATTGATCAATTACATTTTAGGACAGATTCGTATTGTGGAAGGAACAGCTGTCAATCAGGCTGATTATCCCATCTCCCGCATTGTAATTAAGGGTGAAAATGTTGATGCATATGCCGTGATTTTAGGCGAGCGTGCAAGCTTTGCCGGGAATGTCCTGACGGAAGAGGAACTAACGACCCTGTCCGAGGAAGAGATTCTAAAGATACTTGCGCAGCCATCAGGGCGCAATAATGCCAATGATAAGATTTTACCCAATGGGCATATACCATTTATGATTGTATTTGCTCACGACCCGCCCGGTCAGATTACGACAAAACTAATGACGATAGGCGCCGAACGCCTTCTTTAAGGTTGAGGTTTGTCTTGAAGTGCTTCTATCAATTCGATAAATTCGTTGTCTCCAGAGGAAGTCGGATATAAAAGGCAGTGCCTTCTCCGGGCTTTGTTTCAAAAAATATTTTTCCGCCATGTTTTTTAACAATAATATTCTGGGCTATGGCCAAACCTTGTCCCGTCCCTTTTCCTACTTCCTTGGTTGTGAAAAAAGGATCGAAGATCCTTGATTGTGCTTCTGCCGGAATTCCCGGTCCAGTATCGCGAATGCATATCTCCACTTCCTTGCCGTCCTGCCTGGTTGATATTTCGATACGCTCCTTCTCCGGCCCACCCCTTACGCCTTTTTCTTGTAGCGCCTGGGCGGCGTTAATAATAATGTTCAGGATAACCTGGTTGAAATCTGCCGGATATCCCTGGACTATCGGCAGGTCGGGGGTAAGGTTTGTGGTCAGCTCTGCTGAGTATTTCCATTCGTTTCGGGTCAGGTTGACCGTGGATTCTATGGCTTTGTTGATGTCCAGATCTGTTTTGCTATCTCCTCCAGGATGAGAGAATTCTCGCATAGTCCGCACAATGATACTGACACGCAGCAAACCGTCCATTGATTGCTGGATAGCTCTCGGTATCTCTTTTTTAAGAAAATCCCAATCTATTTTCTCTTGCACATTCTGGATTCGGGATAAAATGTCTTTGGCAACTTCGGGGCTTAACAGGTCATCGTTTTTAGCGTCGTTCAGGATGTTGATTAAAGAAACAATATCATGAAAAGCGCTCTGCATAAAATGAATGTTATCGCCGACGAACTGGATGGGCGTATTAATCTCATGGGCTATCCCTGCAGCAAGTTGTCCTATTGAGGCCAGTTTGTCCTGATGAAACAGAGTGAGATCTTTTTCCCTGTTTTTGCGCACCTCCTTGGCAACCCGGCCCTCCAGAGTCTCATTTAGGGTAGTGAGTTCTTTCGTCATGGTCCGCGCAATCGCCAGTGCTCTATTACGGGTGCTGAGCAGTGTATAACTGAGAAGCGCAAGCAAGAGGCTTACACCTATGCCAAAGTAAGCAATGATGTATTCTTTTCCGCTGCTTAGTGGTTCCTCGAAAGCAGGAAGAGAACGAATTGCTACCGACCAGATGCGTCCGGCCACATTAATTTGCTTGATTGCCTGAAAGCGTGAAACTTTCGAGTTGTTGGCCATTACGGAATCATTGTTGCTATAAAGCATATTTTGGGCAGATATATCCGTACCGTCGAAAATTTCTACATTTATGGCAGCCGGTATGATATTATCACCTAAGATTCCGGACATGAGGTCGTTCATGCGAAACGGTGCAGATATCCAGCCAACAATATTTTTGCGGCGCTCGGCGAGAGTAGCGCGTGGGGAGCCGTTTTTATATACAGGTAGAAACATCAAAACACCGGCCTGAATGTTTTTATCGGTTTCCTGTACCAGTTTAATCTTACCTGTGATAGCTGCCATGTTATAGTCACGCGCCAAATCCATGGCGACGCGGCGTACCGGATCGGTGTAAGTATCGAAGCCGATGGCGCGCTGGTTCATGGCATTGTTAGGTTCGAGGAAAATTATGGCAGTATATAAGTCGCGCCTGCCCTCTGGCCGGATAGTGTATCCGGGGAAGCCTTCCTTTTGCATGAAGGCAATATGCTGCTTTATTCTGGCTGGCGTTACGAGTACATTATAACCAATACCCTGGATGCCGGGGTAATTCTTCTCTAGACGCTGTGCGGCAACATATTCATGGAATTCAGCGCGTTCGACGGAGATAGATGCGTTGTACAAGCCTTGCGCACCATGCATTATCTGTTCATAAGCACTCATCCGATTGCCGATACGATCGCTGATTTCACGCACCTGGCCGTCAAAAAAGATTTGCAGTTTCTGTGTGGAAGACTGTTGTTCGCTTTGCCACAGATGGTATGTAAGAAAGAGAGAAAGTACCAGCAGCAGCCACGGCAAAAAACGTGAGTACCTGAACCATGTCGCAATTTTGCTGTTTTGCGAAGTTGACATTTTAATTGTTTGCGTCATGGTCTTTTCCCCGTTTCCTTGCCACAGTTGCCGTTAATCCTGGAAAATTTTTAGCCCGGTCATTTCGCCGCTGTGGCGATTAGCGGAGCTGCTCTTTTGTAAAAGACCGTACTTTTTAAAGATCGGTTTAACCGGCAGTTCAAACCTGTTCATCAATGCAAGCCAGCAGTGCTTCAAACTCTAACGGCTTTGCGAAAAAAATATGTTTTCCTCTTAGAGTACCGGTAGGTTCCACCTCTTCTTTGCTAACTATGCCTGTAAGAAAGATTATAGGCACATCTGCCAGGCGAGGATCATCTGCCATAGCTTCAGCTACAGCCCCTCCATCCATTTCCGGCATCATTACGTCAAGAATCACCAGGTCTGGTTTGAACCTCCGTGCCTTATCAATTGCAAGTTCAGGGTTGTTGATATCCATCACATCAAACCTTCCCGTTGCCTCAAGATTGCGCCTTATTGCGCTGGTAATTGACGCATCATCATCTACCAAAAAAATACGTTTTTTCATGACAATCATTACAAACTAACCTCCTTCAGATATTAAATAGAATCATAGTCTTTGCCCGGTGGTCTCTGTTACCATAGGAAGTCGAATATAAAAAGCAGTTCCTTCTCCTGGCTTTGTTTCAAAAAATATTTTTCCGCCATGTTTTTTAACAATGATATTCTGGGCGATGGACAGACCTTGTCCCGTCCCTTTTCCTACTTCCTTGGTTGTGAAAAAAGGATCGAAGATCCTTGATTGTGCTTCTGCCGGGATTCCCGGTCCCGTATCGCGAATGCATATCTCCACTTCCTTGCCATCCTGCCTGGTTGATATTTCGATACGTTCCTTCTCCGGTCCCCCTTTTCCGCCTTTTTCTTGTAGCGCCTGGGCGGCGTTAATAATAATATTCAGGATAACCTGGTTGAAATCTGCCGGATATCCCTGGACTATCGGCAGGTCGGGGGCAAGGGCTGTGGTCAACTCTGCCGAGTATTTCCATTCGTTCTTAGTCAGGGTGATTGTGGATTCGATGGCTTTGTTGATGTCTATATCTGTTTTATTCTCTCCTCCGGGATGAGAGAATTCCCGCATGGCCTGTACAATACGAGCAACCCTCTTCAGGCCGTCCAGAGATTGATCAATTGCCTGTGGTACTTCTTTCTTAAGGAAATCTAAATCTATTTCGTCTTCCTTTTCTTGAATCCGGGCCAAAATGTCTTTGGCAACTTCATGGCTTAACAGGTCATCTTTTTTAACGGCATCCAGAATGGCCGATAGAGAAATAATGTCCTGAAAAGCACCTTTCATAAAGGTGATGTTATCACCGATAAACTGGATAGGTGTGTTGATCTCATGGGCGATTCCCGCCGCCAGTTGACCTACCGATTCCAGTTTCTGGGAGTGGAGATTCAGAATTTCGCGCTTGCGTCTTTCCGTAATGTCTATGCAGTTCCCCAAAATAGCTGGGCGGCCATTGTAAATGATCGGTGAAACGGTTTCCAGAATCCAGCGGACATTGTTATTTTTGGTAATAACACTGTACTCATAAGGTACCTTGCTATTTCCCTTAATCATATCGATAGCCATCCATCGGGTGTTGGCCCGGTCTTCAGGGGAGATAATTCTTCCCGGCTTCATCCCGATGAGCTCATCTACATTATAACCATAGGCAAGCGCTGCTTGTTCCGTGATGTAGACGACCAGTCCGCCTTGAATGACAAAGACTCCGGTAAGTGAATTCTCCGCCAGGGTTCTATAGACCTCGACTTCCCGGCGCATTGATTCCTCGAGGTTCCTTCTCAGATTTTGGGTTTTGATATTGAGGAGAATATTAAAAAAGGCGCTTCCGATGATCAATAAAGCCACAGAGATCATAGCCATCAATTGCCATGCCGGTGAAATCCTGCCCAGAACAAGTTTACGTTGTACTTCCCGTATTATTTCAAAAGCCGTTCCGGTCACAGGAATAGAAATATGGATCCAATCACGGCTGATTACATCTTTTGTCGTTGCCGTGAAAAGTATCGGTTTCCCTGATTCCGGTAAAACATCTTTGTTGGCGTTAAACGGCTGTTGATAGGCAGGTAAAGTGTCCTGTTGCGGGATTATCACCTTGGGTGGGTGTGTATCCTTTAAAGCCAGCCAGATCCTGTCTTTCTCAGATAACGTTTCCCCGATTAAGCGCTTGGTGATGACTTCCCGCTTGACCCATGCCACTAATTGCGCCTCGTACTGCCCTTTGAAGAAATAGGCAACAGATACGACCAATTCATTATCTATCAAAAGAATCGTTGGTTCATTACGATACTGGGGTGCAAGGTAAAGCTTCCAGTTTTTTTTAAACACATTTTCCGGTTTCGTATCAACCAGGATGGATCCATTTTTATCTATTAAGACAAGCCGTTCATACATAGCATCACTGACAAATCTTTTTTTACGGATTAATTCCTGAAACCGATAGGCGATGGGTGGCAGGCTGAGATTCAGCCCATATTCCATGCTCATTCCCAGAGCTCTGTTTTCAAAGAAAACATTTATCTCCCGGGAAGAGACAAGATTCATCAAATCATCTTTTTGCTCAGCGAAAAAAAAGCCAATTGAAGCCACTCTTTTTTCCGTTTCATACCTGAACTGTTCCAGCGAGTTTTCCCGTAATTCTTCGCTGGATTGGTAATAGAGAACAAGCAAGAGGCAAAAATATAAAACCACGGCCGCAGTAATGACAAGCAGAATTGCATTGCCTGCATAGCGTCGTCCTTTGGGAAAAGGTATTTGCTGTCCTTGAAGAGTCACTGTATTCTACCTGGCAAAGAATTTTGGGTAATAATTGGTAACAAAAGGGTAATATTTTTTAGCCAGTTGGACAAATGATCCATCTTTTTTGGATTTGTCGAGAAAACGGTTGAATTCAGCCAGAAGTTCCGGTGAATCTTTCGAGAAAGCAACAGCCATGTCCTGGATCTCACTGACAGGCCCAATAATTTTTATTTTGCCGGGCCATTTTTGAAGCGCCACGAGGGCGTCTGGTACATCCAGAAGCGCTAGTTCCGTTTCTCCATTGATAATGGCCGGGGCCATATCATTGAGAGAACCGGGGAAAAGCGCGATTTTGTTCGTGACCTCCTCAAGATTGTACAAAGAGGGATCGAGGCATGTCCCAGCTTTACCTAGCAGTGACTTCCCTTTCATCAATATTTTTACAGTGGCAATATCCTTGTCGAGGTTTCCCGAAGGTTTAATCGGTTTAATGGGGGATTTTGATCTTGCTACGAGCCATACTTGATTAGGAAATGTGGGTAAAGAAAAATTGACTGCTTTCTCTCGCCAGGGAAGAACAGTGATCCCGTTTGCCGCCACATCCCCCTTGATGGGAACGTTAGCCACAAACTCAATATCGTTGCCCTTTGGTTTGACCTTATTTCCGGTAAGATCTCCAAAAATATCAGTCCAGTCCGTTGTCAAAAATTCGTAACGAACTCCTAAATGTTTGGCAAAACGCTGCATCAACTCAACATCCATACCGTCTCCTGCCCCGGTTATGAAACCGGCATAAGGAATGCCAAGATGACGTAAAACTCCTCTTTGTTGGACACCTTCAAGATCAGCGTAGACCGTACTTGCACTGACTATCATAACGGCTACTAAGATGCCCGTCAGGCATGCAATTTCCAACCAAAGTTTCATTGCTCTCTTTTTCATGAATTTCCTCCTTATTTTCAATCAGGTTATATTCTGTCCGCTATCCTAACGAATTTGCTATTCCCTTATTCTTTGTATACAGACATCTTTATCCGGACGGTGTCCGATTTGCCTTGATTAAGAAGGAAATTTTTTAGACGCTCCGAGGTCATCTCGTTAACTTCATACCCTTTGGGAACAATAAGAAAACCCCGTTCATTAAAAATATCGGCGTCTATGATCATTCCCTTTTGAAGTTCACTTATTTTAACCTGAAGAGATACGTTCGCCCTGCGAGGAATATCTATCGTGGTGAGCACATCCAGAATGGTGCTGTCGTATAGCAGGTGTTGCTTGGCCATAATTTTTATTGCATCTTCCGGCTCGTGATTCTGAAACAACAAAATGTCGAAATCTGTTATTACTTTCAGCATATTTGCGCCGATGCGAATCACTTCGCTATGTTCTTTGCTCGCAAAATTAAGAGGATCTGTATAGGCCATTTCCCGCTGTGTGATCATGGATGCTACGATAGAAAGTCGCGGGATGTTTGCCAGGAGCATGCCGGTAGTCTCAGGTATTGCGGCAACCATTCCCTTCTCTTCCTTGGAAAGAGTTGCTCCTGCCATATATCTTTCGATGGATTCTGTTGGCACGTTGATAAACCCGACAGAGGATAACATGGCGGCAATTTCGTATTGCCAGGCTCCGGACAGATTCAATTTCTGGGCAATTTGGGCGGCATATTTTCGAAGACGCATAGACTGGCTAAAAGCGATGGGATAGGCCAGAGAAAGAATATCCGTTAGCATCTTAATGCTGCCTTTGAGAGTTTTTTCCAGGAGTTCCTTTTCCGCCGTAATAAGCCGATATTGAACAAGCCCTGCATCTATGGCTTCTGTTAAATCTTCATGGGTACAAGGTTTGGTGAGAAAGCGGAAAATCGCCCCGCGGTTGATGGCTTCGATTGCTGTATGCTGATCCGGATTTCCGGTCAGCATCATGCGGACAGTCTCCGGCGCCACCTGCCTCACTTCCATCAGAAATGTGATGCCATCCATGACGGGCATCCGCATGTCTGAGATGATAACGGCAAATGGTCCGCTGTCTGCTATTTTTTCCATGCCTTCGTGACCGCTTAAGGCAGTTTCCATTTGGTATTTTTTGCGAAGTTGACGGTGAAAGGCATCCAGGACACTCTGCTCATCATCAACCAAAAGAATCTTTTCCAAGGAATATTCCTTTCCTGTGCGATAATCTATGATTGAATAAATTCTCCCCTAATGTCTTAAGTGATTATATTATCGCATATTCTAAAAAAAAGTAAAGTATTGTTTGCAAATGTAATTGAAATTTATTGTCATTTATGCTCTATCTAATTCCCCAGTCTATAGATTGTGGGAGGCAACCTATGAAAAAAAGAATTCTTTTCGTCGATGATGAAGGAATGGTTCTGCAAGGTCTAAAGCGTATGCTGCGATCATGCGAGAATGAATGGGATATGGTCTTTGTGGAT
>Ga0114951_10005952_pt1 | contig 11014 bp, 11 predicted proteins | sample AM7aDNAmetaG_FD_88677 | JGI IMG/M metagenome (GOLD analysis project Ga0114951, IMG submission 88677) | Freshwater microbial communities from Finland to study Microbial Dark Matter (Phase II) - AM7a DNA metaG | ecosystem: Environmental > Aquatic > Freshwater > Lake | place: Finland: Lake Alinen... | reverse complement strand
TTCTGATCCCTGATATCACGCTCAGACTTCCACGCTGGGTCGCCATTCGTTGATGGGGCGTGATTCTCCGCAGTCCAGGCATTGCGTGACGTTGAATTGCGTTCCGCAATGCGGGCAACCTCCCTGGGTCAGAAAAGTATCGAAAGCTTTGCCGCATTGTCCGCAGCGCCAAAGTTCGCCCAGCGGCGGCGCGGTTTTGCACGAAGGGCAGGCGAAGCCATCACGTCGTGGAATTTTTGCGATGCGTGCTAATGCTTGCGCCTGTTTCAAACCACCCCAGCAATTCATCAAAATAAATGCACACATGATTCCCAGCCAGATGGACGAGCTTCCACCTGCAGAAGTGAAAAATGTAAGCGCGGCAAGTCCAATCAATGCGGCCACGCCGATGAAACCAATGACACTCGCCGCCATTAGACTATTTGCACGACCAAAGGGGAACCAAAGCAGGGAGCGCAGAATCTGTCCGCCGTCGAGCGGATAGACTGGAAACAAGTTGAAAATTAAAATCCCGATGTTGATTCGCCAGATGTTGTGAGCCAGTTGATAGGCATCTGGATACGTTTCATACCAGCCACCGTGATCACTCGTCGAAACAAGTTGGGCAAAGATGGGAATCAAAATCACATTCACGAGTGGCCCGGCGGCGATACTCCAGAGTTGCGGTCCGGGACGTTGCGGTGGGTTGACGTAGGCCACGCCACCGAGCGGCCACAGAACGATATCGTGCGTGGTGCCTCCAACCTGACGACAGGCAAGTTGATGACCAAACTCATGCATGAGCACGATCAAAAACAATCCCAAAACTTCAAGGGCGTTCCACCCAAAGTTTGAATAATGTCTTTCCCATAACTTGGGCAGTATGTAAAAAGCAAGAAACCATGACCAGTGGACGTAGACATCAATTCCGAGCAGGCGGAACAGCTTGAATGAACCTTTGTTCGTCGGCATTTACATCGCCCCTTTGATAAGCTTGAGCAGTTCCACGTGGGACTCGACGGCTTTGAACTGCGGGAATTCCAGCTTCACCTTTTCCGGCGCGTGAATCAGGAAACCGACGTGCGCCTCGCCAAGCATTGCGGTGTCGTTGTAAGAATCGCCGGCGGAGATGACGTGATAGTTCAGGGACTTCAGCGCGGCGACGGATTTCTGCTTCTGGTTCGGCTGGCGCAATTCGTAGCCGGTGATGCGGTCATCGGTCACCAGCAGGCGGTGACAGAACAACGTCGGCCAGTTCAACTGCTTCATCAGCGGCTGCGCGAATTGTTCGAACGTATCGGACAGGATGATGACCTGCACGAGCGATCGGAGTTCATCGAGAAATTCCTTCCCGCCGGGCAGCGGCTGGAGCGTGCCGATTACATTTTGGATGTCGGACAATTTGATGCCGTGCCGGTCGAGGATCTCGATGCGGTAGCGCATGAGCTTGTCGTAATCCGGCTCGTCGCGCGTGGTGCGGCGCAGCTCCGGGATTTTGGTCTTCTCGGCGACGGCGATCCAGATTTCCGGCGTCAGCACGCCTTCCATGTCCAAAGTGACGATTGCTTGTTTCACAGGCGCGGAGTTTTCCAGATTGAAACGGGTGTGTCCAGCCCCGGCAGACCATTCCAATCTGATTTCACCGAAGTTCCGGGTGCGCGGCCAGAATCTGGTCCAACTGCTTTTGGGCGTCGGCGAAATCCGGACGGATCGTCGCGGCGTTGCGGAAACAATGCGCGGCGTTTGTCCATCTGCCATGCTGCGCGAAGTAGATCCCAAGATTGAATTGGGTGTCGGGATTGTGTGGCTCCAGTGCGGCGGCCGCCTCGAGATGTTTCAACCCTTCCTCTGCCTGACCGAATTCCAACAGGCACATGGCATAGTTGAACTGGCTTTGCGGAAAGCGCGGTTCCTGTTCCACCGCCGCGCGGTAAAGGATCAAAGCATGGGCTTTGTCGCCGGTTTTTTCGTAGGCCTTGCCGAGGCAGTTGGCGGCGATGTAATTGTCGGGCGAAACTTCAATCGCGTGCCGGAACAATGTGATGTTGTCGCGCCAGTAGGAAATCTGGATTGAAGTCGTCAGCAGGCAACCGAGCAACGCGCCGGCACCAAGCATCAGGGAAATCTTTTTGGCGTGCGGTTGCGTCACTAAAATATCCGCCGTGCCCCAGACGAGCACGATAAACAAGCCGATGCCCGGAATGTAGGTGTAGCGGTCAGCCATGAATTGGGCCCCGACCTGAACGATGCCGATGGTCGGGACCAGTGTGCCGAGGAACCAGAGCCAGCCGACGACGAGATAAGGTTTTTTGCGCCAGTTGCGGACGCACAAGATTGTCCAAGCCAACAGCGCCAGCGCGGCACAAAACGCGAGCGCCACCGGCCAGTGGTTGGGATGGGAATAAACGATGGCGAGGTCGCCCGGCCAGAATGTCTTCGCGACATAGCGCGCGTAGGCGATGGCGGCGTTGGCGAGTCGCTCCGTCAAGGGTGTCGGCCACAGCGCGCCGCCGTGGGTTTGGACAAGATAAGTCACCGCACTACCCGCCGCGGCGAGGACGAAGAACGGGATTTTTTCGAGTAGCAATATTCCAACGTTCCGAATGCTGAAATCAGCATTCCGGATCCGGTTGAGCGGCCAGAAATCCAGCAGCAGCAAAACAAATGGCAGCGTGACGACCATCGGTTTGCTCATCAGGCCACAGGTGAAGCACAGCAGCGCAGCGAAATAAAAAGGAGACGCGTGATACGTGACAGGTGACGCAGAAGTCTTGTCACCCGTCACCTGCCATTTGCTACTCGCCAGGCCTCGCGCATAGCAGACATAAGCCATTAATGTCAGCAGCCAGAAAAAAGTGCTCAGCACGTCTTTGCGCTCGGAGATCCACGCAACCGATTCGACATGGAGCGGATGCCATGCGAACAGCGCCGCGACGAATGCGCTGCGCCAGACCGCACCGGTCGCTCCGCGCAGAACGATGAAGACCAGCAGAGCGTTTGTGACGTGAAAGAGCAGGTTGACGAGATGATGCCCGCCCGGATTCAAACCGAACCACGTGCAATCCAGTTGATGTGACAGCCAGGTGAGCGGATGCCAGTTCGCCGCCTCGCTGCTCGTGAATGCCCAGAGCCAATTTGCCCGGCTCAATCCGGTGGTGACGTGATGGTTGGCGGTCACATATTGTTCGTCGTCGTAAAGAATGAACGGATGACTGGTGATGGGCCAGTAGAGCATGGCGGTTCCCAGCACCAGCACGAGGCCAATGATCAAGGGGACCCTCTTTTGTTTCATATCTCGAAGACTCCAAATCGCACTGCGATTGAATTTTGGTTCACCATGCACGATTCCATGCTCACCAAGCTTTCCAAAATCAATATGCGGTGTCGAGAGGTTCGCGAAGCCGTCATTCGGAATAGTTGCAGGCGGAAAATGAATTGGGCCAAAAAATATTGCCAGGATGATGCTGGTTTGAACTGCAAGAATCACAAGGGATAACAAAAAAACAACCAGCCACAGAGGCTGGTTGCTTTTTGAAAGAGACTATTATCTTAAATCAGATGATGCAAAATTTGCGACGCAGAGCCACCAAGCTTACCAAACTGGCCCCGAGCAACATCACCGTCGTCGCTGAATCGGGGACGGAAGTGTGATTGGTGACCGTCTGAGCGGTGTAATTAAATACAATGCTGCCCACGCTGTAAGTGCAGTCGGGGTCAAATCCGAAATTAAAAAACCCATCGGCCGCATAAGTATTCAGGGTGGAAAGAGTTGCCCCGGAAAAAGTGTAGGTGGAATTCCAAGTCTCGCCGAGCGTGAACGTCTTGGTTCCGAGTTGAACTGCGGTTGATGAATACGGGCTGTGCGATGTGAAATAATCACCCTGCGTATCAGCATCGGCTGAAATAGCAGTGGTGGCGTCTTGCCGGTTGATTAAGTCATATGAAAAAGTATTCCAACCGGAGGCGGTCAGCTTCACATTGTTAAAAGTGAGAGTGGCGGCAGTTATGTTTTGGCCGGCGGTCAGGCTAACCAGATATTCATAAGCATTAGCACCATGTAAGGTGCTACCACTCGTCAATGTAATCGAGGTCGCTTGCGCAAAATTCAATGAACCAATCAACAGACCTGCCAGTAATGCTTTTTTCATAATAATATTCGTTTGATGTTACAACAGCTACTTGTCCATTTAGCACGATTGAGGCCAATCATGGAATTGTTGGGTTGTGTTTTGTTAAGTCGTATAAGACGAGATATTTACAGCAATTATTATTTTCAATGTGTTTTTTTGCCGAGTCCAATTCGTCGAATATTGTTAACCATCCCGACATGTCTTATGCAAATTATAACTAGATATTTCTCAAAACCGTTTTAACAAGTTGAAAAGGAATAGTTTGTGATGGTGTAAAGGAAACCAACAAAACCTGACGTGTCGATAGGGTAAAACCCTACCATTGAATGTTTTTCATTTTCCCCTTGGTAATGCTTATGGGGAAACTCCGGTCAAAAACGGATCATTTGCTTCTGTCGCTTTGAAAACCGGCAGGATTCCTGAAAGCCAACAGCGCGCGCAAGTTCCAATGCATCCCGAAAGTTCATTCCCACTTCCGAAGGCGCATGGGCGTCCGAGCCGAATGTGATGGGCACGCCTTTTTGAAACGCAAGGTCAAGAATCTGGCGGCTGGGATAAATTTCCTTGCAATCTTTCCGCAGACCGGCGGTGTTGAGTTCGATTGCGCAACCGGCTTTGGCGGCGCCGGTGAGAAATGTGTCGTAGAGCGGCGTGCAATCGTGAGCCGGGCGATGGCCGAATTTTTTCGGCAGATCCGCGTGGCCGATGATTTCAAACAGTTTGGATTCCGCCGCAAGGGTGAGCCGCTCAAAATAGGCCGACCAAACCTCGAAGGTGTCGCGCATCTTCCATTCGGAAAGTTTGGCGGGATTGTCGATGTCCCACGAATCAGAAACATAATGCACGGAGCCGATGAAATAATCCCAATGGTGCCGCGCGGCGAGTTCGCGAATCCAACCTTCGTGACCGGGCAGATAATCCACTTCGAGCGCCAGCCGGATGGTTAACTGCGGAAATTCCTGCTGCGCGAACCGGACCTTGGCGACGTATTCATCCAGCTGGTTGTCGAGCATCCGCCAGTTGTCAAAATCATCGCGGCGCATCGGCGAGTGGTCGGAAAAACCGATCTCCGTCAAACCGAGTTCGACGGCGCGCCGCGCATAGTCCACCGGCTCGCCCACGGCGTGCCGGCAAAGCGGTGTGTGCATGTGATAATCGGCGGGCAGCGACATGCGGGCAGTGTCAAGAGTCGGGAGTTGGGTGTCGAATAAATTTTTTTTAGCAGGGGGGCAGCCGATGCCCGATCTCGTGCAAGTGGTTGAAATGCAAAACCTGCCTGGCGGGTTCCTTGGGTGGGACTCTCCTGTTTCCCCCTTAAAACTGCCCATTAAACGAGGGTCAGTTAGTTGGAATCAGGGTTTTTAGAGCGCGTTAATACGGTGAATAACTCGCCCTTAATCTTGCGCGCCGAGTGGAACTGAAACTGGGCTGCCAACCCCAATGTTCCCAAACCTTGACCATCGGCAATCGTCGGCGCCGTGCGGCCACCGAAAATTTTCGGGCAAATGGTCAGATGAATTTCATCCACCAGATCCGCCCGGAACAGGGCATCGTTCAACTCGCCTCCGCCTTCGCAGAGCAACCGTTTCACCCGCCATTTCTCCCGCAGCCAGCGAAAGGCCATGTGGAAATCGATCTCGGATTTGCCGCAAATTTTAACCTCGTCTGCCAGCGTGCGGAGTTGGGACAGGGTTTTTGGTGAGGCCCGTTTCGTGGTCAGCACGATGAGTGGTGAAAATTTCATTTTAAAGATGTCTGCCGCCGGATCAATCGAGCCGCTGCCGCTGACAATCACTCGCAAGTTGTATTCCGCCAGTCCGCGCTTCAGCCGCTGCTTGCGGAATTTTCCGCCGCCGATTCCCAGGATGCTTTGCGAAAGCTCAATCGTCCGCGCGCCGCACATCACCGCGTCTGCCGTGGCCCGTAGTTCGTAGAGATGATTCAGATCGCGGGCGCTGCCGAACGAAGACACTGCCCGGTTTGCGGATGCGATTTTTCCGTCCGCCGTCATCGCCATGTTGACGAACACGAACGGCAGTCCGGAATTTTGTTTGCCATTATTTGAGTTCAAGCGCGTATTTCCAAAAATATTATACAATCAGCATCGCATCGCCGTAGCTGAAGAACCGGTAACGTTCGCGGATGGCCTCGGCGTAAGCGGCCAAAACCACTTCGCGCCCGCGCGTTTCGCCCGGCGCGGCGAACGCGCTCACCAGCATCAGCAACGTGGAGCAAGGCAGGTGAAAGTTTGTCAACAACGCGCCCACAACTTGAAATTGGAACGGCGGGTAAATGAAGATATTCGTTTTACCATTGTAAACGTTGAGTTTTCCAGCATTTTTTGCCGCGACGCTCTCCAGGACGCGGACCGCGGTGGTGCCGACGGCGATGACGCGGCGCCCGGCAGATTTCGCCGCGTTGACGGCGCGAACGGTCTCGTCGCCAATTTCAAACCGTTCCTCGTGCATCTTGTGCGCGGCGAGCGTTTCGGCTTTCACGGGTTGAAAAGTTCCAAGTCCGACGTGCAGGGTCACAAAGCAAATGCTAACGTCGCGTGCCCGGATTTCGTCGAGCAGCGCATTGGTGAAATGCAAGCCCGCCGTCGGGGCGGCGACGGAACCAATGGGATGGGCGAACACGGTCTGGTAACGATCTTTGTCTTCTGGCTGCTGATGGTCTCGCTCAATGTATGGCGGTAGCGGAATTTCCCCGATCGCATCCAGCTCGTTGCGGATGTCGGGTGTGCCGGAAAATTTGAGCCGGCGATGACCTTCTTCGTTCACATCGACCACGGCCGCACGGATGGTGGTCGCCTGGCTCTTGGAATCGCAGAGAATGATCTGGGTTCCGATGCGCGCATTTTTGCCGGGGCGCATGAGGCACCACCAGTCGTTCAGCGCGTTTTCTTCGAGCAAAAAGACCTCGAATTTCCCGCCGCTTTTGGCGTTCACGCCCCGCAATCGGGCGGGAATCACGCGGGAATTATTCAAAACCAGCACATCGCCGGGGCGGAAGAAATCCAGCACACCACGGAATTTCCGGTGCGCAATGCGTCCGTCCGCACGCGACAAAACCAGCAGCCGCGATCCATCCCGTTTCGGCACGGGCTGCTGCGCGATGAGTTCAGGGGGCAGGACAAAATCAAAATCAGCGGTTCGCATCCGGGCGAGTTTCAAGATTTGGGTTTGAAGTTTCAAGCCGGCACGCGGAATAGTTTTGCTGCCTTTTCCACACCTGTTTTCAAATTGTGAATAACTTACGAATAAATACCACTTTTCCGCGCAGATTTTCGTTGACTGAAGTGGGTTAAAGTGGGTAAAAAGGGGGCGTTGTGGGTGGTATTGCAGGTTTTGGGGTTATTGGTGAATAAATGAGCGACACGCAAACAAAGGAACTGACCGTTTACAATTCCAGCTACCTGCATGGGGTGGATGAGAAGCGTCGTGTCCAGGTTCCGGCCAAGTGGCGGCCGGAAGAAGCTGGCGTGGAGCTGACGGTGATCCTCTGGCCGAAGCATCAGGCGGGAAATTGTCTGCGGGTATTGCCGCCGCTGGAGATGGCCCAATTGATGGCGGACATCGACGCGATGCCCAACGGTGATCCGAACAAGGTCGTCCTCAAAAGATTTATCGGCAGCGAATCCGTCCAGGTGAGTCTCGATAAGGCCGGACGGATTTGTCTGCCGGATGGGATGGCGCGTGCCGCGGGCATCAAAGACGAGGTCATGCTCGTCGGCTTGCTTGACCGGTTCGAGATCTGGAATCCGACCCGTTACGAAACTGTGAAGGCGACAGACGCGGTGATGGCGACCGAAGCCTTCAAACTCATGGAGTAAAAATTATGAACTTGGGGAAATTACTTGGTGCGGGGAAAAGTTTTATCAGCGGCGGTAAGCCTGCCGCCTATCGCACGGACAAGCGTGTTTATCTGCCGCAGTTCGTTTCACCGAAAAATCCTTTTATGGCGACTGCCACGACGGCGACCCAGGCGGAACTGCCGAGGCCGACCGCGAAAAATTCCACGGAACTCATGAAGAAAACCACGACGCTGCCCTGGCTGAAAACGCGGAAGCTGCCCGTGGCGGCAGCGCCGGCGCGGCCGACGCGCGCGACGACCTGGGCGAGCAAACTGAATCCGGCAGCTCTTTTCCGCACTGCCCCGGTCGCGGCAGATAAAGCCGTGGCGGCCGTGCAGACGGAACTGTCCCTGGAAAAGGTAAAAGTGGTTCACAACGATCTGACTGACGCGGACGTGGAGATTGTTCCGGTGAAATCACGTCCGGCACCCGAGCCTCTGCTGGTTGAATCGCAGCCGATGAAACGCTCCTGGGAAGCTTTGGGCGAACGGATCATGAAGGCAACCGCACTTTAACCGACGAACACAATGCGCCGTGACCGGGTTCATTCACAAATCAGTGATGGCGGCGGAGGTGCTGGCCGCGCTGAAGCCGCAGGCGAACGGCCGCTACGCCGACGGGACGCTCGGTGGGGCTGGTCACGCGGCGCACATTCTGGCCGCGAGTTCACCGACTGGATGGCTGTCTGGGTGCGATCGCGATGGCGTCGCAGTTGAAGTCGCCCGGACACGGCTGGTGGAAAAGTATGCCGGACGGTTTGAGATCCGGCGCGGAAATTTTTCGGAACTGGCGGAGTGGGTTCCGGCGGCGAGTTGTGACGGGGTGCTGCTGGATTTGGGCGTGAGTTCGCCGCAATTGGACTCGGCCGAGCGCGGATTCAGTTTTCAAAACGACGGTCCGCTGGACATGCGGATGGACGACCAGCAAAAGCTGACGGCGGCGGATCTGGTGAACGATCTGGGTGACGAGGAACTGGCGAAGATTTTCTGGGAGTTTGGTGATGAGCGGGATTCGCGGCGGTTTGCCAAGGCAATCGTGCATGATCGTCGGCAGTTGAAATTCACGACCACGAAGCAGCTGGCGGACTTGATTGAACGGCTGGCCCCGCGCCACGGGAAAAAATCGCACCCGGCCACCAAGGTGTTCCAGGCGTTGCGGATCGCGGTGAACGACGAAATCGGTTCTTTGAAACGCGGGCTGGAAGCGGCGGTGAAAATATTGAAGCCGGGCGGCCGGCTGGCGGTGATCACGTTTCACTCGCTCGAAGATCGCGTGGTGAAGGAATTCGGGCGCGAACGGACGCGAGATTACACCTTCAGTGGCGAGGTGGACGTGCCGGAGCTGCGGCAGCCGCGGGTGCCGGAACTGAAATGGGTGAGTCGCAAGGCGATTTTGCCCGGGGAAGCGGAGCTGGCAGAGAATCCGCGCAGCCGCAGCGCGCAGTTGCGGGTGTTGGAGAAAATTTAAGATGGCGAAAAATCGAAAAAATCAGTCGGCGGCGATCCGGTTCGGCCCGGCGTTGAAGGCTTTGTTTTTGTGCCTGCTGATCGCGGGCTCGGCGGTCGGTTATGTCTGGCAGAAGAGCCAGATTTACCAGCTCGGAAAACAGATGCGGGAAAAGGAAACCAGCCTGGCACGCTTGAAGGCGGGCAATCAAAAGCTGGACGACCAGCTGGCGGATTTACGTTCAGTGATGATGCTCGACCAGCGCGCCCACAACCTCGGGCTGGCACCCGCCCAACCGATGCAGGTGGTCCGGCTGCCCGAACCTGCCTTTGCGCCGCCGGAGGGCAAAAATTTATTGCGCCAGCTTGCCGGACGGCGGGCCGAGGCGACCACGCAGTAAACGAGAGAATTTTGGCCGCCGCTCGTGACGCCGTCGGATGAGGGACCGATCGCCACGGGCGGCTGGCCGTTTTTGGGGATGATAAAACGGCGTCAACAATTGAATCGCGCACTGGCATTGCTGGGGCTGGTTATCCTGGCGTTTCTCGGCCTGGTTTATCGGCTGGCGGACTTGCAGGTGTGGCGGCATGACGAGCTGGTGAAAATGGCCGAGAAAAAATCGGTGCTGACCACCTGGCACGCGGCCAAGCGCGGCGATATTCTGGACGCGACCGGCAACCAGCTCGCGACGAGCGTTTTTGTCAAAACCATCTGTGCTGATCCTTCTTTGATCGGCGGCCAGCAGGCGGTCGTGGCCCGGGCGATTGCGCCGCTGTTGGGACTAAACGAGGCCGACTTGTATCAGCGGCTGATTCCGCGGATTTCCAGAAATTCCAAGGGCGAGACTGTCACCAACGGCCTGCACTACGTCCGGCTCCAGAAAAATGTCACGGATGAAACGTGGCAGAAAATCCAGACGACGATGAGCCAGCTTACCTTCGGTGTGGATGAGAAAAGATTACCAAAGGCCACCCGGGCGTTTTTGCGCGGGCTGCGAACGAGCGCGATTTTTGCCGATCCGGGCGACGATCAATTGCGGGTTTACCCCAACTACACGCTAGCGGCGCACGTCCTGGGCTTTGTCGACACGGCGGACAACACCAATCACACCGCGGAGTTGAAAGGCGAGGGCGGCATCGAAAAAACTTTCAACGACAAATTGAGCGGCGCGTCCGGGTGGCGCGTGACGGGCTCGGACAGCCGCGGAAAAGAACTGGTTGCGATGCGGGACGAGGATGTGCAGGCGCAAAGCGGTTTGAATGTGGTCCTGACCATTGACGCGGCGATCCAGCACATCGTCGAATCCGCCCTCACCAATGCCGTGGCCAAACACGCGCCGCAAAGCATCACCGGCATCGTGATGCGTCCGGCCACCGGTGAAATCCTGGCGATGGCGTCGCTGCCGAATTTCGATCCGAATGATCCGCGCACCCTCACCACGAACACCGAGCCGAACCGGGTCATCAGCGATGTGATGGAGCCCGGGTCCACGTTCAAAACCATCGTGATTGCCGGCGCGTTGAACGAGCATGTTGTGACTCTGAACGACACGGTGTTTTGCGAGAACGGCGTTTTTCATTTTGCGGGCATTACATTGCATGAT
>Ga0114951_10005951_pt1 | contig 11014 bp, 13 predicted proteins | sample AM7aDNAmetaG_FD_88677 | JGI IMG/M metagenome (GOLD analysis project Ga0114951, IMG submission 88677) | Freshwater microbial communities from Finland to study Microbial Dark Matter (Phase II) - AM7a DNA metaG | ecosystem: Environmental > Aquatic > Freshwater > Lake | place: Finland: Lake Alinen... | reverse complement strand
GCACTACCCCGCGTCGCGGCCGCCGCGGCCGCCGCGGCCGCCCGCCGAGAGCGCTGCCGGCCGTGCCCCCGCCGGGCGCCCCATTCGTGGCTCACCGGCGCCTGAGCGACGGGGACGGTCGTGTGGCGCGAATCATGATGACCAGCGAGAGATCGGCGCCGACGCTGCCGTGCGGCCTGAGAAACCCGGCGCTGCTGCCGGGACAACGTTGACCGCCGAGCCCGGCCTTGCCCGGCCGGCGCCCCGCGTGGGTCACGCCTCGGCGGGCGCCTCCCACAGCGCGCGCACGCCGGCGCGGATGGAGGCCGTTGTGACGCGGCCGAGCGGGCACTCGGCGCCCTCCGCCTGCTCGGGCCCGGTCTGCACCTGCTCGAAGTGCGCGAGCACGGCGGGCGTGAGAAAACGCGAGCGCTGCGCGTAGCCGTGCGTGTCGGCCTTGGCCCACGGCTGCGTGTAGTAGCGCAGCGGGTGCGTGACGTAGAGCTGCTCGCGGGCGCGCGTGCAGGCGACGTAGAACAACCTGCGTTCTTCCTCGATCTCGGCGCTGCTGCCCGTGGCCATATCTGACGGGATGTTGCCGTCGGCGGCGTGGATGACGTAGACGACGTCGAACTCGAGGCCCTTGGCCGAGTGCATCGTGGAGAGGATGAGGTAGTCCTCGTCGAGCAGCGGTGGGCCCGCCAGCTCCTGCGTGTAAGAAGGCGGGTCGAGGACCAGCTCGGCGAGAAACTCGGAGCGCGTGCGGGAGCGCGCCGCGAGCGCCTCGATCTGCTCGAGGTCGCGGAGGCGCGCCTGCACGTTGTCGTAGCGGCGCTCGAGCAGCGGCCCGTACACGCTGCGCACGGCGTGGACCTGGGCCAGCACCTCGCCGGGACCGGCGACGGCGAGCGTCGCGAAGAGCTCGACCACGGCCGACCAGGCGGAGCGCGCGGGCTCTGGCAGGTGGGCGCCCGCCCACGCCGCCTGAAAGTCGCCGGCGGCGGCGCCGAGCGCTTCGAGTAGCGTGGCCGCCGTCTTCGGCCCGATGCCGGGCACCAGCCCGAGCACGCGCAAACCGGCCATGGCGTCGCGTGGGTTCTCGGCGAGGCGCAGGAAGGACACGAGGTCCTTGACGTGCGCCATCTCGACAAAGCGCAGCCCGCCGTACTTGTGAAAGGGGATGTTGCGGCGGGACAGCTCCATCTCGAGCGACATCGAATGATGCTGGGCGCGAAACAGCACGGCCTGCTTCTTGAGCTCGGTGCCCTGCTCGCGGTGCTCGAGGATGCGCGCGCAGAGCCACTGCGTCTGCTCGTCCTCGTCGCGGCAGGTGGCGAGCACCGGCCTGCCGCCGCCGGTGCGCTCGGTCCAGAGCTCCTTGTCGCGGCGCTCGGCGGCCTCCGCGATGAGCGCGTTGGTGGCCGCCACGATCGCGTCGGTCGACCGGTAGTTGCGCGTCAGCGTGCGCACCTCGGCGCCGGGAAAGCGCAGCTCGAAGTCGAGGATGTTGCGAACCGTCGCGGCGCGGAAGCCGTAGATGGCCTGCGCGTCGTCGCCGACGCAGGTGACGCCGCTGCCGCCGGGGCGCAGCAGCGAGACGATGTCGGCCTGCAGCGCGTTCGTATCCTGGAACTCGTCGACCAGGACGTGGTCGAAGCGCTCGCGCACGCGGGCGCCGCCCGCCGGATCGGCGAGGAGCCCGCGCCAGAACAGCAGCAGGTCGTCGTAATCGAGCACCTGCTGCTCCTCTTTGAGGTCGGTGTAGCGCGCGAAGAGCTGCGCGAGGCCCTCTTCGGCCGGCAGGCACCAGGGGAAGGCGGTGTGCAGGACCTCGTGCAGCGGAAGCTGGGCGTTGACGCAGCGCGAGTACACGTCGAGGCAGGTGGACTTCTGCGGAAAGCGGCCGCCGCCGCGGCCGAGGCCGAGGGCGGTGCGGGCGACGTGCATGAGGTCTTCCGCGTCGCCCCTGTCGAGGATCGTGAAGTCGGGCTGCATGCCGATGTCGCGGGCGTGGACGCGCAGCAGGCGCGCGGAGACGGCGTGAAAGGTGCCGCCCCAGACGCGCCCGGAGGCGTGGGCGGCGGAAGCGCCTGCGGCGGCGGGAAGGCGGGCGGCGGAAGCGCCTGCGGCCCCGCCCGAGCCGCCGCCCCGCCCGTTGCCGCCACTCCCGCTTGCCGCCAGCAGCGCCTCGACGCGCCGCAGCATCTCGGCGGCGGCGCGACGCGTGAACGTGAGCAGCAGGATGCGTCGCGGGTCGGCGCCGCCGCCGATGAGGTGGGCCACGCGGTGCACCAGCGTGGCCGTCTTGCCGGTGCCGGCGCCGGCGACGATGAGCAGCGGCCCGTCGCCGTGCCGCGCGGCGGCAAGCTGCTCGGGGTTGAGCTCGTGAAGCATGGCGGTGCCCTCCTCGGCCGAAGTGCCCGCAGGGTACCACCCGCCGGGGACGGACAAGCGCGCGCGTTCGCCGACGCGCCCGCGCGAGGTGGCGCGGCGCGGGCGGGGTTAGTGCGGCGCGCGCCGAGAGGGAATGCCCGTTTCGTCTCTGCCCGGCAGCGGCACCCCGCACGCGAGGCGCACGCGAAGCACCGCCTCACGGACGGCTCGCGCGGCTAGCTGTTCGAAGGCGGGCGCTCGCGACGATCCGCGGGCCGCGCCCCGAACGCGACCGTGAGGCTGCTCGCCAGTGTCAAGAGTGCGACCGGCGCCCACAGCGCGCGCTCGCCGGCGCTCGGCGTCGCGAGATTCATCGCCGAGCTGATCGCCGACAGTGCGACGACCACCCACACCAGCCGGCGCGCTGCCCGGGACCAGCTTCGCAGGGCGAGGCCGGCGCGGGAGAGAACGACGAGCGCCGTCAGTGCGAGGAGCGCCGCCTGGACGAGCGCGGCGGCGCGCAGCGACAGTGGGAACTGCCCGTGGACGGCTCCGCCCATCGCGAATTCGCCCCAAGGCGCACCGGCCGCCATGGCGATCTGGAAGCCGGCCACCCCGGCGGCGAGGATCGTGTAGACCACAGCTGCAGTGCGTGTGATACGCAAGTGGGCACCTCCAGGAGTCGTTCGTCATGTGACGTGCGCAGGTTCGTCTCCGCGATTCTGTCCTCATCGCGCGACCGTGCTTGATCGGCATATAGCCCTAGGCTATAGTACCTCTCGTCATATGTGCAACCACCGGAGGCACGATGCCACGGGAGAACAAGACGAAGTACGCGGTGCTGGGCCTCCTCGCCTACGCGCCGCTGTCGGGGTACGACATCCGGCGGATCTACGCCCACAGTCTCGGCAACTTCTGGAGCGAAAGCTACGGGCACATCTACCCGATCCTCAAGCGCCTGAAGGCAGAGGGCCTCGCCACGCGAGGTGATGCGTCAGGCGGGCAAGCCCAACCGCAACGTCTCCACCATCGCCGAGCTCGGGCGCGAGGAGCTGCGTCGCTGGCTGGCGGTGCCGCCTGAGCCGCAGAAGGAGCGTGTGGAAGTCCTGCTCAAGCCGTTCCACGGCTGGGAGGTCGGCCCCGCGACGATGATCGAGCACGTCAGACAGACCCGTGCGGAGCACGAAGCGCTCCTCCGCCGGTACGACCGCTACGACGCGGCGATGTCCGCGGAGAGCCAGCCGCCGGCGGCGTACTGGCTGATGACCGTGAGCTGCGGGAAGCACGTCAGCAAGGCGTACCTCGAGTGGTGCGACGAGACCATCGCCAAGCTCGAACAACTGCCCCCGGAACCGCGCCCCGGCGCGGAAGACTGGACTCCCCCCGATCCCAGGAACCTGGAGGAAAGCGAATGAGCGCGACGGCCAGCGCGGCCCTGCTCCTCGACGGCCGCATCGACGACGACCCGACCCTGGCGCTGATCCCCGACGCGCTCGCGGACGGCCTGGCCGCAGGCGGCTGGGCCGTCGACGACTGGCGCCTGCGCGACGACAGGATCGCCTGGTGCGCGGGCTGCTTCAAGTGCTGGACGACGACGCCCGGCGTGTGTGCGCACGCCGACAGGGGGCGCGAAGTGGCGTCCCGCTGGGTGCGCAGCGACCTCGTCGTAGCCGGCACCGTGCCTGCCGGGCGCGCCGGCGGGCCCGAGGCCCGGACCTTCCGGCGGCTCGTGGAGCGCAACACGCTCAACATGCAGCCGCCGCGCTGGTCGTCCGGCGTGCTCGAGAGCGGCGCGAACGAGTGGGATGTGCGCCTCGCGGTCAGCGCCCTCCTCGACGAGGTCGGCGTCAGGCCCGCGCGAGACGCGGTCCACTCCGCCCCCAGCGAGGTGGTCGCATGAGGACTCCGCGGACAGCCCTTCTGCTGGTCGGCAGCCCCAAACCCGGCGCCAGCTCGTCAGAGTCGCTGGGCGCGTATCTTCGTGAAGAGCTGGAGACGCGCGGCCTGAAGACGCTGACGGTGAAGGTTGTCAAGGCGCTGCGCAGCGAAGAAGCGACGGAGGAGCTGTGCGCGGCGGTCGCCGCCAGCGATCTGGTCGTCCTGTCGTTCCCGCTGTACGTCGACAGCCTGCCGGCGCCGGCGATACGCGCGCTCGAGGTCATCGCGGCCCGGTGCGCGGGCGAGAGCGGCCGGGCGGGCGCGGCTCCCGGCGAGACGCCGGCGGCCGCAGGCAGCCCGGCCTTCGTGGCCATCTGCCAGTCCGGCTTCCCGGAGGTCGAGCAGAGCGAGATCGCCATCGAGATCTGTCGCAACTTCGCTGCGGCCGCCGGGTTCGAATGGGCCGGCGGCCTCATCCTCGGCGCCGGCGGCATGATCGACGGCAAGCCGCTGCGCAAGCTCGGCGGGATGATGCGCTCGGCGATGCGCGCCCTCGACCTGACCGCCGACGAGCTGGCAGCCGGGCGTCCGCTGCCCGCCGAGGCCGTGCGGCTCATGGCCAAGCCGGCCATCCCGGCGTTCGGCTACCGCTTCATGGGCAACTGGGGCTGGCGCTCGCAGATCAAGAAGCAGAGCGACGGGGTGCCGGTGGACGCGCAGCCGTTCGCCTGACGTCGGGCTCGCGGCGTTCTGCTGACCTTGGGCGCCGCGGCGGCTCGTCCGGGGCGCAGAACTGGGGTGGCCTGCCGCCACCCGGAGTCGGCCGGTTGCCCGTGCCGCCGAACGCTGCCTCCGCGACGATCCTCGCCAACGATTGGGCCGACGCCGTACTGCAGGGCCGCGCCGGCGACAATGAGCAGCGGCCAGTCGCCGTGCTGCGCGGCGGCGAGCTGCTCGGGGTTGAGCTCGTGAAGCATGGCGGTGCCCTCCTCGGCCGAAGTGCCCGCACGGTGCCATCCGCCGGGGACGGACAAGCGCGCGTTCCCGGCGCCCCGAGTCCCCTCGCGCTGTGAGCATGCGCCAGGGCAGTGGGTTGACGTTGTGCCGGGGCCGTTGACCGGAGACTAGCTGTCGAGTACCGTAACAACGTCCAGTGACGAGGATACGGTACTCGATGGCAAGCAAGCGGCCGGCATCGATCCTTCGGGATGCTCTCAGCCCCGGAGACCCGCTGTCCCTGGATGAGGCGGCGCAGCTTGTGGGCGGCGACAGGCGCGCCGCGTCACGAGCCCTGGAATACTTGGTCGACCGCGGCGATTTCCGCATGGTTCGCAGACGTCTGGCGGTCAAGGCAGGGGCCGCCGCCGACCCCCGCCGGCTTGCTGCTCGCATCACCCGGCCGTATTCGTTTGGCTACGGCACGGCTTGGGGGCTCCACGCGGGCGTTGCGTCGATCCATACCGAGCTGCTCGTTACGAGCCCTCATCGATTCACAAGCTTTGAGTGGGAAGGGGGGCTGTATCGTTGGGCGCGGCCCTGGCGGCCGGACGGCCTGTCACGTGTCTCGGTCGGGCGTGAGTCTGTCTGGGTCACCGACGTGGAGCGTACCCTCGTCGACTGCGTGCGTGTCCCAGGGAATGCGGGTGGCGCCTCTGAGCTTCTCCGTAGTCTGCCGGCCTATCCTCCGTTGCGGACCGAGGCTGTCATGAGGTGGGTGGATATCTTCGGCACGGCGTCTGTCGCGTCACGCTTGGGCTTCCTGCTGGAGCACGCAGGGCGGCCGTTCGAGGAGTCGCACCTGCTCGGTGAGCTTGAGCGCCGTCGCTCTCGATCGCCGGTGTATCTCGATCCCCCGCGAACCGGGGGTCACTTGGTCGCACGGTGGAACGTCATCGTGCCGGACATCCTCCCGGCCTGAAGGAGGGGCGGTGGCCAGGATCTTCCCCGACGCCGGCTACACTCGAGAAGCAGGAGCCGCCTATGAGGTGCGGTGTACGAGTGTGGCCGTCTTTCTGCTGCCGCCGGCGTTTCACTCGGGGTCGCTGCTGGTAGGCTCTCGCGGACCAAGCTGGGGCGCTCTGGCGCCTCCGGGACAGGGAGGAACGCCATGATTCAGATCATCGACGGTGCACCCGAGGGTGTGCTCGCCTTCAAGGCGGTCGGCGAGGTCGGCGCGAAGGACTACGAGGACGTCCTGAAGCCGGCGTTCGAACGTGCGCTCGCCGGCGGTCGCAGGATCCGCCTGGTCCTTGAGATCGGCCCTGAGTACGGGGGATCTTCGGGCGGTGTGGCGTTGGGCGACCTGGGCGTCGTGTTGCCCCATCTGAGCAAGTGCGAGCGCTGCGCCGTGGTGACCGACCGTGACTGGGTCGAACGCGCCGTCAAGGGTTTCGGCTGGATGATGGGCCGCCGCCTGCGCGTGTTCGCCGTTGACCAGCAGGCGGCGGCGATGGCCTGGGCGGCGGCCGGCTGAGTCGCAGGCCCGCGCGGCCGCGTGCTACCATCCGCGCCGACCGAAGTCACGCACCGGAGGCCGCGATGACCCTTCGCTTGCCCGTCGCCTGTAACCGCGACTGCGGCGGCGGCTGCCCGCTGCTGGCGAGCGTCGAGGACGGCCGCGTGGTGCGCATCGGCAACAACCCGGCGGGCGGTCCCTTCTTGCGTGGCTGCCCGCGCGGCTTCCAGGCCGCGCGCCAGCTCTACGCCGAGGACCGCCTCACGAAGCCGCTGCTGCGCCGCGGACCGCGCGGCTCGGGCAGCTTTCGCGAGGTCACTTGGCGGGACGCCGTGCGCACGGTGGCCGACGGCCTCCAGGCGGTCCGCGACAGGCACGGCGACGGCGCGATCCTCGCGCTGGGCGGCTCCGGCTCGTGCCGCGGCGCGCTGCACAACACCGCCGAGCTCGCGCCGCGGTTCCTCAACCTGATCGGCGGGCACGTCGGCGAGTCCGACAGCTACAGCTCGGCGGCCGCGCGGTACGTGCAGCCGGTGATGCTCGGCAGCGACAAGCCCGGGGTCGACGCGGCGACCCTGCAGCACTCCGAGCTGATCGTCCTGTGGGGCCTGAACCCGATGGACTGCATCATGGGCTGCGAGTGGCGCGCCCGGCTCCGCCAGGCGAAGAAGCGCGGCGTGCCGGTCGTCGTCATCGACCCGCGCCGCACCGAGACGGCCAAGCAACTGGGCACGCAGTGGCTGCCGGTGCGGCCGGGCACCGACAGCGCGTTGATGCTTGCCGTGCTGCACGTGCTGGTCACAGAAGGGCTCGCGGACGAGCCGTTCATCGCCGCGCACGCCACCGGCTTCGAGGCGCTGCGCCGCCGCGTGCTCGGGCAGGACGGCGGCGAGGCGACCACGCCGGCGTGGGCCGCGCAGGTCTGCGGCACGCCGGCCGCCGACATCGCCGCGTTCGCCCGCGAGTACGGCCGCCGCAAGCCGGCGGCGCTGCTCCCGGGTCTCTCGATCCAGCGCGTCTGGGGCGGGGAAGAGGGGGTGCGCCTGGCGATCGCCCTGCAGGTGGCCACGGGCAACCTCGGGCGCCGCGGCGGGTCGTCCGGCGCCCAGAACTGGGGCGGTCTGCCCGAGCCCGACGTCGGCAGCATCCCGGTCCCGCCCCACCCGGCGTCGACGACCATGCCCGCCAACGACTGGGCCGACGCCGTGCTGCGGGGCCGCGCCGGCGGCTGCCCGGAGATTCATGCCGCCCTCAACGTCGGCGGCAACTACGTGTGCCAGGGCGCCGACGTAGCCAAGAGCGTGCGCGCCATGCAGTCCCTGGACTTCTCCGTGTGCCACGACCTCTTCCTGACGGCGACAGCGCGCCAATGCGACGTGGTACTGCCGGTCACGCACTGGCTCGAGCGCAACGACATCGTCTTCACGCTCGCGAACTACATGCTCTTCTCCCACAAGGCCGTCGAGCCGCGCGGCGGGGCGCGCAGCGACTACGACATCCTCGCCGACGTCGCGGAGCTCTTGGGCTGCGGGGACGCGTTCACCGAGGGCAAGGACGAGGACGCCTGGCTGCGCCGGTTCGTGCGTGAGTCGGAGATCGCCGACGAGGAGGCGTTCCGGCGCAGCGGCATCTACTGCGGCGCCGACCAGCAGCGCGTGGGCCTCGCCGCCTTCGCCGCCGACCCGGAGGCGCACCCGCTGAGCACGCCGTCCGGCAAGGTGGAGATCAGCGGCGCGGCCTGCCGGGCCGCCGGCCTGTCCGCCGTTCCCGAGGCGCGCGTGCAGGCGCAGGCCGAAGCGCTGCCGCTGCGCCTCGTGACCCCCAAGGCGCGCCTGCGCGTGCACTCCCAGCTCGGCGCGCTGCCCTGGTTCCGCCGGCGCGACGAGCGCGCCCTGTGGATGCACCCGCACGACGCTGCCGCGCGCCGGGTGGAGGACGGCGCGCTCGCCCAGGTGCGCAGCGCGCAGGGCCGCGTGCGCTGCCCCGTGCGCGTGACCGCGGACGTGATGCCCGGCGTCGTGGCGCTCACGGCCGGCGTCGAAGCGGACTTCGACGGCGCCGGCCGCGACGTGGCCGGCGCCGCCAACGTGCTCACCTCCGACGAGCCGACGCTGCCGAGCCGCGGGGCGACGCTGTCGTGCGTGGCGGTCGAGGTGGGCGCGGCGGGGCAGGACGAGTAGGCCGCCGCCGGCCTCGCGCACCGGGCGCCGCCGGAGGATCGCCAGGCCGGGCGCGTGCTCGTCGGCGCCACTGTCGATGGCCCGCAACACGCCGTGAGAGTCGCCACCGCACGAGAGCGAAAGAGCCTCGCGGTGCAGGTTCTTCTGTCCTTCCTCCGATTTCGGTGGTAGCGTCCTCCGCAGAAGGAAGCAGTCTGTATCTGGGGTCATGCGTAGACTGCATAAGCCTTGTTAGATGCACCTCATGGAATCGGGGTTGAGGCGGCATCGATCCCGAGTTATACTCGGGGTATGAAGACAGCGATCTCCATCCCAGATGACGTGTTCACCAAAGCTGATGCACTTGCGCGCGAGCTCAAGCAGTCACGCAGCCAGCTCTACACGCGGGCGGTGCGCGAGTATGTCGCGCGCCACTCGGCGGACGAAGTGACCGCCGCGCTCAACGCCATGTGCGATCAAGTCGCCGCTGAGGATGCCGCCTTCATCGGCGAGTCCGCACGGCAGGCAGGCGAGCGGATCGAGTGGTGATTTCCCAAGGCGAGGTATGGTGGGCCGATCTGGGTCAGCCGGTCGGTTCGGCCCCCGGATTCAGGCGCCCGGTGGTCATCGTGCAGAACGACTCGTTCAACCGCAGTCACATCGCGACGTGCGTGGTAGTTCCGCTCACGAGCAACGCGCGTTGGGCTGACGCCCCGGGCAATGTGGCGCTCGCCGCATCGGATATCGGGCTGCCCAAGGACTCAGTCGCCAATGTCTCCCAGATCTTCACGGTCGATCGCTCCCAGCTCACCCAACCGGTGTGTCGGCTTTCAGACGCCAAGCTCGAACTGATCCTGTACGGGATAGATGTCCTGGTCGGCAAGTAGGCGCGGGCATCCAACAAGCGCTTCCAGCAGAAAGCGCCGCCCGGTGAGGTATGCTCGGGTCACAGCGGTGAGATGGCGGCGCTTCAGCTGAAGCGCACTGCGTTGGACGGATTCGAGGCCTGTCGTGAGACGCCACTGTAACCGTGGACGGGTCGCGCAGCGCATCGGCAAGACGCCGGCGCTCGTCCGGGGATGGACCATGACGCACTCGAAAGGGCGGTTGAGATGGCGAAGAACGTCTACATGGTTGTCTTCTTTGTACTCATGATCGGCTGCATCGTTGGCGCAGACGTCCTGTTCCTCAGCAATCACTTCACGGCACGACTGATTGTGAACATCGCCATCGTCCTGGCGTTCGCGGGCATCTACTTCGCGTTCCTGAAGAAGCTGTAGGCCGGATGTTGCGGAGGCGGCTGGTTCTCAGACGCGCTCCAGTGAGTCGGTCAATCCCCGCCGCGACGCGATGCGCCGCATCATGACCGCCCTGGGCCTTCTCGCGATCGGTGGATTCTGAGCGGATTCGCGGCACCCGGCGACCAAGCGCTTCGAGCCGACGCCGCGAACTACACTGGTCACATTGAGTCTGAGCGCGGAACTGGGGCTCACCCTTGCGGACGTGGATGTGCTGATGGAGCACCGGTGCGGCATCGCCCACCTCCAGGATATCCACTTCCTGTGGCGGCCGGTGCTGCGCGACATCGAGGACGACCACGTCCTCGAGCTCGCAGTCGAAGCCGGATGTGCGCTTATCGTCACGCACAACGTGCGACACTACGCCGGCTCTGAGGCGTTCGGGATCACGGCGATCCGGCCCGGTGAGCTCTTCAGAAGGATGGGAGTCGAATCATGAGCACCATAAGCCTGCGTCTGCCCGATTCACTTCACAAGAAGGTTCGCGAGCTCGCGAAGTCGGAGGACGTTTCCATCAATCAGCTCATTGCGACCGCGCTCGCCGAGAAGATGTCGGCGCTCATGACCGTCGACTATCTCAGGGAGCGTGGCGCGCTCGGCGACCGCGCGAAGTACGAGGCGGCACTTGGCAAGGTGCGCAACGTGGAGCCGGACGAGGGTGACGAGCTGCCAGGTCCAGCAAAGGGATCACATGACCATCCCCTTCCGTCCGGCTCCGCGTGCAGCCTCCGGATCGACGAGCGGCGAGAAGGCGGAGATGGCGCGCCGCCCGCGCCGCGGCCGCCGCGGCGGGGTAGTACTGTGAGGGAAGATAGGGGATTCCGGCGAATCCCTATCTTCCCCCCCGGCAACCGAGCCTGCGAACGGCCGCT
>Ga0114951_10005949_pt1 | contig 11019 bp, 10 predicted proteins | sample AM7aDNAmetaG_FD_88677 | JGI IMG/M metagenome (GOLD analysis project Ga0114951, IMG submission 88677) | Freshwater microbial communities from Finland to study Microbial Dark Matter (Phase II) - AM7a DNA metaG | ecosystem: Environmental > Aquatic > Freshwater > Lake | place: Finland: Lake Alinen... | reverse complement strand
CGGCCCGCTGATAGTCAGGGTTAATGTCATGCACGGTCAGCCGCAGCAGCTCTTGACGGGTATAGCCGAAGTGCCGGCAGGCGGCGTCATTGACAAAGATCAATCGCGCGCTGCTGTCCACCCAGATAATGGGATTTCCGGCAGTGTCAATTGAAAACTGGGTCAGCAGCAGGGATTCTTCCGAATGCCTGCGCTCCAGTTCGCACGCCGCGCGCACTGCCGCCAGCTTCAGTATCGACTCCGCCAGGCGCGGGTTCACCAGGGGTTTGCGCCCGATGACGGCTATAAGTCCGATAGCCTCTCCCCGTGTGCTCCAGAGCGTGGCGCCGGCATAGCTCTCGGCGCCCATCTCCTGAAGGAACGCATCCCGCGGAAAAAGCGTGCGCACATCTTTTTGAAAGCAGCAGATCGTATTTCCCCTCACATCGCCGCAGGGGGTATCTTTCAGTGTATGCTCCACATTGTCTTCGAACTTTCCGTCGAAGTAGATGGCTACCGTCCGGGCGGTATGCCCATCTCCAAGCAGTTGATCTATGCAGACATAGTCCATGTGCAGGCTTTCGGCGAGGTAGCGCGCCAGCGAGGCAAAAAAATCCTCACAGGGCTCTGTGCATGCGCACTGCAGCAGAAACAATTGGGCATTCTCGAGCTGTTTTTGTTCGGTTATGTCGCTTATCACGGCGCGGTATACGGGAGCTCCGCTTTCGGCATCCTGCGCCGCAGTCATTTCCAGCCGCACCCAGAATGCGCCGTTGTTTTTGTTGCTCATCCGAACTTCGCATACCTGCTTCCCGCCAGTTTCAAAAAGCTTTTTGCGGTGCAGGTAATAGATGTTCGCATCCTCGCCCGGAATATAGTGTGACAGGGGCTGCTGAACCAGAGCGCTCCGCGCCAAGCCCAAAAGAGTTGCAGCAGTGAGATTGGCCTCAAGGATGAGACCCTTAGCATCAAAGGTGCAATACCCGACGGGAGCTAAGTCGTACAAATCGAAGTAGCGTGCTCGCGATGATTCCAGCACGGCCTGCGTCCGCCTCAATTCATCGTTCTGCATCTCAATCTCTATCTGATGCACCTCCAGCTCATGGTGCAGGAGCTGCATTTCTTCCGGCGAGACACCACCCCAATCAACATGATGTTTCTGCAGTTCTTTCTCCGCCCGCTGGCGCAAAGCAGTGGCCTGCGAAGTCGCGGATTCAGTTGTATTGAGTGGCTTCTTCATGGAGGTCTCGTTTTTTTGTTGCATTTTATCTTACTTTTTAGCACACAATGGAATTTCATATGAAGTTTTTTTTAAAACACTGCCCAGCGGCTGTCGTAAAGAGAGTATCGAGTGCATCAGCTTGGTACGTATAAACCGGATTATTATCTCTGATTATACCCTTTGCCCCACCCATTGGCCCATTGATGCCTAAGAAATAGACTTTGGTGCTATTGCTCTATGCGATACTTTCTTCTATGCTCATCCCAGCAAGCAATAGTCGTACAAAAGACAGTGTGGGCCTTCCTGCATATATACTACTGCTTCTCAGGTGTGCTCCTCTATTTTCATAATAATTCCAATACGAGACATTTTGAATTTGGCAAGCAAAACGAAGCACAGGGCTGATTTTGTAAAATTTTGAACCAGTACTGGATCAATACAGAACATGGAAGAATATGTATATGCAAAAAAGCGCGCTAAGCCACGCTTTAATGTCAACCTCAAAGCCAACTACTTCATCATGGGGAAGGTCATTCAGCATCAGGCATGCCGGATCACAAATCTGAGCACAATAGACGCTACAGTCCGTTTCCCGCGAAATGCAAGCCTTAAGAGCGGAGATCTTATTGGAATGGATATTGTCATACCGAACACAATCATACATATTCCTGCTAAGGCTGAAATCATGGGGATCAAGCAGCACACCAATGAATTAATGAGCTACATCAAGTTTACGACTGTACTCAGTGATGACATGATCCAGCAGCTTGTTAAAAAAATTCCGGAAGTCGCAATTGATGCCCGGTAAGGAGCCTCTCTTTCCTTCCGGTTTACCGTTGGGGCATCGTGAAAATGAATGTTAATAGAAGTTAAAATTCAAAAGATGACCTTTGACTAAATATTTTAGTGTCAATCACCAAACAATGCAGACCGTACTGCCGCTCAAGGGAGTCTCGATGTTTTGTATAGAGCAACTTTTAATATAATATGTTTAAAGGAACTATGAATGGGCGAGAATGAACGCGAAAGCCCCCGTATAGCAACAAATATCGAAATAAAGTTTCGGGAAAAGGGTTCGTTTATACGATCGTATATGCTTAATGTGAATAATGGCGGTCTTTTTCTGAAGACTGAAAAACCGATGCATATCGATGCCGAAGTTACGATGCACATACAGCTGCCTGATGATCCTGAGACTATGATTGTTGAAGGCCGTGTGGTATGGACAAATAAAAAATCAAAAGTATTTCCTGCGGGTATGGGCATACAGTTCATTGGAATTTTGCCCGAGCATAAGGAGAAAATAAAGGCTTTTGTTGATGCAAATCTCAAGGAGATAAAAAGTTTATCAATAATGTAAGACCCTGCATCAGAATATGTTTATAGCCTTGCCGCAACGTGTTGGTGCGCGCGGCAGTCTATAATTAAGCTCGTCAGGAAAGCTTTACAGCGATAGCTTCAACATATTTCCATTTTTTCGGTGTCTGCTGCGGCAGGCCAAAATGCTTGAGCCAGCTTATACGCCAGCGCGGGTCGCCGGTAAGCAGGGCAAGGTCAGAACAAAGCCTGTCAACGCAGATGCCCATAGACTCAAGGGAAATGGTCTTTAGCTCTTGAGTTCGACACGGCTCACTATGCAAACAGGGCTGGGCCGGGCAGGCATTGCAGGGTCCTGAGCCATAGCGTTCAAGTACGGCTCCAGTGCCCAGCAAAGACTCGATCTCCCCGGCCAATCGGTGCAGCACGGCAAACTTCCAGTTAACCCCCCAGCGCTCAGTCATCAGCCTTGTCTGAAGTACAATAAAAAGATCAGCTGTATCAAGAATAGCCTGAACTGTATTCACAGGTGTTGATTGCGGTGGGCATCCGGGAAGCCAGCCGTAGCCGGGGCAGCGGTCAAATCTTTTATAGGGAGCCCCCTTGACGCCTTTATAGATAGTCCAATAGGGCATGCAGCACATGTTTTTGAAACGTTCATCAACTATCACAAGCTCAGGTGGCAGTATGCCTACTCGTGCAAAAAGCTTTGAGCCTTCTATCTCATATGAATGTACATGCGTGGCTGTCAAGAGGCTGGCAAGTTCTTGTACCGTGGAAAGTTTAAGATTAACTGTATGGTAAATATTTTTCTTTTTTACAGCAGAATATTTTTTTGCGTGGTGATTGTCGTTTAGAATGCAGTCGATGATATTGCGAATCGAATAATTGACAGGAAGTTTTTGCGAGGCAACTGTCATTGCAGAATGCCTTCTTCGCGAAAGCTTCGGTAGCCGCTGCGGCCGATGATGATGTGGTCATGAACTTTGATGTCCATAGTTCCGGCGGCAGAGATTATCGCTGCGGTGAGCTGCCGATCCTGCACTGATGGTTCAGGATTCCCGCTGGGGTGATTATGCACGAGAATAAGTGCAACGGCTTTTTCATGCAGAGCCTGCTTGATGATTTTACGGGGATAGACTGCGGTCTGATCAATCGTGCCCTCCTGCATTATTTCGTCTGTTATCACCTCGTTTTTGGCATTGAGATAAACAACGCGGAACTGTTCATCCGGGAGATGCGCCATGGCTGATGTGCAGTAGTTCACAAGTTCTGCAGGAGATGAGATAATGTCGCGTTTGTGGATTGTCTTGCGAAGGTAATACTGCGAGCAGGCCCTGAAAAGTTTTATCAGCAGGGCTGCATGCTCGCCCATACCGTTTACCTCTGTAAGCTCTTCAAGGGGTGCTTCAAGCACGGCCTGAAATGAGTCGAAATGTTTAATAAGGGCTTTTGCAAGGGGCTTTAGATCTTTTTGGGCGATGGCATAGGTGAGCATAAGCTCAAGTGCTTCGTAGTCGCGAAAGGGCTCAAGCCCCTGCGTGCGAAAACGTTCTTTTATCCGTTTGCGGTGCTCCTTGTAAGTTAGGGCAGATGCATCCATAATAACTCAGCCATTCGCGGCTCAATATATTGAGCTGTTAATCCCGTGCGATTTGCAGCATGCGCTTGATAAATGACGGCTTTTTGCCGATGGACTGCAGGTCACGGTTAATTTCAAGATCATGCTGGATGTGGGAGACCACATTTGACAAGGTATAGTCCATGGCGGCTTTCACCGCGTTTTTGATGGCATGGGAATTTGATCGGCCATGAGCAAGTATGACCGGTGCATTCACGCCAAGCAGCGGGGCTCCGCCGTATTCTTCATAATCAAAGCGCTGCCTGACTCTTAAAAAAGATTTTTTTGAAAGCAGTGCGCCGATCATTGAAAGGATATCCTTTTTTGCCTCTTGTTTCAGCCCGGTTGCAACGCTCTCGGCAACGCCTTCGGCAACTTTTAGAACAATATTGCCCGTAAAGCCGTCGCAGACAACGACGTCTGCCGCGCTGCGAAATACATCGCGTCCTTCAATATAACCGACATAATTCAGCGAGCTGTTTTTGAGCAGCTTGTGTGCCTCACGAATAATATCTGTTCCCTTTGAATCCTCAGAGCCGTTGCTTAACAGGCCGACACGCGGTTTTTTACAGTTCAGATAAAGTGTGCTGTACGCTGATGCCATGATCGCAAATTGTACCAGGTGAAAGGGCTTAACGACGCTGTTGGCGCCGGTGTCGGCAACAACCACTTGTCCTGCAAGGGTCGGCAATACCGCTGCAATTGCCGGCCGGTCAATGCCGCTTATCCGTTTGAGAACGAAAATGCTGCCTGAAGCAACTGCACCTGAATTGCCCGCACTGACAAATGCATCGCCTTTATTTGCAAGTACGAGTTCAAGGCCGGCACGGATTGAGGAATTCTTTTTTTTTCGCACAACCTCAAGAGGATTATCTCCCATGTCAATTACCTGAGTGGTGTGGTGCAGTATAATGGGAACCCCCGATGTTGCGTTCAATCTTCGCAGATGCGGCATTATGGCTTCTCTGTTACCCACAAGAGTGATTTCGACGGGATAGTCCCTGCAGGCAAGCACTGCGCCCTCAACTGCGCAATGGGGCGCAAAATCACCGCCCATGGCATCAAGCACTATTCGAACCTTTTTTTTCTCCATGACACTTCCCTTTAAACAAACAGCCGCACGTAAAGATCGCTTGCTGATATATGCATGTTCGTATCTATATTTTTTACAGACGCCTGTCAAACGCTTCAGCTATAATTGTTTGTTGATGCAGTGTTGCTGTTAAGTATCCGCACATGCTACTTGTTTTTGAGCCGCGGATTGAGCACATCCTGCAACCCTTCGCCGAGCAGATTGTAGCCAAGCACGGTTAACAGTATAGCACACCCGGGAAAAACGGAAAGCCACCAGGCTGTTTCCATATTATCTTTGCCTGAGGTGAGAATATTGCCCCAGCTTGGCAGCGGTGGCTGAACGCCGAGGCCGAGAAAACTCAGTGAGCTTTCAATGAGCACGGCAGCTGCAATGCCAAGGATCGCCGACACAAAAACCGGAGCCATGGCATTGGGCAGTATCTGGCTGAAAATTATTCTCATGTCGCCGGCTCCGGATGCCCGGGCAGCCAGTACAAATTCACGCTCTTTAAGGGACAGAAATTCCGCGCGCACAAGGCGCGACACCCCCATCCATGAGGTAAATCCGATTATAGCCATGATGTTCCAGATGCTCTGGCCGATAAAAGCAATAACTGCCAGGATGAGAAAGAAACTTGGGATGCAGAGCATTATATCCACAAGGCGCATAAGACAGCTGTCGATCCATCGCCCATAATAGCCCGAAACTGCACCCAGCAGTATGCCAATCAGGGTTGCAATGCCGACTGCCACAAAACCCACGGCGAGGGATATGCGGGAGCCATACATCATGCGGCTCAGCACATCCCGGCCAAGCTCGTCAGTTCCAAAGATATGGTGTATGTTCGGCGGCGCAAGTATTGCCCGGACATTGACCTCCTTATAGTCATACGGAGCAAGCACAGGCGCAAAAACCGCACAGGCAAATAGCAGTAAAACGATAATAAACCCGGAAAGCGCCAGAGGGTTTTTAAGTAATGCTTGTGTTGTTTGCGGTAATTTAATCATTGCCTTTCCCCGGCTTGCAGGCATGCAAGCTTATTTTACCCGTATTCTCGGATCAACAAGACCGTAGCATATATCAGCGGTCATATTGCCCATCATGGTCAGCAGGGCTGAAATCGTCAGGATGCCCATGACCACCGGATAGTCGCGAGTCATGATAGCCTGGTATGAGAGCTGGCCCATGCCCGGTATGCCGAATATAGTTTCAAAGATAACCGATCCGCCCACAAGGCCCGGAATTGACAGGCCAAGAATGGTAACCAGTGGCAGCAGCGCATTGCGTAAAGCATGTTTGTAGATGACCGCTCTTTCGGTAAGACCTTTTGCACGGGCCGTGGTTATATAGTCATTATTGATAGCCTCAATCATGCTTGAGCGCATGTAGCGCGACATGCCGGCAATGCCCCCGAAGGCAGATACAAATACCGGCAGAACCAGGTGCATGGATTTATCAAGGACCTGCTGCCAAGGTCCCAGGGTTGCATAATTGAGCGATTTGAGACCTGAAATCGGAAGCCAGTCGAGCTTGACGCTGAACAGCATCATGAGAAGAAGCGAGAGCCAGAAGGTCGGCGTGGCAAAACCTATAAAGACGCATACGGTGGATATCCTGTCGCCAAGCGAGTAGGGCCTGGTTGCCGAATATATCCCAACCGGAATCGCAATGGCTATAATCAGCAGCATGGAGAGCAGGTTTATCAGTATGGTGACTGAAAGCCGTCGGTCAGGAAACGGCAGCTTTTTATCCCATATTTTATCAATGACGGGACGCGAGTCGGTTGAAAAAGAGTTGCCGAAATCAAGCAAAGCGATTCTTTTCAGCCACAGGCCGTACTGCACAAGAATGGGCTTGTCCAGGCCGTAATATTTTTCAAGCCGCGCCCGGGCTTCAGGCGTGATTTTAGGGTTGAGCTCTGTCATGACATCTGTGGGTTTACCGGGGGCTAGATGAATTATGAGAAATGAAATCAGCGTCACCCCGATAATCACCGGCACCATGGCAAAAAGTCTTTTTATGAGATAGATAATCATGATCTGTTAGGGCACGGGTGCATTTTTTTGTAGTTTTTTTGGCACATACCATTTCGGCAAATTGTAGCTGATGCCGATAGGGGCAGGCTTGATATTGCAAATACGCGAACTGACGATCGGAAGAGAGTAGGGCACATAGAGAAAAATATAGGGTACATCTTCAGCCAGCAGCTCCTGCATGCGGTAGTAGATTTTTTTACGCTCCTGCACATCAAATACCCGGCGGCCCTTCTCCAGAAGCTCGTCAACTGCTTTGTTTTTATATGAAATAAAGTTCAGCTGTTTTTCGCCTGTTTTGCTGCTGTGCCAGATATCATACTGATCAGGATCAAGCCCGATGCTCCAGCCAAGCAGTATGGCCTCGAAGCGCCGCTTGTCAATAAATTCATTAATGAGCGTCGACCATTCAAGCACGCGGATGTTCATCTTGATGCCCAGCTGCTCAAGCCGCCACTGGATTATTGTTGCCGTGTTGAGGCGAACCGAGTTTCCCATGCCCACAAGAACCGAAAATTCAAACGGCTTGCCGTCGCGGTCAAGAAGCCCATCGCCGTCGGTGTCGCGCCAGCCTGCATCGAATAGCAATTGCCGGGCTTTTTCAAGATTGAAATCATATTTTTTTACATCGGGATTATACGGCCAGGTGTTTGGCACATAGGGGCCGGTTGCCGGTTCCCCCAACCCGAGCAGCACGCCGTCGATAATTTCCTGCTTGTCTATGGCATGGGCAATGGCCTGCCGTACCCGTTTATCCTGGAAATAGGGATGCAGAAAGTTGAAAGCGAAATATACATAGGTGAACAGGGGATATTTGAACTTTTGAAAATTTTTTTTAAAGTAGTCCGTGTCTGTCTGGCGCGAGTACTGAAGGGGAGTCAGCGTCATAAGATCAATGTTGCCGGCCTGCAGTTCGAGAAACAGCGTTGCCGCATCGGGAATGAAACGATAGATATAGGAATCCAGATACGGGCGGCCCTCAAAATATGTTTTATTTGCCTCCATCACGATCTTTTCACCGGAAGCCCATTCTTTGAAACTAAATGGCCCAAGGCCAAGCGGCTTGCGCGTGAGTTCGTTTTTAGTGATGTCTTTACCGGCCAGCAGGTGGCTTGGAAGCACGGTCATATTGCCCCAGCTTGTGAGGGCAGGGGCAAAGGGCTTATCATAGGTGACACGGAATGTAAGGGGGTCTATGATTTCAAATTTTACAACCTGCCTGAAGTCTTCGGCATAGGCCGTCGGTGTATCCGGATTGGTTATAGTCTTGAAACCGAATTCAACATCATGGGCTGTGAAGGGGGCTCCATCCTCCCAGTGAACATCAGGAAGAAGATGAAATGTTATGGTCAGGCCATCCGGTGATACCTCCCAGGATTTTGCAAGGTCGCCTATTACGGTCAGGTCGGTATCGTACTTGACCAGGCCATTGTAGCATAGTCCGCTCACGTCATGCGAGGCGCTGTCGCTTGCAAGCATGGGTATCAAAACACTTGGCTCACCGATTGTTCCCACGACCAGACGGTCGCCATAGGACGGTGCGGTGGCATTATCCTGCGCATGCAGTGTGGATGCTGCAAAAAACAACAGTAGTGTATAGAATAATTTTTTCATGCCGTTAAAAATAGGTACCTCTTCAGGGTTCAGGGAGGAACTTCTTTTCATCCAAGCATTATCATGCCGGAACCCTGAACCCTCGCTACCTGAGCAGTTGCAAAAAAAGACCCTGTTTCATTCTATAACAGGGTTAATACTATCATAGGGTTACAGTAATTGTATTAGAAAACATCAGCAGAAAAAACAAAAATTTTTGAATTTTTTTCCTTCCAGGCTGTTTGCGGCAGGCCTGCCTTCATGCAGGTGTGCTTAAGGAATTCTTCCCTGCTCCAGCCGTAATCGGCTGCAACCTGCGGCAGCAGCAGTCCGGAATAATTTCCCTGCACGATCATGAGTCCGTGCTTACCGACCTCGATTTCGGTGATGTCGCTGATCTGGCGCATGGGCGTCAGCACTGATATTTCTATATCAAGGTCTGGAAGCTCATCAGAGCTTAGCGGCGGGAAACGCGGGTCCTGGAAAGCAGCAGCAATGGCCATCTCCCGAATCGTCTCGTAAAGGGGCTTTACCGCATGGATATAGCCGATGCAGCCTCTGAGCTCGCCCTTGCGGTGAAGGGACACAAATGCGCCGCGTTTCTCCTGAAGCGTGGGCGTTGGAGCTTCGCAGGCAGGCAGAGTTGTTCCGGCAGTGCGAGCCTCAATGGTGGTGCGGGCAATTTGGTGAAGTGATTTTTTTTCCTGATCGGTCAGGCCGAGATCAACACCGATTTGAGCATGGTGCGGCATAATTCCCCCCTGTTGTTTTTCGATTCAGGATATTCCTTGCGGTCAGTTTGTTTCGCTGTCGCTTATATTGGGCGCAAAGGCAACTTCAGTACGGTTGAGGATGTAGTCGTAGGGGTTGACATCCTTTCCGTTGATATTGACAATATAATGAACATGATAGCCTGTTGATAAGCCCGTTGAACCCATATAGCCGATAGTCTGTCCCCGTGTCACTTTTTGCCCTTCTTTAACCGTCATGCTGAGCATGTGGCCGTAGGCGGTTCTAAATCGGCCTTCATGACGAACCGTAACGATATTGCCGAAATATTTGTCAAGGACTGCGCTTTCCACCGTGCCGTCTGCGGTAACGATGATAGGGGAGCCTCTTTTTCCGGAAATATCCAGCCCGTTATGTAATTCACGCATACCTGTAAAAGGGCTTTTTCGCCAGCCGAAATTTGATGTGATCCAGAGATCAGAATTTTTAACCGGCATTATGCTGGGCAGAAAGTTGAGCTTTTTATTTTTTTTAGCAATATAGCCTGTTAAGCCCTGCAAATCATCGCGCAGATCACTGACACGCATGGGCAGGGATTTCTCGGGCTCAACTGCGGCCATCTCCATTTGTGCATTGAATGCGTCGGGCGCTATATTCCGCGGCGACGGAGAACCGCCCTGGCCCATTCGCTCAGAGGGTTCAGCTGCGCTGCCGCTGTCTTCAAAACCGACAAAACTGCGGATGATGCTTTCTTCCTTGCACATATTGTTAACGCGTTTTTCAATATGACGCAAATGTGTAAGCGATGTTTCAAGCAGGCGGGCTTTTTTATGCAGTATGATGTTTTTGGTGATCGTATCACTGCCATTGATGCCGAATATGGCAAGCAGGCTGGCGGCAATCACCATATAATAAAAAATGCGGGTGGGTATTTCAATCGTAGTGGTTGTGCTGACCGCTCTGCCCTGGGATTTCCAGTCAGGCTGTATGATAATAGTCAGATGATCTTTCTTTTTCATGCCTTTAAACAAAACCTTTTATAATTTATTGTGTTTAATACCAGTAATCTGATTGAAATGCAATCTGTTTTTATTGCTGTGGAAGGGCCTGCAAGAATTAAATAAATTAAAGTGAACTCTATATGTTAGTCGTTGATTGCTAACGGAAAACTATGAACGATCAATAATCCTGAATCATGTCTACCCCCAATGCTGTTCATTTAAGCAAAAAACCTCCTCGCCCCGGTACGGGGGAGAGGATCGAGGTGAGGGGGCCGTGTTTTTTTACTGTGTTTTAAACACCCCTCATCCTGGCCTTCTCCCCTCAAGGAGGTTGTGTCGTAATTAAAAATTGAGAGCGCTATATTAAATCGTTCTTTGACAATTAAATATTAGAAACTATAGAGCAGCATTTTCCGGCAATAAACCGGGCGTACCACAAATTGTGCCGG
>Ga0114951_10005947_pt1 | contig 11021 bp, 9 predicted proteins | sample AM7aDNAmetaG_FD_88677 | JGI IMG/M metagenome (GOLD analysis project Ga0114951, IMG submission 88677) | Freshwater microbial communities from Finland to study Microbial Dark Matter (Phase II) - AM7a DNA metaG | ecosystem: Environmental > Aquatic > Freshwater > Lake | place: Finland: Lake Alinen... | reverse complement strand
TTCTCCCTCTCCCCCGGGGAGAGGGCTGGGGTGAGGGGGAACGGGACGCCCGCAGCACACCCCGCGCCCGCATCGAAAGCGACTCCCGACGCTCGACCTTCGCTGCCCCTATCGTTAATGGCTGTTCAAACATGGAGTACTCTCGCGCTGTTTCTAACGATCGATATCCGGGATAACCAGATCCAGGCTGCCCATGAGCGCCAGGGCGTCGGGGAGCAGCATGCCCGCGCTGGCTTCCTCGAACAGGCTGAGATTGGACAGCGAAGGCGTGCGCAACTTGACCCGGTAAGGGATTTCCTTGCCGTCACTCACGATCCGCACGGCGAATCGGCCGCGCGCGGCTTCGGTCGCGTAACAGTAATCGCCGGCGGGCAATTTCAGAACGCGCGGCACCTTCTCAGCCATGACCGGGCCAGCGGGCAGCTTGTCCAGCGCTTGCTCGATGATGCGGAGGCTCTGGACCATCTCTTCCATGCGCACCAGGTAGCGCGCCATGGAATCGGTTTCCTCACGGGTGGGAATCACGAAATCGAATTCGGAATAGGCCGAATATGGCTCAACCCGGCGCACATCGTAGGGAACGCCGGAACCGCGGATGACCGGGCCGGTCGCGCCGTATTTGCGGCACATCTCTTTGCTGATGGGGCCGATGTCAATCAGGCGCTTGCGCAGGATGATGTTATCGGTCACCAGCGAGCGATACATCTTCAGCCGGGGGCGCATCTGGGCGACGAAGGCACGGGTGCCTTTGAGGAACTGGTCGTCCACGTCGTTATACACCCCGCCGATGCGGAAGTAGCTATAGGTCAGCCGAGACCCGGTGATGCTTTCGAGCAGGTCGAGAATCTTTTCCCGGTCATCGAAGGCATACAGCAGCGGGGTGAAGCCGCCGAGGTCGAGCAGGAACGCGCCCCACCAGACCAGGTGGCTGGAGATGCGGTTCATTTCCGAGGTGATGACGCGGATATACTCGGCGCGTGGCGGCACCTGGAGCTTCAAGGCGCGTTCCACCGCCCCCACGAAGCCGTGGGTGTAGGTCATCGCCGAGAGATAATCAATGCGGCTGGTGTTGGGCAGGAACTGCGCATAGGTGCGGTTCTCTCCCATCTTCTCCTGCATCCGGTGGATGTAGCCGCAGACCGGTTCGGCGCGGACGATGTATTCGCCGTCCATCGTCATCTTGACGCGCAGCACGCCGTGGGTGGCGGGATGTTGCGGGCCCAGGTTGAGAACGAAGGTCTCGTTGGCACCACCGTTGGAAAGTATGGCGTCCTTGGCAATCACGGGGCGTAATCCTTCCGGAGCGGGTGGAAATCGGAATCTTCCGGCAGCAGGAAGGGCGTCAGGTTCGGGTGCCCGAGGAACCGGATGCCGAAGAAGTCGTGGGTCTCGCGCTCATGCCAGTTGGCGCCGGGGAACACCTTGTGAATCGAGGCGATCTCCGGGTTGTCGCGCGGAATGCGGGTGCGGACGACGACACGCAAGGCTTTGGCGGGGTGGAAGTAATCGTAAACAACCTCCATCTGACCCTCAGCCATCCAGTCCACGCCGGTAATTGTGTCCAAAGACAGGCCCTCTTTGTCGAGCACCTCGGCAACGGCAACGACCAAGTCGGGCGAGACAGTTGCGTCAGCATGGTAGCCTTTGGCAGCGTAATCTACACCCTTGAAGGGGAGCGGCAGATGGGCCAAAGGGTTCGGGGCCGGAGGGGCGGGGGGCGGGGGCGGTTGGGCAGGCGCGGCCGGCCGGGGAGCGGTAGCCGCCACGGGCTTCGGCGGAACGACTGCCGTCGGCGCAGGGACCGCCGGCGGGCTTGCCGGCGGCGCGCTGTCAACCTTAGGCTGCGGTTCGTTCGTACTCATTTATCCATCAATCCAACCATCCAAAAATCCATTTCCGGCTTATTCGGGCTTCACCGTGGGCCAGCGCCGTTTGCCGGTGAGCTTCTCCTCCAGCTTCAGGAGTCCTTCGATGAGAGCCTCGGGACGCGGCGGACAGCCGGGGATGAACACATCCACCGGGAACAGCTTATCGACGCCTTCGACCACCGCATACTGGCCGGGAAAGACGAAGGGGCCGCCGGAAATGGCACAATTGCCCATCGCAATGACCCATTTGGGCTCCGGCATTTGGTCGTAGAGCGTTTTGACGGCTGCGGCCATCTTCTTATTGACGGTGCCGGCCACGATCATCAGGTCCGCCTGCCGGGGTGAGGGGCGGAAGACCTCGGCGCCGAAGCGGGAGATGTCGAAGCGCGACGCGCCCGCCGCCATCATCTCGATGGCGCAGCAGGCCAGGCCGAAGGTCAGCGGCCAGAGCGAGTTAGCGCGCCCGAGCGCCAGCATCTCGTCCAGCTTCGCGAACTTAACGTAGGGCGCGCAATCGCTTAGGAGTTGGGCGTTGCTTTCCGGCGTTTCCATTCAAAAATGCCTTTCTTCCAGGCGTAAACGATTACCAGGGACAGGATTCCTACGAAGAGCACCAGCTCGACAAAGTCCCGAATGACGAACTCCGGGATGCGGTTATAAACCAGGGCCACGGGGATGAGAAACAGCACGTCCACCGCGAAAGCGACGAACACCAGCGCGTAGAGGTAATACACCGCGTCATAGCGAATCCACGCATCACCGATCGGGTCCATGCCGCACTCGATGAATTGATCGGTCTTGCCGGCGTAGTTGCGCGTCTTGCGCTCCGCCAGCAAATGGACAACGACGAACGGTCCCAGCGCAAACGCCAGGCCGCCCAGGCAGAAGGCGAACACGTAAATCAAATCGCCAGTCAGCACGTCGTCCATAAATACAAGCCGCTGTCCGGCATAAGACACGTCATGGTCATGGTTAATAGTCTCGCCGGATAAGGGGTGAGGGTCAATAAAATACATAGCATCCAAAGGATGAGCAAGGCTAATTGCTCACCGAATGGGAAAGGCAATTATTGGGGGGCTTAATACGGCCAGCGCGGCCAGGGAAGTGATTGGGAGGCGCTAGCGCGATGCCACGGTGATGCTCCGAAGGGGCTCCGATGGGGCTCCGATGGGGCTTCGAAGGGGCTTCGAAGGGAATCAGCCTTTTCCGGCCCTCGGGCGTCTATCTGCCGGCGGCCTTATCCCCGGAAATAGAGGTAGGCGCCGAGGATGCAGAGGAGGATGAACCCGGAAGCCGTCAGTTCCTGCCAGCCCCAACTGGCGCGCGTCCCAGCGCGGTCTTCATCGGTGACGGTGCCAAACGTGAGGCTCTTGATTTTCTCGTACTGGGGAGCCGGGGTGGCGTAGCTCACGACCACCATTACCAGCGCGGAAAACAACGTGATGATGATGCTGAAGTACTGGAAGTTGATGTTGTTGACGATCCACAGGAACGAGCCCTGGGTGTAACCGTGCTCAAAGCCTTTCAGCTTCATGGTTACGGGAGTGTCCACCATCATGCGAAAGAGGCCGAGCATGAATCCGGCCACCATGGAATAGAGGCAGCCTTGAGCATTGAGGCGCTTCCAGAAGACGCCGAAGAAGAAAACGACGAAGATGGGCGGCGCGAGGTAGCCTTGCACCTGTTGCAGGTAGTCATACAGACTGTGCGCGCCCTGGACGACCGGAATCCAAAGCATCGCGATGACCACCATGACCACGGTGGCGATGCGGCCCATGCGGACCAGCTCGTGCTGCGTGGCCTTGGGTTTCCATTTCTCGTAAAGGTCCACGGTGAAGAGGGTGGAGCACGCATTGAAGACGCCAGCCAGGGACCCCATGAGCGCGGACAGCAGCCCGGCGACGACAATGCCGCGCAGGCCCGGCGGCAACAGGTGTTTGACCATGAGGGGGAAGGCGTTCTGGGAATCGAAATTGGCCGCCAGTTCCGGCACTTTGTTACTCTTGACGAGCGCGAAGCAGATCAGGCCGGGGATGATGAAGAGATAGACGGGGAAGAGCTTGAGGAAGGCGGCGAAGATGGAGCCGCGGCGCGCGACGGCTTCGTTCGGAGCACCGAGGGCGCGCTGGACGATGTATTGGTCAGTACACCAGTACCACAAACCGATGACTGGGGCGCAAATGGCCATGCCCAGCCAGGGATAATGCTGGTTGAAATACCAGGCCTGCTTGACAAGCTGGCCATCGGCGTTCCGCTCCATCACGGGTGCCCAGGTGGCGAGGACGCCGGGGGGCGTCAGCGGTTTCCAGAGGTTGAACATATCCGAGCCGCAGATTTCACGCAGTTGGGTCCAGCCGCCCAGCTTGATCAGGCCATAGACGGTCAGGAGGGCCGATCCGCAAATGAGGACGACGACCTGCACCGCGTCGTTGTAGGCCACCGCGCGCATGCCGCCCAGGGCGGTGTAGAGGCCGGTGAGCACAATCACCGCGACTGAGCCGATCCAGAAGCTGTTGATCTCAACGCCGCCGAGATTGATGTGGATCTCTGGCAGCAGCGTGGAGAAGACCACCCCACCGGCGAAGATACCCACGGCGATCTTGGACACGATGAAGGTGATGAGCGAGACGATGGACAGGACGTAGCGCGAGCTGGTGGAGAAGCGGCGTTCGAGGAACTCCGGCATGGTGAAGACCATCGAGCGGGCATAGAACGGCACGAACACCCACGCCAGCACCAGCAGGCACCAGGCATGCAGCTCGTAATGGGCCATGGCCACCCCGTCTTTCGCGCCCGATCCCGCGAGGCCGACGATGTGCTCGGAGCCAATGTTGGAGGCGAAGATGGAGGCGCCGATGACCCACCAGCTCAGGTTGCGGCCGGCAAGGAAGTAATCGGCGGCGGTGTCCTTCGCCCGGCTGACGACCCACCAGGCGACGCAAAACAGGATGCTGAAGTAGAAGACGATGGCGAGCCAGTCGAGGCCGGTGAGGGTGGGGCCGGTGGCGGAGGGTAATAGGGTAGCGTTCATGTGGAGATAGTAAGGTGGGAAGCAGAGCTGGTTAAGTCGAGCGGTCTTGAAGGCAGTGCGGCCTGTTCCCCCTCACCCCGGCCCTCTCCCTCAGGGAGAGGGAGCCAACAGGCCCGCGCCTCGAACATTCCTGATGCGCCAGATTCGCCGACCGACTGGCGAAGGTCCTCCCTCTCCCCCGCGGAGGGGGAGAGGGCCGGGGTGAGGGGGAAAACTATGCCCAAACGGCCGCGCCTGTCCTCCGGGGCTTTTCCTCGAGCGTGCACAAGGCCCAAAGCGCCAGAGGACTGGCGCACTCCAAAACCTTGCGGAAGGTCGCCCGCTTCAGAAAGGAGGGGTGCGGCTTGGTCAGGCTTGGCCATAGTAGGCATGGGGGCCGTGTTTGCGGAGGAAGTGCTTGTCCAGCAAAGCGGGTTGCATGGGCTTGAGTTTCGGGTTGAGGCGGAGGGTTTCACTCGCCAGGCGGGCGAGGAATTCGAGCACGATGGCGTTGTGGACCGCGTCGGTCACGCTCTTGCCCCAAGCGAACGGGCCGTGGCTGGCTACCAGCACGGCGGGATGCTGAAGCGGGTCGAGCTTCCTGAACCGCTCGACGATCACGTGGCCCGTGTTCACCTCATAGTCGGATCGGATTTCGGCAGCCGTCAGCAACCGCGTGCAAGGCACGTCGCCGTAGCAGTAATCGGCCTGCGTGGTGCCATAGGATGGCAGGTCCTTCTTAGCCTGAGCCCAGGCAGTGGCGTAGAGGCTGTGCGTATGAACGACGGCGCCGATGCCCGCAAATGCGCGATAGAGCACGAGGTGGGTCGGGGTGTCCGAGCTTGGCTTGAACCGGCCCTCGACCACCTTGCCGCTTTCGAGCGAGACCACGACCATGTGGCGCGGCGTCATGACTTCGTAGGGCACGCCGGACGGCTTAATGACCACCAGTCCGCGCTGGCGATCGATCCCGCTGGCATTGCCCCAGGTTTCCACGACCAGGCCCGCCTGGACCAGGTCGAGGTTTGCCCGGCAGACCTCTCTCTTCAGTCGCTCAAGCATGGACTAGCCGGAAAAGCCGCGGCGCAAACCGTAATAGACCTCGTTCCACTTCAGCTCCTGCTTGAACTGGCGGAGCCGGGTGTCGGCGTCAATGACCACCAGCTCGACGTCGGCCATGGCAGCGAAGTCCTCGATGATCTCCGTGGTGAGCGCCTGGCTGAAGCTGGTGTGGTGGGCGCCGCCGGCGTAAATCCACGCCGCGGCGGAGGTGGCCAGGTCGGGCTTCGGCATCCAGACGGCGCGGGCGACCGGCAGGCGGGGCAGCGGCTTCTCCGGGGGGACAACCTCCACCTCGCTCAGCAGCAGACGGAAGCGATTGCCCATGTCCATGATGGACGCGTTGATCGCCGGTCCAGCGGGCGTATCGAATACCAGCCGCACCGGGTCAGCCTTGCCGCCGATGCCGAGGGGATGCACCTCGATCGAGGGCTTGCCTTTGGCGATGCTCGGGCAAATCTCCAGCATGTGCGCGCCCAGCACGAGGTTGCATTTCGGGTCCAGATGGTAGGTGTAATCCTCCATGAAGGACGTGCCGCCTTTGAGGCCCGCCGCCATGACTTTCATGGCGCGCACCAGGGCGCTCGTCTTCCAGTCGCCTTCAGGGCCGAAGCCGTAGCCATCGGCCATGAGCCGTTGCGCCGCGACGCCGGGCAACTGCGCCAGCCCATGCAGTTCTTCAAAGCAATCCGTGAAGCCCTTAAAGTCGCCGCTGCTCAGGAAGGCGCGCAAGCCCAGCTCGATGCGCGCTGCCTCACGCAGCGATTGCCGCATGGCGCCCGTCTTGCGGAGCTTTGGCGCCACAGTGTATAGGCCCTCATATTCGCCGATGAGGCGGTCAATCTCCCGGTCCGTCACCGCCGTGACCGACTTAACGAGGTCGCCGACCCCGTAGGTGCCCACTGAGTAACCAAACTGCATCTGGGCGGCGACCTTGTCGCCGTCAGTGACGGCCACCTCGCGCATGTTGTCGCCGAACCGGCAGAACTTCGCGCCCTGCCAATCATGCCACCCCGCCGCTGCGCGGCACCAATTGCCGATGCGGCGCTGCACCGCCAGGTCCTGCCAGTAACCAACCACCACCTTCCGCTCCATGCGCAGCCGGCTCATGATGAAGCCGTGCTCGCGGTCGCCATGCGCGGCCTGGTTGAGGTTCATGAAGTCCATGTCGATGGTCGCCCAGGGAATATCCCGGTTGTGCTGGGTGTGCAGGTGCAGCAGGGGCTTGCGCAGCGACTTGAGGCCGTTGATCCACATCTTCGACGGCGAGAAGGTGTGGCACCAGGTAATGATGCCGATGCAGTCGGGGTTCTCATTGGCGGCCTGGCACAGGCCGGTCGCCTCGGCCGGTGTCTTTACCACCGGCTTGACCAGCACCTGGACGGGGATGGACGACGCTCGGTCGAGCGCCTGCCCGATTTGCTGCGCATTCGTGGCGACCTGTTTCAGCGTCTCAGGACCGTAGAGCGGCTGACTGCCAGCGACGAACCAGACCTCGAGTTGTTTCAGGTTGATCGTGTTCATGATTCTCTTTTGCGGATTTCGGCGCCTGCCCCTGCTACTGAACCGAGAACTTGTAGATGATGGTATTCCGGTAGGTCTGGCCTGGCTTGAGCACCACGGACGGGAAGTTCGGTTGGTTTGGGGAGTCGGGGTAATGCTGCGGCTCCATACAGAACCCGTTGCGGTACTTATAGACCCAGCCGCCTTTGCCCTTGTTCTTGCCGTCGAGGAAGTTGCCCGAATAGAACTGCAGGCCCGGATCGGTGGACCACACCTCCATCACGCGGCCACTGGTCGGCTCATAGACGCGTGCCATGAGCCCAAGCTGGCCCATCGGTTTGTTGATGACCCAGTTGTGGTCATAGCCGCCGCCGAACTTAAGCTGCTCGTCTTCCTGGCCGATACGAGCGCCGATAGCGGTCGGCGTGCGGAAGTCAAATGGGCTACCGTCCACCGGCTTCAACTCACCGGTCGGGATCAAGTTAACGTCCACGGGCGTGAACTTGTCCGCGGGCATCATGACTTGGTGATTGAGGATGTCGCCCTTGCCGGCGAGGTTGAAATAGGAGTGATGGGTGAGGTTAAGGACCGTGTCCTTGTCCGTGGTCGCGACATAATCAAGCATGAGGGCGTTGTCTTCAGTTAAGGTATAAATCGCCTTGACCGAGAGCGTCCCCGGGTAGCCCTCCTCGCCATCCTTGCTGACATAGACCAGTTCCAGCGACGGCCCCGCATGGGTGGCCAGGAACCTGGCTTCCCACACGACTTTGTCGAACCCTTTCAGGCCGCCGTGCAGGGCGTTAGGCCCGTTGTTGACCGCCAGCGTGTATTCCTTGCCGTCGAGCGTGAACTTGCCTTTGGCGATGCGGTTGCCGTAACGCCCAATGAGCGCCCCGAAGTAAGGGGTATCTTTGATGTAGTCGGGCAGGTTGTCGTAGCCGAGCACTACATCGGCGAACTTGCCGTGGCGGTCGGGCACTTTCAGGAAGATGACGAGGCCGCCGTAATTGCAGATGCCGACCTCAGCGCCCTTGTTATTGCGCAGCGTGTAGAGGTTCACCCTCGCTCCATCCGGCGCCAGGCCGAAGGGCTTCACGATGATCTGCCCCTTCCGTTGGCTGGTCTTTGAAACGTCCGCGCAGCCGACGAACAGGGCCGCGCTCAGACTGACGGAGAGGATAGTTAACCACTGATTGTTGATTTGCATGATGATGTAGTTGGGTTGGTTGCTGATAATTAAACCACGAAACACACGGCCCGCGGTGATTCACTTCCGCGCCCGGTTGCGGATCTCAATTAATCGCTTCATTACGTCGTAAAGATTCCCGGTAGCCTGCTGTATGCCAAAGGCATCGTGTAGTTTCCGGTAAAGGGAATAAAGCTCTTTGTAAACAGCATGCGCCGCCGGGTTCGGCTTGAAGACTCGGGATTTCAGGCCGGTCATAGCCTTCTGCGCATCCGGGTAATTGGAGTAGCCGCCGGCTGCCTTGCCAGCCACCACCGCACCGGCAATCGCCGCGCCCAGCGCGCAGGTCTGCGCCGAACGGGAGATCTTGATCGGCCGTCCCGTCACATCCGCATAGATCTGCATGACGAGTGGGTTCTTCTCCGCGATGCCGCCGCAGTTAACGATTTCATCAACCTTCAGCCCATATTCCTCGAAGCGGCTGATGATGGTTAGCGCGCCGAACGCCGTGGCCTCGATGAGCGCGCGGTAAATCTCGGCCGGGGTCGTGTAGAGCGTTTGGCCGAGCAACAGCCCGGTCAGTCGCTGGTCCACCAGCACCGTGCGATTGCCGTTGTTCCAATCCAGCGCCAGCAAGCCCGATTCTCCCGGTGCCATCTTCGCCGCCGCCGCGCTGAGCACCTCGTGCGACCCGGCCTTCTTGCCGAGCGGCTGGATATAGTTCACGAACCAGTTAAAAATGTCACCCACCGCCGACTGGCCCGCCTCCAGGCCGTAACAGCCCGGCAGAATGCTGCCCGGGACAATGCCGCACAGACCCGGAATGTCCGCCAGTTTCTCCCCAAGCGGCACCACGATCATATCGCAGGCGCTGGTGCCGAGGATCTTCACCAGCACGCCCGGCGCTATGCCCGACCCCACGCCGCCCAGGTGCGCGTCGAACGCTCCGACTGCCACCGGCAGACCCATCGGCAAACCCGTGCGCCTGGCCCACTCCAGGGTCAGCCCACCCACCGACCGGTCGATGCTGTGCGCCTTGGGCCGCAGCCGCGACCGCAGCTCGCCCAGCTTCGGATCAAGCTGCGCCAGGAACTCGGCATCCGGGTACCCGCCCCAGGAGTCGTTATACATGGCCTTATGCCCAGCCGCGCAGACACCAATGGTCAGCTTGTCGGGGGCCTGGGTGCCCGTGAGCATCGCCGGCACCCAATCGGAGCATTCCACCCACGAGAAGGCGGCATCGAACACCTCTGGGCTCGTCCGCAGGCAATGAAGAATCTTGCTGAAGAACCATTCGCTGGAATAGGTGCCGCCGCATTTGGCCAGGTATTGCGGCCGAATCTTGCCCGCCAGCGCGGTGATCTCAGTCGCCTCGGCAATCCCTGTATGGTCCTTCCACAGCCAGGCCATCGCGGCGGGGTGCTTCGCGAACCGCTTATCGAACGCGAGCGGAATGCCGTGACGATCCACCGGCAACGGCGTGCTGCCCGTGGTATCCACTCCAATGCCGATGATCTGATCCGGCGCGAAGCCGCGCACTGCGCGCTTCGCCTGCGCGAGCGCCTTCTTGATCGTGACCTCCGCCCCCTTCACATAGTCGGCGGGATGCTGCCGCGCGAGATTGGGGTCGCGGGAAAGGATGACTCCTTGCGTGCCGTGTTCATAGTTCCAGACCGCCGACGCCACTTCACGCCCGTTGGCGATGTTGACGATCAGGGTACGGACAGAGTTGGTGCCGTAGTCGAGGCCGATGGCGTAATTGGTTGCGCTCATGGCCCTGTTACATAAACAGCCCCAGGCTTCCTGTCCAGCAAATCGGCGGGATGATCCTGCCGGGATTCCTCCTCCTTCGACTAAAGACTAAAACCTAAAAGCTCAAAACTCCACCCCGCCCGCTCCCAAAGCCCCCGCGGCACTGGCGCTTTGAGGTGGCTTTATGGTCGCATTGTTGGAGCCTTGTTGGCGCATTAGGGACGCATTAGGGACGCTTTGAGGTGGCCTTAGGGTCGCAATCAGTTGGCGATCAACACGCTTTGAGGTGGCTTTGATGGAGCGATCTTCCTGCAGCGTAGCCACTTCGCGGAAGCGCTCGCGCCGATCCGTCGGAATCCGGGCATCGTCAGGGAGCGTGGCGGACGGTGTCGGCGGGAGCGGTGCTGGCAGCGGCTGGCTGCCGGCAGGTTCGGGCGCGTTTTCGTTCACGTGAGCCGTGTATGCAGGAAGAGGAGGGCAGACAAATCAGGGCAGGCGACGGGCCCAACGCCCAGCTCATTATGGACGAGATGGGGGTGGCAGGCCCATAATAAGAATTGCTGTTCACCGTCGGGGCAAGGGCGCAGCAACACCACATTCAAGGTTGCGCCAACCGGAAGCAGGTGTTGCTGGCGCCGCCCGG
>Ga0114951_10005946_pt1 | contig 11023 bp, 11 predicted proteins | sample AM7aDNAmetaG_FD_88677 | JGI IMG/M metagenome (GOLD analysis project Ga0114951, IMG submission 88677) | Freshwater microbial communities from Finland to study Microbial Dark Matter (Phase II) - AM7a DNA metaG | ecosystem: Environmental > Aquatic > Freshwater > Lake | place: Finland: Lake Alinen... | reverse complement strand
GATTCACTAATAATAAATTCTTGATATTGTGCAATTTAGTGTTTTAGTGTCTTTTGTAGGTATATAATGAAATTTTATTCGTCCTGACTTCATACGCCTTTTATAATATATCAAAACTTGTTTTATAAGTTGCAATAAATCAATAAGATAAAATACAATAAATTTGTTTTTACCGCACTAATAGGTATTTTTGAAAAACAATTAATTCGTTTTTTATAAAAACATCCTTATAAATTATTTTTTTATTTACCACTTTTCCCATAGATGAAAAGTGGCCAAAAATCGTGGCAAAACAATGCTTCTCCCCGCTCTATCACAACGCAAACAATACTGACAAGGTCGTCAATGAAAACTGCAAACCCACAAGGCTGCAATGTCTTCAATTTTCATTGAAACGCAAGCGCCCTTGTCGTATTGTAATGCGTTCTGATATTCACGCCAACTCCAACCCGCTGTTTTGCCTTGCCAGCGCACACCTTTACTAAATCTCTTTGCTCATATTGCTGCTCATTACTAGTTGTAGAATCTGCATGTGGGGTGGCGGACCCCGCTAAGAAAAATTTACGTCGTATGTAGCGAGATTTTAAAAGGGAATGGCCTGTGTAAGTATCCACAAAGTGACGGCGCAATACTGAAAGAAAAAACTGATAATACTTCACCGGAACGGCTTGGATACGGAGGTTTAAAATTGAGCGTTACATACAGTAAATTTTTCTTAACGGTGACTTTTTTTGTTACTTTTTTGTGTAGTTGACAAAAAAGTTAAAAACAAAAAAGAAATACCGCACTAATCGTATGAACTCAGGACCCACGCCCCTTAATCCCCTGAAGGGGAAGCCAGCCCGATGAGATATTGACACATTTATTTGATAATTTGTGGTTTTTTCTTAATGGAATTTAAAATAAACAAAAATTCTCCCGAAGTTATCCCTGTCTTTATCTATGCGGTGGTATAGTTTTTTTATATCCGGTCTATCCAGAAACCGTAACACTTTCTTTTTCAGTTGCCCGCTGCCCTTGCCGGGTATGATTTCAACTTCCTTAATTTTTTTATCCAGAGCCTCCTCAATAATATCGTGCAAAGCTTTGTCGATAAGCCAGCCCTTGTTATATATTTCGTGCAGGTCTAGTTTTAGTTTAGCCATTGAATAAAATTATAGGGTGTAAAAAAGTTGTTTATAATATTTTCAATTGTAATTCAAGTCGTAAAAGTAAGAATTATAGACAAAATAAATGATTAGTTTTGTATAAAATGAAACGGGTCATTGTAAAAGAAAAACAGGATTAAACAAAAAATCGAAAACTATGAGAAGCAGACTGGGGTTAATGATAATTTTAATTGGAGTTATGGCCATGAGTTCCATAGCCCAGGTAACAGACAAGGATGGAAACACCTATAAAACAGTGAAGATAGGTACTCAGACATGGACGGCTGAAAATTTAAAAACAAAGCATTATAACAATGGCGACGCCATTCCTGACGGTAAAAAAGCCGGGGATATCCGCAGACAAAACAAACCTGAATATTGGTTTGTATACGGCAATAAATCAGCAAATGAAGCTACTTACGGTTTATTATATACATGGTATGCTGCAACTGACAGTCGTAATATATGCCCTGGTGGTTTTCACGTTCCAACACATGCAGAATGGACAACATTAACAGACTCTCTGGGAAATGATGCCGGAGGAAAAATGAAAGAAACAGGCACAGCGCATTGGATTAATCCTAATACAGGTGCAACCAACAGCAGTGGCTTTTCGGCTCTTCCCGGCAGCTTTCGTTTCCCCTATGGAACTTTCTTTTCCGCCGGAAGTGTTGGTGAGTGGTGGTCTGCTAGTGAGACTGATACGTGGACAGCCTGGCGACTCCTGCTTAATAATGATGTCTCGCAGGTGAGTCATCACGATTTTGAAAAGGAGTATGGATTTTCTGTGCGTTGTTTAAAAGATTAATAGTGATAAAAAACATTGAACCATACAACATTTACCCCACAAAGTGTTAATAGAATATTTTATTAAGTAAAATGCTATTTGTATTTTTGAAAAAACAAAATAAAATGAAACGCCAAAACAAACTAAACTGCTTTAAGCTGTGGTATTTTATTCCTGTTGTGTGTATTGTACTCTTATACAGCTGTAATAATAAATGGGTTGTTCCCGCAGAATATGTAGGAGAATGGAAAACGGATAAAAGTAAAATCACAGTGCGGACAGAACCTCAAAGGATGAAATTCATATTTACCTCCGACTCGGCTGATGTTTACATTAAAATAAACAACGACAAGACCATCACCGGTTTTATAGGAACAGCAGAAATAACGAATGGAAAGATGCAGAAAAGCTGGGGGCTCCCATCTTCTGTAACAGGGGTTTCATTTACTGTAGCGTGCGGTTCTGTAGGAAAAATATTCAACAACGACCCTCTGGCTCATAAGCAGGTTGAATTATGGCTGAGTCCGCTAAAAGATAACAATACGATGGAAGCAGAGCTTCGTTACACAGAAAACAGTGCTGACTTTCCAATGGCGACGTTGTTATTTAAAAAGGTGAAAAACAAATAAATATTAATATAGTAGAATGTTTTCTTTAAGTAAGGTACTGTTTGTAAATAATGAAATATTAAAATACCTTTGATTTCAAAATAAATAGAAGCTATGACGAAAAAAAATTCGTTAAAACTGTTTGAATCAAAACATGTACGTGTTCAGTGGGATGACAATGTTGAAAAGTGGTATTTTTCAGTTATTGATATAATTGAAGTATTAACTGAGAGTAAAAATTCTAGAAGATACTGGAGCGACTTAAAAATAAAATTAAACAAAGAAGGAAGTCAACTGTACGAAAAAATCGTACAGTTGAAAATGAAAGCATCAGACGGAAAATTACGCAAAACCGATGCGGCTGACACAGAACAAATATTGCGACTTGTACAGTCAATACCTTCTCCAAAAGCTGAGCCATTTAAAACTTGGTTGGCAAAAGTTGGCTATGAAAGAATTGAAGAAGATGAGGATCCCGAAATAACATTTGAACGTGCAATGGTGACATACTTAAAAAAGGGATATTCAAAAAACTGGATTAATCAAAGGCTGAAAAGTATTGAAATTCGTAAAGAATTGACAGACGAATGGGAATTAAGAGGAGTTAAGAAAGGACAAGAATATGCCCTGTTAACAGACGAAATTACTCAAGCATGGGCAGGGTTAACAACAAAAGGATATAAAAAACTCAAAAGTTTGAAGAAGGAAAACCTTAGAGATAACATGACAAATTTAGAATTAGTGCTAAATATGCTTGCAGAAACCTCAACGACAGAAATATCAAAAAAAGAAAAACCAAAAACATTAGATGAGAATAAAAAAATTGCTCGTAAGGGTGGTAACGTTGCTGGCGTTGCAAGAAAAGATTTAGAAAAAAAATTAGGAACAACTGTAGTTACTTCTCAAAATGCAAAATCATTAAAATCAAAAGATAATATTAAAGAGATAGAAGAATAAAAATAAATTTTTAAAGATATTTTTCATTAAGTAAAAGGATATTTGAATGTTTATGAATAATAACTTATAACTAATTATAGATAAGGGAAGACAATTGTTATATACCATTTAATTATAACAACATTGGAAACATATATTGCAAAAATAAAACACATTATTCCAATCTTTCTCATTATTGCTTTTTCAACAATTGTTGGACTTATACTTTTTCGCTGGCTTTTTGCTATTCAATTTGAAATCATAGACATTAAAGAAGAAGTATGGAATTTATGGTTACCAATGGGTTTACCGTGGATACCTATTTTAATTTGGTTACGTCCAAGGCTCAGAATATTGGAATTTAAAAAAGACAATGACAATGGACGGTTTTTCTTTCAATTTATTTCTGCAGGAGCAATTATAGCCTGTCTTTTAGTATCACAAAGCTATTTGACAACTGCTACAGGCAAACTTCAAAAACTTTCGAACATTAAAGAAATTGAAAAAACAGAAAAGTCTCGTTATTACAAATTGGCTTATTTTAATGTGGTGCCTTATTACAGTGGTTCTTTTACAGATGTTGGAACAAGCGGAAATTATAATCAAGATTTGAACTTTGACGTTTATTTTGTAACTCCGATAATTGCTGACTCAGTTGTAATTATTACCGAAATTCCTAAATATTGGTATGGAGTTAAATATCATGAAAGAATCAGTAATAGAATCAGAGACGAAGAAAAGGAGAAAAAACTTCAGGATTTTTTTTATTCGTGTGCTTTAAAAATGAATAATTATAATTTTTATGCTTTAGACCACTTTGAACGAACGCAAACATCGAATAACAGGCAAAATTATCTAAAAGCAATTGAATCAAGGATTAAAAGAAAAACTGATGACAAATTTATTGTCTTAGAGCCTGTTCAGGAAAAGTATGAAGACAGATGTGGGAATAAGTTTGTTTGGATTTTTTGCTCTTTCGGTATTGGCTTTGCACTTTTACTATTGTTGCTTATTTGGCCAGGGTACAGTGAAATTGAACAAAAACGATTTTTGAATGGCATGAAGCCTAAACAAGATGACCTTATCAAAATGCTTAATTTCCTTATTCCAAAAGGAGATCATGTTGCAACATCTGTTATATTAGACTTAAACATATTTATTTTTCTCTTAATGATTTTATCTGGCATTCATATAATCTCACCAAACGGACAGGAACTTCTTCAATGGGGTGCAAACAGACGAATTGAAACAACAAGTGGTGAATGGTGGCGCCTTTTTACGAGTATGTTTTTACATGCTGGAATAATGCACCTGATTTTAAATATATCAGGACTCATTATAGCAGCAATCTTTGTTGAACCGTTACTTGGAAGAAAAAATTTTTTTATTCTTTATATTTTATCAGGACTATGTGGAAGTCTTGCCAGTATTTGGTGGTATCCTAATACAATAAGTGTTGGTGCATCTGGTGCTATTTTCGGGCTTTTTGGTGCAATACTTGGGCTGCTTTTGACAAAGGCTTTCCCTGAAGGCAGTAAAAAAGGTATCTTTACAATGTTTGGTATTTATGTCGGAATAAACCTGATTTGGGGCTTGACTGGTGGCATTGACAATGCGGCTCATATCGGTGGACTTTTTAGTGGAGCATTAATCGGAATAATATTATTTGAATTTGATGAAGAACAGAAAAACGATATGTAAAAGCCTTGCCTGATTTCATACAGAGGTAAGGAATTTACATGGTACAAATGAGTATTAAATATATTTTTGCAGCTGTTTGACAAATAAGTGTTATACAAACCCAATCTATAAGCAGCAAACTGTTATGGAAAAGATTAAAAGAAAATATTTAAATGAGATAACAGCAAGTCTCTTATTAAAAAATTGATCTTTGTATCAATAATTAAAATTATTAAATTATGGAAGCAAAAATTCAAAAACGCAAACTAGGTAATAGTAATCTTGAGGTCTCAGCTATAGGACTCGGTTGTATGGGGATGAGTTTTGGATTAGGGCCGGCTGCAGACAAGAAAGAGATGATCTTACTTCTCCGGACAGCCGTTGAACGCGGTATTTCTTTTTTCGATACTGCCGAAGTCTATGGTCCTTTTATAAATGAAGAACTCTTGGGCGAAGCGCTGTCTCTTTTTCGTGGGAAGGTGGTGATAGCCACTAAATTTGGTTTCAAGCTGGATCCCAACGGAGGGTCTCAGTGGATTGGGTTGGATAGTCGTCCTGTACACATCAAACAGGTTGCAGAAGCATCGCTCAAAAGACTCAAGATAGAAGCCATTGACCTGTTTTATCAACACCGTGTTGACCCGGACGTGCCTATTGAAGAAGTGGCCGGTGCAGTGAAAGACCTTATCAGGGAAGGAAAGGTGAAAAACTTCGGTATGTCGGAAGCCAGTGCAAAGAACATCCGTCGTGCGCATGCCGAACAGCAGGTTACAGCCGTTCAGAGCGAATATTCGCTGTGGTGGAGAGAACCAGAAGCAGAAGTGCTGCCTACTCTCGAAGAACTTGGCATTGGCTTCGTGCCTTTTAGTCCTCTTGGCAAAGGTTTCCTTACAGGAAAAATTAACGAAAACACAACCTTCGACAAAACAGACTTCCGCAATACTGTTCCTCGCTTTACGCCGGAAAACAGAAAAACAAATCAGGCAATGGTTGATTTGCTTGCACATATTGCACTACGCAAAAATGCAACTCCTGCTCAAATTGCACTCGCCTGGCTGCTTGCCCAGAAACCATGGATAGTACCAATACCAGGTACCACAAAGCTGGGACGTTTAGATGAGAATATAGGAGCAGTAGCAGTAAACCTCACGTCTGACGATCTTCATGAAATTGATACTGCTGCATCTAAAATCACAGTACAAGGAGCCAGATACTCTGAAAGTGCAGCTAAATTGATCAATCGCTAAATTTTATGTATAAATTCAAATGAAAGCAAAATGAATAAGAAAGTTTTAATTATTTCCTCAAGCCCAAGAAAGGAAGGAAATTCCGATTTGCTTTGTGACCAGTTTAAAATGGGATCACAAGAGGCCGGACATCATGTGGAAAAGATTTTCCTGAAAGATAAAAATATAAACTACTGCACAGGTTGTTGTAGTTGTTTTAATGGTAAAAGTTGTCCCCAGAAAGATGATATGCCAGAGATTTTGGATAAAATGATTGCTGCAGATGTAATCGTGATGGCAACACCCGTTTACTTCTACACCATGTGTGGACAGATGAAAACGCTTATTGACAGAACCTGTGCACGCTATACCGAAGTCAGCAATAAGGAATTTTATTTCATCGTTACTGCTGCTGTCAAAAGCAAACAGGCAATGGAAAGAACGCTTGAAGGATTCAGAGGATTTACCTCCTGTCTTAGCGGCCCCAAAGAAAAGGGTATTATCTATGGAACCGGAGCCTGGAATGTGGGAGACATCAAAAAGAGCGATGCCATGAATAAGGCATTTGAGATGGGTAAAAAAGTATAAGCTGAAGAATATATTATATCAATACCTGGGATAACCCAACATATCATTTATTCAAATCCCAATAACTTCCTCAGCTCTACTGTAGAAAGCATCTTTGTGCTTATTTCATAGGAAGTGAAGATAAATGGTAAAAAGAAACATCGGAGTAACAAAATTGCCAAAACGAAAAGGATTTTGCGAAAATAATTTTGTATATTTACAAAAAAAATAAAATATGCAAATAATAACACTTAAAGTAGAAAACAGCAAGGATTTGTTTTTGCTTATTAAATTGGCAGAGCGTTTAGGTATAAATATTATTAAACATGAAGAACCTGCTCAATCAGATAAAAAGAAAAAACACACATGGAAATATATTGGAGCAACTAAATTGAATGGGCAATTGGATAATATAAACCTAAGAGATTTTGCACATGAATAACATTTTAGTAGATACTAATATTTTAATATATGGAATAGACGAAAGTTCGGAATTTCATAAGAGATCGAAAGAGATTTTGACAGGTGATAAGTTTAATTTATTTATTACTTCAAAGAATGTTTCCGAATATTTTGCAGTATGCACAAAGCTAAAAATAGATAAAGAAATTGTGCTGGGCTTTTATAATGATATTAAAAAAAACACAATTATACTTTATCCTAACGATAATAGCATTAAAAAATTTGAAATGCTCGTTAAAAAGTACTTTCCTACCGGGAATAGGGTCTATGACTTAGAAATTGTATCTGTAATGCTTGCAAATGATGTAAAGTATCTGGCAACTTTTAATACAAAAGACTTTGATAACATCAAAGAAATATCTTTGATTAACAAACAATAACCGTTAATAAGCCAACAGTAGGCAGCCAACCCTTACTCAAATCCCAATAACTTCCTCAGCTCTCCTGTAGAAAGCATCCCAGGGTCTATTTCATAACATGTGAAGGTGAAATCACGATTCGTTTTCTGTGATGAGATGGTGTTTCTGACACTCTCCTTATCAACAATTGAAACAGAGCCGTTGGTGCCTATTAAAAACAGGGCTGTTTCAGATGTGGGGTCAATGGCAATTTTGGCACCGGGAACCATATTGTAAGATAAAATTCCTTTGCTGCTTCCATCTATCACGTTTACTGTTGAAGGACTTATCGTTTTGTCGAAGGCATCTTTAAACTGTGCATTGAGTTCCATAGGGTTTTTCAGGCGAAACATCTGGTCGCAGTTCCATATACCAAAGCCATCAATTTCGAAACTACGCGTTACATTAGCATAGCTGTATTGTGCTTTGTTAAGGCTGTCTTTCTCGGCTATCATTCTTTTTTTGGCATACGCCAGCCATTCTTCCTTGGTCATGGCTTTTTCTTCAGGACTCATATTTTTGCAAATCATATCCCAGTTTTGTTTCTGGACTTTAGCCTTTTTCTTATCTATATTCTTGTCAAACTTGACCTGAATCTTCTTAAGTATCTTATTGTATCTGTTGTCGAGCCTCAGATGGGTCTTTTCATATTTGCTGGTTTCTGTTGTGTAATTCGACCGGACAGGGAAAGCATCAAAGCTGCCAAACTCATGGGGCGACTTGAGTTCTATGTTGTACATATTCTCTGAAGGTATGTAGCTTATTCTTGTGTCTGTCCATTTTTTACGTGTAACATATTGTTTGCTGAACTCTTTCTTGGTCAATGGTCCTGAATACACCCATACCCATCCCCTGTATGCATTGAGTTCTTTGAAAGGAGCATAGTTGTCAACCTCCATATAGAAGTTGGGCATTTTCTTTATGTCCTTGTTTTTGTTGTAGTTATAGACTTTTTTTAATTTAAAATAGGTGTCGAGCAGTTTCTTTTTCCCATTGAAGTATTCATAAGGTATCTTTTTCGTCCGGGCATAGAGGGTATCTTTGTATCTGTCTTCAAAATGTGTAGTGTCGAATGAAACTGCTAACAGCTTAGAATACATCTTGTAAGCGGCTGAAAATTTCTCTTCTTTTACTGTGAAATTGCTCTGAAGGGGTGTTTTGAAATCCCACTTGCCTGTATTTTCATTTAACCGGTAAAGGCTATACCCGTTGCCCGTATCAACAGTGGCAAAATCGAAAGCAATGGTTTTACCGGGGGCCATAAACACTAGTTTGTTGTCTTTAAGGGCATATATCTCAAACATGCCAGCCGTCCGGAAAGCATATTTTTGTCCGGCGCTGTCGTAGTTCATAGGCACACCATTAGCAAAAATATCGAGGATATCATTATATTCCCTGTAGTAAACTATCACATCGCCTTTTACAGTATTTCCTCTTGAATCGACAAAAGCAGCTTCGGGTATGTTAATCTTAGTCCCTGTCTGATAAAGAAGCGTATTGTGTTGTTGGGCATCAATGTTAAATTTCTTTCTTATAATTTCTGGATTGCCTATAGGTGGTTTTAATGTTTTGCTGTAGAAGTTACTTACAACAGGGATTTCATCTCCATTTTTAAGGTTGTTAATGGTGGCATTATTCCTTTGAAACTGATGGTATATGGCTACCTGCAAGCTTATAGCCGGAAATGTTTTGACAACGGCCAGGGAATCCATGCGGTTATAACATGTTATCGACAATGTTTTTAACGGGAGGTTTTCAACCAGGTGCATTACGGCTTCTGCATCTGCAAAATTATTTTCTGAAATATCAAGTGATTGAAGTTGTGATGCTTTGGAAATATCGTTAGGTAAGAAACTCAGCCAGTTATCTGACATATCCAGGCTTTTAAGCCATTTAGGGAAATCTGCGTTTTTGTCCAGCTCAATCTTGCCTACCGATGCAATAGTAAGCGCCGTCAGCGAAGGAAGCCTTGTAAGGCTTTTAAACAGCTTATTGGCATCTACATAATCGTAATTCTTTATAGACAGTATTTTCAGATTGCCAAGAGATTTTATATTGGGTGGAATTTCTGCTCTTTCGTTATCATCAAGTTCTAAACACGTCAGGTTTTTTAAATGCTTTAACTGATTAAAAAACTCTCTGAATCTCAAATCAGGACAGTTAATAATTGAAATCCCTGTAAGATTGCTAAAATTTTTAATACCCGAAGGAATAGATTTTTCGGGATAATTGCTTATGCTTATCCTGATAATTTTCTCTTTAGCGGTTACCTTCGAGAAAATGTTCTCCAGCGTTTTCTCTGATATAGCGCCTGTGATTTCAAGGCAATTTGTGTTGCTGTCAATGACAACAGTTTCAAAGCCGGCGGTATCTGTTTCCAAATCATAATTAAAACATCGGTATGTATCCTTTTTCTGTCCAAAGACTGCTGCTGAAATGAGAATGAATGATGCTGCAATAAAAAAAACGGATTTTCTCATGGGCGACTATATGTTGAAAGAAAAATAAGACCTATTAAACAAACAAAAGTATTAAAGTTTTTATTGCATAAAAATATGAATTATTCATAAAGCCGGACAATTATTAACAACAAAAAAGACTGACGCGACGATGATGCATCAGTCCTTTTTCTTTGTAGCCCCACTAGGAATCCCTGCCTGCAGGGAACCTGGATCTAAAGTTTAGGAAAATTCCTTTCCCTGGAGGCAAGTAGGCATCTCTACATGTCGGTAGACCGGCATTTAACGATGAAACCATTAATATTATTGAAAAGATAATATTTTTTTTAAATACTCCTTTCCACAACCCGATTTTAAATACTTTTCTCTCTGGCGAGCTTCTGTCCTTATTTCAAATACTTCTTTGTAAAATAATATCCACGGTTTATATCCTTTTGTAGATTTAGTCTTCCCTGAATTATGCTCTAAAAGCCGTCTTTCAACATCAGATGACATGCCGACATAAATTCTTTTAGCAATAGTACTTTGAAGGGCATATACAAAAAACATATTTTTTTTTAATCAATAAAAAAGCAAAGTAGCCCCACCAAGAATCGAACTTGGATCTAAAGTTTAGGAAACTTCTATTCTATCCATTGAACTATGAGGCCAATTTATTATTTATTCACCTCATCAGAATCAATTTTGGATTTAAAGTTTAGGAAACTTCTATTCCCTGCCTGCCGGCAGGCAGGTATCCATTGAACTATGAG
>Ga0114951_10005944_pt1 | contig 11024 bp, 5 predicted proteins | sample AM7aDNAmetaG_FD_88677 | JGI IMG/M metagenome (GOLD analysis project Ga0114951, IMG submission 88677) | Freshwater microbial communities from Finland to study Microbial Dark Matter (Phase II) - AM7a DNA metaG | ecosystem: Environmental > Aquatic > Freshwater > Lake | place: Finland: Lake Alinen... | reverse complement strand
CACGACGCTTCGTACGGAGCGGACTTCGATCTGAAACCGGGGCGCAAGGAAATGCCGATCCGCATGCACCAGTCACCTTTGCTCCGGGAAATCTTCGCCAGCGCCATGAAGTCCAAGGGGGATTTTGAGCGCATGCTCGCGGACCCGACGAAGTGGCTGCTGGACGCAGCCAAGGGGGCCAATGTCCCAGAGGACCTCAAAAGATATTGGGAAGAGCATCTGGCGCCCACGCTCCATGTTCACACATACGATGAGATGATGAACCCGAACAACGGGCGCACTCTCGGGGAAACACTCGCCTTCACCGCGTTGCCGATGACCTGGGGCCTGGTGCGAGATTCCAAGACCGGCGAACTGACCGGCGACTTCGAAGTGTTGAACCGGAACACTGCGGCCAAACGCAAATGGGCCGCGATTGCCAATGCCAAACTTCGCGAAGTGTTCCAGCAGGACCTGCTGGCCCGTCCGACCGGGGAAGGCCTGAACCCCTGGATTGCAGAGGCCAACAAGGCCAAGGCGGCATCTCCCCTGTTCAGCAAGCTGTCGTGGAAAGCCACCAAGGAAATGCTGGCACGCGCCAACGCGAAAGAGGCGGCAGACACAAACACCCCCCAGGAGAAAGCGACTCTCAACAAATTTTTCAACGGGAAGATAACCACCCGGGGCCTCTTGATGGAAGGCCTCCGCATGTTCCATGCGTTCATGCCGTCTGAGAAGATGGGTCTGGAACTGGAAGACATGCTCAAGCTCCTGGACAACCCGAAGAATGTTCGCGGAGTTGCGGAAGCCCTGAGCCATTTTGCGCGTTTACTGGACCTGAGCACCTTTTCAAAAGACAACCCGCCGGCGCAAGCGTTCAGGCGGTTACAGGAGATGCTGGTCGGGAACTGGGATGTCACTAGTGCCATTCTCGAACCTGCCATGCGTGACAAGTATCCTTCCCTCACCACCCAGGCCACCGTGGCCAGCCAGCGCCGGGACGCGCGGGTGGGCGACCACCTCATCAACACGGTCAACCGCCCGCACAACATCGATGCCTTGCACAATGGGGGGATGCTGGACCCGGAATCCGGCCGCGTTGACTTGACCTACCTGCGCGGCGAGCGCCGGGGACACCCGGACGCTTTTGGCGACCGTGTCTATGGCACTACCACCAAGGAATGGACGGACACCGACCGGGCCCTGGTGGACGATATGCTGTTCGAGCAGGCGTATACGTCCAAGGACGAGCACCCGATGATCCAGGTGTCCATTGCGCCGATGGGCAACAACACGCTCAAGGTCCTGTTCCCAATGCGGTTCATGCGGACGAACGAAGAGGCCATCCGTGCCTACTCCTGGTGGCATCCCTGGCTCGGGGCGCACGGGGGGACCGATGGCGTCACGCCCCTGGAGGACTATGTAAAGCGTTTCCGGGGCCCGAGCACCAAGGAAAGCGTGCGGCAGGCGAATGAGATGCTTCACACGGCGATCATTCACCGCATGGTCATGGGCGTTTATCCGAAAGACCCCGAGACAGGTGTCCTGAAAAACATCCTGAATCTGATCAAACGCACCAGCCAAATCACCTTGGCCAACGCACCGGGCAAACTGGCCTCGGCTGACGGGATACGGAACACCTTTAATACCCTGCTCTATCAGACCCTCTACCAGGAAGTCACCCCGTTTGGCGTCAACGTCACAGAGGCCAAGACGGATTATCCCTGGATGGACGGGCAGCACGCGCTCACCGAGGCAGGTTCTGCATCCCATGGGGGCCTCACTTCCTTGAAACTCCTGATCCATGAAATTTCGGACGAGTACCAGCCGACCATGATCAAGGGCAACGCGGTCCTTGTCAACGAGTCCACGATGCCCGGGTTGCGCCAGGCCTTCAAGGACATGAACGCGGAGATCGCGACCTACAACGCCGCGCACCCGGATGACCCGATCCACATGGTCACTTCGGGGGACAGCGCCAAGCTGATCCCGCAAGGGACACCTGCAGCTTTGAAACTGTTTTCCGTGGTGGATGGCAAAGTGGTCTATAACAAGGGCCTTCTTGGTGAAGCCCCCTTCCTCGTCCGCGTCAAACCGGAATCCGTCGGCATCGCTTCAGACTTGAAGGAGACCACGGAAGTCGGCCCGGTGACAATTGACAAGCAGATGCTTGCCGGGGTGAACATTGCCGACCGGGACCTGATCAAGGACGTGATCTTCGGCTGGGCACGTGAGTTGCAATCCCGGTTGCCCGAGCTCAATGGAGATTTTGCCAGTTTCAAAAAGGCCATGGAGAACTACTGGCGTCCGGACAACGCAGCCGACCAGGTGCTCAAAGGGTGGGTGGATGGCGGATACGACATTCGAAATGAACCGCGTTTCACGGACCAAATAGCCCAGTTGATCTGGTCCAAGTTGCGGCGGTCCCAGCCCACGGCGGCCGGCATCCGCAGCCAGATGGTCGGCCCATTTGTCGATTCGGAATTCGCCAGGGAGCCCGAGCCCTCTGTCTACCGGAGTTTTAAGACCGGGAAAATTCTCACCGGGGCCGATCTGGCCAACGCCGATCCGAACACCGTCGCCCTGTCTCCCGGGGACGCTTATGTCAATGTCAAGAACCGGCGTGTCGAGAAACGGTTCACGTTTGGCCGCATGGAGGCCGACACCAAGACGGCCGTTCTTGGTTATTTGTGGGAACATCGAAACAAGTGGCCTGACATCTTCCAGTCCGAGAAGATCGTCGATCCCAAGACAGGCGACACCCAGTTTGAGTTGAAACAGCAGCTGATGCCCGATGTCTGGGCGGCGATTAAACCCGAGTCTGAAGCCAAGGGCGACGGAAGGGTTTACACGATAACCCTCCGCGGCGAATTGTACATTAACCACCGGACTCCTGACACGGGGGCCGAGAGCACGTCCATCTACCGGCTGAAGTCCAACATCGGCACTGGGGACGATTCCAACTTCGTCATAGTGAACGGGCGACATGTCATTCTGGCAGGCGAAGATCTGGACGGCGACTCCCGGTTCGGCTACCTGGCGGTCCGGGACAAGAACGGCAACGTCGTCGGCCACCATTCGGATTTCACGGACAGCAATGGCCGGGTGCAGATAACACTTCCCAAGGGGCAGAAGTGGTCGGAAGGCGTTGCGGGAAGCCTGCACCATTTCATCCAGTCCCGCGGCATGATGTACCCCGGGGAGAATCCCGAGTACTTCCGGCCAGCAGGCCATGTTGATCCTTTGGAACGCCACCTGACCACGGATACCTTTAAAGGCCTGGCCAAGGAGGCCCAGGAAAAACTGCTGGCACCCATGAAGTGTTTCAACTCGCCGGAAGCCATCAAGCTGTCCCGGGAAGTTGCCGGCAAGATGAACGCGCTCCCCGTGGCCGTGAAGTCCTGGTCCTTCCTGCAGGAAATGCTGAACAATAAGATTTATCCGAAAGAGGAGCGGCAGTTCCGGATACCCGGAATCGATCACACTTTTCAATATGGTCCCGGGGGGCCGTCTGACCATATAAAAGTCCTCCTCCGCAATGCCGGCGGCGACATCGAGGGCATGGTCGCGGACACGCTGAAAGATTTGTACGCCCCCAGCCTGCATATGGAGAAAAACTACATTGGGTTGTTTTACGCTGTGCTGCTGTCCAACCGTCTCCTGGAACACCGACTCAAGTCCGAAGTGGCCGACGGGAATCTGCTCAAGTCGATAGAGGGCACCGTGCAACTGCTGCGAGACCACCTGTTTTCTGATAAGCCGACGCACGACGCCAAGACGGGAAAGGCCGGACTGAGCATGTTGAAGTTGCTGGAAGACGCCTTGCCCAGCGGCACCTTGACCCTGCACGACGACACCCAGGGGATCCTTTGGCAGAACAATGGGATCAAGGCCCTATTGGCCTATGCCAAGACATTGAAAGTGGCCTCGGGCGAACATGACCTGCATCGGTCAATCGATGGGGACGCGGCGGCCCGATTTGGGGAACGCAGCCCGGCCGAGAGCAAACCCTTCGGAACCTTTGTGTTTGACGACTCCCCCGGATCCCCATACCGCAGTTCCCGCAACATGGCGCGTTCTCAGGAAGTTGTCGACCGGGGGAATGCCCTCATCCCAAAGGCGACCGGACTCTTTGACAACGCCCCGAAACTGGTCAAGGACATCCTGGCAGCCAATCCGGAACTGGAAAAGAAGTACGCAAAGATTTTGAACGAAGGCATTTGGGAGCACGCGGACAATCCCGTCATTCAGATGCTGTCCCCCACAGGCGGAACCGCGCGGGAGTCCACGCCCGACCTCAGCCGGAACGCCGGGGACTATGACAATCTGGAATTCCTGCAGAAGTCGTTTGCCAAGTTGCCCGATGACATTCGCCATGCTTTAGCGCTGCACGAACTGTCGGAGCGCGGATTGTCGGGTTTGGATTTCAAGGGGTCCTATGCCAATTTGATCCCTGCTGCCGACCGCATCTGGTTGGCAGAGGAAACACAAAAAATTCGGCAAGCAGAAAAACTTTCAACGCCGGGGGAACGCGGGGCTGCGGCACCTGCATCTGTGGAAGGTCGTACGCCTCCCCCGGACATCAAAAATACCCCCGGCGCTGGTCCTTCTGAGACCCCCCGTATCGAACATCCAATTGAGACTATGTATGATCGGGGTAGTCTGCCAGGTATCCGCGTCCGAAATGCCGGTTCCCTGGCCGCTGAAGCCGCCATCACTTTGTTTTCAAAAAAAGAAGAGGGGAAAATTGACGCAGTCTACGCGGCAAGATGGGCCAACCCTCAAGAGATTGCCAAAGCCAAAGAGTACGCCCAAAAGCAAAAGGTCCCTTTCTACACGACTGCCGATGTAGACGCGGTACGTGACAAACGTATCGCCATTGCCGACGGGACCTATGTAGAAACGGGAACAGAAAGAGCTGCCCGTGAGAAGGCCGCGGGACAACTTGACCTCCCGGGTTTCGCGTCCGAGCAACTGGCCTCCCTTCACAAGGAACTCTTGGGCACGGAACCCAAGGCCCCGGCAACCCAGGACCCGGTTCCCAATTTCTCCTCTGCGGTTGCCGACATGACGGACAAACTGGCCTACCGCGCGGCGCCGATCGCGGGACTCCACAAGGAGATGCAGTTGAAATTCGCCATCCGTGACCGGCTGATTGACTCGGCCTACCTGGCCCTGAACCGCTTGCTCCGGTCGTCCGATGACCAGAAGCACGGACTCCCAACCCAGGAAGCCCTGTTCTACCTGATCAACCGCTTAAAAGTGGTGCAAGATGATAAACATCCAGACGGTCTCTGGAAATTGGATCCCAAACTCACGTTCGAACAGCAACTGGAACAGGCCGGCAAGATACGAGGCGCCGGAAATATCGGGTGGCATTATTGGATGACCAAAGGCAAAGAAGGCGAACCACCGGACAGACACACTGAATTTGTGGACGAGTCCAATTCGCAAAGTGTCAAGGACGTTGTCCACCAGTATGAGGCTTACCGGAAAGCGCATCCCGAAGCCAAGTTGGCCTCTTTCGAGGACCTTGTCGGCCAGGCACGGCCAATCCTGGAAAACGTCCGGCGGGAGCTGAACAAGCACGCCGGCGCGTTCACGGACAGCGGCGAGTTGCTCGCCAACATCTCCAAGCGCACAGGAATGGGTTACGTTCACCAGGCGACCACGTACCCCTGGGCCAAGGACCTTGGGGAGCAGCTCCGGGCCAAACTGAACGAATGGTATAGTGTCCCCCATAAACCGGGGGAATATTTCGACGTGGTCATTCATCCCATGGACCCGGAAGCCCTGGTCACCAGTCGCCGGATAAGTGCGGACAAGGCCAGTGTAAAATCCCAGGGCTTTGACGCCCTGTCCAAACTGTCCCTGGCCGAACAGGACAAGGAGATCGAGCGCATTGTCCAAGCCGCCAAGGACGAATGGAAAAAAGAGGCCGCACGTCCAGAGCCAAGCATGCTTACAGAGGCCGCGGGAGAGGCCGCCTTTCGGACAAGCGACCTGGAGGAGCAGTTCACTAAGTACGGCCGCATCCCGCGCAATCCGAATTTCGCCAAAATGGCTGAACACTATGTGGCCCAGGTGGCGGACTTCGCCGCGTCAAAGCGGTTCCTGTCCTATATGGCTAATATAACAGATGGCCTCGGCACCCCGGCAGCCTTTTTCACCGTGAAGCCCGGGAAAGAGTTTGAAGATGAACAGGACCTATTGAGCAACACCACCCTGCGCAGCATGTTCAACAACTGGCGTAACCGGATGCTGCTTGACGATGTCAAGGAGAGCGTGGACAACCGGAGCCAGCCCATACGCCCCTATGACAACGCTGCCACGATCTGGGACAACCTGCGGCGTCTGGAGAGTATTGCGTCTGCCAGCCTGTGGTTTGACAACAACCACTACCAGCGGGTGGTTTTGAAGAACGCCAAGAATTTCGCCTCAGCCTGGGTCTTGGAAGGCCCGGCTCGGCAATTACTGGACCACGTCACCAGCCGGGGAATCGAGGACCTGAACGACACGGGGGTCCAGGGGGTCACCAAGCGCATGGTCAAGGGCATGATCTGGTTCGCCCAGTTCACCAAGCAGATCGGGCTGGCCTTCTCTCTGTTTCATGCCGCCACGTTAATGGAATCCCATGTCTCCAGTTACGGGATAACCGGTGCCAACCCAGTGCTCAAACCCTGGAGACTCCTGGGGGAAATACGGAAGGCATGGCAAACTTCCCAGAACGCCCTGACCGACCCGGCCCAGAGGGAGCATCTTTCAGACTGGATGAAGTATGGTCTCACGTTCCGATTTGCGGACCCGAACATCAGTTTCGACACACGCAGTGAAGGCGGCCCCCTGGACAGTTTCCTGTCGCGAGGCATAGAGGCCCTGGACAAAATTCCCGTGGCCGGCCAGGCCCTGGCTGCCGGGTTCAAAGGGGCCCAATGGCTCAAGCGTTCCAGCGACCACATGCTCTGGGAAGTCTTGCAACCCGCGTCCAAACTTATGATGGCTGACCGGCTCTATAATGACATATTGGCCAATCCCAACTATGACAGGTACACGGGTACCCAGGAAGGCCGGGAAACGGTCCAAAGGGAAATTGCCCAGGCGACCAACCAGGTATTCGGCGGAATAAACTGGCACGAGCAAATTTGGGCCACTCCCCTGATGCGAGACATCATACGCGCGGTTGTTTTTGCCCCTGACTGGACCTTGAGTTGTCTGCAAACTGCCATGGTACCTGATGCCTTGCAACGGGTCACAGGAGTCAAGATGCCCTTCGGCCCCACGGGAACTACTGACATCCGATCAAAGTTCCTGTTGGAAAAATACTGGCCGGCGTTCATCTATGTCACCTTGATGATGGTCCCTGCCGCCTGGCAAGCGGGCATCTATTCCGCTTTCGGCGACAAGGACAAGGGCGACAATCCCTGGTTGTGGATGAACGAGGAAGGCAAGGAAATGTCCATCGACATGACTCCAATCTACCGGGCCCTCGGGAAGAAGTTTGGGAAGACAGAGACCCGCCGGGCCTACATGCAATGGGGCAAATCCGGTTACGAAATCGGCGGCTGGTTCAAGGATCCCTGGAAGACTTTCCTGGGCAAGACTTCCCAGCCTGTCAAGGTCCTGTGGGAGCAACTGACCGGGCGCAATACTGCCGGGTGGGACATGCCCTGGGCCAAGGAAGACGCAGAGGTTCCGTTCGGCGGCTTATTCATGGTCGACCGGGAGTTGTCCAAGAGCCGCCTGGCCTACGTTGCCCAGAAGTTTGTGCCCATGACCATAATGAACATGCTCAAGGGGGAACAGCCTTCGACTCTTTTCGCCCCCAGTGGACTGGGCATAAATTCCTTCAAGGCCGAGCACACTATCGCCGACGTGATCCAGACTTACAGTGACGAAAGTCTCTGGTACCAGCTCAAAGGGCAACCGGACAAGGTGAAACGCTTGGAAACGCTGGCCCGTTCCACGTTCGAAGCCGCCCGGCTGAATGGCTACGAACCTAAGAAAATCCTGACTACTGCCGAACAGATGGTGCACGCCCGGTTCACCAAGGAGTTCTTCGCGGAACTGGAAGCGCACCCTAAGGCCCCAAACCTGGCCAAACTGGAGAAAATTGCACGTGCCGCGCAGCGGTCCCAGATGGCCGTCAAGGCTTTCTACAACGCGATCAACCGGGACTACACCACGGCTGGAAGAACGATCACTGACCGCCAACGCGGAGCAATGCAGGAGTCCTGGCAAAATGCACAGGAAAACCAAGGAGAGCAACCATGAGCAACGATCCCCACTGGATAGAACACATGCATATGAAAAAGGGCGCCTTCACCAAGAAGGCCAAGGCGGCCGGCAAGTCTGTGTCCGCGATGGCCTCCTCGGCCCTCAAGAAGGGTTCGACGGCGTCGACGAAGACGAAGCGACAGGCTTCGCTAGCCAAGACTCTAGGCGGACTGCGGAAACGATAGAGGCGAAGGTTTCCCATCGCAATCCAAAGTATGAACTGCCATCAGGAGCCCGAAGAGAAAGCCAGGAGTTTTCCAGGATCAACGGCCACGCCACCCTAGCGGGTAGAGGCCGATAGAACACCAATAACTCTCGGCGATCTCTCTTCCACAACAGTAATCCATCCTTCTGTTGTTCACTACAAGTTTGCCCGAGTTTGAATTGCATCTGCCAAACTGGATTTTTGTCCATAGACCGATAGGGAACGTCCAAGAGATCCTGCATCGAGTACCTGTTGTACCCGCGCTTGGCTTCAATGATTACATGTTCAAAGAGCCAAGCCGCCTCCCCGTCGGTGGCGGCGAAGTCGCCGGTGTGCGCGAGGTAACGTCCCTTGCCCACAGTGGTCAAGGCGCCGGAAGAGGCTGAACGCCAAATGGCATCATCGCGGTGGCCATTTGTTACCCAGAGACTGAGCATCCGGCTGCAGTCACGTTCGAACGTGTTCCCCTTCACTTTACCGTTTGACATTTTTAATCTCCTCTTCGACACAGCGCCAGATGCAACCGGCATATCCGGCGATATCGACGACCGTGTCGCGCTTGTTACTATGCTGGCCTCGACTCGCTTTCAACAGAATCATCATATAGCCAACGTCCTGGGGGCGTATCCGTTCACCAGGCAACAATTTATACTGCAACAACGCGGTCCACATGTCAGCTGTTCTTTTAAAATCCTGGTTTGCAGGCCCATAGCTCGCCTGCCGGTCTCCGCTGATCAGGGCATCGGCTTCCTGGAGGACGGACATCGGCTTGGGTTCGTCCACAACTAACCGTAGAGACCGCTCTTCCAAAGCGTAGATCGTCAGACCTATCTGACGCGCAACGTGGACTTCCAGAGAAGCGCCCCGAGACGTCTCCCATCCAGGCAGGAGTACCACAGCGTCACATCGGCAAATTGCGGCCAGGTCGTGTTCCATGTACTCTTTGATCAGGCGCGGTTTGTCCTTGACGGGGTCGAACCCGTCTTCCTTTATATCTCGTTCATGGGGACTCCAGACTTCATATCCCCAGCCACGAAGTTTTTCCGCAGCCGCCGTGAACGCGGGAAAGTTGAATAAGGGCACCCCCCTCATTTTTCCGGCTAAATAGACTTTCGGCAACTTTGTCCGGGCCTGTTCTACCATTTCTTTTGCTGTCATTTTGTCTCCTTGGGTATCACCACGACTTGATGGTACATTTTCTTCTCCGTCTGAATCTCTTTCTCCGTCATGTCCTTTACGTCTTTTCGCTTCGGCGCTTTCGGACCCCATACCTCATCTTCCGTCAACCCCAATCCTTCCAGCCCCAGCGTCCGTATCAGGCTGTCATTGACAATGTGGCTCTTGGACCAGCCCAAACCGACGATTGCCTCTTCGAGACGCTTTGCCACTATCGGCAGCAGTTCAACCCCGGACAACGCAACGAATGACTTTGGCGCCATGGTGCTTTCCTTTCAAATACGCGCGGCTCAGCTTGACATCGACCTGGTTCCAGACCACCTTGATCAGGTTCTGATGCTCCATGCGAAGGAGGATGGGGGTCAAATAGGAGAACCCGTACGTGTTGCCTGGGAACGCCAGCGCATGGAGCTTGGGCAAAGCGGAGCCATGTTCACCCACCATCGTCAGGTCCGCCAGGATCAGCTTCTGTAACTGGCCGAATTTATTTGTCTTCAATTTTCACCTCCTCCGGGGTTTCAGGTTCATTGGTCTCAGTATCGATGAGGGTCATGGATATTCTCCACAGTCGTTGCAGCTTAGTATGCACAGGTTCAAGGGCAAAACCCCGGGACTTCAACTGCCCAAGGTACTTAGCGGCCCCCCCGGCATTGTATCGGGAGAGAAGCGGCTTTATTCCCTCGTCCAACCCCATCTGAGAGAACAGGTCAGAAGCTGTCCCCTTCCAAAAAGTAGCCTCTGGATGCACGTTGCGATAGGACCGCAGAAAAATTTGCAGAACTTCCATGAAGCTAAAGGACTCCCCAGTATGGATGGAACTATCCATCAACATAGTGTCGTGATAATGAACAACGCCCCACCGGGGGTCCCCCCGTAGATTTTCGGGTAGCTCCCATTGCATCAGCCACCGACAGAGACTCGGCAATTCGCGATCAACTGTGTCCGAAATCGTCTTGCGATCGGGGAACTTGAACGGATAAACCGCGGCGGAGTTGCACCGGAACAGACTGATCTTGTCCGCGTCCGACAGTTCCATATTTGGTAAAAGCCGAATGGACTCAGAGTCCATGTTGCAGGTGATCATGACCCGCCCAAGCCAGGTTATCTTGCCGGAATCCTTGAACTTACGTTCATAGGTATGCTCTCCGTTGGCTACGATCTTTTTGAGCATGGCTGAATATCGCGTGTGCCGGGTCACGCTGGAAGCCGGTACCTCATCGTCCACGGTCATAAGCGGCTTGCGCAGGATGTGATAGGAGAAGTCTTCTTCCCCGAGAAAATACTTGCTGGCGTCCGCAGAGCCGCCGAGCATCCGGGACACAATCACTGTGGACAAAAGACTCTTGCCCCGGCTCACGTCTCCGGCCAGAAGCACCACTTGCCCCGGCGT
>Ga0114951_10005941_pt1 | contig 11031 bp, 10 predicted proteins | sample AM7aDNAmetaG_FD_88677 | JGI IMG/M metagenome (GOLD analysis project Ga0114951, IMG submission 88677) | Freshwater microbial communities from Finland to study Microbial Dark Matter (Phase II) - AM7a DNA metaG | ecosystem: Environmental > Aquatic > Freshwater > Lake | place: Finland: Lake Alinen... | reverse complement strand
GGAATGTACTTCGATGAAAAATGCATTGATAAATGGACGTTTACAGAGCACGGCCGAGGGGAGGCACGTTCAAAAGCGTGCCTTCACGCTGGTGGAGGTGCTTTTAGCGGTGTTTATTCTGAGCATGGGATTGATCATGCTACTGGCGATATTTCCGGTGGGGGCGGACTGGACACGCCAGGTGACGGAAGAAACGATTGGACAAACAATCGCGCAGAATGCCATGAGCGTCATCCGGATGCGGTATGGGCCGGGAGGAAGCTTGAACGGTATGTTGGTGACGACAAATTTTAATGGCCAGACGCTAGTGCCATTGCCTGGTGTGGCACAGATCCCGTTGGGAGAGCGCGCGTATGCGTTCGGCAGTTCTCCACCCTTTCCGGCAGCCAAGCCTCAGAGTGCGCTGTACTACTGGACGGCGGTGGCGCGTATTCCTCCGGGACAATCAACGCAGTCGATGACGTCATACGATGTCTACATCATGGTGATGAAAAAAGGGCAGATTTCGGACACCTATTCGACGTCCGGAGAACTGGCAGCGACTGGCGCCGGAGGTCAATGCCGTGTTGCTGCCAGCGAAACCTTCGTGCCAATGGTCTCCAACAGCGGTGCAGGGCCGCAGGTCGGCGAACTGGGTATCGGGCAGACGAGTGGAACAGTGTTTCGGGTAGGCCTGACAAGTGCGGGCACAGTACGATCGCCTGCGCCGATGTCGATAGAGTCGATCATTTATGTGCCGCCAGTTGCATCAGGTGCTTCCCCTAGTCCGTTGGTATATGTCTACCAAACAACGTTGAGTTTCTGAGACAGGATGATGAAACAAAGACGAATAATTTCCGGTTTCACGCTCATCGAGATGATGACGGCGGTGGGGTTGATTGTCATCATCATCATTGGTGTGGCCATCGTTTTCCAGAGTGTGGGCAAGGTCGTGGGGCTTTCGCAGGTCACGCTTCGGTTGATGTCTGATGTTCGTGCCGTACAGCAGCAGATGGCCAGTGATGTGGCGGGCCTGGACCGCGGCGGATTTCTGGTGATCCGATCGCGGGTGGATCCGAACGACAACAACCCCAATGCCGATTTGAAGCGGCGCTTTGACCAGGTTTGTTTTCTGGCGAACGGTAGTTTTCGCAACCGAACGGGAACCAAGAGCACCAGCCCATTTACTGATCAGACCACAGCCAATGCAGCGATCGTCTGGTGGGGCCAGTTGGTGTTGGAGGGGGTGCCGGGGATGCTGAATGCCAAACCGACTGCTGACCAGACGGCTGAGTTGGGGATTAGTGACTTACCGAGCGGGGGCACGGACAAAGATTTCATTCTCGGCAGGCATTGCTTTCTGCTTTACGGTATGAGCGCACCACTTGCCGGAGGCACTGGTACGATTTCGGGCACAAACGGTGATCCTTCCACAAATGTGCCGATCAACACTTATCCGGATGTGATTCTTGGGACAACGCTTGATCCCGCGGTAATGATGGGAACCGGCGAAAATAACGCTCTTCCGCGAATCACGTCCTCGCGTCTGAGTGGCTGTTCTCTGACGTCGGCTCAGGTGATGCAGGCCATCATGACCGGAGCGGGCAGTCCGCGTTCGAACGCCCGTTATGAAGCCCATAATTATTGTTATCGCTACAAGACGCTGCCCAATATATGGGCTACAGAACAACAAAAGAGCGGCGCGCCTTACTTGCCCAACGGCTACTTTCGAATGCATCCGATCGTGCTTCAAGGGGTCGGGAGCTTTGCCATCGAATGGACGGACGGCACGAGCGGTGCAGGCGGCACAAACTGGTATGGCTTGGCAAATACAACGATGGGCGTGACGACTGCAAAATACGACGTGGGATCCAGCGACGGTGACAGTTATACGGCGATTTTCAGCTTTGACAACCGTATCAACTGGCCCAAGGCGCTCCGCGTGCGGTTTAGAGTGACGGATCAAAACGATCGAATGCAAGGCGGACGGGAGTTTGTGGAAGTGTTGAAGTTGCCGGATTGATGGTCGGAGTTGTCGGAAGTCAGGGGCCAGTCGGGGGATGAGGTGCATGATGATGAAACGGCGAGATCGAGCGATGGGGCGGCGGGAGCGGGGAACCGTGATCATCCTGGTGGTGGCGGTGCTCACGCTACTAGTTGTGATGGGGACGGCGTATCTGGTTTCATCACGCGCGGAGAAAGGGACGACGCGTGCTGTCGCCGACACGATCAATCTGGATTTTGCCCGCGATGCGGTGATGACTCTGATCCGTCGGAGTATGGAGAACACTACACTGAACCCAGCGGACGGGTCAATCTATACCGTTCCCAAAGCATGGTCGCCGAATGCAGGGACATATACGCAATTTTCAGATGTGGTGACGGCATCTAACGGCATGTCTTACGTGTGCACTACCACGCACACGCCGGATATGCTATCAGCAACCAATGGGCCACCGCCAGCAGGAATAAACTGGAGCGTTCTTCAGCCATGGGCACTTGGGGTCGCCTATCCAAAGAACTGCTTTGTGGTGGGTCCTGACCTGAAGACCTACCAGTGTCTTGTTGCCCATACCAGTTCGGGCACCGGTTCACCTCTCAACAGTCCACCGCAAACGGCGACCACGTATTGGCGGGCCCAATCCGTCGGCCTTGCAGCAGCGCGTCCCTATGACTATCCCGAACTGTCTCCGATCTATAGTCGTGCCACGTCCAATGGTCCACTTCCCGACGAGGGGTGGCTGGCCAAAGGTATCACTCCTTCAAGTTCGGGAGACATTTGCTGTCTGCAGTCAGATCAAGTCATCCCGCTATGGAGTTCCGCTCCAACCTACGCGTCCGGTCAATTGGTTGTCGGGACTGACAAAAACATTTATGTGTGCATTGCCTCTACGACTAACAATACGCCACCCAATACAAATTACTGGCTCATGTTGACGTCGAATGTGGGCAGGTTTAACCCGAGCACCGGGAATGCGGATTTGGCCTTGGGGCAGTTGGCCACCAATGTCGTTGGCGACACGACCGTCGTGGACCCACAATCAGGAACGATCGACGGTATCTGGAATTTGCTACCGTTCAGCGGTGCAGGGGGCGTGCGATATCGTTATTCGTTTCGCGTGATTGATACGGGCCGGATGGCGAATCTGAACACGGGCAACTGGGATTCATCGAAGACGGATACGAAAGGTTTGTACCTGACGTCTGTCCAGCTAAACAATTCCAATATCTTTAACTCGTCCGATAGCGCGACATTGTTGCATACCGCCAATGGCGGCGCTCAGGGGCTGCAGGGACGGGGGTACAGAATCCCAGGCGGGGAAGTATATGCTCTGGATGAATGGCAGTCGCGAGTTCTGGGATTTGAGCGGTTCGGCGTGAATCCGGCGGTGGCCGCGTATAGTCAGCCCAGTGCATTGTGGTTTGATCTATCTGACGAATTGGAATTGCGGTCTTACGGAAGTCGTGGCACTTTTTACATTTGCCGGCCTGACGGCGGCGCGACGATTCCCATGTGGCATAACACCCTTGGCCCGGGATCGACGAAGCGCCAGTTCTATACGACGAACTCCTGGGATCGGAACCTGACGCCACTACTTGGGAAATCATACAAATGGACTCTTGGCTCCGTCACGATGCCAACGGCCGGCAAGATGATGGACCTGACGTCGAATAAGGATCCGATCAAGAATTTCGGAATGCTTGCGAACTTGCTAAGTGCGTCAGGGTACAGTGATGACGAGGCTTGGTCCTATGCACTCAACTATCTGGGGCAGACCGATCCGATATACAAGAACGGCGGCACCATTGGCATTCCGCCGGTCGTCACGCCAAGCGGGCTGGTGACGTTGACGCCGTCAGCGACCCTAGTTACGACGATTACTCCCGCGCCGCTAAAGACGTACATGGCGTACTCGGCGCAGCCATTCTTGAATGAAGCGGCACTGTGCTCCGAATGGATTTCATCGGCGCCGGTAACCACGGATTTCGCCATTGAGTTGTACAATCCATATGCGGTAACCTTGGACATATCGGGGTGGCGCCTGCGGTTCGATAACGCCGCCGACGTCTGGTATACATTTCCGAGTGGTACAACCTTGCAGTCGGGCAAGTACATGGTTGTTACTTCGACGGGCAGTTCATCATCTGCTGGCAAATTCACGACCGTTGGCCTTCCGACATTGGTTGGGGCGCCGTTGCCCGGCGCTATTGGTGATCCGAGGCTGAAGTCGCAGGTCTATTTGGAGCGGCCGTACTTGGACTATCAATCCAGGACACAATACATGGCCGTGGACCGCATTCCGAGCAATTTTGCGACTTATCTTGCCACCTCTTCAAGCACGCCAGTAATTACTTCGCATCAAAGGGCCAACAAGACTTCAGCGTCGCCGACGCCGACCATGGGAGCCAATGCGGTGGATCCGTGGATGTGCACGTGTTCGTATTTATATTCGTATGTCCGCAGCACGGATCCGGCCTGGTCGCTGGGCGGAGACAATTCCGGTGTTGTTGGCAGTCCAACACAGTTTGGTCTCAAACTGGTCGATCGTTTTGCGGTTTCACCTTCGCCGGTTTTGGACAACGGCGTTATTCGTGGCGCGGTCAGCTCGAATCTTTCCAATATCGGGGATCTCGCCAGTTACATGCGAATCTGCAATCGTCAGGAAGCGGACTTGTCGTTTGTACCCGTGGCCGATCAACTTGCCGATCCGTCAAGCGTCTTTACGACGGCGGCAACGGGGTCACAATTTCCACAGGAAGCCAAGGTATTCATGGACTACCTCGCCGATGGGCGGGCGCAGCGATTTCTTACATTCGTAACTTCCGTAGATCGTGCGAGTGACGGTTCGGACCAATTGGGGGACGGTAGCGGCGCAGATTCCATAAACGAGGTTCGGATTCCGGGGCGGATCAATGTGAATACTGCTGGGCCGGAAGTACTGCATGCAGTTGTGGATAATTTCACTTCATTGCCAAACGCTGCTGGCGGGGAAACGGCCACTAGCATCGTTAACGACATCATTGCCTATCGCGAACGCCAGGCGCCATATTCGTCGTTCCCGGGGAAGGGAATTCGGTCGATGGCGGAACTGCTGATACCGATGACCAAGCAGGACGGCCGGATGAACGTATCTGGAGCCACACTAGTGCCGCCAAGCATTTCTTTGACATTGCCCTCATTATCCTTAACGACTGTTATGGGCACAAATGTTACTGGCGCAACGCTTACGAACTCGAACACTACGTGGGCCAAACTTTTTTCAGCGTTTACGACGCGAAGTGATACATTTGTCGTATATAGTTATATGGAGGCGATCAAGGTGCATCCCAACACGGGTAAGACCCTTAGCCAAACTCATGACAACGGACTGAGTTGGTACGATCGTGTCACGGCAGGGACAGTGGCTGCGACGGGCACAACAGATGATTCGAGCTATATACCCCCGAACAACACTACGCCAGTGTTCAATCTCCGCGTCTCCAAGCGGCGGTGGGTGGCGATCGTGGATCGGTCGTGGTGCAATTATTCTCGCGGGGATCCGAATTTTGTACTGCCACGGGTGGTGGCGATCAAGGATTTGCCGCAGTAGAGGGGGCACGCCAGCCGCGGAAGGGTTCTCGTCGAGTTGGAACTGCCGACAACGCGGATGACCGCAGATGTTTGGTCGGTCGTCATCCGCGTTTATCTTGTGCTGGCGTAATTTCTGATGAACAATCCATCCAATGGCCACCGATTTTGCGCATAAAAAAGGACGGTGCCGTGGGGCAGCACCGTCCGAATGGAGAGAGAGAATAGGAGGGAATCGAATACCGCTCAAAGGCGGCAAATATCAAGGGTCAGGTTTCAAGGTGTGAATTTACATCTCGGTGGTCTAGGCACAGCTCGCATGGCTGTGGTCCTTATTTCTTTTTACCTGTATCGGATGAAGAGCCTCCGGAGGATGAACCTTTTCCGCCGACCGGGGCGCCATCGTTGCCGATGAGCCCGTGGCGTTGATGTTGCCAGAGGAGTCCCAGAACTGCGACGGAGAAGACCAGGATGGGCATCAGGATCGGTTTGCCGACGAGATTGGAGTTGATGTCCGCTTTCCACGGGGTGTAGCGAATGAGAAGGGCAGAGGTGCCAAGGACCAGCATGGCGGCGCCCTGCACGCAGGTGAAGAGGATGACGGAGGTTTTGAAGAGGACGAAGGAGAGCATGCCGAGGAGGACGAGGCCGACGAGTCCACCGGCCCAGGCCATGTCCATAGGCTGTTCGAAATAGGCCCAGAGGACCATGCCGATGACCGCGCCGACGAGTCCGCCGCAGATGGCGACGGCATATTTCATGAGGGGCCAGGAAATGGCGGCAAACAGCAGAGCGCCGATGACCGCGGCAACGGTGGCGACCTGGGCTTTCTCGCCCAGCAAACCGCCCAGCCAGAAGCCCAAGGCAATGCAGTTGAAGACGACGATCCATTTGTGGGCTTTGAAGCCAAAGAGAATGAGCAGTGCGCCGATGATGAGGATGGCAATGGGGAAGAAGACCTCGGCATTGGCGAGTTGATCGAGAACCTTGGACTGTTCCGGCAAACTGTGGGCCGCGAGGAGGGCCTGAAGCATAATCATGATAACCTCCAGTATTAGGTAGGGTATCGGTTGGGGGGCGACAGATTCTGCAAGGAAACCGGCCGTTGGCGAAGGGTGATCTGGCTTTTTGACGGCCGATTCCAGGGGATATTCCCAATAGTGAAATATGGGCGGCACATGGCGAGACAAGCCCAAACCACCGCGGATCAGATAGGGCGGAGATTGGGTCTTGGGGGTTCGTCGGGGCGGTCATGGGGGTGTTTGGGCGGGAAGAGGTGGTGTTGGATGAGGAGGCCGAGGAAGAAGAGGAAGGCCAGCAGAAGGTAGTAGGAGATGGGGGTAGCGGGGAAGTAGGAGAGGTATTGTGGGGCGTAGAGTTGAGTGAGGGCGTAACTGCCGGAGAGGATCATGAGGCTGCCGAGGAGGGAGGTGATGGTCCATGTGGTGAGGCGGGGGAATCCGAAGGCGACGAGCAGGGCGATGGCTGCGGAGCCGAGGGCAGCGATGAGCATGCGTTTTTGGTCGGCGCGGGGGATGGCGTTGATTTTGTCGCCGATCTTTCTGAGCAGCACATCAGGCTCGAAATGGAATTTGGCAGAGGCGGCCCGCGTGGCGGGGAAGATGGATGTGGGAATCAGGAGGTCGGGGGCTGTGAGCGTGGTAGGCGCGGTTGTCGGTTGATGAGGGGTATGCCAGCGATAGTAGATGCCCGCGACGAGCAGGCCGAGGCAGAGGGCCAGGACGAGTCCTTGAAGGATCCGGAAGGCCAGAGCGCCGAGGAGCGCGCCGGCAACGAAGCCGAGGATGGCGCCGGTGAGGGGGGAGACGTTGATGAGGCGGGGGAGAAAGGTGGTGCCCAGGGCGGAAAGCGAGGCCCCCAGGAGCATGGTGACGGTGAAGCGGGCGATTTTGACGCCGGTGGCCCAGATGAGGAGGCCGGCAAGGAGAGAGATGAGCCCAAAGACGCCAAGGAGGTCGTGGGCTTCGGGCGGGAGGATGTCGAGGAATGATCCAGTCATCGTACTAGTGTATGTCGGGTGAATGGCGGGGGTGGAATGAGGATTCGTTGGAAGGGCGGTGGGGGCGTGGGCCGTGATTCGTGGTTCGTGGGCCGAGGGATGCGGGGCGTTCGTTTGCAGTTTGCGCACCTGCGCGGATTTTGGGGGGGAGATGCGCAAGGTTTTTTGCGCACCTGCGCAGAGGGATGTTTTCGGTTCCGTTTCGTAAGTCTAGTGGATTCATTGATTTGGGCGGGGAGGAAGTTTTCTGGCAGGGAGATGCGCAACTGTTTTTCGCGGGGCTTCGGTACTTTAACGTACGGCCGAATCTCCTTCCACCGATGACTGAATAGGGGATTACCCACCAGGATTGTTTATGCCCGATCCTGTAACGCTCCTATCGTGCAGAGAGCGCGGGCGGGTCGGATGGGGCCGATGCTTTGTGGTGTATCGCCATCGGGTTGGGGTGTGCCACGGTCGCCGCCGTATGTGCGGAAGTCGGCCACGGTGTGTCGCCGAAGATGTCGGGAATGTTGATCTTGCTGCCGATGTGGAGCATATCCGCCTTCAGTCCGGGATTCAGCGCCAGGACCGCCTGCCGAACTTCGCCGGCCATGTCGTAGCAATCATCGTAAGAGTCGTCGTAGTTGCCGTGCCACTCCGCAAGAATCTTGGCCAAACCGCTGAGCGTGTTTCCTTTCTGAATCATCAGTTCGTAATGCGTCTTGCGCGGAGTAAGCGGCAGCGAACCCGCCAGCGTGAACCCGCCGGAAAGCGTCACCGTCGGCTTGTCGAATTGATAGTCTGCTGTAACGTTGCACGCGATCCGAACCGGCGCTTCTGCCACGCCGCTCCATGTGACTTCCGTGCTGACATGCCGACCCTCGTGATGGTCGATGCCGTCGCCATCGATCAGCAGGTTTCCTGTCACTGATCCCACAAACCGCCACCCATGTTCCGGATCGTGCATGATAAAGACCCGCGTTTCATTGTGGATATACATGCCGTCTCCCGGATGATCCAGGCTCATTTGATAAAGCGTTCCGTGGCGCGGATGCGCCGACGCCACGACCACCGACAAACTCCTGTGGCGATCCTCGGACAGCACCGGCTTGTTCGCATCGCCCGTGGGGTCTACCGCCGCCGTGAGCCGGGCATGGGCCGAGAAATTCGGCTTGCTCGTCGCATTGAAGATCACCCACACTGGAGGAGTTTTCGGCGTCCGCTCACTCCAGTAGTAATACGCCGTGGCGTGGGTAAAGTACCGTGTCCCATCCGCTGCTTTGGCCGTCCAGACGAACTCATACCCCGCCCCGGCAGCATACACCAACGTCGGCGAAGTCAGGTCTTTCAGTGTCTCCAGCGTCGCCGCCTTCGCCCCAATGGTATATCCCGGCGGTATCTCTGTCAGCGTGATTGCATTATCCGCCCGCGCAGTCGCCGTCGCCGCCAGAACCAGAATCGCGGCCAACCCGATGGGCGCCCACCGCATGATGATCTCCTTTCGCTGACACCGGCCCCTCGAAAGCCTATCGGCATAGGCGGCATTTCCTCCCCACCCCCACGCCAGTTTCCTTCCCGCCCGAATACTCCATCCCCTATTTCCCGCTTTGAGCCTGCCGTCACATCACATTTTCTTTCAGCGACCAGTTCACTTTAAGGCACGCACTCACTGGCGTATCCTGTCGGGATGGCGCCAAATTCTCCGAATCTCCGAATCCACATTCTGGGTGCCTCTGGGTCCGGCACGACTACACTGGGCCGCGGCTTGGCCGATGAACTCGGCCGTCCGCATCTGGACAGCGACAGTTTTTTCTGGCTCCCCACGGTTCCAGCGTTTCAGACCGTACGGCGCAAAGAGGAACGGCAGCGGTTGCTGAGCGAAGCGCTCGGTGCCTCGCCCTTGTGGGTGCTGTCAGGAAGCCTTTGCGGCTGGGGCGATCCGTTTATACAGCACTTTGATCTGGTGGTGTTTCTCTGGATCCCGCATGAGCTTCGCATGCATCGTCTCCACGAACGGGAGATCGCGAGGTACGGCCCAGCCGCCATCGAACCGGGCGGAAGCCGACACGACGCTTACCAGGCATTTATGACATGGGCCGCAGCTTACGATGAAGGCGACATCACAATGCGGAGCCGTCGCCAGCATGAGGCTTGGTTCCAGCAGATTCCCTGCCGCGTACTTCGTCTGGAAGGCGACAAGACCATCCCACAACTACTGGCGGCCGTTCATGCGGCAATTCAAGATAGACCGGCGTGATGCCTGGCTCATTGGGCATGGCGTTCGTCGGGGCAGCGAGAGGGATAAAGTTAACAAGACCCGGCTGCTTTTTGGGGCAACCGGGTCTTGAAGTGAGCGGGGGGATTGTGGGTGGGGGTGTTACTTGGTGTCGCCGGCGGTTACGTAGCGGATGGCGACGCCGGTGGACCAGAGTTTGTTGTTGGGGTCCATGCCGCTGGCGGTGAGGTAGACGGCATCGGCGCCGAGGGCTGCGGTCTTGGAGCGCAGGGCGTTATGCATTTTGGCGGTCTCGTTGGGTTGCCATTGGGTGGTGGAAACTGTGCCGAGCTCGATGTAGTGTTTTTCCGGGCGGGTCATGAGGATCTCGATGTTGTCGGGCTTGGTGGGGGGGTAATAGCCTTTGGCGGTCTTGGTGACGTCCACATTGGCGCAGGCGGCCATAAGGGTGACGAGGAGGGCGGCGGACAACAGGGTAAGGGCAAATTTCATGGCAACTCCTATAAATGAAAGACGAAGCAAGAAATGACGTAGATTACTTGGAATATTTGATGGCAATGCCGGCGACGCGTGAGGCGGCGGTAGTGCCTTGGGTATCTTCGGAGGCCCATACGTCGCTCCTGGCCTTTTGGCCACCGAGCCGGGTGACGATGATGGCATCGGCCCCGAGTTTAGCAGCCCAATGGCGCATGTCGCTGGTCGGCATATCGCGGGCCTGCAACTCGGCCAGCAGGGTATAGGGCTGGGGCGGCGCGGCGTCTAGCACCTGCACCTGATCATCGGGGCGAGGGGGGTAGTGCTCGTCAGCGAAGTAACGGGCGGCCTGGTCGGAGGCGCAACCTGCCAGAACGAAAATGGCCAGCACGAGGAAGGCGAAGCGTGACATCATGATGTTCCTAAACTTAGAAGAAATGTAGATGTGATCTAAGCTGAAGGGAAGTCTACCGGAGAGCTTATGGGGCAGCAATGGATAAATGGAGCGTTTTTTATTTATAGGGAGTTGAGGGGCAATGGGGAGGATCAGGGCGGCAGGAGGGAGAGGGTCAGGAGCGTTTTGGTCGGTGGGTGTGGTGGCGAGAGTCAGTCGGCCCGCGCCAACGTAGTTGGCGGGCTTTATGAGTGGGGGGAGGGAGGGGCAATTTTGATCAATTTGTTGGAATGAAAAAAGGCCCATGGAGGGTTGCTCCATGGGCCTTGCTACGACAACTATCCGCCAAGCCGATTGTTGGGGGTGGGGGGGGGTGC
>Ga0114951_10005939_pt1 | contig 11032 bp, 13 predicted proteins | sample AM7aDNAmetaG_FD_88677 | JGI IMG/M metagenome (GOLD analysis project Ga0114951, IMG submission 88677) | Freshwater microbial communities from Finland to study Microbial Dark Matter (Phase II) - AM7a DNA metaG | ecosystem: Environmental > Aquatic > Freshwater > Lake | place: Finland: Lake Alinen... | reverse complement strand
TTAATGGATAATTTGTATTTTTGAATGGATATTAAAGAACAAAATAAAACTAACAATGTGCAAACCCAATTTAGTGCAGTGGCCAATGTAAAGGCTAACTGTGTTTGCACTCATCGTTAGCAAACCAGCGGAAAGAACATTCAACACGACAACTTGACAATGTCCTATTAAACAAAACATGACAGACAAGAAAATGAACTCAATCCCGACACACAATGCCAACCCGAAGTGTTTTATTTTTTTTTGGCCGACACACAAAAATTTTGAATGAAGTACTACTAAAAAATGCAAAATGAAAGAAACTTTGACAGCCTACGCTCAATGGCACATTTGCTTTTGCCCCCACCCTGCAAGCCAACCCTTCGGCAAAATCAAAAGAGCCATTTTTGGGCTTACCCGCATTAACAATTACTTTAAATAAACGAAATCAAAAAAAAGACAAATAAAATAAAATTAAAATTTTGAATTTAAAATTATTTTATACTTTTGAACTATAAACAAAATATGTTTAACTAAAAACAAACTATGTAAATAACAAAAAATACTTAAAATTTAGCGTTTAGCTGATTTCTGTTGTTGAAAACGACCAAAATTCAATGATGAACAGGATAGTAAGCAAGACGCCATGCGAAAGCGTGGTCGTTGCATTACTTGTTCATCGGTTCTTGGTCGGACCTCAACAACAGTAGGCAATTGGCCACGCTGTTTTTTTTGTTATACACTGAAATATTAAGCAAGAAATAAGTGGAGACCAGAACCCACTCAAAAAAACGGGGCGTTACTGAAAAGCCAAATGAGTAGGGTTAAATAAACATTAAATAAAATGAAAAAAAACAATTTTTTTGTAATAATAATAGCTCTATCGCTTTCTATTATTATGAGTTCATGTATGGCTACTATGCACACTGTGGGTAATGGTGGAAACGATACTTGTAAACCGGGTCATTATGATGCAAAAGTAAAACGATGGTATCTATTCTATGGCTTACTTCCACTTAATAAGGCTGATTCAAAAGATTTGGTTGGAGATGCTAAAAATTACACCATTAGGACTACAATTAGTTTTGGTGACTGGTTAATTGCGACAGTTCTTTCACCTATTCCTATTGGTGTTCGTACTCAAACTATAAGAGTGTCACTTGGAGATAAATAATTTTGTAAATATCTTTAAAAAAATTAAATGCTATACAATTTTGAAAAATTAAAAATGAATATGAAAAATTCTATTATCATTATTTTGACAGTATTATTATTTGTGTTATTGTTTTCAACTCAAGAAAGTTTTGGACAAATTAATCTTAATGGTAAGTGGTCTTCAACTTGTGCAATAGAGCGTACAAGTAAAACATCCATAGCATATTGTCCATTATGTTCATCAATAATTAGTAAAGATACGAAGACCTTTAGTATTAATGGTTTTGAAATGGATATTTCTAAAGCAACCCTAAAGCTCCAAATTGGCAATGATACAACACAAGTTGATTACAAACTTGACGAAGTTTTAGAAACTTTATCATTTACCTTTAAAGGGAAAGACTATAAGTTTAAACTATTGAATATAGCTGGGAGTTCGATGAGTAAATATATTATGAAAGATAATGATGGTATGTTGATACTGATCGAGAAAATATAGTAAAATTAATTTGGAAGTGGAAACCAGAAACCACATTAAAAAACGGGGCGAACCTGAAAAGCCAAATGAGTAGGAAAAATTAAATTAAAATAAAATGAAAAATATTTTTATTGTTGTATTTCTTTCTTTTGCTAGTGTTTCTTCATATTCTCAATCAAAGATTGACACTCTAACAAACGAAAAAATAATTAAACTTTCAAAACTTGGATTACAGACTTCTGTTATTATAAATAAAATTCAAACAAGTTACACTTTATTTGATGTCAGTACTGATGCTTTAATAAAATTAAGTGACAATGGAGTTTCAGCTGATGTAATCAATGAGATGATGAAAACAGATACAAAAATACAAATAGCTAATGCCAATCAAAAAGATATGAACGACCCTAAGACAATGCGTAAAACAGGCATTTATTATTATAATTCAAGTAATTCGGGCAATCCTCTTAAAAGAGTTGATCCAACTGTAACTTCAACAAATTCATCTGGAGGATTCGGAACAGCACTTGCACAACATTATTCGGCTGGTCTTGCAAAAAATAAAGTTAAAACTGATTTGGCAGGCAGCAAAAGCAATCTTCAAATTAACGAAGAAAACCCTGTTTTTTATTTTTATTTTGAGAGTAATTCTAATCCTGGTGTAGACAATTGGTTTTTTGCTACAGCTTCATCTCCTAACGAATTTGTTTTAGTTAAACTTGATGAGGATAAAAACAGTAGGGAAATGGTAATAGGTGAATCAAATGCTTATGGAAGTTCATCTGGTGTACCAGATAAAATAAAAGTACAATTGGTCTCTACTGAAATAGCTGAAGGTATTTTTAAGGTTACTTTCAAACAGCCATTGAAACAAGGTGAGTATTGTTTTCTCTATACGAGCTCAACACCCTCTCGCTATAACAACAATAAAGTATTTGATTTTGGTATTTTAAACAATAAATAAAAATTATATAAAAATCTCTATATGAAAAAAATATTATCAATATTGTTAATTGCCGGAATGATACCATTCATTTCCTATGGCCAGAATAAAAAAGATAAAGAAGCAGAACAAAAACGCCCTGACTCTTTTATGCAAGATTCAATTGCTAAAACCAAAAACGACCTTTCAAAGTTAAAATTAATAGGGAAAGTTAAATCATTAACTGAAACTATAGATAAGGTTGTTAAAGATAAAAATGATAGCTTAAAAGGTAAACAAATTTACTCTTTTAATGACAAAGGAAATAAGATCGAAGAGAGCCAATACAATTCAGACGGCAGTTTAAGAAATAAATTATCTTACAAATATAATGATAATGGGAATATGATTGAAGAGACTCATTTAAAGCCAGATGGCCGCTTGAGTTATAAACATACTTACAAATATGATAACAATGGAAATAATATTGAGGATATTGATTTCGGTTCTATGGTAAAATTCACTTACAAATATGATAACAAAGGGAATGAGATTGAACAAAAATGTTTTTTTAAAGACAGTTTGATTGATAAAGTTATTAGTAAGTATGATGACAAGGGAAATAAGATTGAGGGTTTTAGTTATAAATATAAATCAGTAGACAGTATTTTTGAAGATAAATCTATATACAAGTATGATGATAAAGGCAATAGGATTGAGAGTAATCGTTACAACTCAGACGGTAGCTTAAGACATAAAATTATTTTCAAGTATGATGACAAAGGGAATGAAATTGAAAGTAATTGGTACAAACCAGACGGCAGTTTGGGCTTTTTTTCTTCTTGCAAGTATGAATATGATAAAACAGGAAATTGGATAAAAAAAACATACTTTAAAAAAGATATTCTCAATTTAGTTAAAGAACGTGAAATTGAGTACTACTAAGTATTAAAAGTTTCCTCACAGAGAGAATATCTGGCTTAACTCTTTTTGTTTAGATTTAACACTCTGATATATTTGCATTTCTTGCTTTCTGTCTTATGTTTTTCGCACCTCATTTGTGTTTCTTGCACTTCACGAAAGGAATAACCAAAGATAATTGCAGAACTTTTCGACCGCATTGTTGATATTTGAAACCTTATTGCGCAACTTTTCGAAGGCATTGTGCATTTTTTATAAGTAATTGCAGTTTTTAGATTTATTATTGCTGATATTTTATATGTTATTGTTGTTTTTTGAATCATTATTTGCCACTTTTGAATAGTTATTGCGTATTTTAGAATAATTAGTATTATCTTTGACAACTCATTTTTATAAACCAGACTATTAATATGCTAAAGTTAGACCTTCAAAGAGCAATATCAGAAAAAGGAATTGAAAATTCAAATCGTTTCTTGCGAAACTGTGGAATAACATCATATACATCAAGCCGACTTTTAAATAATCGGTTGGACAGTATTAATTTCAAGCAACTGGAAAGAATTTGCTTGGGACTAAAATGTACCATAGACGATTTGTTTATATGGGAAGCTGACAAAGATACTGTCGAAATAGAAAACCATCCATTACAGAAGCTAAAGCGAAACCAGAAAAACGAGAATCTAAAAGAAAAGCTCAAACAACTACCTTTTGACAAAATAGAAGCAGTAAAGAATTATATAGACAAATTAAATGTTGAATAACCTCCAACCGCACAATGTCAAGCACATTTGCAAACCCCTGCAAGCCATTACACAACCTAAGTTTGCAAAAGAGCTTGCCATTCTCCAAACTCTTCGGTTAAATTAAGAATGATGAGTTTCAAAATTTTTCTCCCCCCTTTAAGAAAAGAAAAAAAAATAAAACACCCCGACCCACACCACTCCCGACAAATAAGCTACATGAAACAGAAGTGCAAGTTTAATAGAACCATGAAGTTTGACATAACTAACGGCGTGACAAGTCCGCCGGTTGCTAACAAGCTGTAAATTTAATTGGCTTTAGTATCATTCCATCGAAACGGGAAGTGCTTATTTTAACATCGTTAAAAACATTCGTTTTCAAAAAATAAGTTTTACATTTGTGAAACGGCAGTGGTTTATCACGCCAACTAAATTTTACAGCTACTCGTTATGGTGCATAGTAAAAACAGATTACGATATGGATAAATTAGAAATTACAGGAGGAGCAAGAATTGGGATGGCAAATGCAACATGGCCATTTGCTAAATTGACAGTAACAAAAGATAAATTAGTATTAAACGCTTCCTTAATTGGGAATCTAGTATTCCAACCTAAAGATATAATTTCAATAGAAGCTTATACGATTATTCCATTTTTCGGACAAGGAATAAAAATTATTCATCGAATTGCAAAATATAAAAGCAAAGTAATTTTCTGGACATTTGATGACCCTATTACAGTAATTAATCAAATTAATCAGACTGGCTTTTTAGACAATATTGACACTAGAATTACTGACAACGACCAATTAATTATTCAACAACAAAAAGCTGGCGGATTTCCATTTAAAACACCAATAGCTATTGTTGCTGTTGTTTTATGGAACTTATTATTTTTATTTGACTTCATGTATTCTTTAGCTTCTCACAAGGGAGGTATACCTTTGGGTGTCGGTGCAATAATAGCCTTAGCAACTCTCATTATATTTTCAATTCTATTACTAATATCTAAAGAATTCTGTACGTTAGTTTTAAAAGAAGGTAAATCTATTGTTGATATTAATAGAATTCTTTATTTTTTAATTTTTCTAAGTGGATTTATGCTAATAGGAATATTAACATTTAACTATTTATGACAGTAACTACGCACCATAACACCAGCTTAGCTTTATCCTTGCAGCTCATCACTCCTTGACATATAGAATTTATTTGTATATTTGGGGTGCAGTTTGACGGATTAGTGGGTATAAAAGCAAGTCCAAAGCCAAAGCTGTCGCCGTTAGCCACAATATTATTAGAAATTTGGAGCAAAACTGGAATAGGTATAAGGCTTAGAGACAATAAAAAAAATTCCAAGATAAAAATTGAAATATTAGAAGAAAACTAAAGAGAAATTTGAGAAAATATTAATAAAGTAAGGAATGGATAAAGCAAAAGTTTATTTAATAATTATTAGTATTTCAGTATTGGTTCTCGGTTTTTCATTTTACTTTGTGAACATAAATTCGGGGTTGACAAAAAAAGATGTTTTGGAGGTAGTTTATGGATTAAACGCAGATTCTATTGAATATTTCATGTTTTGTCCGACAACTTTTCATGGGTCTATTGTGAAAGACACATTATACATATCTGATTATAAAAGTATTAAAACGTTAAGTGATGAATTAGTTAGAATAGAAAAATATTCTCCAAATCATCCGTCGACAGTCTGGAATTTGAAAATTAAAGTGAAATTAAAATCTAAGGCTATGCAAAATTTTTATATTAACATAACCCAAACTGACGATACAAACGGAACTTGTATCTGGATTATGAAAGAAAGTTTTTGGGGAGAATTTAATTTAGGCGAGTATAGAAATGATAACTTAGGTAAAATCATTATAGAGCTGATTAACAAGTAATAAAGTGGCTAACACCAGCAACTATATAAAAAAAGACAGACATTGCGAATATGACAGAGATAAAAATTTATAAAAGACCTTGGAGAGCAATAAGACTTATACTTTTAAGTTCAGTTTTTGTATACTTGGGACTATGGGGCTTGACAACTGGAAAAATGCCTTTATTTATAAGTATTATAACAGTTTCTTTTTTTGGACTTGCATATCCTGTTGGATTCTACAATTTATTTGACAGAAGACCACAAATAATTATTAACAAAATTGGTATATGGGACAGAAACACAAATCAAGATTTAATTAAATGGGAATTGATAAAAGACGCATATTCTATAAACATCTATAATCAAAAGTTTATTTCTTTAAAACTTGATAAAAGTTTTATAATGAAAAAACGACAATATAAATGGGCGACAAACTTAAGTAAGGTCGTAGGTGCTCAGAAAGTTAATATTTCACTTGGGCAGGTGAACATTGACCAAGGACTTCTCATTGATTTTATAAAAGAAATGTCACAAACAGACTTGAGCGAAAGACAGGTATTGATTGACAAATTAGCTGACATGCAAGGATGATACGAAACTTTAAAAAATAAAATACAGTGGCTAACAAGCGGTGTATTTAACTGGCTTTAGTATCACTCCTCGAAACAGAAAGTGTTTATTTTAACATAGTAAAAACTTTCGTTTTCAAAAAATTAGTTTTACATTTGTGAAACGGCAGTGGTTTATCACGCCAGCTAAAATACACCGCCAATCGTTATGCACAAGCGGAACAAACTAACAACACGACGAACAGACAGTAACCCATTAAACAAAACATGACAGACAAGACAAAAGAACTCAATCCCGACACACATTGCCAACCCAAAGTGTTTTATTTTTTTTTCTTGCCGACCCACAAAAAATTTTGTAATAAAAAAAAGAAATTAAAAAGATTTAAATGAAAGTTACGTTGACAGCCTTCGCACAATGGCACAGTGCGCCTCGAAGAAAGAGAGCAATTAGTTCTTTGACAAGTTTTCAATGAGATGGTGGACGACCCACCGAAAGCGACTTACAGGAGTAGCTTTCAAACCACTTTATGGTGCTGATACACGAAAGCGTAACGGTGCTGAGCGATAAAGAAAAGGTTTCTGCAAAGGAATCAGGTAAGGTTAAAGGAGATGAACGCAAGTGAACTTCCGACGAAGTGTCGAGACATTGTTACCCGTTGGCAAAACTGCCGATTTTGTGCCATTGGCAGGACGAGTATAGCAGACACCTGTTTACGGGCTATACGCTAACCGATATTAAGGAAGCATGAACTTTAATCAGGCTCATTGAAAGAACGAGGGAACTCACTCGTTGATGGTAAGGGAAAATGCACAAGTGAAGCAACACGAGGCAGAAAGTACCAATGCAACGAGTGGGGGCGGACTAAGCCGTAGTAGTGTTGATAATCATGGAAACATGGAAGGAGCGAAGGGCTTAGGTCATTTAGTAAAACAAATTTTAACAATCTTGAAAAAGAAAGGATTAAAATGAGTGAAACAAAACCAATACCTGTAACAAAACACATGGTATGGAATGCTTACAAAAAGGTGAGAGCCAATAAAGGTTCAGCAGGAGTTGATGGGGAAAGCCTCAAGAATTTTGAGGAAGATCTAAGCAATAACCTGTATAAGTATTGGAACAGGCTTTCATCAGGCACATACTTCCCTCCACCTGTAAGGGAAGTGGAAATACCTAAAGCAGACGGTAAAACCCGAAAGCTTGGGATTCCCACAGTAGGGGATAGGGTGGCACAAATGGTCATCAAAGATTATCTTGAACCAAGAATGGAAGCAATTTTCCACGAAAGCAGTTATGGTTATCGCCCAAACAAGAATGCGCATGATGCGCTGCAAAAGACAAGGCGTAACTGTTGGCTGTATAACTGGGTAATTGATATAGACATCAAAGGGTTTTTTGATAATATAGACCATAACAAGTTGCTGCTTGCCATAGACAAACATGTTAGTGAGAAATGGGTAAAGATGTACATCATACGCTGGCTTACTGCACCTGTGCAAAAAGAAAGCGGAGAGTTGATATACAAAGAGGGCAAAGGCACGCCACAAGGCGGAGTAATAAGTCCTTTGCTCGCAAACTTGTTTTTACACTATGCGTTTGACCAATGGCTGAACCAACATCTATCGGGTGTACAGTTCGAGCGTTATGCAGATGATATTGTAGTTCATTGCAAAACGAAAGAACAAGTAGATTATGTGCTTGAACAGTTGAATAAAAGAATGCAGCATTGCGGTTTGGAGCTACACCCTGAAAAGACAAAGATTGTTTATTGCAAAGACCACAAACGAACTGGAAATTATGAAAATGTAAAATTTGATTTTCTGGGATTCACCTTTAAGCCTCGTTCATCGAAAGCGAAAAAGGATGGATACATGTTTTTGGGATTTGATTTGGCAATAAGCGTTAAATCGGGGAAGCGTATTTTAAAGACCCTGCGGCAGACGCACTTTCATCGGTGGACATCCAACACGATAGAGGGTATTGCAGCAGAATTGAATCCTCAATTAAGGGGTTGGATAAATTACTATGGTAAGTTCCGTCCATCAGCAATGTCATTCATATTCAAGGCTTTTCACAGCAGACTAATAAAATGGATTATGAACAGGTATAAATCGTTAAGAAACAGAATCAAACTGGCGTATGAGTTTCTGAAAAACGTTCAGAAAACAAATCCGAGACTGTTTGAACCGTGGCGACATGGTTTTCTTAGCACAGGTTTACAAATGACAAAAGCCGTATGAAGCGAGAGTTTCACGTACGGTTTTGTGAGAGGCTTGGGGTGAAATTCCCCTTGCCTACTCGACTTCGCTTTTGCCCCTACCCTGCAAGCCAGCCCTTCGGCAAAATCAAAAGAGCCATTTTTGGGCGAGCCCACAGCTAAACTTCAAACTGAGAATATGATTAAAAAAACAAGTAAAATAATAAGATTAAATAAAAAAAAGACTTCTTTTAATTTTACTTTGTAATATTAAATTGCTATTTTTGTCTTTGTAATAAAAGTTTATATGTATAACAAACTTAAAAAGAAATGTAAAAAACAATAAATAAAAACATAAAAAAGCGTTAGCTTTTATTCTTGCCTTTGAAATCTGGAAAATTTTTAACCAACAATGAATAAAAAGTTAGTGCTCACGCCAAAGGCGTGGGCTTAACTTATTCTGTTGGTTGGGTTTTCCAGAACCTCAAAGGCGGGTACAGTTACAGTTCCACGCTTTTTTTATTTTGTACTAACCGCTTTGTAGGAGCTGCGGGGCATAAAATAAAAAATTATGAGAACAACCGCAATTTTCTTACTTTTAGTTTTACTTGCTGCTTGCACTATTAAAACAAACAGGGGTACGCATGAACTCAACATGAAATGCAGCAACACTGATTCTCTATATCTCAAGTCTATTGAGATTACCGACCAGTTTACGAAAATTAATTTTAAATCAAGTAGTGAATCATGTAGAGCCTATCCTCCGGGTAGCGAAAAAGCAATGTCTATTAAAGATGTTGCTAAAAATAAAAGCTATAAACTAACCAAAGCAGAAGGCGTACCTATTGCACCGGCTAATGGCAAGGCAACAGACTTTACATTGACTTTTGAGCCCCTTCCGAAGGACCTTTTTAAATTCGACATTTATGAGGGTACTGTAGATCCAAAGTGGGCATGGACTTTTTATAATGTAACTATTCCGATTAAATAATGTTTCTGAAAAACAAAAAACATGAAACTATTATTCCATAACAAACACAGCTTTTCTACTGGTTTTACATAGCTTCCCTGTTTTCGAAACATAGCTAAATAGCTTTATTTTTCTATTATTAATAATTAAAAAATAAAAACATGAAAAAAATCATTTTTTTATTGCCGGTATTTATAGCATTGCTATGTGCAAATAGCTTTGCTCAATTACCGGTTAGAGGCCCTTGTGGAGCTGGAGAATGTATCACTATTTCCGCTCCTGTTATTTTAACTGTAGGTGAGCCTTGCAATGGGGCTGGGTGTGACATTGCATCTCCTGTTGCTTTAACAGCGGGTAAGCCTTGCGATGGGAATAATTGTATTACTCTTTCTCAACTGAAACCTTGTCAAGGGCTTGGATGTGACATTGCATCTCCTGTTGCTTTAACAGCAGGTAAACCTTGCGTAGGTACTGGTTGTATGACACCTGTTGCTTTAACAGTGGGTAAACCTTGCCAAGGGGCTGGGTGTGTCATTGCATCTCCTGTTGCTTTAACAGTGGGTAAACCTTGCCATGGTTCTGAGGGTTGTATTACAATTTCTGCACCTGTTGTTTTAACAGTTGGTGAACCATGCGGTAATGGTGACGGTTGTATTACACTTTCTCAACTTAAACCTTGTGGCGGTCTTGGTGGTTGCATTACAGCTCCCATTGTTTCGACAGTTGGATCACCATGTCATGGAAGTGAATGCATTATACTTTCACAATTTAGTAAACCTTGTGATGGTGGTGGATGCTTAACCAAAATTTAAAGGTTTTTTGATTTGATTTAAGTTCATCTATTTATCAAAAACATGGTGAGCAAAAGTTAGGAAGCTGTAATTAAATTGCAGCTTCCTTTTTATTGCGACTATTCAACTAACTATAGTGTACGTTCCGACACCCATTGTAACTAATCCGACTACTCTTGTGAGCAACTTTTTCATTTTTTTAAAATTAAGAAGTTTCTATTTAAGTTAAAGCTTGCTCTTGCGACTATTCAACTAACTATAGTGTACGTTCCGACACCCTTTGTAACTAATCCGACTACTCTGGTGAGCAAACAGACTGCTCTAGCGACTGGACAGACCACTCAAGTGAGCAGACAGATTGCTCTGGCGACTGGTCAGATCACTCTATTGAGCGGACATATCACTATAGTAACTGGTCAGACCGCTCT
>Ga0114951_10005938_pt1 | contig 11034 bp, 7 predicted proteins | sample AM7aDNAmetaG_FD_88677 | JGI IMG/M metagenome (GOLD analysis project Ga0114951, IMG submission 88677) | Freshwater microbial communities from Finland to study Microbial Dark Matter (Phase II) - AM7a DNA metaG | ecosystem: Environmental > Aquatic > Freshwater > Lake | place: Finland: Lake Alinen... | reverse complement strand
TGGAGCCCGGGCAATACGACTTCTACCTGGTCGTAGGCGTCAATTATGATTGCGGCAAAAGCGTCGGGGCGAGTTGCGACCAGTTCGCCACATTCATCGGCCGTGTGAAAAATGTCTCCATACAGAAAGATCCCAATAACGCGAATCTCGGTACCCTTACCCAGCCTATCCCTATAAATATTAAGGGCTCCCTGGGCCAGGCGGAGATGAAGGGCCGGGTTATTGGCGATAAGATATTCACGGCCGGAGATTTTGAGAAGATATTCTCTAACTTCGACTCGGAGATAATGGGCATCATTCCGGCCGTCATGCTGTACGATAATGCCGGCGATCTGAGGGCTTTTACCAACGCCATGCCGGATGCGGTCGGTCTGGTAGGGTTCGAGAGCGGCCTTAAAACCCGCAGTACGACCACCATCATAAATTCGCTTGCCGATAATCCTCTGCGCTACATGGCTTGGGGGCTGCCTCCGGGCAGGTATACCGCTGTTTATGTTAACCCTAATTATCCGCCCGTAACCGCGGATGTGACCCTGCCCAGGTCCGGTTCGGAGGAGACCACCCCCTTCGACTTCGACGCCCAGAAAAGTGTCGTGGGCACGATCCACGGTGTGGTGAAGAGCTCCGAGGCTGTCTCCTCGTTCGTGGGGAATGCTCTGGTCCGCCTGAAGCACAGGACTGTGGAAAAATTCGTCGTAACCGATTCCTCCGGCGCCTATAGATTTTCAAACCTGCCCACCGGCATCTACAGGCTGGAAGTGACCCGGGATGGATTCGTAACCGTAGGTCAGAAAACCAGTCTCGCCGGTAACGACGAGGCGGAATTCAACTTCTTTATGCGGCCTTCCGAATCGAAGATAACCGGCAAAATTTACATGAGTAAGTTCCCGGCTCCGGTTACCAGGGCCGGGGTCAAGATAGTGGCATACGACGAGACCATGAATGTGGAAGCGCCGTCTTCCTATCTGCCCAAAATGGAAGTCCAGACTGACGATGCCGGCTATTATGAGGTTCATGGCGTCATACCTGGCCATAAATACAAGCTTTCCGCCATGTTCAGCGGCAAAATGCCGGAAATAGTGGATGTCAACGACGCGGCGGACGGCGTAACCGTGCTGGACGACATCGTGCTAAGGGATATCCCGCCGCAGATCATGGTCAAAGTGCGCCGGAATGCGGATTCCGTCAACAAGGTAAATGTGGAAATACGCAGTCCGAGAGAACTGATCTCTACGCCGGTGTGCAAATACAACGCCGGTGATACTTACGAGGCGGCTTCCGCGGATGACACTGTATGCGCTTCTACATCGGCGGTCATCCTCACGCTGGAGCTTGGCCCCGATAATACGTATCTGGGAGAGTTTACTGTCTCGCGGAACCAGCCGACTTACAGCGTCTGCGTGTCGGCGGGGGACAATAATAAAATGAAAAAAGTTGTGGTGTACGACCAGGTCAGCGACGCCAAAACAGAGCAGTACATACAGGAAGAGGCCCTGGCCGGAGGCGAGATCAGCATGGATAAGGAAAAAGAGGAATATTCCGGCATGGAGCTTGACGCCGGTACTCTGTCCTATTCCACTTCTTCGGTTTCCGATGTCAATTTTCAGGACCTGGTCGGCGGCTTCTTCAGCGCCCTTCCCTCGGTTCGGACGGTAAAGACGGCCAAAGGCAATCTGAGCATTGAGGCGTCCCTGCAGGACTTGATGGCATCTGAAGTCTACAATATGGACCTTTCTAACGCCGATGTCAATAAGCCGTTCACCCTCACGCTGAAGTATGACAAAGAGCGGGTGATAAGTACCGGTAACCTTCGGATCTACCAGTATGACGAAGTCTCCGGCCAATGGAAGGAAGTTCCCGGCAACTATACCGTGGACCCGATGTCCGGAGTGATCGCGGTTGACATCGTTAATCTTAACTTCGCCTACGAAGGCACCGGCGGTTCCAATACCCCTCTGGGCCGCAAGCACTTCAAGATGAGCGCGGTGAGCAACGGGCGTTATGTTACCCGCGCGGCGCCAGCACTTCAGACCGGCAAATTCGCGGTGTTCACCGCCAAGCCCGGCAGCGGTGTGGCATACGCCGGTTCGTCGTACGAGGTTTACAATATGCCTAATCCGTTCAACCTTAAAGATAAGAACGTTACCATAAGCGCTGACGGCGGAGCGGCAATAGCCGCAGGGGCGCATACCGTTAGGGGTACTATTATAAAATACCATCTTCCCGCCGGAAAATCAGGTGATCTTAAGTTTGTGATCTATAACCTGGCCGGAGAAAAGGTCAGGACCATAGATGAAGGCGTCCGGACGATAACCACCGGCAGCGGAGAAGTGTTCTATTCCGAATGGGACGGAAAGAACGACACCAACCAGGATTGTGCTTCCGGCGTTTACTTCATGCTGACCTACCTTGACGGCAAGAAGCTGGGTAATAAGGTGCATAAGATGGCGATAATTAAATAGGGCTGCTGGTCGGTGAGTTTTAGAGTTAAGAGTTTTACAAGTTGCGGAGTTGAGGATTGTGTGTTGACTGCCGCGCTTCGGGCGAATCCTGACTGGGGGATTCGGAATCCGGGTAATGGATATTTTGCTGAAGAGGTAATTTATGAAGAAAACACTATTTTTAGTGCTGACGCTGGCTTTGCCGGCTGGCGCTTACGCTTCGGGGGCCGGCACTACCGCCGCCCCGTTCCTGAAAGCTGCAATGAGCCCCAGGGCCGTGGCTATGGCTGGCGCATTCAGTCCGCTGGCCAACGATTCCGGCGCGGTCTTCGTGAATCCGGCCGGTCTGGCCCAGTTCGATAACAGGGAGGCGGGCGTGGACTTCACCAACTATTTTCAGGACGCCAAGATGGGGAACTTTTCTTACGCCGGTGAGATCGCCAATAACCGCTTCGGGTTTGGCGTGACGCTTATGAATGTTCCCGGAATAGAGAGGCGTTCCAACACTGACTCCGTGGGCGTGGTGCCGGATATCGGCTCATTCGATTCCAACGACCTGGCCGTTTCTCTGGCCTATGCCAGGAAGAATGTCTTCCCGGGCGCGTTGGACAATCTTGACGCGGGCGTGACTATCAAATTCATCCGCTCGTCCATAGATGATAATAACGCTTACGCCTTCGCGACGGACGCGGGTGCTATTTATCATGCCACTGATAAAATGAATTTTTCTCTGGTGATGCAGAACCTCGGTACCGGGATGAAATTTGAAGACGTCTCAGATCCGCTGCCCCTCAGCCTTAAAACCGGAATGCTTTACAAACTCTCTCCCCGGCTTAACCTCACCGGTGAGCTTGGGGAATATTTTAGAGATGAAAAGTTCTATCCCGCCTTTGGGGCTGAATACTGGTTCCGTGATTCTTTTGCGCTTCGCGGCGGATATAAGTTCGGCTATGACACCGTAAACCTCGGAGCCGAGGTCGGTTTGAGTCTGGGTTTCGGTCTTAAAGTAGCTGGTTTAGGGGTGGACTACGCCTATCTGCCATTCGGCGATCTTGGCAATATTCACCGTTTCGGTTTTTGGATGCAGTTCTGACCCGTCTTTTATTTTAAAAAATCCTGGTTAGGCCAATCGCTCGGCTGGCCTTCTATCGAGACCAACCTGGCATCCTCGTTGGAGAGGGCGCTCATTTTTTGGAATGATTCCCTGAGCTCTGTCAATGATACATCCAGACGTTTTATTTTCATAAGGATGATATAGGTTACCACCGCCATTGCCAGGGATAGCGGCAGAATAAGCATCCATGTTGAGGATTTCAGGCTCATGAGTATGCAGGCGCACAGAAAAACCCAGTAGCTCAGGGTGGCGCTGGCCCCGGCGAGTATATAGGCGATGATGATATTGTGTTCCTCGTTCCTGGGCAGGGAGAGCAGGATCACTATCAGGGCTATATCCATTATCAAAAGGTATACCGCCCGGGCCACCCAGCTTTTCCAGCGGCTTTTGGAGACCATGAATACGCCTCTGACCGAATCGTTTATCAATTCCGCGTCGTCGTAATCCACGGAAACAATTTCTTTTAGGACCTGTGATGCTTCATCGCCGGGGGGTGTGTAGTCGAAAGCCTGCTGTTTTGCGTCGCTATCGTATTGGGCCGCGGCAGGCAGAGCGGCGGCAAAGAACGGGAGCGCGAGAGTGAGCGCCAAAAAAACTCGGTTAATTCCCATTATCAACCTCCGGGAGGGCGGGTATCTTGGTAAGGGTACCCTTTTCTTCCAGTGTGTAATATTGCGTGGCGCCTACGCGAAACTTCGGGGCGTAGAACTGGGCCTCCTTCAGTTTCTGGGACTCCTGCGCCTTTGAGATCTTTTGCTGATGGATTTTTATGTTTGGCCTTACCGCCATGCGGTCGGAAAAGTGCCAGTAGGATGAAACGAATCCGCCTATAACGCAGGTCACCATTACCCCGCATAAAAAGTATTCTTCCCTGTCCGGGCGTATCCAAAATTTTCGCAGAGACATCATAGAGCCAGATCCTTCGCAATTTCCCTGAGGCGGTTTATTCTGCTTTCAGCGTCGGCTTTACGCAATGTGATCTTTTCGATTTCTTCCTTCGGGGCGTGGCTGACGAAATTCTCGTTCTGAAGCCTGGTGTCGGCGGCGAATAGTTCTGCTGTCAGCTTTTCTGTTTCTTTAGCTATGCGCGAGCGCTCTTTTTCCAGGTCTACAACTCCGTCGACAGGGATATAAATATTAAAAGGTCCTGATAATGATGTGACGGCGTGCGGCGGTTTGGCCAACCCGGGTGCAATATCCAGTTTATCAGTTTTGGCCAGGCGCGTTATGTAGCCGGGGTGCTTTTTAAGCAGTTCCAGGTCTTTTTCGTTCGCGGACGTTATAAGAGCGTTTATGTTTTTTGCGGGAGAGATTTCAAGCTGGGCGCGCACCATGCGTATCTGTGTGATGATGTCCATGATCTTCTTCATGTCCGCTTCAGTATTTACGCTGCCCGTTTTCCCTCCGCCCGGGTATGGTTCCTTCAGGAGGAAAGGTTTATCTGAGCCCAGATAAGGTTTGAGACTGGCGAAGATCTCTTCCGTCACATAAGGCATGAACGGGTGCAGGGCCTTCAGCGTTCCGCCGAAGACATGGAGGAGCAGACCCAGGACACGGTACTTATCAGCCGTCTCCAGGCGCGGCTTGGCGAGTTCCAGATACCAGTCGCAGAACTCGTCCCAGAGGAAAGAGTAGAGCGCCCCCACGGAAGCGGGGATATCGTAATCAGTCATTGAAACCCTGACTTTTTCGAGGGTTTTGTTGTAGCGCTCTAGGATCCATTCATCGGCAAGTTCCAGATCTTCCGGCACCGCGGACATCACCCGGGGAGTCTCCGGCAGATTCATCTGGATGAATCTGGAGACATTGTATATCTTGTTGACAAAATTTCTACCGCCGACCAAAGCTTCCTCTGAGAAAGGTATATCTTTGCCGCCGATCGCCTGGCTGAGGATGGTGAAGCGCATGGCGTCCGTTCCGTATTTTTCTATCATGGTCAGCGGGTCTATGCCGTTGCCGAGCGACTTGGACATTTTCTTGCCGTGTTTGTCGCGTATGATGCCGTGCACATAGACATGGCTGAAGGGGACGCGGCCCATATGTTCCAGACCGCTCATGACCATGCGGGCAACCCAGAGGTAGATGATCTCGTAGCCTGTCACCATGACCGAGGTGGGATAATAGTAATTCAATTCTTCGGTTTTTTTAGGCCAGCCGAACACTGAGAATGGCCAGAGGGCCGAGGAGAACCAGGTATCCAGCACATCCGGGTCCTGTATCAGATCATGCCCGCCGCACTTAGGACATTTCTCAGGTGTATTCATGCTCAGGATCGGGTTTGAGCCTTTCCTGGATCCGGGCAGCAATACGCCGCTTTCACCTGTTCTTGCGGACGCCGCTCCGGCTACATAAGGCAGGGTATTCTTATCGCAATCGAGGCAGTACCATACTGGTATGCGATGACCCCACCAGATCTGTCTGGAAACGCACCAGTCCTGGATGTTTTTCAGCCAGTCGATAAAAGGTTTTTTCCAGGAGACAGGGTAAAATTTAACTTCCTCTTTTTCAGCCGCCGCTATAGCCGGCGCGGCCAAGTCCTTCATCTTTACGAACCACTGCTCCGAAACCAAAGGCTCTATATGCTGCTTGCAGCGGTCGCATTTACCTACGGAATGTTTGTACTGCTCTTCTTTCTCCAGAAATTCTCCGGTTTTAAGGTCTTCCAAAATTTCTTTTCTTGCTGCCTGCACGCTTTTCCCTTTATACTTTTCGGGACAATTTATCATCTTGCCGTTAAAATCTATCACCTGGATAGTTTCAAGTCCGTGGCGCTGGCCTATGGTAAAGTCCAGCGGATCGTGGGCCGGAGTAACTTTTACCGCCCCGGTTCCGAACTCAAGATCAACTTCTGTGTCGCCTATGACGGGAATGAGGCGGTCGGTGAGCGGGAGCTTAAGCTTTTTACCGATGAGGACTTTATATCTGGGGTCCTCCGGGTTTACGGCTACGGCCGTGTCTCCGACCATGGTTTCGGGGCGGGTGGTCGCCACCACCAGTCCTCTGGAACCGTTTTCAAGGGGGTAATGGATATGCCAGAGTTTTGACTTCTCCTCTTCATATTCAACTTCTATATCCGAGAGCGCGGTCTCGCAGCGGGTGCACCAGTTTATCATGCGCTCGTCGCGGTAAAGCAGCCCTTTCTCCCAGAGGGTTCTGAAAGCCTCAAAAACGGAGCCGGCCCGCGTCTCGTCCATAGTGAAGCGGACATTGTCCTTGCTCGTGTCGAGGGCGCAGCCCAGCTTTCTGAGCTGGTTCAGGATAGTCCCGCCGCATTCTCCGTACCAGACCCACATGCGCTCCAAAAATTTTTCCCGCCCCAGATCTTCCTTGGTTTTACCTTCGGCTCTGAGCATCTTTTCCATTACATTTTGCGTGGCTATGCCGCCGTGGTCCGTGCCCGGCACCCAATAAGCTTCTTTTCCGGTCATCCGTTCATAGCGGATCAGCGAGTCCTGCAGAGAATTGTTGAGGGCGTGGCCCATATGCAGAGCCCCGGTGATATTGGGCGGGGGGATGACTACGACAAAGGCTTTTTTGCTCTTGTCCACGGTTGAGACAAAAAGTTTCTCTTTTTGCCAGAGTTCCGACCACTTGTCCTCTACCGGCTTTGGATCATAAACCTTGGGGAGCATAGGTATCCTTTTAGGGAGTCAGCGGGTTGAAAAGTTCGGCGGAGTCAGGGAGTTTAAAAGTAAAAAGTTCAAAATTCTGAAACTTCTGAACTCGCAACTTTCGAAACCCCTGAACTTATTACACAAATTCCCGAAAAACCGCGTTGGAAATATAGAGCGCTTCTTTTTTAATCCTTATATTCCGGCCTGAGACTTCAATCAGGCCCTGCGCGGACAGCTTGTCTATCTGTTCTTTAGATTCTATAAATATATCGTCAGGTAATTCAATTCCGCCGGTTTTTCGCAGGCCCAGAATTATTTTTTCCGCCCGGCGCTGGGCCTGGGTTAGGGTTTCCGAGCATTCGAGCGTTGGTCCTTCGGCTCCGGCCGCGGTTTTTATATATAGCTCCGGGTCTTTTGTATTGGCCCAGCGTTTACCGTTGCGGTGCGAAGCCGCCGCGGCGCCAAGGCCCAGATAATCGCCCTGATCCCAGTAGTTAAGGTTGTGACGCGACTCCCTGCCCGGTTTGGCGAAATTGGATATTTCGTAATGGCTGAAACCGGCGGCTTCAATAAGCGGGCCAGCCAGCGCGAACATGGCTGCCGCCGGCTCCGGCGCCTCGCAAACCCCTTCGGCTGCGAAAGCCGTTCCTTCATGAACTTCCAGGGCGTAAAATGACAAGTGCTCCGGTTGTAAGGCCAATATCAGTTCAAGTGTCTCACGGAAATGCGCTTCGCTCTGGCCCGGCAGGCCGGTCATCAGGTCGACGTTGATGTTTTCAAACCCGGCTAGTCTTAGTTGACTGAAGGCCCTCAGAAAATCATCAAATGACGCGAGGCGCCCCAATCGGTCCAAAAGATTATCCTGCGAGGCCTGAAGCCCGAGACTTATCCGGCTGACGCCGGCGGCCTTCAGCAGCCCTGTTTTTTCAGGTGTCAGGCTTTCTGGGTTCGCCTCAAAAGTCGTTTCCTTCAGATCTTTTATAGGTCCGAAAGTGTCTTCCACCAGCGAAAAAAGGGTTTTCAATTGCTCCGGCCCCAGCAGACTGGGGGTTCCGCCGCCTATATAAAGCGTGGTTGGCCGGGGGAAAATACGTTTTAAGCGCGCGGCCTCCGCTTTTAAGGCGTGAAGATAGGGGCTGATGAGCTCATCTCTTCCAGCCAGCGAGGCAAAATCGCAATAGTTGCACTTGCGCCTGCAGAAAGGTATATGAATGTACAGACCGGGCATATGACATTATAACTAAAGTGGATAGTGGTTAACGGACAAGGAGAAGATTGAAATATGAAAAAGGGAGCAGCGTTTTAGCGCCGCTCCCTTTTAATCTGTTTGTTATCCGCCACGTCCCTATTTTTTCATGAACATGTTTATCATGTCTATCGGCACGGGGAAGATGGTGGTCGAGTTATTGTCGGTCGCTATCTCAGTCAGGGTCTGCAGGTATCTGAGCTGGATGGCGGCGGGATTTATGGCCATGATCGCGGCCGCGTCTGAAAGCTTCTGGGCGGCCTGGAATTCGCCTTCGGCGTGGATGACCTTGGCGCGGCGTTCGCGCTCGGCCTCAGCCTGCTTTGCGATAGCGCGCTGCATTTCCTGCGGCAGGTCCACGTTTTTCACTTCCACGCTGGAGATCTTTATGCCCCAGGGTTCGGTGTGAAGGTCCAGGATCTCCTGCAGATTCTTGTTAATTTTGTCGCGGTTGGCGAGAAGGTCGTCCAGTTCCTGCTGCCCGAGTACGCTTCTGAGAGTGGTCTGAGCAAGCTGGCTGGTTGCGTACATATAGTTCTCCACATTCAGGACGGCGGTCTGGGGATTGACCACCCTGAAGTAAATAACGGCGTTGACCTTGACCGATATATTATCGCGGGTGATCACATCCTGAGGGGGGACATCCAGCACGACCACGCGGGTACTCATACGGAATATCTGCTGCACTCCGGGGAACACGAATATGAGGCCCGGGCCTTTAACGCCCGTGAAGCGTCCCAGCGTCAATATAACTCCTCTTTCATACTCATTGAGCACCTTGATACTTGTGAAAACTATGACGATGACAATTATTATAATCGGGGTCATGCCAATAAACATTGAAACCTCCCTTACCTTACTGTATTCTGAGCGCGGGAAGTTACTACTTGCCCCGCTATCTAGAGTCTACCAAAAAACCATATACATAACAAACGCGCCCGCAAATTAGAAGCGACAGCGCAGCAGCAAGACAGCGCGGCAACGCAAATCCGACAGTGGTCAACTATAAGCCTAAACGGGGTTATCAGTTACCACTAGTCACGGTTTTTGACGAGTCCGGGTGGAAATTTTGTATTATATAATTGATTTGAAAGGTTCTTTGAAGGAATTATGAGCAAAAGAAGACTATCCCGCGAACAGTGCCTGCAGTCGCTTTACCTGGCGGATGTTTCGATATTGGAGACGCAGGACATACTCGCCATGTTCCAGATGCAGGAATTCGCCCTGGAGGAGAAAGTCTTTGAGTTCTATAAAACCCTTTTCACCGACACTATCACCAACCGGGAAAAAATAGATGGGATCATAACGTCCACCAGTAAGAACTGGGGACTTGAGCGCATGTCGGCTATCGACCGCTGCATCCTGCGGCTCGCCGTCTGTGAAATGATATTCCTGGAAGACGCGCCCGTCCCGGTCATCATCGATGAGGCCATAGAACTGGCTAAAAAGTATTCCACCGAGAATTCCGGCAAATTTGTGAACGGGGTTCTTGACAGTATCGCGAAACAACACAATCTTCACCTGCCCAAATGACCAGTCAGGGTCCCAGAGATGAAATAGAGCGTCTCCGGCATGAGATCCGGCGGCATGACCATTTTTATTATGTTGTGGATAACCCCCGTATCTCCGATGGGGAATATGACGCTTTACTAAGCCGTCTTAAAATTCTTGAAGCCGCGCACCCCGACCTGATAACTCCGGACTCTCCCACGCGCCGTGTGGGGGGGAAGCCCTCTATAGCTTTCGCACCGGTGGCCCATAAGATCCCGATGCTTTCTCTTGATAATGCCTATTCCGAAGCGGAATTCCTGGATTGGGATAAGCGGGTGCGCAGCAGCCTTAAAGGGGCGCCGTACGAATTGGTCGTGGAGCCAAAGATAGACGGCCTGTCCTGTTCAATTGAATACGAGCGCGGCGTCTTCGCGCGGGCCTCTACCCGGGGTGACGGGGAGACAGGAGAAGATGTTTCTCTTAACGTGCGGACCATACGCGCTGTGCCGCTTAAGCTGAATATGGAGGAACCACCGGCTTTTTTTGAGGCCCGTGGAGAAGTTTACATAGATAAAAAGGATTTCGAATCCATCCGCGGCGAACAACTGAACCAAGGCGCGGAACCATTTGCCAATCCCAGAAACGCCGCGGCCGGATCGCTCCGTCAGAAAGATCCAGCCGTAACCGCCAAAAGGAAATTGAAATTTTTTGCGCATTCTTACGGCTATTTTGAAGGTATGTCTGAGCCTGAAACGCATCTGGAATATCTGGAGTATTGCGGAAAAGCCGGTTTCCCGGTTCCGCTTATAAGCAAAAAACCCTGCAAGGACGCCTCCGAGGTCCTGAAGCTTTACAAAGAATACGCTTCAAAAAGATTTATGCTCCCTTATGAGATAGACGGCCTGGTGGTGAAGGTCAACGCCCACAGTTCGAAGAAACTGCTGGGCTTTACCTCTAAAAGCCCGCGCTGGGCCATAGCCTTCAAGTATCCCGCCCAGCAGGCGACAACTACCGTCAAAAATGTATGGTTCTCTGTAGGCCGCACCGGAGTCATTACTCCTGTGGCGGATCTTGAACCGGTAAAATGCGGAGGCGTAACCATATCAAGTTCCACTCTGCATAACTTTG
>Ga0114951_10005936_pt1 | contig 11036 bp, 11 predicted proteins | sample AM7aDNAmetaG_FD_88677 | JGI IMG/M metagenome (GOLD analysis project Ga0114951, IMG submission 88677) | Freshwater microbial communities from Finland to study Microbial Dark Matter (Phase II) - AM7a DNA metaG | ecosystem: Environmental > Aquatic > Freshwater > Lake | place: Finland: Lake Alinen... | reverse complement strand
TTGATGAACGAACAGGAGAAGTACACTCCGTGCGCATGAACACCAGCAAATTGGCGAACAGCATGAGCACACTCATTCAACTTTTGAACCCTGAGTTTCCGCACTAATTGGCAGAAGTCGGGAGCTGGCTTTTTAAGGTCGATGCTCTTTCGATCGTTCCATTCTCATAGAATGTTTATGAGTGACTATGCCATCAAGTACTTTTTTCAGTGAATCCCGTTGTTCAGGTGTGCATATTTTTGCAAGTTCATGAAAATGTAGCGCAAGCTCATGCTCTATCGTGGCTTGATAGGAACCAATGCCCAATGCGAGTGTATCAATTTTTTTTATATCGGGTTGATCTTTCAATGACTCTTCAACAAGTTGTTTTTTTAGCAGGGTAATTTTCTCCATCTCAGGCATGACTTTGAGAAAATGTTCTTGGCGCAACTTACGGAAACAGAGTTTTTGCGATTCACTGAGGGTAAGAGGCTCAATAAACGAGTTCTGCCGTTCATGCTGACGATTTGGAGCCCATGGTGCCAACCGGTGTGTGTTCTGCCACAAGATAACACCGAGCAGCGTAACATTGAATGCGACGAGAAGTGCAAGCGCTATGGTAACAAACCGTTTTGAAGTAATAAAATTCATTGTACGATAACTGGTGTCTGGTTTTCATACGAGGCGGTCTGGTCATAATAGGCAAACTCTTGGTTCGAGTAGTCATCAGTCTGATTATAAGGCACTGCGCTGATCGTTGCCATTGATCCATCACCTTGTTGAACTGACAGCATCGTAGAACCAAGATTAATTACAAAAAGCAGCATCATGAAAGCGAGTCTGTAATCAACGCGAAAACCAAAGTGCCTCCCCGCCTTTTCTTGTACTATTTCACGCTCAAGCCTGCTCATCAGACTAGTCCTGAACTTATGAGTAAGCTGAATTGAAGCTACCTCATCAAGTAACTTCAAGGTCTTGCTAACCTCAGTCTCTATGTTCTCATTATGTTGTCTCATTCTTTTCTCCTGTTTCATTACATGTGACGACAGGTATGTCAAAAACTTGTGGTTTGTGAAATAAATTAATGCTCCGCATAGTAGGCATAAAGCCTGTTGTGTAGGTTTTTTTTTGCCCGGTGCACCAAAGATTCAACTGCGGACACTGATGTTTTGAGGATATCAGCGATCTCCTGATTGTTGAATCCCTCCTGTTTGCTGAGAAGAAATGCTGTTTTCTGGCTTTCAGGAAGAGTATTAAGTGCATCCTGTAATATTTTGGCTCGCTCGTTGCTAAAGAATGCGTTGGAGGGATTATCATGGGAGGGTGCAGCAATCTCCTCTGATGGGTCTCGAATGCCAATGATCCTTTTCAATGAACTGAACCGTTTTTTCCTATTTAGATTTCGCAGGTGATCTAGGGATTTCGTGACAGCGATTCTGTATATCCAAGTTGAGAGTTTTGCTTCTTCGCGGAACTGATCAAGAGAACGGAAGACCTCGACAAAGACATCCTGAGCAAGATCCTCCGCATCTTCACGATTAAAAACAAAGCGATAGCAAGTATTGACGACCATCTCCTGATGGTCGTCTACAAGGCTTCTGAACAGCTTTTCTCTGGATGTCATACCTGATTATTACAATGTACTTATTTTTGTAAGCACCAGCTTTTGTTGCACAGCATCTCATTATTATATCTTTTTTTCTGCATGTTCATACTCAAGCGAGTTTTGCTGCAAATGCGAGGACTTTGTCCACTTTTTCCTGAGAGTCTGCTTCACAATAGAGGCGCAGTACCGGTTCAGTACCTGATGGTCTGATAAGCATCCATCCACCGTCAAAGTGATATTTGTATCCGTCGAGATCGTTGAATTTCAGAACTTTGTATCCAGCGATACTTGTGAGATCGCCTGTTGCTGCTCGATCAATAATTATCTGTTTTTTTGCTTCGCTGACACGTAGGTCGAGGCGGTTATAACAGAAAAAGCCATACTCATCGTACAGTTCCTGAACTAGTTCTGCAAGAGTTTTTTCCCTGCGTGTCATCATTTCAAGGATCAGAAGACCGATATAGACTCCGTCGCGTTCAGGCAGAAATGCGGGAATGCCTATGCCACCGGACTCTTCCCCTCCGATAAGGATGTCATTCGTTGTCATTAGTTTGCTGAGATGCTTGAAGCCGATCTGGAGCTCATGCATGATGAGATCATGTTTCTGGCAAATCTTGTCGATGACATCGGTCAAAGCAAATGTTTTTGCAACTTCACCAGTTTTGTGCTGATATTCGACCAGATCCTTGAGAATAATAGCAAAAAGCTTATGGGAATCTACGAACAAGCCATTTTCGTCGAGCATGCCTATCCTATCGGCATCTCCATCATTGATAATGGCAACATCAGTTTCAACCTCATTAAAGAATTCGATAAACTCTTTAATGTACTGAGGCATCGGCTCTGGATTGATGCCTCCGAAACTGGGGTTGATGCTGCAGTGATAGCAACTGAGCATTGATTCATCAAACAGGTTAGAGACAAGATCCTGTCCAGCCCCGAACATAGCATTATGTGCTATTTTTATTCTTGACTCGCGGATAAGGGGGAGATCAATGCAACATTTTAGATGGCTGATATAAAATCCCTTCATATCAATCAGCTCTATCAGCTTTTTATCGGGCACAATTATCGTTTGCGGGTCTATCAGTGTAAGGTTGTGTTCAATTTCAGAGATCACTTCTGGGTGTGCAGGACCACCGTATGGAGACTTGATTTTGAAACCATTATAGATAGCCGGATTATGGGAGGCAGTGATTACAATGCCGCCAGCAAGCTGTTTTGATTTCGCATAGAGTGAGACTGCAGGTGTTGACACAAAACTGTCAGACAGTAATACCTTGAGACCCTGTGATGAAAAAATGCTGGCAGTATATTCGGCAAATTCTTTTGACATGAAGCGGGTATCATAGCCGATGCATACACCTTTTGACCGGTTTGGATGGTCAAGAAAGTAGAGGGCCGAAGCCAGAGCCACAAGTTTCAGGTTGTCAAACGTATAATCCTTTGCTATAATTGCGCGCCATCCGTCAGTACCGAATTTAATTTGCATTCTTTATTGATGTTGATATAATGAAGAACCTAATTCCATTATTCGCTTGGAAGAATAATAAATATATATATTGAAAGGTACGGATTCCATCTCGTTCATCCAATTATCTCTCTTGTTTAATGCCTAAGATGCTTTTTGTTTTAGCTGGTGAGGTCTCAGGGGATATGCATGCGGCTGGAGTTATAGCTGAACTCTTGAAAGCAAGGCCGGATATAAGAGTTTTTGGTATTGGTGGTCAAAAACTTCGTGCGCTTGGCGTGGACTTGATATATGATACTGCACAGATGAGCATCATGGGTATTTTTGATGTGCTGAAGCAAGCGGAGTTTCTTCGACGGGTTATTCGTGATCTCAAGGAGGCAGTACTTCGGCAAAAGCCCTATGCTGCGTTACTTGTTGATTATCCGGGAATGAACCTTATAATGGCCCGATTTTTTCATAAACTTGGAATTCCGGTTATCTATTATATATCCCCACAAGTTTGGGCATGGAAAGAGGGACGGGTCAAGGCTATTCGGTCTCATGTTGATCGTTTGCTTGTTATTTTTGATTTTGAGGTTGAATTTTTCCGGCGGCATGGTATGAATGCGGAATTTGTCGGTCATCCCGTTATTGAAGAGCTTGCAGAAGTCGCTCTTCCTTCTAGGGATCTGTTTATCAATAAACATGCACTTTCTCCTGACAGCAAGTTTATTGGTCTTCTTCCAGGAAGCCGTAAACAGGAGATTGGCCATATTCTGCCCGAAATGCTGAAAGCAGCCCGTTTGCTGAGTCGCGAATATTCTACTGTATTTCTTTTCGGACGTGCTCCGAATCTTGACGAAGAGGTTTACCGGGTTTTGTCGGAATACCGTGACCTTTCCATTATTGAATGTTCAGCCTATGAGGTCATGCAGTACAGTGAGCTTGTGCTGGTCACCTCTGGTACTGCAACGTTTGAATCTCTTTGTTTTGGTGTGCCTATGATTGTGGTTTATAAAACAGGGACACTTAATTACCTGATTGGTCTTCTGTTGGTAAAACTGAAAAATATATCATTGGCGAATATTGTAGCTAAAGGACTTATGAGCGGTGATAGGGCTGTGCCGGAACTGATCCAGTATGAGGCGAACGGCGTAGAAATATACCGTCATGCACGTGTTATTCTTGAAGATCCCAATGTTGCCAAAGCTATGCGACTTGAACTGCTTGCTGCGCGTGCCAAACTATCTGAGATTTCTCCTTCTCACAGAGTTGCCAGCATTTTACAGGAATACTTTTAAAAAAGAAAAACGCTCTTCTATGGAAAAAACTGTTGCCTATCTTGCCCATCATCCTGTATTGTTTATTATTGCCGTTATTGTTGCACTCTTAATTCTGTTCTCTTTTCTTAAAAAAGTCGTACAGGTTTTTCTTGTAGTTACAGCATTTCTTGTGCTCTATGCTGCATATCTCTACGTTAGTGGAGGCCATATCCCTGAAATATTTCAGTATATCGAACATGCCGTCAAAAACATGTTCCATTTTCTTTCCGATATGTTCAGCTTTTTCAAGAACCTTCTGAAAGTCCCTAAATTTCCAAAACAAGAAATGTTATAAATGGTGCATAAATGATAGAGAGTCTTTTATTCAAGGGCGCGTTTATGTGACTTATCTTTAAAATTGGTGCAAGTTTAGAATATTTATTTTTAAAGAGTTAACGTTCTTTTCACTCTTATGGAACGACGTGAGTTTATAAAAAAACTGCTAGCGCGTAGTGGTATTGGCGCAGGGGTTGCCGTTGCAGGAACAGCAGGATTTATTGGATATTACCAGCCGAGAAAGGAGTTTTACAACAGAGAGATTGAAGGGGCTGGGGAGAAAGAGAGGCTCGATAGATCAAAAAGGGTGGTTGTCATTGGCGGTGGCCTTGCGGGCATGAGTTCATCGCTTGAACTTGCCAGCAGGGGTTTTGAGGTGACACTGGTGGAATCTTCTCCGAATCTTGGGGGCAAGCTAACCGGTTGGGATCTTGATGCACTTGAAGAGCGTTTTCCAGTTGAGCACGGGTTTCATGGCTTTTTTGACCAGTATTACAATCTCAATGAGATGTTTACCTCTGCGGGCGTCAAGCAAGATGTTTTTTCTTCTTCTCTCGGATATCCTGTAATATTTAAAAATTCTCCTCAAGAAGTATTCGGTCAGACACCAAAGTTATTTCCTCTCAATGTACTCTCCATTGTAAGGCAGTCTCATCGCCTTGACTTGATCTCATTTCTGAAAAATTCCAAAGGATTGTTTTCGACAGTAGAGTTGTTCCGATATGAGTTCAAAAAGACTTTTGCCAAGTATGACTCGATCGATTTTATGACTTATTGCCGTCAGGGAGAGATTTTGCCTGCATTTGTCGATACGGTGCTGCATCCTTTTTCTGATGCTACGATGAATCGTATGGAAATGTTGTCGGCGGCGGAGGCTCTCCGGTATTTTCATTTTTATTTTATGGGCAGCCCTGAGGGACTCGCCTTTAAAATAACGAACCGTGATTGTATGACTGCCATCATCAATCCAATTGAGGCAAGACTGAAGCAACTCGGGGTGAAGCTCAGGAAGGGGAGTACTGCAAGGAACCTCAAGGTTGATGGGGAGAAGGTTACAGGTGTTGTTGTGGATTCTCTCGAAAGTGGTAGCCCCTTGTTATTAAGGATTGATCCTGCGTTGATTCCGCAAAAGAACTTTGCGACTTACGTTACAGATGATAGTGTGCCGATTCTTGTCGGTCGGAAAGGTTCTGGTTATCTTGCTTATAATGGTCGCTGTACGCATATCGGCTGTACAGTAAAACCCGATATTCTTACTGGCGGGTTTTACTGTCCGTGCCATGCTGGCAAGTATGATGCATCAGGTATTCCGATCAGTGGGCCACCCAAAGCTCCGCTTGGAATGCTTGCGGTTGCGCTTGAAGGGGGAATGCTTGTGGTGAGTAGTGAAAAGGATTCTAACGTTGGAGAGGGCGATCTGCTAGCCTGTGATTATTGTGTGGTAGCTTCTGACGTACGGGGTACTCGAAAGTTGATAAAGGCTTCACAGTTACGCCATCCTGAGTTTGAGTCGCAAGTTGCGTCGCTCGAAGAAGCGGATCCCTATGCGGTTTACCGTCTCTGGATTGATCGTCCGCTTACTTCGGCCGAGTTTCCGTTCTATACAGTTTCTGGTTATACATATACCGATTCAGTCTCTCTTTATTCTCATTTTCAGGAGCCGTTTATCTCATGGGCCAAGAAGTATGGAGGATGTGTTGTTGAACTGCATGCCTATGCCATTGCGCCGAATGATATCAGGCCTGAAGAGGAAATTAAAGCAACAATGCTTCAAGAGTTACATCTCTTATTTCCAGAGTCCAGAGAGGCGAAGGTCTTGTATGAACTTTTTATGCAACAGTCTAATTTTACCCGGTGGGCTCCGGGAGATTACGCCCGCCGTCCCGGCATTACAACCCCGTTCTCAAATCTTTTTTTTTCTGGAGACTGGGTAAAAGTTGATGCTCCGGTTTTTCTCATGGAGGCAGCAGCCTTCACCGGGCGTATGGCCGCTAACGCCATTTTTCGGCAGGAATCGTTGAAATCCACCCCGATTCCTGTTGTGCCTATGGAAGGGTTGTTTGCCTGACAAATCCCATGCACTGCATGACAGTGTTGTGGAGTAGTGGACGGAACTTGCGGATTTTGATGTTGTCTGACGTCGGATAGACCCTGTTGCTGAGCAGAATTACGGCAAGCTTCTTTTCAGGGTCAATCCAAATGCTGGTTCCGGTGAAGCCGAGATGACCATATGAGGAGCTGGAAAAATAGTCTCCTGATGAAGAATGCCCGTCAAGAGAGCGTAAATCCCAACCCAATGCTTTCGGATAGTTGCTCCGGGAAAGAAATGCTCTGAGTGTTTCCGGGCGGAAATAGACTCGGCCTTTGCTGGTTCCGTTGTTCATCAGCATTTCTGTAATAAGGAGGAGATCACTGGTTGTTGCATATAACCCGGCATGACCGGCAACGCCTCCAAGAAGCGCAGCATTCTGGTCATGAACCAGTGGGCGCTTAATGCTGAACGGCCAGAGAGTATCTTTCTCAACAGGAGCAATCCGATATATGATTGATGCTGGAGGAGTGAACATCGTAGATGTCATCCCGAGTGGTGAGGCAAAACGTTCCTGGAAGTTTGATGCAAGAGATTTTCCTGTGATGGTTTCAACAATTTTTCCCAAGAGCATGAAGCCAAGATCACTATAAAGAGTTGCTGTCCCAGGTGTGAAGAGCATAGTATCTGCATCAATGGCGTTGAAAAGCTCTTTGGGGGTGGAGCAACGTTCTGAAAAAAGAGTGTGGGCTCTCAAGCCGGAAGTATGACGCAATAGTTCTTCAATCGTGATCATTTCCTTGCCATTTTTTGCAAAATCAGGCAGATAGTTTGACACTGGAGCTCGAAGTGAGAGTGAATCTCGTTCGACAAGCTGCATTACGATATTTGTAGTAGCAACAGCCTTTGTGAGTGAAGCAAGATCATAAATAGTTGTTGTGTCAACAGAAATGCTTTTTTGATTATAAGTCATTTTCCCAAATGCTTTATGAAAAACAACCTTTCCTCTGTAGAGAACAGCAAGACTTGCGCCAGGAAAAACGGTGTCACTCATTGCTTTCTCAATAACTGCCTCAAGAGGCCTGAAGTCGTAAGTCAGCGTTTCTGCTGAAAGCATGGCGCTTACCCCAGCAAGAAGCATAATTGACCCTATAGCGAAACTGAGCAATTGTAATGGGTAGTTTCTCCGGCCCTTAAAAGAATGAGAACTTGACATACCGATTCGGGTGAGCTTTAAGATCGACAAGCACAGAGTCCAGCGATGAAAGGGTTTGCGACAAGTTATTATAAAGTAAAGGGTTTGAAGAAAGCTGTCCCAACGTACCCTTGTCATTATTGAGTTTGGTTATCAGTGATTCTGTTTTCAAGGCTGTTTGGTTAAGTCGTTCAATGGTCTCTTCAGTATTTTTTGCCATAGCCTTGTCATTGAGAAGCTTGGGAAGGAGCCCCTCACCCTTCGAGGCTTTCTGTGTTAGTTGTGAAAGTTCTTTAGTTGTGTTTTTCAGACTGCTGACCGTTTCGGCTAACTCGGTTCCCATTTTTTCGTCAGAGATCAGCCTCCCAGCCATACCCTTGCCGCTGTTCAGGTGATCGAGAAGCTCATTGATTTTGACAAAAGCGTTATTTGCATTGCCCGTGAGGCTCGCCATACCATCCTCGGTCTCAAGGGGAATATAATCTCCGTTTTGAACATGATCTCCCTTTCCTGTCGTGATATCAACGTATTTGTCGCCCAGCACGCCCAGTGACTTGATGGTAGCTTTGGCATCCTTTGTGACAAGTGGTGCGTACTCATTTTTCAGTCGCAGGGAGGCCACGACAAAAAGTGAGTCGTTACGTCTATAAAAATCCATTTTTGACACAGTCCCTATTTTTTTTCCAGAGATAGAGACAAAGTTATTTTCGGCCAAACTTTGCACATCTCTCGAAACTATTTTTATCGTAGTCACACCGGTAAAGAGATTGGTGTTTTTACCGATAACCAGTCCCATATAGGCAGCAAAACCGATGCCAAAAACAAAAAAAATGCCGGTTTTCAAATCGCTCCATTTCAAAGCGTTCGGATTTTTCATACAGGTGAAAGTCTTAAGTGAACATTATAATTCAAGAATTTTATCAGAAAGAATTGAGCGTATAAACGGATGCTCAGCTTCTTGAAGTTTTGCAGTTACATCGTCAAAAATAATTTCACCCTGATATAGCACAGCAACGGAATCGGCAACATTGAAGACGTCGTCAATAATATGGGTGACAATGACAGCGCCAAGGTTATTGTTATGGCGCAGGGAGCTGATAAGCGAGAGTATTTTCTTTGAGCTGACAGGATCAAGTCCTGCCGTCGGTTCATCAAAAAGAATCATGTGTGGTTTGAAGATCAGTGCTCTTCCTATGGCAACCCTTCGGCGCATTCCTCCGCTCAGACTTTCAGGAAGCTGCTCTTCATAGCCTTCAAGCCCGGCAAACTGGATCTGTTCGGCAACTCTCCGGCTGATCTCTTCCTCCGGGAGTTTCATGTTTTCACGAAGAAAAAATCCCAGATTCTGGCTGATAGTCAAAGAGTCGAAAAGTGCATTTCCTTGAAAAACCATGCCCATCTTTCGCCGTATGTTATAAAGACTGGTTTCCTTCATGCCAGTGATATCCGTTCCATCAACAATAACCTGTCCGCTGTTTGGCTTGATAAGACCGAGCATAAGTTTTAAAATCGTGCTTTTTCCGACGCCGCTTGGTCCGAGGATTGCCTTGATTGTGTTGTCTTGGACAGTAAGTGAAACGTTTTTAAGAATCTCCTTGTCCCCGTATTTTAAGCCGACCTTTCGTAGTTCAATCATGCAGTTACATGTTTTCAAGCACTATCTTTGAAACGTAGAAATTTGCAATCAGTACAAGTCCTGATGAAACAACAATGCCTTTAATGGTCGAACGCCCGACACCTGCGGTTCCTCCTCTTGCAGAAAAGCCATTGAAACTGCTGACAAGTGTTATAATAACGGCGAAGACCGGGGCTTTCAGGAATCCGACCACAAAGTCTTTGGCTACAAGCCGGGGATAGACGGCGTTCCAGAATATTCCAGGATCGATCCGGTGGTAGTGTTCGGCCATGTATGATGCACTTTGAAGGCCAGCAAAGTCTGAGAGCGCAGTCAATGGGAGAAACATGATGAGTGCGGCAACAAGCCGGGGCATGACAAGTTTTGCAATGGGGTCAGTGCCGAAGGCTCTGAGAGCGTCAATCTGTTCTGATATCTGCATCGCCCCGAGTTCAGCGCCGTTTCTTGATCCGAACCGGGCGGAGAGCATGAGGCCCATCAGAAGCGGTCCGAGTTCGCGGATCACGGTGAGCGCTGTTGAACGTCCAAGCATTGTTTTTGCTCCGAAGTCTTCAAGCAGGTTTCCCACCTCAATGGCAAGAAGAGCCCCTATTGAAATAGCGCTTACCAGCACAATGGGAATCGAGTCTGCGCCGCATATTGTTGCCTGATCAAGAACATCCCTCCAGTACCGGATTATTTTTGGAAAGGACATAAATGTCCTTACCGAAAAGAGAAAAAACTCCTGCATGGTGAGGAAAAAAGCTTTCAGTTGCAGGACAAACTTTTTTCCCAGAATTCGAATGAACGTTACCGGCATAAAGAGAGGTCGATGAGGTGTGCAACCTGACACAGTTTTGTTTTCATGATGAGTGTAAAAGTCGGCTTTTCATTTTCTTGACCCACTCGTAGGGTATGGTTACCTTGCCAAAGATGTCGTCATCGCGCTCTCTCATACCATGATAATCGGAACCTCCCGAAAAGAGAAGAAAGTACTCATTAGCAATTTCACGGTAGTAGTTCTGCCTGTAGGTGTCGTGAGAAGGATGCACTATTTCAATACCATCGAGTCCGAAGGTGATCAACTGTTTCAAGGTCTCATCAGAGACATTCTGGGCTGGATGAGCAAGGAAAGAGAGGCCCGAGGCCTTGTTAATTAGCCTGATAACATCAGCAGGATGCGTTTCTATACTTTTAACATAAGCCGGACTGTGTGAGCCGAGATATTTGCTGAACGCTTCGCTGAAGCTTTTCACATAACCTACGTCCTGCAGCACCGCAGCAATATGTGGTCGTCCCACACTGCCGTTCTGAGCTTTAACGATGATTTGCTCAATACCGATTTTTACACCCATTTTGGCAAGTTTGTTTACCATGCGCTCAGCCCTTTCGGTGCGCAGGTGACGGCAGTGGTCAAGATATTCTTTCAGCTCGGAATGCTGATAATCAAAAAAGTACCCAAGGACATGAATATCATAGCCCTTGTAGGTTGAGCTCATCTCTACACCAGGAATAAGCTCAATACCTTTCTCCAAGGCTAATGGCTTTGCTTTGTCAATAC